>Ga0308159_1002958_pt1 | contig 18287 bp, 16 predicted proteins | sample PhyCR1_FD_201040 | JGI IMG/M metagenome (GOLD analysis project Ga0308159, IMG submission 201040) | Phyllosphere microbial communities from UC Gill Tract Community Farm, Albany, California, United States - DLSLC.R1 | ecosystem: Host-associated > Plants > Phyllosphere > Unclassified | place: USA... | reverse complement strand
GTGGTGGCGTCGTCGAGACCATCGGTGACGAGGTCCTGCTGCCCTACCTGCAGCGCCTCGACACCGGCAAGGCGATCGAGGTGATCCAGATCGCCGCCTTCCTGAACCAGGGCAACGTCGCCCGGCTCGGCTTCCATGGCCTGACCTCGTCCCAGGTCACGCCGCTCTTCGCCAATGACGACCAGCAGGGGCAGACCGTGCTGCCCGACCAGCTGGTCGCCGGCGCCGGGGCCGGGGCCAACGTCGCCCGCGCCACCATCAACCAGAACGGGCCGTTCGGCCTGTACATCTCGGTCGATGGCCGGCCGACCTACGCGTCCTGGAGCGACCCGGAGATCAACAAGATCGATCCGAATTTCGGGCAGCTTGTCGGCGACAACCAGGGCCACCTGATCCGCTTCTTCAAGGCGCTGGATGCCAACGGCGCGGTGATCGAGGGCACCTATATCGGCATCCAGGATTACCCGGGCGCCGGCAACTACGACTACAACGACCACATGTTCGTTATTAAGAACGTCAAGGCCTACGACCCCTCCGGCGTTCAGGATGCCAATAATGACGGCGTCATCGATGCCCTGCAGACGGATACCGACAACGACGGCACGGTGAACTTCTTCGACACCACGCCGTCCCCCGGCCAGCAGGCACCCTACGGCGGCACCGCGCCCGGCTTCACGGCCGGTACGCTCACCGTCGATGCTTCCAACTACGACACCGGCGGCCAGGGCGTTGCCTATAACGACAACCCCGGCAAGGACGGCGGGACCACGTTCCGTCCCAACGAAGCGGTCGAGACCGTCGGCACGCAGAACGACATCGGCCACGTGCTGCCGGGCGAGTGGATCGAGTACACCATCAACGTCGCGCAGAGCGGCACCTACAAGCTCAGCCTGATGGCGAAGACGCCGCTCAGCAACGCGACCGTCGCGGTCTCGCTGGCTGGCGGGGCGACGCTGGCGACCGTGGCGCTGCAGGATGGTGGCACCACCTTCAGCAACGCACCGTTCCAGGCAACGGCTCCGGTGGAACTGTCGCTCGCTGCTGGCCTGCAGACCATCCGGCTGGCCTTCAGCGGGACGCCGCAGGCGGGCTCGGCCTACCTGCTCGACCTCCGCTCCTTCACCTTCGACTACGTGCCGACCGGGCCGGTGCAGACGCCGTTCGGCGGTACGCCCATCGCGGTGGGCACGGCTGGGGTGGTGGTCAACGCCACGCAGTTCGACCTCGGTGGCCAGGGCGTCGCTTACAACGACACCACGCCCAACGTGGACGAAGGTGGCTCGGCCGGCCGGAACGAGGGTGTCGACGTCGTCGGCAACAACTCGGCCATCGGCTGGATCGCGAATGGCGAGTGGGTGGAATACACCATCAACGTCGCCCAGAGCGGGACCTACAACCTGTCCTTCCTCACCGCGCTGGGCGACCAGAGCAACACCCGCGCGATCACGGCGACCTTCGAGAAGGGTGGCGCGGTATACGAAGCCGCATCGCCGGTTCCCGTCGGCTTCTCCGGCGGCTGGACGACGTTCCAGCAGACGGGGGCCACCCAGGTTGACCTGGAAGCCGGCGTGCAGACGGTGCGCCTGGCCTTCTCCGGTGGCTCGATGGACCTGAAGTCCTTCAGCCTCTCCGCACCGCAGCCCGCCCTTATGGCGGCTTCGGTGGCCGAGGAGGATGCGATGTTCCTGTTCTCCGCTGCCAGCTTGCAGCAGGAGCCGCAGGACATCACGCCCCCCGACGCGACGGAGCCGGCGGCGGCCTATCAGGTGGCCGAAGTCACGGACGTGCCCATGGACATCCTTGTGCTCGACGAGGCCGCCCTGCGCGACCCCGACGCGAACCCGCTGAGCTAAAGGCGAGGATCGGAACTGGCGTCACCGGGGCATCGTCCCGGTGACGCCTCCCTGAAAGACCAGGTTCAGCCGGTGCTTCCACCGCACCGGCCAATCCTCACCGAGGCACTCCGATGTCCAGCTTACTTCCCACCCGCCGGCCCAGCGTCTTCGCTTCCTGTCGTGGCGCCCTGCTGGGCGTGGCGGTTCTCAGCGGCCTGATCAACATCCTGTACCTGTCCGGCTCGGTTTTCATGCTGGAGGTCTATGACAGGGTCGTGCCCAGCCGCTCGGTGCCGACACTGATCGGCCTGTCGGTCATCCTGGTGGTGCTCTATGCCTTCCAGGGCCTGTTCGACATCCTGCGCACTCGCATCCTGGCCCGCGCGGGCGCGGCGCTGGACGAGGATCTCAGCCAGCCGGTGTTGCAGGCGATGCTGAAGGCGCCCTTCACCGCCGGGAAGGACATCGGGCAACAACCCTTGCGGGACCTGGATCAGTTGCGGGCCTTCCTGGCCGGCAGCGGCCCCACGGCGTTGTTCGACCTGCCGTGGATGCCGCTCTACCTCATCATCTGCTTCGCCTTCCATCCGCTCATCGGCATCGTCGCCTGCGCGGGCGCCGCGCTGCTGATCGTGTTCACCTTGCTGACCGAAGTTCTCACCCGCAGCTCGACGCGCGAAGCCGTCGGCGCCGCGGTCCAGCGCAACGGCATCGCCGAATCCGCACGCCGCAACGCCGAGGTCGTCAAGGCGCTCGGCATGGGCCGGCGCATCGGCCGGCGCTGGGGCGATGCGAATGCCCGTTACCTCTCCTTGCAACAGCGCACTTCGGACGTCTCGGGCGGCTTCGGCGCCACTTCGAAGGTCCTGCGCCTGCTGCTGCAATCCATCGTGCTGGCCGTCGGTGCCTACCTGACCATCAAGGGCGAGGCCAGTGGCGGCATCATGATCGCCTCCTCCATCCTCACCTCGCGCGCCCTGGCGCCGGTCGAGCTCGCCATCGCCAACTGGAAGGGCTTCGCCACGGCCAGGCAGGGCTGGAAGCGCCTCAATACCCTGATGGAAGCCAGCGGCCAGCAAGACCCTCCCCTGCAACTGCCCGCACCGAAGGCGATGCTGACGGTGGAGCAGGCCAGCACCGGCGCCCCCGGCACACAGCGCCCGACCATCCAGGAAGTCTCTTTCCAGCTGCAGGCAGGCAGCGGGCTTGGCATCATCGGTCCCAGCGCGTCCGGCAAATCGTCCCTGGCGCGCCTGCTCGTCGGCGTCTGGCCGGCCTGGCGCGGCAAGGTGCGGCTGGATGGCGCGGCGCTGGAACAATGGCAGTCCGAGCATCTCGGCACCCATCTCGGCTACCTGCCGCAGGATGTGGAGCTGTTCGGCGGCAGCGTCGCCCAGAACATCGCCCGCTTCGATGACGAAGCCACGCCCCAGGCCATCATCGCGGCCGCCATGGCCGCCGATGTCCATGACCTGATCCTGCAATTGCCGGAGGGCTACGAGACCCAGATCGGCGAGGGCGGCGCCGCCCTCTCCGGCGGCCAGCGCCAGCGCATCGCCCTGGCCCGCGCCCTGTACGGCGACCCGTTCCTGGTGGTGCTGGACGAGCCGAACTCCAACCTCGACGCCCGCGGCGAGCAGGCGCTGACCCGCGCGGTCGAGAACGTCCGCGCGCGCGGCGGCATCGTCGTCATCATTGCCCACCGCCCCAGCGCGCTGGCGGGCGTGGACCTGGTGATGATCGTTGGTGACGGCCGCGTCCAGGCCTTCGGGCCGAAGGACGAGGTCTTCAACAAGACCCTGCGCCCGGTGCCCGCCAGTGGCCTGCCCGCCGCCCCTGCCGTGCCCATCATGAGACCGGCCGAGGGCCGAGGAGCCGCGTCATGATCTTGCAATCCACCTCCCTCGCCCGCCGTTCCATCCGCCGGCACACGCGCATCGCGCTGCTGGCGACCATCGCCCTGGTCGGCGGCATCGGCGGCTGGGCCTATACGACGGAACTGGCCGGTGCCGTCGTCGCGCAAGGCACCGTGGTGGTGCAGAGCAACGCCAAGAAGGTCCAGCACCCCACCGGCGGCGTGGTGGGCGAGATCCTGGCACGGGAGGGTGATCGCGTCCGCAGCGGCGATGTCATCATCCGGCTCGACCAGACGGTCACCCGTGCCAGCCTTTCCATGGTGTCCAAGAACCTCGACGAACTGGCCGCCCGCCAGTCCCGCCTGCTGGCGGAACGCGATGGGCAGCCGGAAATGGCGATGCCAGCCGAATTGGCCGGACGCGCCGCCGAAGCCGCCGTTATGGACCTGCTGCACGGTGAGAGGCGCCTGTTCGAGCACCGCCTGATCTCCCGCAACGGTCAACGCGCCCAGCTGCGGGAACGCATCGTCCAGCTCCGCGAGCAGATCGACGGCCTGAGCTTGCAAGCCGATGCCAAGGCCGACGAAACGGCGCTGATCGGCAACGAGCTACGCGGGGTTGAGCAACTCTGGCGGCAGAACCTGGTGCCCATCACCCGCGTCATGTCGCTGCGGCGGGAGGAAACACGGCTGCGTGGCGAGCGTGGGCAGCTGATCTCCGGTATCGCCCAGGCCCGTGGCCGGATCAGCGAGACCGAACTGCAGATCCTGCAGATCGACCAGGATCTCCGCAGCGAAGTTGCGAATGAACTGCGCGAAGTGCAGGCCAAGATCTCCGAACTGGTGGAGCGCCGCATCGCCGCGCAGGATCAGCTCGACCGGATCGAGATCCGCGCGCCGCAGGATGGCGTCGTGCACCAATCCCGCGTGCACACCGTGGGTGGCGTCATCGCCGCCGGGGAAGCGATCATGCTGATCATCCCGGAAGCCGATGAACTGTCCGTCGAGGTCAAGGTGCAGCCGCAGGACATCGATCAGTTGCTGCCGGGGCAGGAGACGATGCTGCGCCTCTCCGCCTTCAACCAGCGGACGACGCCGGAACTGCGCGGCAAGGTGCGCCTGATCGCCGCCGACCTGGTGACGGACGAGCGCACCGGCCTGCAATACTACCCGGTGCGGATCAGCTTCGCAGAAGGCGAGTTGCAACGCCTGTCGGTCAGCCTGCTGCCGGGCATGCCGGTGGAGACCTTTGCGCAGACCAGCTCCCGCACCGTGCTGTCCTACCTCACCCGGCCGCTCTGGGATGAAGTCTCCCGTGCGTTCCGGGAAGACTAAAGCGCCGTGCCCCGACTGGCGGCGTGAATCCCGCAAGCAAGCAGTCAGAAACGGGCGCTCTCCATGCAGAGAGCGCCCGCAATTCGCCTCAGGCGGGCTCGACGCCGCACCAATTGGCCACGAACAGGGCGATGGCCTTAGTGGTGTCGCGAATGGACTGAATCTCCACCCGTTCGTTGAAGCCGTGGATCTTCTCGGCCTTCGGGCCGTAGCAGAAAGCGGGGATGTCGTAATACAGGCTGTAGAAGCGGGCATCGTTCAGCCCCGTCCCGGCCCGGCTGACCAGTTCGCCGCCCGTGATCGCGGCATGTGCCTCGCGGAGCACGGACACCGACTCATCGGCATCCTTCAGCTCATAGCCGTGCGAGAGGTAGCCAGACCACACCACTTCCGGCGGGCTGTTGGCCATGAACGGGTCCTTCGCCGCCGCGGCCTTCACGCAATCGGTAATCTCCTGGCGGCAGGCATCGACGTCCCAGCCCGGCAGAATGCCGATGCGGCAATCGATGTCGCACCAGGCGGGAACCGAGGACGCCCAGTCACCGCCCCGGATGATGCCGGGGTTGAAGTTCAGCGGGTGGTTCATCTTGCCGTAGCGCGGATGGCTTTCCGCACGCCGGTTCCACTCGGCCTCCAGCCCTTCCAGGCCCTGGATCAGCCGGTACGCCGCCTTGATGGCGTTGGAGCCTTCGCTGGCATAGGCCACATGCGCCGGCTCGCCGCGCACCCGCAGGCGGAACCAGATCACGCCGACGCAGATATCGGTGATGCTGCCCGCCGTGGGCTCCGGCAGCAGGGCGCAATCGGCGCGGTAGCCACGCTGCAGGGTGGAAAGCGCGCCGGCACCGGTGCTCTCCTCCTCGATGACCGACTGGAAGTGCAGCCGGCCCTTCAGCTTCAGCCCCGCCGCATGCAGCGCATCCACCGCATACAGCGCGGCAATGGTGCCGGACTTCATGTCCCCCGCGCCGCGCCCGTACATCCAGCCATCCTTGATCACCGGATTGAAGGGCGGCGTGTTCCACATATCCAGCGGCCCCGCCGGCACCACGTCGCAATGCCCCTGCAGGATCAGCGAGCGGCCCGTCTCCTGCTCCGGCCGCAGCGTGCCGACCACGGTACGCGCCTGGGAGAAATCATGCTCGATCGGTCCGAAATCCGGCAGGGACTCGATGTCCTCGACCTTCAGGGCCCAGTCATCGACGGAATAGCCGCGGGCGCGCAGCAGGTCCGCCATCATGTCCTGCGTCGGCCCCTCGGCGCCCCGTGTGCTGGGGATGGCGGAGAAGCGGATCGTCGTCTCGATCTGCTCGTCGAATTTCTGGTCCACCGCCTCGGCGATGCGTGTGGCGGTTGCTGCGTCGATCATGCGATTCGGCCTTCCCTGCGTGTCGAGCGATAGCCGGGATGATCGGCCGACTGGCGCTCGGCACAATCAGCTATTTGCCATCCATTGGTGCAAAAAACGCACCATCTGGCTGACACATGGCATGGAACCAGTCGCGGATGACGGTCACGTCGGCATCCGCCCAATGGCCCGCATCGGCCAGGAAGTGATAGCCCTTCGGCCGCACCTCGGATGGGATCGCCTCGACCAGCCGGCCGGCGCGCAGGTCATCCTCCACCAGCAGCTCGTTCGCCAGGGCGACGCCCTGGCCCAGCCTGGCGGCATCGATGGCCAGTTGCGCCGTGCCCAGGCAGGATCCGTGCGGCTGAAGCTGGGACCGCATGGCCCGTAGCCAGGCACGCCAGAGATCCATGGACTCATCGTGCAGCATCGGCAGGCGCAGCAGGTCATCGACCTGTCGGATGGGCTGGCGATCCCGCAACTCCGGCGTCATCACCGGGAAGACGCGTGGCACCGCCAGCCGCTCTGCCCGCAAGGGCGGGGCAACGTTCAGGTGTTCCAGATACACCACCTCGACATCGACCTCGACGCCGACGGGGCGGGACCGGGACAGGCGCGGTTCCAGTACCACCTCGCGCTCCGGCAGCAGGCGCTGCAAATCCGGCAGGCGCGGCAGCACCCGGACATTGGCGAAGCCCGGCACGCAGCGGATGGTCAGCCGCCGCCCCCGGCGCCACAGATCCGAAGCCGCCTCGGCCAGCCCGGCCAGATGCGGCGCGATGCGGGCCTGGAAGCGCGCGCCCTCGGCCGTCAGCAGCAGTCCTCGCCCGGCGGGGCTGACCAGCTTCACACCCAGTGCCTGCTCCAAGTTCCGCACATGGCGGGAGACCACCGTGTGGCTCACCCCCAGCGCTTCGCCCGCCGCGCGGACGCTGCCCGTCACCGCCAGGGCATGGAAGGCGCGCAACGCGACAAGAGGCGGCAATCTGGGCAGCATGCAGGGCTCTCTTGTCTCTCCGCCATGTTCTTGCGGGCTGGCCCGATCATATCCAGGCCGCCGCCCGGCGCCACCCCGTGCGCGGCCGCAGCCGGCATTGTGCCTGGCCGGGAACACCGATATAGCCGATCGGGAACAGCGCTCGGAGATCCGCCATGCTTCGTCGTCCCTTCCTCGCAGCCTTGGCGGTTTGCCTGGCGCTCGGTGTCGCCCCGGCGCGCGCCCAGGGCAGCGAAGGCCCCACCATCTTCGCCGCCGCCAGCCTGACCGACGCCATGAAAGCGCTGGGCGAACAGTGGCGCAGCCAGGGCCACCCGATGCCGCGCTTTTCCTTCGCCGCCTCCTCCGCCCTGGCGCGGCAGATGGAGCAAGGCGCGCCCGCCGACATCTTCGCCTCCGCCGACGAGCCCTGGATGGACTATGTCCAGCAACGCCAGTTGATTCAGGACAGCACCCGGCTCAGTCCGCTGGCCAACAGCCTGGTGCTGATCGCCCCCGCCAACGCCCCGGCGCGCGCGGTCACGCTGGACCGACAGACAGACCTGGCGGCGTTGCTCGGCCCGGACGGCCGCATTGCTACGGGGGACCCCGCGCACGTGCCGGTGGGCAAGTACGCGCAGGCGGCGCTGGGCTGGATGGGCCAGTGGGACGCGCTCTCCCCCCGTTTGGCCCGGGCCGACAATGTCCGCTCCGCCCTGCTGCTGGTCGAGCGCGGAGAGGCCCCGCTTGGCATCGTCTACGCGACGGATGCCGCGGCCTCCACCGGCGTGCGCGTGGTCGCCACCTTCCCGGCGGAAAGCCATCCGCCCGTCACCTATCCCTTCGCCCTGACCCGCCGGGCGGCGGAGAACGCGGAAGCGCGCGCCTTCTTCGCCTTCATCACCGGCCCGGCCGCGGCGGAGACCTACCGCCGCTTCGGCTTCGCCCTGCGGACGCCCTGATCCCGCGTGGTGATGGACTGGTTCAGCCCGGAGGAATGGCAGGCGATCCACCTGAGCCTGTCCGTCGCCCTGCGTTCCGTCCTGTTCGGCCTGCCGCCGGCGGTGCTGGCGGCGTGGCTGCTGGCCCGTTGCCGTTTTCTCGGCAGCGCCTTGCTGGATGCCTTTGTGCACCTGCCGCTGGTCATGCCCCCGGTGGTGGTTGGCTGGCTGTTGCTGGTTACGTTCGGCATCAGGGGGCCGGTCGGCGCCTGGCTGCATGACTGGTTCGGCATCCGCCTGGTTTTCACCACCGGCGGCGCCGCGCTGGCCACGGCGGTCATGTCCTTCCCGCTGATCGTGCGCGCCGTCCGCCTCAGCCTGGATGCGGTGGACCCAGGGCTGGAGGAAGCCGCCCGCACCCTGGGCGCCGGGCCGCTCGACCGCTTCGTCACCATCACCCTGCCGCTGATCGCGCCCGGCATCCTCTCCGGCGCCATCACCGCCTTCGCCGCCGGGCTGGGCGAGTTCGGTGCCGTCATCACCTTCGCCTCCAACATCCCCGGCCAGACGCAGACCCTGCCACTGGCCATCTACAGCGCGACCCAGACGCCGGGTGGGGAAGCGACGGCGGCCAAGCTCGCCGCCGTATCCTTCGCCATGGCGATCGCCGGCCTGCTGCTGGCGGAACTGGTCGGGCGGCGGATGCAGGTGCTGCTGGGGCGGGCACCGCGCTGATGCTGGATGTCGCTGTACAACACCGCTTTCCCGGCTTCGTCCTCGATGCCGCCTTCACCGCCCCGGCCTCCGGCGTCGCGGCCCTGTTCGGCCCATCCGGCTGCGGCAAGTCCACCATCCTTGCCGCGGTCGCCGGGTTGCTGCGGCCGGATGCCGGTCGCGTCGTCCTGAATGGGCAGACGCTGTTCGATGGCACACAGCGCCGCATGGTGCCGCCGGAGCGCCGCCGCTGCGGCGTGGTCTTCCAGGACTCCCGCCTGTTCCCACATCTCTCGGTTGAGACCAACCTGCGCTACGGGCTGCGCCGGGCGCCGGCAGCCTCCAAGGGCAACGCCGTAGAAAGCCCGGGCATGGAGGAGGTCATCACCCTCCTCGGCATCGGCCATCTCCTCGGCCGCCGCCCTGCCGCCCTCTCCGGCGGCGAGAAGCAGCGGGTGGCCCTTGGCCGTGCCCTGCTCTCCCGCCCCGACCTGCTGCTGATGGATGAGCCGCTGGCGGCGCTCGACGCCGCACGAAAATCCGAGGTTCTGCCCTTCCTCTCCCGCCTGCGGCAACGGCTGAGCATCCCGGTGCTCTACGTCACCCACGCGCTCGACGAGGTGGACCGTCTGGCGGACACGCTGGTGCTGATCGAGGCCGGCCGCATCCTGGCCCACGGCCCGGTCGAAGCGCTGGCGGCACGCACCGACCTGCCGCTGCTGGCCGCCCGGCGGGATATCGGCGCCGTCCTGGCCTGCACGGTGCAGGCGCACGATACCGAACGCGGCCTCAGCCAGTTGCACTTCGCTGGCGGCACGCTGATCGTTCCGCTCGACCCTTCACCGCCCGGCACACGGGTGCGGGTACGCGTGCGGGCCCGGGATGTCTCGGTCGCCACCACGCGGCCGCAGGACATCTCGGTCCAGAACGTCCTGCCCGCGCTGGTCGAGCGGGTGGAGCATGGCCAGCCGCATGAGGCGATGCTGCATCTGCGGGTCGGTGAGGTGCTGCTCCTCTCCCGCATCACCCGCGATGCCGTCACCAGGCTGGGACTGCGGCCCGGCGCGCCGGTCTGGGCCCTGGTCAAGTCGGTCGCCTTCACCCCGACCGGCGGTGGCCCGGCCCCCCAGGCATAGATACGGCCAAGATATCCGACCCTTTGCCGGATCGGACCAAGCTGTGGCGTGCACCCTCTCGCCACGCTCTGCTCCGATCGGCGATTGCGCGCATGGCGGCCGCGTGATTGCTTGCGCCATGTCCCGTGCCCGAAACCCTGCCCCGGAGACCACCACGACGTCACCCTCGCTGAGCCTGCGGCTGGAGCTCGGCGGCGGCTTGCGCATCGGTCCCGGCAAGGTGGTGTTGCTGGAGGCGATCAGCCGCACCGGCTCCATCTCTGGCGCCGGACGCGCGCTGAAGATGTCCTACCGGCGGGCGTGGGAGCTGGTGGAGGACCTCAATCGCGGCATGGGCACGCCGGTGGTAGAAGCCGTGGCCGGCGGCGCTGGCGGCGGCGGTGCCCGGTTGACCCGGACGGGCGAAGCCATCATCGCTCATTACCGCCGCATCGAGGCAGAGACGCGCCAGATCGCCGCGGAGCCCCTGGCCGAGTTGGCACTTTGCCGTGTGCTGGAAGCGAAGCCCGGGCAACCGGAGCCATCCGCCGGATTGCCTAAGAAGGCGTGATTGCCAGAGATCGAAGCAACGGGCACCGGGAATCACCGGCTTGAGCGTGTCTCCGGCGGCCCTAAACGCATTGGCCAGTCGGTCCGGTGATGGCTACCGTTATCCATCAGCTGCGCTAACGCCAGTAGAAGTAAACCAGCCCACTCCAGCCTTGTCCCCACTGATGCTCACGCAGCCGGGACGCGATGAAGCGGGTATTCCCGCCTCATCGCGCCTTCTCCGTCACATGTCGAAAAACACCGTCTCGTCCTCGCCCTGCAACTGGATGACGAGGCGGTAGGTCGGCACGTCCGCCGCATCCGTCCGCTCGGCTACCAGCGTCGCGCGGCGGCCCACCTGCTCGATGCTGCGCAGCACCGGGTCGGCTTCCAGCGCCGCCGCGTCATCCGGCAGATAGAGGCGGGTGTGCAGGTGGATGTTGATGCCGCGGGCGAAGATCAGCAGGCTGACATGCGGCGCCTGCGGGCGGCCATCGCGCCAGGGCACCTGGCCGGGGCGGATGGTCTCGAACATCCATTCGCCAGTGGCAGGGTCGGCCGCGCCGCGGCCCCAACCCAAAAAGCCGCCTGCATTGTGCCGGCCCTCGGCATCCGCCTGCCAGATCTCCAGCAATGCATCCCGCACCGGGTGGCCGGAACCATCCATGACGATGCCGGTCAGCCGAATGCGCTCGCCGGCGCCGGTCAGGATGTGCTGCTGCTCCTGCGTCCGTGTCGCCAGCCCGGCGGCGGCCGGCAGCAGCCCGATATGCACGTACGGCCCACCGGTCTGGGAGGGCGTTTCCTTCAGATATTCGATGGGCATGGTTCAGAGCCCTTCCGGCTGCGTCTCGAAGAAGGTCTGGCGGCGGCCGCGCAACACGATGTCGAAGCGATAGGCCAGCGCGTCGAACGGTACCGAGTTGCCCATGTCCAGCTTCGCCACCAGCCGCTCCCGCGCCGCATCGTCCGGCAAGGTGCCGAGGATCGGGCAGAGATGGATCAGCGGGTCGCCCTCGAAATACAGCTGGCTGACCAGGCGCTGTACGAAGGCATCGCCGAACAGCGAGAAGTGGATATGCGCCGGCCGCCAGTCGCTGCCGTTGTTGCGCCACGGATAAGGGCCGGGGCGGATGGTGCGGAAGAAGTAGTTGCCGTCGTCATCCGTCATGCACCGCCCGGCGCCGCCGAAATTCGGGTCGAGCGCGGCCAGGTAGCTGTCGTTGTGGTGGCGGTAGCGGCCGCCGGCATTGGCCTGCCAGACTTCCAGGAGGGTGTTGCGTACCGGCCGACCGGTCTCGTCCAGCACCCTGCCGTGCACGATGATCCGCTCGCCCACCGCCTCGCCATCCTTGGCGTAGTTGCGGATCAGGTCGTTATCCAGTGGCGCGAGAATGTTGGCTTTGAAGATCGGCCCGGTATTCTCGCCAGGCCCTGGTTCCACGGATACCAGGGCGCGGCGCGGACTGCGCAGCACGCTCGTCTTGTACGCCGGGGTAAAGGCCTGGGGATGGGCGAGCCGATCCCGCCGGATGATGTCGCCCAAGGGGGCCATGATGTTTCCTCCTGCGGGGGATTTGCAGGCCCCGCTGTGCAGCAGCATGACGCATGAGATAACATGCATACATCGCTGCTTTGGCATGAAATCCATGAATGAAGTCGATGCATTGGCGCTGGATGGCCATGCCCTGCGCCTGTTCCTGGCCGTGCTAGAGGAAGGTTCCGTTACCGTGGCGGCGGAGCGGCTGGGCATCAGCCAGTCCGCCGCCAGCCACGGCCTGAACCGGCTGCGCGACTTGCTAGGTGATCCGCTCTTTGTCAAATCGGGGCGCGGCATCGTCCCCACCCAGCATGCGCGGGACCTTGCCCCCCAGGTGCAAGGTTTGCTGGACATCCTGCTCGGCCTGGCACGCCCGCATCATTTCGACCCCGCCCGCGCGCGCATGAGCCTGACCATCGCCGCCAACGACTTCCAGCGGGACCTGTTGTTGCCAACCTTCTTCGCCCGGGTGCAGGCTGCCGTGGCCTCCTTCAGCCTCCGCGTGGTGCCGTCCGGCTCGCCCTCCGCCGCGCTGCTGCGGGAACAGGGCTGCGACCTGCTGATCACGCCCATTCCCCCTTCCGGCACGGACATCCTGCAGAAGCGCCTGCTGACCGACCGCTACGCCTGCTTCTACGACCCCGCCATCCGTCCGCCACCCCAGGACCAGGCCGAGTACCTTGCCGCCCGCCACATCACTGTGGCGCACGCCGAGGGAGACGCGCTGGATTTCGACCGAAGGCTGGAAGCCAGGGGCATCGCCAGGGACATCGCCATCCGCGTCGCCGGCTTCAGCGGCGTCACCGCCTTCCTGCGCGGCAGCGACATGCTGGCGACACTGCCGGGACTGCTGCGGCGCTCGGCCCTTCAGGGTCTGGCCTGCCATACGGTGCCGTTGGCGGATATCTCGGTCGATCTGCCGCTCTACATGGCCTGGCATCGGCGGGACCAGCAGGACGGCCGCCATATCTGGCTGCGCGCGCAGCTACAGGCCGCGGCGCAGGACGCGTTGCAGGAGACCTTGGGCGACGCATTGTAACCCTGGGCCTCGACAGAGCGTTTCAGTCAGGCAACGCCGGAGATGCGCCCCATCGTCCGGCCGGCCGAAAGAGGAGCGTCACCATGCGTCAGGCCCCCCGGATCGAAGATGACCTCCGTGCCCGGCTGGATCGCGTGACCGGCGCGCCTGTCGCGGAGAAACCGCTCGATGCCACCACCACAGCGGCATCCTCCGCCGTGGGTGAACCTGGCTATGGCCAGGATGCCAGCAAGCCGGCGGAGATTCCCCGCAAGGGGTGGTGGTCCATCGCCAAGCGGGTGGCCATGGAAAGCAACGAAGACCGGGTGATGACGGAGGCGGCAGGCATCACCTTCTACGCCCTGCTGTCCCTGTTCCCGGCCATGACCGCCATGGTCTCCCTGTTCGGCCTGTTCGCCGACCGGCAGACCATCTCCGCACATCTGGGCGACCTGCAAGGCGTGCTGCCGCAGGGCGGCATGTCCATCATCAGCGACCAACTGGACCGCTTGCTGGCCAGCCCGCAGCAGGCGCTCGGGTTCGGCGCCATCATAGGCCTGCTGGTGGCGCTGTGGAGCGCCAACCAGGGCACCAAGGCGATGCTGGACGCCCTCAACGTGGTGTATGAGGAGACCGAGAAGCGCAGCTTCGTCTTCCGCACCATCCTCTCGCTCGGCATGACGCTCGGGGCACTGGTATTCGTGCTGATCGCCATGGGCGCCATCGTCGTCCTGCCGGTAATGTTGAAGTTCATCTGGCTTGGCGAGGGGGTCGAGACGGCACTTTCCCTGATCCGCTGGCCGATCATGCTGGTCGCCATGACGCTGCTCCTGGCAGTGCTCTACCGCTACGGCCCGAGCCGCGAACTCGCCCGCTGGCGCTGGGTCACCTATGGCGGTGTCTTCGCCGCGGTGACCTGGCTGATCGCCTCCGCCGGCTTCACTTGGTACGTGGCCAATTTCGGCAATTACGATGCCACCTACGGCTCACTTGGCGCCGTCATCGGCTTCATGACCTGGATCTGGCTGTCTTCGATCGTCGTGCTGGTCGGGGCGGAGTTGAATGCCGAAATGGAGCACCAGACGGCACGGGACACCACCACCGGGCCGGAGCGCAAGCTCGGCCAGCGTGGCGCCGTGATGGCCGACAAGGTAGCGCATAACTGACGTAGTTCAGAGTAAGAGCCGATGCAGGCGGCAACAGCCTGCATCGCCGCTTCAGCGCAGGGGAAAGCCCAGTCGGTGCAGGATGCCTTGCATCTTGTCTCGGCCGCTCAACGATGCGCCGGATGCCATCCGCGTCAGCATCCTGCGTACCCAGCCATTGCCGGCGCCCATGCCCTGGCGTTCGGAAAACTCAGCCAGAGCTGCATCGTAAGTCGCCACGCGCGCGGCCTCGTCGGCCACTGCGTAGAGTTCGTGGTGCAGCACCAGGGATTGCGGCAGGCGCGGCTTGATCGCCGTCGGCGTTTGCTCGTCCGGCACGCCGACCGCCAGGCCAAATACTGCCATCACCCCAGGCGGCAGGCCTAGCTCGGCCGCCACTTCCTCCGGCCGGTTGCGCAGGGCGCCGACATAGACGCTGCCCAGGCCAAGGGATTCCGCCGCCACCACGACATTCTGCGCGGCCAGCGCGGCATCCACGGCGGCGACCAGGAAGGACTCCAGGTATTGCAGGCCTTCCAGCGTCTGCCCTTCGCGCTGCCCCAGCCGATCAAGCCGTGACGTATCGGCCAGGAATGCCAGGAACAGCGGCGCCTGTCGGATGAAGCCCTGCCGCGCGGCCAGCTCGGCCAGTCGTGCCTTCCGTTCCGGGTCCCGGATGGCCACCACGCTCCAGCTCTGCATGTTGGACGAGGTCGGCGCTGACTGTGCCGCGGCGATCAGCGTTTCCAGCACACCATCCGGCAACGCATCGGGCCGGAAGGTCCGCACGGAGCGATGGCTCAGCAGGTTCTGCAGCACCGCGTTCATCGGTGCCTCTGCCGCCGGCACCGCGCCGCCATAACGAGCCTCAAGTAGGTCCAGGAAGGCAGTATCCGGCTGAGGCATCCGACAATCTCCGGGCTAGGGCAGAATCAGGCTGCGCCCATGCTGCGGCGCACCGGCAGAGGAGACGGCAGGCGGAGCGTTTCGTAAAGCCCCTCGAGCAGATCACCGATGGCGTAGCGGGAGCGCCAGTTCACCCAGCGCTGCCGCCGGTGCCACTCGCGATCCAGCCGCAGGTGGCAGGCGCCGCAGGCCGCCACCAGGTCACCCGGCTCACTCTCGCGCGGGTCATGCCGCACGTGGCAGCAGGCCAGCACCACCGGGCGGCGCCAGGTTTTGGCCTCGCCATAGGCCAGCATGTCCGGCCCCTTGGCCGGCTTGCCGCCGCGGTCCCGCCATTGACCGTCCCCCGCCGTCCAGCGTCCATCCCGCAACTGGACGATGCGGGCGCCATGCGGCTTGCCGCAATACTCGCACTGCCCCCCGGCCCGGCCGAAGCGCACGGCATGGCTGATGGACGTCCAATCGGCAGGGTAGAGGCGGCGCATCTCGGGGCGTATCGGCATGCATCCTGGCTACCACGCGGCCGGGGCCGCTCCATGCCTTGGGCCAGGCTTACCCACCGCCTATGGCACCCGGTAAGGGTCTTATCCCCAGGTCCCACCGAATCCCCAGATAACCCGATCACTCTTTTCTTAGTTGAGAATTCTTCTCATTCTCATTTAAGTGGATGGGGTCAGTACGGAAGTCCCGGCATGCAACACCATCGATCCATCGGAACCACCAGCCTGGTCGCGCTCATGGCCGCGCACCGCATGGTCCAGGAACGCGCCTTGCCCGCCCCTCTTGACCCCGGCACCATCCGCCGGATCGCGGAGCGGCTGTGGGACAGCAACGGGCTCCCATTGGACAGTCCGGGCGCATCGGCTGCCCATACCCTGGCTTTGCGTGCCTCACCCGCCGGGTGAGGCACTGCCGAACCGTTCAGGCCGCCAGGGCCAACTGCTCCCGCAGCCCGGCGACCAGTTCGAAGGACCGCAGGCGAGCCTTGTGGTCGTGGATCTGGGCGGTCACCAGCAGCTCGTCCGCCCCGGTCTCACGCAGGAAGCCTTCCAGCCCGGCCCGCACCGTCTCCGGCGTTCCGATATAGGACCGGGCCAGGGCGCGATGCACATTCGCCAGCTCAGGACCCGAGGCATAGCTCTCGATCCGATCGATCGGCGGCGGCAGCAGGCCCGGGGTGCCCCGGCGCAGATTGACGAATTGCTGCTGCAGGGAGGTGAACAGCCGCTTCGCCTCCTCCTCGGACTCCGCCGCGATCACGTTGGCCGCCACCATGGCATAGGGCTTCTGCAACTGCTCGGAAGGGCGGAAATGCTCGCGGTAGGTGGCCAGCGCCTGCATCAGCATGTCCGGCGCGAAATGCGACGCGAAGGCGAAGGGCAGGCTCAGCATCCCGGCCAGCTGCGCGCTGAACAGGCTGGAGCCCAGCAGCCAGATCGGCACCGACAGCCCGGCGCCCGGCACTGCCCGCACCGCCTGCCCGGGCGCCGCTGGCTGGAACCAGCCCCGCAATTCCACGACATCCTGCGGGAAGCTGTCGCCATTGGCATCCAGGTTACGCCGCAGGGCGCGCGCGGTGCGTTGGTCCGTGCCCGGCGCCCGGCCCAGGCCGAGGTCGATGCGCCCAGGGAATAGCGCTTCCAGCGTGCCGAACTGCTCCGCCACCATCAGCGGCGCGTGGTTCGGCAGCATGATGCCGCCGGAGCCGACGCGGATGCTCTTGGTCCCGGCCGCGACGTGGCCGATCACCACCGCCGTAGCCGCGCTGGCGATGCCTGGCATGTTGTGGTGCTCGGCCAGCCAGAAGCGATGGTAGCCCAGCGCCTCCGCATGCTGCGCCAGGGAGAGGCTGTTGCGGAATGCCTGGGACACGTCAGCCCCGGCCGGAACCGGCGCGAGGTCCAAAACCGAAAAGGGAATCATCGGAAGGAATACTCTTGAAGTGGGTGCGGCCGTCAGCCGCGTTACCCTTCAGATGTGTCCTAGGGGCCGGCCTTGCCAGGGTGCGGGGCCAATTGGCCGGCCAGCGCCTCGCCCACTGCGGCAAACACCCCCTCCGCCGGGATGTCCCGCGCCACCCCTGCCCCAGGCCGGTCGCTGCGCCAGATCAGCCAGTCGGTGCGACGGTCCTGCCACTGCATCGCCCCTGGCAAGGCTGGCTGGTGGTCGCCATAAACACACAGCATTAACGGCCGGTCGAGCTGCCCCGCCGCTTCGGCCAGCAGGCCAAGCATGGCATCGGCGTCGTGCAGATGGGCCAGCCACTGCCCTTGCGGGTCCGCCCCGGGCCACGGCCCATGAGCCTGCATGGTGATGGCGAAGACGAAGGCCGGGCAGTCCGCTTCCCCCAGCGCCGCCAGGATGCGGTACGCCACGGCGCTATCCGCCACATGCGCCCCCGCCTTGGCCGCGCCGGCAAAGGCGGCCTCGCTATCGAAGCGCTGGAAGCCCAGCGCGGGCATCACCCTATGCCGGCCGAAGAAGCGAGGATCGAAGGGGTGCAGCACCAGGGCGCGGTATCCCGCAGCCCTCAGCGTCGTTGCCAGGGAGCGCAGGCCCGGCACGACGAAGCGGAAATACGGATTGAACCGGTCCAGCCCCAGCCCGTCGGCGCCGATGCCCGTCAGCGCCGCGCATTCCGCCCGCATGGTGTTGGCACCGAAGCCCGCCACCTGCAGGCGCCCCTGGGCCAGCGACTGTGCCTTCAGCCGGTCCCAATGCGGCAGCGGGTCCGCCGGCAGGCCCGCCAGCGTGCCGCGCGGGTCCCAGAAGGATTCGGCCTGGATGAGGATGAGATGGGGCGGAGGGCCATCCCCCGCCGGCGCGAAGGCGGGCGGATATGCGGGGAAGGCAGCCTGCCGCCCGGGCCGTTCCGCCCGCGCCGCGGCCCGGTACAGCGCCAGGCTGGCCAACAGGCCGAAGCGGGCGGTGTCGGCAACGGGCGCGCGGGCCAGGGCACGGCGCAGGGCAGCAGGTGGCGCCCGCAACGGCCCGAAGATCAGCAGCAAGC
>Ga0308159_1002957_pt1 | contig 18288 bp, 17 predicted proteins | sample PhyCR1_FD_201040 | JGI IMG/M metagenome (GOLD analysis project Ga0308159, IMG submission 201040) | Phyllosphere microbial communities from UC Gill Tract Community Farm, Albany, California, United States - DLSLC.R1 | ecosystem: Host-associated > Plants > Phyllosphere > Unclassified | place: USA... | reverse complement strand
CTTCGCGACCGCACGGATCTTGCCGTTGCGGCGGCTGAGGAGGGTGAGGATGCGGTCCGCCTCCCCGAGCTTGTGGGTACGCAGGACCACGACTTCGTCGCGGTAGGTGGGCACAGTCCATTATCGGACCCGGATGCCGTGAGTCGGCGGTGCGCCGCGCCTCAGGACGCGGGCGTCAGGGTGACGAGAACGCTGCTCGCCTCGCCGAGGACGTCGACGGACACGGTCGCGAGGTGGGCGCCGGCGGTGGGCAGTGGCATCCGGTCGACCTGTCCGGACAGGAAGGACCCGAAGGCGAGCACACCATCGGCGAGGAGGAGTGTTGTCGTGAGGATCTCGCTGAAGCCGTCGACGTGCGCCGTGCCGGTGCGGACACGGACCGTGACCTCGCCCTCCCGGTCGTCGCGCGTGGCGACGAGGATCGCCGTGGTCGTCGTGACCGCCGGTTCGTCGCCCGTCTCCCACTCCGGGAACTCGGGCGCGCTCGGCGAGAAGACCGCGACCTGCGCGTTGAGCGGGGTCACTCGGAGCTGTCGATCCATGTCGGTCATCTTTCCGCGGGAGCGTCGCCGAGGAAGGCCACGGTGGCGTCGGGGCCCATCCCCCGCCCGACGGTGAGGAGGCGGTGGTCGACCCCGATGAACTCGGCCGCTCCGTCGTCGGGAAAAAGTTCGAATCTGGTTGAGCCTGTCATCGGTCCGCTCGACCCCCTGACGGGCTTCCCGGGGTGATCTGCCACCTGCGCTGCCGTTCGCGGAACGTCGTCTGCGATGCTAAGGCGGCGGCTGAGGCGTCCTTTTCGAGTTGGAAACACGGCCCGGTGTAGAAATCGTCTGTGAAAGGGTCCAGGCCGAGTGCCCGACAGTATTGCTCGAGCATCTCCGGGGTGAAACGCTCGGTCGCACGGTGTCGTCGGTATGCCTCGACGTCTTCGAAGGCCAGGGGCTCACCCTTGGCCTCGAACAACCACCGGGATCCCGATTGTCGAGCGAGGTAGATCGTGCGCGAAGGAACCGCGATCGAGCGTTCGTTGGCCGCATCGTGTGCGGTGTAGAAGAAGATGCGCGCGCCTAAACGGCCCAGCGTCCCGCCGGATCCTCCGCGCACGTCGGGCGTGTAGACGACTTTGACTCCGTCTGTTCGAAGGTCCCTCGACAACACGGCGATGGCGCTGGTCGGATCGTTCCCGCTCGCGGAGTTGGTGAAGACCGCAGACCAGTCGCTGTTCCGCGTCGCGGCGACGATCACTCGAGATGGATCATGCGTCAGCGGTTCAAGGAGGGGCATTGTTTGTCGCAGGTCGGTTTCGTGCTTCGTGGTGCGTGTCGCGAAGCCAAGCCTGCTCAACCAGTCTCTGTAGGAGTGTGCGACGTCTTCGGCTGATGCTCGAATGAATCCCAGTGCTTCGGTGGCGGGGTAGAACTCGTCCTGAAACAGAGTGTGCATGGCTTCTTCCCCCTCCGGCTTTGCTTGTGCCGTTTTACCATCCTGGTCGAGATGGACGCCGACCGACGGTCATCGAACTGAGCAACCCGTCGGCGCACTCCCCAGCTCGTCTTTCCCTCCTCGTCCGGCTGTTCGTGGCGACGCCTTCCCGCGCCAGCCCGGGTCAGGAATCCGGAACAATCTGCCATCTACGTTGCTGTTCTTCGAACGTGGTGACGGTGCCGGGCGCGCTCGGATCCACATGCTTCTCGATCAGGTAGCAGGGTCCGCGATAGAAGTCTTCGTCGAAGGGGTCGATACCGAGCTCACGGCAGTACCGCTCCAACATCTCGGGCGTGAATCGGTCTTTCACCCGGCGCTGCTCGTAGACGTTGAGGTCCTCGAAGCTCAGTGGCTCGCCCTTCGCTTCGAAGAGCCACTTCGAACCCGATTGACGCGCCAGGTAGATGCTCCTGGTCGGGGGCGCTATAGACCGCTGACTGCCAGGGTCGTACTCGGTGTAGCGGAAGACTCGGGCGCCGAGTCGCCCGAGCTTGCCGTCGGGCGTCTCCCTTTCGTCGGGAGAGTAGCCGACAAGTACGCCATCCGTACGTCGTGCTTTCGTCAGGACCGCGATGTCGCTGACCGGGTCTCCCCCTGTCGCGAGGTTGTCGAAGATTGCCGACCATTCTGCGCTCCGTGTCGCGGCGACGATGATCCGTGTCGAGTCGCCTGTGAGAGGTTCCAGGAGCGGCATGACGGTTCGCAGGGGTGCTTCATGAACCTGAATGCGGCAGGTGTGACCGAGCCGATCGAACCACTCGCTGTATGCATGAACGAGAGATTCGGGTGAGCTGTGGATGAATCCCATACTCTTCGTCGCGGGATAGAAGGTGTCTCCGAACAAGCTCTGCATAAGTCCGCTCATCAGTCGAGAGTGTGAAGATGGACGATCCCGAGAGATCGGTTGCCAACATCCTCTTTTCGTGAAGGGGGCCTCTGTTCGATCTGGTCCGGTCCCACTCCACATAGTGTCACTGTCGGTCGGGAGAGTACTGCAGGTCCGGACGGTTCACGCCGACACGGACACCGTCGTAGTTGACTTGCTGCTGGTTGATACGAATGTCTCCTGCTCGCAACTGAGTGAAACGTTCCACTTTGTTTTGTACCGCCAGGTTCTGAGAGGCGGAATTGCAATCCTTGCGGGAGCGGGGGTACCCCTGGAGGGCGAAGCGCGGGATCAGGAGCTCCAAATCGCTAACTCGCCACCCGGCATCGAGATGATTTTTGTCGGAGGCTTCTCGGCGCCAGAGTAGCTCCACGCCTCATAATCGTCGCTAGGCGGCACCCGTAGCAGCAGATGATTATCGAACTTAATTTGCAACTCTCCGTCGACAATGAGAACACTTGTGACCGTGCGACCGAAAAGGTCGAGGAATTCGCCGAGGGTCTTCTTATCACCGTCCGGGTCGAACCGCTGCTCGGGATCCCCGTGCCTGAGCAAAAAGAAATCTGTCTCTATGGTGACAACCTCCCTCCCGGAGAAGCGAAGAGTGAGACGATGGTCGACACCGATGAAATCGACCGTGCTACTTTCGGAGATAGTAATCAGTGCTGTGGGATCTATTGGGGCCATTGGAGATAAATCCCCTCGTAGTCGGCAGGTATGTGGCTCGCTGGCTTCGAGCCTGGCTTGCCCGTTGTGGGGTCCAGCCATTGCCCGACGTCGTTGCTGTATCGCGAGTACCCGTTTGGATATCGGTCCGTTGGGTCCATGATTCGGATGGTGTTGGAGTCCATGTTGTTGCCCGCGTTGATGACACCGACCATATCCGGATCCTGCGCGACCAGACCCTTCCCGTTGTCGGCTTCCCTGAACGCCCATCCGGAAGGTACGTCGTAGATGGTGCCTTGGGGAGTCGCAACGAAAGTCGTGCCGCTGGACGGAATCACTGTCGTGTCAGTGACCGACGGTCGAACGGGAACCTCATCAAGTCTGGCGACCGCGTTGCCGGCGGGGACGCGGCTGAGGGCGCCGGCGGTGACGGTGGAGATGGTGGCGCCGGTGGCGGCGTTGGAGAGGAGGCCGCCGGGGGTGATGGGCTGGCCGCTGATGAGGTATTGGGCGGTGTTTTCGACGGCGCCTTGGGCAGCGTTGGCGCCGGTGCGGGCGAGGAGGCCGCTGGCGGCGCCTGCTCCGGGGATGAGGCCGAATGCTCCGGTGAGGGCGACTTGTCCCCAGTTGACTTCGCCGGTGGTGGCTTTCTGGATGATGGTGTCGGCGCCGGCGCCGATGAGGGCGGCGCCGATGGGGCCGCCGACGCCGGTGGCGATCATGACGCCGCCGGCGATGACCATGGCGCCGCCGGCGACGTATTCCCAGTTCTCGTCCCACCATTCGCCGATGGCGTTGCCGGCGGTGGCGAGGGCGCCTTGGTGGGCGTTGGCGTAGGCGGTGAGTTGTTCGTCGGTGACGGGTTGCAGGCCGAGGGGGTCGGTGGCGTGGAGGGGGTCGTTGCCCGCGAACGAGTAGGGGTTGGCCGACCAGGCGGCGCCGGCGGGGGCGGTGATCGGGTCGGTGCTGAGGAATCCGCGGGTGGTGGGGTCGTAGGCGCGGGCGCCCATCCACTCCAGCCCCGCGACCTCGAGCCCCCCGCCGGGGCTGATCCCGACGGCTCCGCCGCCGAGGGTGTTGGCGGTGGTGAGCGCGGCCCAGGGGTCGTCGGTTCCGGTGGTGCGGGTGCCGCGCCATCCGCCGGTGGTCCAGGTGTCGCCGATACCGGTGATCGCACCGGGGGCGTGGAACACGTCGGTGGTCCCGACCGTGAGCGGGGTGGACGCGAAGGAGCCGGCATCCCAGGTCAGGGGGATGCCGTCGACCTCGGCGAGCTCACCGAGCGCGTTCACGCGCAGGTCGGTACGACGCTCTCCGTCGGGGGTGTGTGCGGTGATCGCGCGGATCCAGCCGCGGTCATCCCACGCGTACTCCGTCGCCCCGGTGGGGGTGGTTTCGCGGGTGCGGCGCCCCTGGCCGTCGTAGGCGTAGGTCGTGTCCCCCTCGGGGGCCGTGACGCGCAACAACTGCCCGGCGGTGTCGTACGCGAACGTCCGCTCGAGATCGTCACGGGTTTCGCGGATGAGGCGCCCGGCGGTGTCGTACTCCCAGGCGTTGGTGTGCCCCTCGGACGCGGCGGTGAGGAGTTGCCCGGCGTCGTCGTGGGTGTAGTGGGTGGTGCCGTCCGGGCCGTCGACGGCGGTGATGCGGCCTTCGTCGCCACGGGTGATGCGGGTGAGGGTGGCGCCGTCGGCGTCGGTGCGGGTGTGCGCGACGGGGTACCCGTCCTGGTATTCCCAGGTCTGGAGGCTGTCGCCGGCGCGGGCTTCGAGGATCCGTCCGAACGCGTCGCGGGTGTAGTGCACCGCGCCCAGGCGGGAGTGGTCGATGCGGGTGAGGTGCCCGGCGGCATCCCGCGTGTAGTCGACCGTCACCCCGTCGGGGGTGGTGAGGCGGGTGCGGGCGCCGTCCGCGTCGTACTCCCACCGCGTGGACCGACCCTCACTCGTGCGCTCGGCGAGACGGTCCAGCCGGGTGAACCGGAGGGTGTGCGTGGTGGGTTCGTCGGTGGTGTGGTCGATGATCGTGGCCGTGCGGGCCCGCGCGTCACGGTGGATCTCGGTGACGCGACGCCCGTTGACGGTGAGCCCGGATTCGAGGCCGGCGTCGTCGTACGACCACTCCGTCACGGTCCCGTCGGGGCTGGTCTGCCGGACCTGCCGCCCGGCCGCGTCGTAGTCGGCGGTGGTGACCCGACCGAGCGGGTCGGTTTGGGAGGAGACCTTGTCCAGCTGCGTGTAGGTGCGGGTGGTGACCCCACCCGCGGGGTCGGTGATCGACACCACCCGCCCGCGGGTGTCGTAGGCGTACCGGGTGGCGCCGCCGATGCCGTTGGTCGCGGTGACGAGTTGACCGGCGGCGTCGTAGGAGAAGCGTCGGATGCCGAACCGCGCATCCTGCGCGAAGATCGGGCGCCCCACCTTGTCATAGCCGAATCGGGCAACACCCGCGCCGGGGACGTACTCGCGTACCACCCGTCCAGCCAGGTCGTACTCGATCTCGGCACGCTCTCCCGTGGGGAGGACGCGGGCGATCACGCGGGAGTCGGCGTCGTACTCCAACGCCGTTCGAGCCCCCGTCGGGTCGACGGCGGCAACCGGGCGCCCGCACGAGTCGTACTCATACCGGGTCGTGCGGCCGGCCGGGGTCGTGATGGCGGTGACGCGGCCGGCGCGATCGCGTTCGAGGCGTGTGAGGCCGCCATCCGCGTTCAGCACCTCCACCGGACGACCGCAGGCGTCGTAGGTGATCAGCGACGCGTCGCCCGCGGCATCCTGGACCCGTTCCGGCCGACCGAACGCGTCGTATCGGACCGAGGTCTCCTCGAATGCGGTCTGCACCGTCATGGTCGTGTCTGAGCGGGACGCCTCCGCCGACACACCGGTCGGATCCGTCGTGCGCGCCAGCTCGCCGACGGCGTCGTATTCGCGCGTCCAGACCCCGCCGGCGGGGTCGGTGATCTCCCGCAGGCGGGAGAGGGCGTCGTGGGTGAAGCCCCAGGCGGCGCCGTCGGGGAGGGTCACCCCGGTGACATTGCCGAAGGCGTCGAACGATCGGTCTATGCGACGCCCGAGCGGGTCGGTCGTGCCGGTCAGGCTCCCGTGGGGGCCGTACTCCAGCTCCGTGCGCGCACCCAGCGGATCGATGACGGCGGCCACGACCCCGCCGGCACCGTACTCGTACCGCCAAACGGAACCGTCCGGACCTTCCCGCGAGGCGAGGCTTCCCGCGTCGGTGTAGACGTACCGCGTGACGGCGCCGAGGGGGGTGATGGCTTGCGTCACTCGACCGGTGGCGTCTCGGACGAGCTTCGCGACCGCTCCGTCCGCGTTCCGCGTCGCGACCAATTCGCCGTGCGCGTCGTAATCGAAGCGGACCACGACGCCCTCGGGGTCTTCGACGCGGCGGAGGAGACCGGCGGCCCAGTCGAGTTCGGTGACGCCGCCGCCGGGGTCGGTGACCCGGGACGGGTTCCGCTCGAGGTCGTTGGGGTAGTCGTAGGTGACGATGCCGCCGTCGGCGGTGACGACGGTGGTGACGCGGTCGTGGTCGTCGTAGCCGTAGGTGATGTCGGCGCCGTCGGGGGTGACGGTGCGGGTCTTCCGGCCGCGGGTGTCGTACGCGTGGACGGTGATGCGTCCTTCGCGGTCGGTGACCGAGACGAGGTTGCCGGCCGGGTCGTAGGCCATCGACTGGCGGTTGCCGTCGGTGTCGATGACACCGACGAGGCGGCCCTTGCGGTCGGCGATCCACGTGTTCGCGTTCGACCCGTCGGCATCGGCGACCTCGGTCACACGCCCGGAAAGGTACGTGAAGCGGGTGTGACGGCCGAACTCCGTGGTCTGCTCCCGCACGCGCCGCTGCGCGTCGTACACGTTGGTGCACTCGACCACACCGGTCGCGGCGGTGACCTGGTCGATGAGGTCGTCCTCGTTCCACCGGTACGTCCGGGTGCCGCCCGGCCCGGTGACGGCGGTGAGACGCCGCTCATCGTCGTAGAGGTACTCGACCCGGCGACCGTCGGAGGACGTGACGGATGCCACGCGCCCGTCCGCGTAGTCGACATCCACCCGGCGGTCGCGGGAGTGCTCCAGCGCTGCAACGGCTCCGGATGCGTCACGGAGAACGGTCACGACATTCCCCGCCCCGGCGCCGGCGCCGAGCCAGTCGCCGCCGGTGGTGAACGCCCACCAGGCCCCGGTGTTGTCCGTCACCAGCAACCCGTCCAGTGCGGTGAGGCCGCGCCCGGCGAAGTCCGCAGCCGAGGCACGGTTCAACCAGTAGTTCTCCCCCGCCGCTCGCGCCCACTCGCGCCCGTCGGCCCCGAAGACGACCTGCCGCCCGTCCGCCATCACGAACCGGGCATCGTCGTCCGACAGCAGCAGGGTGACGTCGAGGATCGACGACCACCCGAGACCGAACACCCCCGCCCCGTCGTCCAGCGAGTTGTACATGCGCGTCAGCGACAGCAGGCCCGTCGCCGCGGGGAACGGCAGGTCGTTCTCCGGCTCGAGGAAGTTCCCGGTGGCGGAGTTGACCGGGTCGTTCACGAACCCCGTCGTCGGTGCCCCACCCCACGCGGTCGGAGGATCGATCACCAGATCCTGCCGGGTCGCGGACACCCCCGCCGCCGCCAGCGACGCCGCCAACGCGGCATCCGACACCGTCCCGATCCCCCCGTTCGTCCCGGCATCCTCGAACGCCTGCGCGATCGTGTTCGCCCACGCCGAATCATTCGCATTCGCATCCAGCCACGCCCGAAAGCCCGTCACCACCGGACTGACATCGATCCCGCCGAAGTCGCACGTGGCCATGAAGTCGCCGGCCGCGGACGACACCCTCCCGGGGTGCGCGGAGAGCTCCGCGTCGAGATCGGCGTTGCCCGTGGCGAAGGTGCGGAGGTTCTCCGGTCGTGCGGATGACGTGCCTCCCCCGCCGCCGCCCGCGCTCGGTGTCTGACGTGCCGAAGCGTTCACCGGGGTCGCCTGGAACACGGGCGGCTCGATCTCGCCGCCCTGCGGCGGCGGCTCCTCGCCGAAGATGTCGTCCCATGTGGCATCCAGCCAGTTCGACCGACGCGCCTCGACGCGGGCCTTCCACTCCCGAGCGCGCTTTCGACGGGCGTTCTCCTCGCGGGCCGCATCGCTCAAGCGGCCGATGAACGACGACACATCGCGGAGCCTCGACGCGAGCTCTCGCGCGTCGCCCGCGGCGGTCGCCGCGTTGGCCGCGAACAGCTCGCTGAAGTATCCCTGGAAGTCCTGCCCCGCCGTGGTGGCATATGACGCGCGGGTCCCGGCCTGGCCCTCCACCGCCGACGCCGCCGCGTTGGCCGCGGACGCCACCGCGTCGGCCAACCCGAAGTCGTAGGTCAGATCCGGTGCCCCGTACACCTCGAGATCGACATCGCTCATCGAAACCCCCCACTGGTTCGGCGGTCACGTCGCCAGGCGCCATGACCGCTCACGACCGCACGAGCATAGCTCCCGTCCCCCGCCGACACGGAGGACTTGCGGCAGTTCTCACGGGTCCCTCATAAACCCTGATCGCCCCCCTTTAATCGCCTCTCCGGCCCCCCGTCAACACCTGGACACCCCTCGCCCGGTTGTTTATGTTCGTCTCGTCATGAACGGCGTGCAGTGGGTGCGCCGCGCGAAACAAAAGGGGAAATGATGTCGCGCGTTCTTTCTACCGAGCAGGCCAAGTCGGCCATTCAGCAGATCCAGTCGATCGTGAACGGGGGCTTCACCGACCAGATCTCGCAGCTCGACGCCCAGGGCCGCATCCTGTCGGACCCGAACGTCTGGGACGGCCCCCTCGCCGCGCAGTTCCGCGGCTCCACGTGGCCCGAGACCAAGGCCGCGCTCGACAAGGCCAAGCAGGAGCTCGAGGAGCTGCGCACGCAGCTCAACGCGATCTCCCAGAACATCTTCTCGGCGGGTGGCGGCGCCTAAGACCCCCCTCCGCAGCGCGAGGAATCTCGCGTGAGAACCGGCTCGCGACCACCCACGACACGGGGGTCGCGAGCCGGTTCTGCGTGCGCACATCCCGGAGAATGGATGCCGTGAACCCGCCCGTCTTCATCATCCCGCTGTGGGCCGACCTGACCGCGGTCGCGCTCGGCGGCGTGCAGGGAGCGCTCTTCGCGTCGGGCTTCCAAGGGCAGCGGCGGCTCGATCTCCTCGGCGTCGCAATCATCGGCATCCTGCTCGGAATGGGTGGCGGACTCATCCGCGATCTGCTCCTCGGACTCACGCCCGCGACGCTCCAGAACAACTGGTACCTGATCACCGCGACCGTCGCGGCTCTCGTCGGCATGCTGCTGTCGGGGCTCTTCCAACGGCTGAACCGCGCCATCGTCATGCTGGACGCGGTCGTCATCGGGCTCTTCGGCGTGTTCGGGACCAGCAAGGCGCTCGCCCTCGGCCTTCCGGCCGTTCCGGCCGTCTTCGTCGGTGTTCTCGCCGCCGTCGGGGGCAGCGTCCTCCGCGACGTGCTCATGGGACTCCCCGTCGCGATCATGCACGTCGGCTCGCTCTACGCCGTCGCCGCGGGTGGCGGGTGCGCGGTCGTCGCGACGGCGGCCGCCTTCGGCGTCCCGCTCCCGATCGCCGCGGTCGTCGGACTGGTGGTCACCACGATCGTGCGCGTTCTGGCCGTGATCTTCGATCTCTCGCTGCCGGAGCAACGCAAGCTCTACCGCCGCAAGGTCGCGGTCGAGACGACGGGCATCCCGATCATCCGGACCGACGACGACGCCGCTGGATAGACTCGCGACCATGCTCGGTCTCGACGGTGACGGGGATGACGCCGCGGTCGCTCCCCTCGACGGCATCGTCGTCGCCGACTTCTCGCGCGTCCTGGCCGGACCTCTGGCGACGATGACCCTCGCCGATCTCGGGGCGCGCGTCATCAAGGTGGAGCGTCCCGGCACAGGCGACGACACGCGGGCCTGGGGACCGCCGTACGCCCCGTCGGGGATGACGACGTACTTCGAGTCCGTCAACCGCGGAAAGAGCTCGGTCGTCCTCGACCTGCGCGATCCGGACGACCACGCGCGCGCCGAGGAACTCATCGCGCGCAGCGACGTCGTGATCGAGAACTTCCGACCCGGCGAGTTCGCGCGACTCGGATTCGGTGCCGAGGCGCTGCGCGCGCGGCATCCGCACCTCGTCATCGTCTCGATCAGCGGCTTCGGATCCGCCGGCGGCGTCGACCTCCCGGGCTACGATTTCGTCGCCCAGGCCGTCGGTGGCCTCATGCACGTGACCGGCGCGCCGGACGGGGAAGCCATGAAGGTCGGCGTCGCGCTCGTCGACGTCCTCACCGGGAAAGATGCCGTGATCGGGGTCCTCGCGGCTCTCCGACGGCGTGAGGCGACCGGGCGGGGTTCGCTCGTCGAGGTCAACCTCCTCTCGAGCCTGCAGGGCGGGTTGGTGAATCAGGCCGCCGCGCACCTCGGTGCCGGGATCGAACCGGGGCGCCTGGGCAACAGGCATCCGTCGATCGCTCCCTACGAAGCGTTGCGGTGCGCCGATGCGCCTCTCGCCGTCGCCTGCGGCAACGATGCGCAGTTCGCGCGGATGACCGCCGTGCTCGGGGTGAGCGAGGCGGCGACCGATCCCCGCTTCGCGACGAACGCCGACCGCGTCCGCCACCGCAGCGAGCTCGCCGCGCTCCTCGAAGACAGGCTTCGCGCGGATGAGGCGGCGACCTGGGCCGAGCGTCTGAACGCCGTCGGCGTCGCCGCGCGCGTCGTGAACACGGTCGGTGCCGGCATCGAGCTGGCCGAAGAGCTCGGTCTGCACCCCGTGATCGACACCGTCGGCGACGACGGACGGGTGTCCCGACAGATCCGGATGCCGATCACGTGGACACCGCCCTTCCCCGGTGCCCCCTCCGCTCCCCCGCGTCTCGGCGAACACACCGCCGAGGTGCTCTCCTGGCTCGACGACACTCCCGAGGAACACCGATGATCCCCGATCTGCTCGACTTCGACGACCTTCTCACGCCCGAGGAACGCGCGACGCGGGACCGCGTGCGGGCGTTCGTCGACGCGCACGTGCGCCCTTTCATCGCGGACTGGTACGACCGGGCGTACTTCCCGACGGAGCTCATCCCCGGCCTCGCCGAACTGGGCGTCTTCGGCATGCACCTGACCGGCTACGGGTGCGCCGGCCGCGGCGCGGTCGAGTACGGGCTCGCGGCGATGGAGCTCGAAGCCGGAGACTCGGGGCTGCGTACGCTCGTGTCGGTCCAGGGTTCCCTCGCGATGAGCGCGATCCACCTGCACGGCAGCGAGGAGCAGAAGCAGGCCTGGCTCCCCCGCATGGCGCGCGGCGAGGTCATCGGGTGCTTCGGCCTCACCGAGCCGGGGTCGGGGTCCGATCCCGCGAGTATGACGACGCGCGCGCGCCAGGACGGCGACGTGTGGGTGCTCGACGGCGCGAAGAGGTGGATCGGACTGGCATCCATCGCCGACGTCGCCGTGATCTGGGCGCGCACCGACGAGGGCGTCCGCGGATTCCTCGTGCCCACGGACACGCCGGGATTCGTCGCCACCCCGATCGCGCCGAAGATGTCGATGCGGGCTTCGATCCAGTGCGACATCACCCTGACCGACGTGCGGGTGCCGCTCGACGCCGTCCTGCCGCTCGCGCGCGGACTCGGCGCTCCCTTCGCGTGCTTGAACAACGCGCGCTACGGCATCGGGTGGGGCGTCATCGGCGCCGCTCGCGACAGCTATGCCACGGCGCTCGCCTACGCCGGAGAGCGGCGGCAGTTCGGGCAGCCGATCGCCGCCTTCCAACTCACACAGCAGAAGCTCGTCGACATGGCCGTCGAGATCGAGAGGGCGCAGCTCGTCGCGCTCCGTCTCGGGCGGTTGAAGGATGCCGGACGGCTCCAGCCGCACCAGATCTCGGTCGCGAAGCTCGCGAACACGCGCGCGGCGATCGCCGTCGCCCGGGAGGCGCGCACGATCCTCGGCGGCAACGGCGTCACCGCGGACTATTCGCCCATGCGGCACGCGGCCAACCTCGAGTCGGTGCGCACCTACGAGGGCACGGACGAGATACACACGCTCGTGCTCGGGGCGCATCTGACCGGGATCCCGGCATTCCGCGCGGCGGACCCGAACTGAGTCGGCACTCACTCGCTCTCGACGCGCACCTCGTCGCCCTCGCGGATGACCCCGCCGCCCTCGGCGGGGAGGAGCAGGATGCCGAGCGTCGCCTCGTCCTGCCCGAACCGACGAGTCAGCACGCCGAGGAGTCGCGCGTCGCGCTCTCCGGTGTCGGGGTTCGCCATGATCGCGGCGCAGCGTCCGATCGGCCGCTGGACGTCGAAGACGACGTCCCCGATCCGCACGCGCCCGCGCCAGTCGAGCTCGGCCCAGGGCGCCGCGCCGGCGACGACGATGTTGGAGCGGAAACGGCGATCGTCCACGGGGGCGGAGACCGCGTCGTCCACCACTCCCACCGAGGCCGCCCCGTGCAACGAGACGAACCCGCGGGCCCTGTCCTGGAAGCGTGACGTGCGTCCGTCGCCGATGAGGTGCAAAGGCAGCGCTCCGTCCCGATCGAGCGCCTTCGCCTCAGGCGTCTTCGCGACGTAGTCGGTGACGGCATCCTCGAGCTCGGCGCGACCCGCGGCGTCGATCCCCGCGTCGACGAGGAGGCGCCCCTCCACGCGGAGGATCAGACGTTCGGTCTCGGTGTCGTACGTCGTCGACACGCGGGCGAGCGAAGGGAAGTCCATGAGGGCGAGCCCCCCGCTCTTCGGCCACGCGTCGAGTCCGTCATCGTCGACGGGCTCGACGGCATCCGCGAAGCGGAAGGCGAGGACACGGTCTCCGCGGATCCGGCCGTCGTCCTGCACGATCAGGTGATCCCGGCGTTCCGGGGTGAAGCCTTTGACGGGATGCCGGTAGAGCGCGGAGACGGTGATCATGCCGTCATCCTTTCAGGTGGCGGCGTCCGGATTGCCGGAGGTGGGGAGGATCGCGCTGAGCACGCGCGCGACGTCGTCCGGGTCGGCGGCGGTCAGGCCCGGTACCTCGAGGAAGTGCCGCGCGATCGTCACCCCGAGGATGCTCGACACGAGAACGGCGGCGCGCAGCTCCGCATCGTCGGAAGCCGCGGTGTCCGCCAGCCTGCCGGCGCGGTCGGCCAGATGGGCGCTCATGGTTCGCGCGGCGTCCGCGGAGGTGAGCATCGAGCGCAGCAGCGCCCTGGTCGCGGGCGGAAGCTCGCGCAGGCGGACGTCGAGCACCTCCGCGAGGTGGCCGGGCACGTCGTCATCGACCAGGTCGGCGACCGGGGTGACGGCGAGGGCGAACAGGCTCTGCTTGTTGCCGAAGTGCTGCATCACGAGCGACGGGTCGACTCCCGCCCGCTGGGCGATGGCGCGGATCGTGGCGCCGTCCGGCCCCCGGTCGCCGAACTCCTGTCGAGCGGCCGACAGGATGCGCTCGGCGGTGGCGGCGCGGCGTTCATCACGTGATGTCACCAATTCACTCTACATTCGTGGAGCGAAGGTGTAACGTCACACTCAACAACCGTTTAGTGAAGAAGGACATGGACATGCACACTTCCGCTGGACGCGCGTCGGTGCTCATCGTCGGTGCATCGCGCGGACTCGGATTCGCGATCGCGCAAGAGTACGCGGCGCGCGGCGCGCGAGTGATCGCCACGGCCCGCCGGGAGGCTCCCCCGGCGCTGGCCGCCCTGCGTGAGCGACACCCCGACCGCGTCGAGATCGAACACGTCGACATCGACGACCCCGCGCAGATCGATGCGTTGTCGACGCGCCTCCGTGGCCGCACCCTCGACCTGCTCTTCGTCGTCGCCGGGGTCTCGCTCGCTCCCGTCGACCAACCCGCCGCCGACATCGCCACGGAGGCGTTCGTCCGCACCATGACGACGAATGCGCTGGGCGTCATGCGCACCGTCGAGCGACTGGCGGACCGTGTCGCAGCGTCGGGGACCATCGCCGTCATGTCTTCGGGCCAGGGCAGCGTGGCGAACAACACCTCCGGCGGCTTCGAGGTGTACCGCGCCTCGAAGGCCGCACTCAACCAGCTCATGCGCAGCTACGCGGCGCGGCACGCGGAGGAGGGGCCGACGCTGCTGCTCCTCGCGCCGGGCTGGGTGCGCACCGACATGGGCGGTGCGGCCGCCGGGTTGGAGATCCACGAAGCCATTCCCCCGCTGGTCGACACCGTCGAGGCGCAGAGCGGAACGCCGGGCCTGCGGTACCTCGACCGGCACGGGGCGACCGTGCCGTGGTGATGAAGACGCCCCGTGCCGATCGTCAGGCCCGCGCGAGCACCTCGCCGTGCGGCATCAGGAACCACCCGTCGGGGTCGGCCGCCCACTCACGCCACGCGTCCGAGATGCGCTGCAGCAGCGCGTCGTCGGCGAGACCGAGTCGCCGAGCGTGTCCGGCGAACGCCGAGGCGAGGACGCGATCCGCCCACATCCCGCCCCACCAGGCGCGCTTGTCGTCGGTGTCGAAGACCCAGACGCTCGCGCTCGCCTCGATGCGCGTGAAGCCCGCCTCGCGGGCCCAGGCTTTGAGACTCCGCCCGGCGTCGGGCTCCCCCGACACCCCGCGGTGCACGCCGTGATAGATCTCGAGCCACTCGTCGAGAGCGGGGATCCGCGGATGCCAGATCACGCCGCCGTAGTCCACGTCCCGCACCGCGACCAGGCCCTCGGGGCCCGCGACGCGGCGGAACTCGCGGAGCGCGTCCACCGGCCGCGCGAGGTGCTGCAGCGTCTGGTGCGCGTGCACGATGTCGAAGGACGCGTCGGGGACGTCGAGCGCGTAGGCGTCGCCGACACGGAAGCTGACGTTGGTGCGCTCCGCGGCCGCGGCGCGCGCGACCTCGACGACGTCAGCGGCGGCATCCACCCCGACGACCTGCCCCGGGAAGACCCGGTCGGCGAGGTCGACGGTGATGGTGCCGGGGCCGGCGCCCACATCCAGGATGCGGGCGCCGGCGAACAGCGAGGACACCAGGTAAGCCGCCGAATCGGCGACGGTCCGTGCCGCGTGGGAACGCAGCACGCTCTCGTGGTGTCCGTGGGCGTAGGCCACGGCCGTGTCTCTCGAACGCCGGGTCAGACGCCGGCCAGCTCGCCGCTGGTCTGACGGGTACGGATCGCGCGGTTCACGCCGGACACGATCGCCTTGAGCGAAGCGGTCGAGATGTCGTTGTCGATGCCGACGCCCCACAGGCGCTGGTCGTCCACCTGCAGCTCGATGTACGCGGCCGCCTGGGCGTCTCCGCCCGAGCTGAGGGCGTGCTCGACGTAGTCGTAGAGCGTGACGTCGAAGCCCTGGGAGCGGATGATCTCGAGGAATGCCGCGACCGGCCCGTTCCCCACGGCCGAGGCCGGCTGCGCCGCGTCGCCGTCGCGCAGGGTGACGTCGAGGTGCACGTCGCCCGACATGTCGCTCGAGGACCGGGTCGAGAGCAATTCGAAGCGGCCCCACCGCTGGTCGTCGTCCTTCGACGGCAGGTACTCGTCGGTGAAGATGTCCCAGATCTGGTTGCTGGAGACCTCGCCGCCCTCGGCGTCGGTGCGCGCCTGCACGACCCCGGAGAACTCGATCTGGAGCTTGCGGGGCAGATCGATCGCGTGGTCCGCCTTCAGCAGGTAGGCGACGCCGCCCTTGCCCGACTGCGAGTTGACGCGGATGACGGCCTCGTACGAGCGGCCGAGGTCCTTCGGGTCGATCGGCAGGTACGGCACCGCCCACTCGATCTCGTCGATGTGCTTGCCCTCGGCGGCCGCGCGGGCCTCCATCGCCTCGAAGCCCTTCTTGATGGCATCCTGATGCGATCCGCTGAACGCGGTGAAGACCAGGTCGCCGGCCCAGGGGCTGCGCTCCGGGACGGGCAGCTGGTTGCAGTACTCGACCGTGCGCTTGACCTGGTCGATGTCGCTGAAGTCGATCTGCGGGTCGATGCCCTGCGTCAGCAGGTTCACGCCGAGGGCGACCAGGTCGACGTTGCCCGTGCGCTCTCCGTTTCCGAACAGGCATCCCTCGATGCGGTCGGCACCGGCGAGGTACCCCAGCTCCGCGGCGGCCACGGCGGTGCCGCGGTCGTTGTGCGGGTGCAGCGAGAGGATCACGTTCTCGCGGTGGTTCAGGTGACGCGACATCCACTCGATCGAGTCGGCGTAGACGTTGGGGGTGGCCATCTCGACGGTGGCCGGCAGGTTCAGGATGACCTTGCGCTCAGGCGTGGGCTGGAAGACCTCGAGCACCTCGTTGCAGATGCGCAGCGCGAACTCGAGCTCGGTGCCCGTGTAGCTCTCGGGAGAGTACTCGTAGTACACCTCGGTCTGCGGAATGGTCGCCTCGTACTTCTTGCACAGGCGTGCGCCCTCGAGCGCGATGTCGACGATGCCCTGCTGGTCGGTGCGGAACACGACCTCGCGCTGCAGCACGCTCGTGGAGTTGTACAGGTGCACGATCGCCTGCTTCGCGCCGGCGATCGCCTCGTAGGTGCGGGCGATCAGGTGCTCGCGCGCCTGCGTCAGTACCTGGATCGTGACGTCGTCGGGGATGAGATCTTCCTCGATCAACTGGCGGACGAAATCGAAGTCGGTCTGGCTCGCGCTCGGGAAACCGACCTCGATCTCCTTGTAGCCCATCTTCACGAGCAGGTCGAACATGACCCGCTTGCGCTCGGGGCTCATCGGATCGATCAGGGCCTGGTTGCCGTCGCGCAGGTCGACGGCGCACCAGCGGGGTGCGACCTCGATGCGCTTGCTCGGCCACGTGCGGTCGGGCAGGTCGACCCGGATCTGCTCGTGGAACGGACGGTACTTGTGCACCGGAGCGGACGTGGGCTTCTGAGTGTTCTTCATGGTGTGTCGCTTCTCTTGTTCGTGGTTCCCGCCCGGGACGGGCATCAGGAGGGGCCGACGACGAGCTCCGCGACGAGGATGGCCCTAGATCGAGGACTCGTCGCGGCAGCTAAGAAGAAGCAGACCACCGAAGCGCATTCTGCGATCGTACCAGCCTCGGGCGGACGCGTTCACTCCCCCAGCACCCACTCGCGCGACAGGATGCCGTAGTCGATCTCGTCGCTCCACCGACCCTTGAACCACGCGTTCTCGACCAGGTGCGCCTCGCGGCGCATGCCGACTCTCTCGGCCAGGGCGAGCGACCGCGCATTGTCGGCGTCGATGCGGGCGACCAGGCGGCGAAGCCCGTAGACCCCGAAAGCGATGTCGATGAGGGCGCGCACCGCCTCGGTCGCGAGGCCTCGACCGGATGCCGCCGGCGCCACGACCCACCCGATCTCCGCGGCACCGGCATCGCGGTCGAGGTGGAACAGCACCAGGTCGCCGATCACGGTGCCGTCGGTCCTGTCCTCGATCGCGAGGACGACGCCACTGCGTTCGCCGTCGAGGCGGGTGCCTCCGAAGAGGTGGCCGATCCTCGCGCGGATGTCATCCGGCGTCTGCGGTTCGAACGGCAGGAATCGGCACACCTCGGCGTCGCCGCGATACCGCACCATCGCGCCGAGGTCGTCGTCGATGACCGGACGCAACCGCACGCGCTCGCGCACCACGTCGAGTCGCTCCGGTTGGGGCGGGAGGACGAACGGCGACCCGGTCACGGGATCAGCGCGACCTTGCCCCCGGGGTGCCCGGTCATGACGAAGCGGACGGCCTCGACGGCTTCCTCGAGCGGGTACGTGCGCGACAGCGGGACCTCCAGGACTCCGGATGCCGCGAGCTCGAGCACCCTCGCCCGGGCGATGTCGCGGAACCGTGCGCTCTCGGGGCGCGCGCCGGCGATCCAGAGGAATCCGTCGCGCTTCGCCCGATCGGGATCGACGATCGTCACGATGCGGTCGCGCTCCGCGACCAGCGCCAGCGAGACGTCGATCGCCTCCTCGGTGCCGACGGCATCCCACGCGGCGACGAGGGGGTCCCCGCCCGCGGCGTCTTCGACGCGCTCGCGCAGCCCGTCGCCGTACGCCACCGGGGTCCCGCCGTAGCGACGGACGCGGTCGGCCGAGTCGGCGGCATCCGGACCCACCGTCCCGATCACACGCACGCCGAGCTCGCGTGCCTGCTGGAGGAGACTCACACCCACGGCGCCGGAGGCGGCATGGAGGAGGACGGTGTCGCCGGCAGCGACACGGGTGACCTGGATCATCTCGGCCGCCGTGGTGCCGGCCAGCAGGAGGTTCGCCGCCTCGGGATGCGACAGCGTCG
>Ga0308159_1002955_pt1 | contig 18297 bp, 15 predicted proteins | sample PhyCR1_FD_201040 | JGI IMG/M metagenome (GOLD analysis project Ga0308159, IMG submission 201040) | Phyllosphere microbial communities from UC Gill Tract Community Farm, Albany, California, United States - DLSLC.R1 | ecosystem: Host-associated > Plants > Phyllosphere > Unclassified | place: USA... | reverse complement strand
GCCAGCATCATGGAACGTCGGGAAATCAAGGTGGCTGGTCCTCTCCTGGGTGCCGGCAGGCTGTTTCGGCACACTTGATGGCCGGGATAAGGCGATCTGGTCCGGCCGTCCGCGCCATAGCCCGAAATGCCCGGCGCAGCCAGCCATTCCAGGTCAGCCTTATGGCGAATTTACTGAAAGTGCCCGGCGAGGAGAACCCCGCAAGCACCTGTTACATCACGATGGGACGTTCTGCCTTTGTAGCCGCCAGCTTGTTGGCCAGGAAGGCCTCCGCTCTCGCTGTTCCGGCGTCTTGCCGGCTGAAGCTCAGGGTCTGTGCGGGGTGCAGGCTGAGGTGGCCCGCAAGCCGGCTTTCGACGTAGGGGTTTGCCGCGATCAGGAGGCGTGATCCGCGTCATTGGCTTCTGATTGCTGTTGGTTTCTTGTCGGTCGCGGCGGTAGCCGCCTCGCTCCCACGGGCAGCAGATTGCCGCGTCGCGGCGGCGCGGCCAAGTTGTTGCCATGACCGAGACGATGCCTGTCCGCCTGTTCCGCAATCCCCGCCTGGGCGTTCCCGGTGTGGTGGTGCTGCCGCAAGGTGGCTTCCGCCGCGCCGCTGCCGAGATCCGCGCCTGGCCGACCCATGCGGCGGCAGCCGTGCTGCCATTGCCGGCACTGGCGGAGGCAGTTGGGGCGGCGCTGGTGCAGGGGGTGGATGATCGGCAGCATGCCGGTCCGGCCGGTGCCGCCATGGTGGACGGAATTCACGCCTCGGGCGCCGGCTACGCTGTGGCGCGGCTGCTGATGGCGGAGTTGGCGCGGGCCGGCATCGCAGCCAGCACGGCCGCCCTGATGCGGGGCGAGCACGCGGCTGCCGCCGGGGCCGTGACCTTGGCCTGCGCGCTGGATGGCGGTTTTGCGCCCGCCGTTGCCTGGGCCGCCGCGCAATGCGGTGCGGGCTGCGTGGCCTTCGTGCCTGCGGATGCCAGCCTGGATGCGAAGGAGGCGCTGGCCGGCTTCGGCGCATCGCTGCGGGAGGTGCCGGGCGATGCCGGCGCGGCCCTGCGCCAGGCGGTGGCGGAAGCAACGAGGGAAGGCTGGACCTTGGTCTCCGATCTCTCCTGGTCCGGCTACACGGAAGTGCCGCGAGACGTGATGCAGGGCTATCGCCTGGTGGTAGAGGACGCGCTGGATGCCAGCGCCGCTCCACCGACCCATGTGTTCGTGGCCGGCGGCACCGGGGGCATGGCTGCGGCGGCGTCGGTGCAGCTACGCCAGCGCTTTGGCACCGCGCCCCTGCTGGTGGTGGTGGAGCCGGAGCATGATGCCCGCCTGCTCGGCGCGGCGCTGGCCGGTGCGGATGCCGCACTGCCGGATGCCTCGGCGGAGGGTCCCGTCGCCAGTGCGCCCAGCCTCCTGGCGTGGCAAGAACTGGAACGCGCTGCCTATGCCTTCATGGCAGTGCCGCAGGCGTTCATTCGTTCCGCCCTTCGTATGGGGCAGCAGGCACCGGAAAGCTTGGCACCCAGCCTGGCCGGGCTGCTGGGCGCAGCGGGCGATGCGGCGGCACGAGAGGCGCTGGGGCTGGGTTCAGGTTCCCGCATTCTCGTGCTGCCGGGCTGAGGCACGGCGGCTGGGTTATCTTGCGCCACATGGCGAATGGCACCGTCAAGATTGACGCAGTGCGGTGCGGTACCACATAACATGGGGGAATTTTCATAATTACTCTGCACTAAAATATTGGGAGTCGTCCATGAAGCGTCGCGACCTGCTTGCCTTCGGTACCGCCGCCACCCTGCCGGCCCTGCTGCCCGGCCTGGCCCAGGCGCAGGGCAACTGGCCTGCCCAGCCCGTCCGCCTCGTGGTGCCCTTCGCGGCCGGTGGGCCGACGGACGTGCCGGCGCGCCTGATCGCCGATGAGCTCTCCAAGGCCCTGCCGCAGCGCTTCGTGGTGGAGAACCGCACGGGTGCCGGCGTCGTCGTCGGCTCGGACGCCGTGGCGAAGGCGCCGAAGGATGGCTACACCGCGCTGTACACCACCATCGCCCACGCGGCGCTGCGCGAGATCTTCCCCAGCCTGCCGTTCGACCCCATCAAGGATTTCACGCCCGTCGCGCTGACCGGCGTCATCCCGATGCTGCTGATGGTCAACAAGGACCTGCCGGTCAACTCGCTGCAGGAGCTGATCGATCTCTTCAAGAAGAATCCGGGCAAGTACGACTACGCCAGCACCGGCAACGGCGCCGCGCTGCATCTGGCGAGCGAGCTGTTCCTGAAGCAGGCGGGCGACCTGAAGGTCAACCACGTGCCGTATCGCGGTTCCGCCGCCGCCATGCCGGACCTGCTGAACGGTTCCGTCGTGATGATGCTGGACGTTGCCAACAACGCCATGCCGTTCGCGACCCGGGGCGAGGTGAAGGGGCTGGCCATTTCCTCGGCCGAGCGCCTGCCGCAGTTGGCCAATATCCCGACCTTCAACGAGGCGGGCGTGCCGGGCTACGAGGCCTATACCTGGCACATGGTGTTCCTGCCGGCCGGCACGCCTGAGCCGATCGTCAACCAGCTGAACCAGGTCATCAACAAGGTGATGGCGATGGATACGGTGAAGGCCCGCCTGTCCGACCTGACGATGCAGACGCGCAGCGACACGACGCCAGCCAGCACGGCGAAGTTCCTGAACGACGAGATCGTCAAGTGGACCGAGGTCATCCGCTCCGCCGGCATCCGCGCGAACTGACGCCGGCCTCACCGGCCTGCGGCAACAGGGGGCGGCCCGGTTCGGGCCGCCCCTTCGTGTTTTTGCCGCCGCCAACCTTGCTGCCATTGACCGGTGTCTTGACGCGGCAGGACCGGGCGCAGACCTTGGCGCGGCCAAGGGATACAGGCTTGGGGGCGTGGTTCGGGCAGTGGCGCTGTGGCGCGGGTTGGGGAGAGTGCGTATGGCCGGTTTGCCGAGCAACATGACGTATATCGCGCATGGCGAGGGTGGTGGCCCGGAGGTCATGGTGCCCGCCACCGGCCCGGTGCCGCGGCCCGTTGCCGGCGAGGTGCTTGTGCGCGTGCTGGCCGCCGGCGTGAACCGCCCGGACGTGCAGCAGCGCAAGGGGCTGTATCCGCCGCCGCCCGGCGCCAGCCCGGTGCTGGGGCTGGAGATCGCCGGCGAGGTCGCGGCATTGGGCGAGGGCGTTACCCGCTTCGCAATCGGGCACCGCGTGTGCGCCCTGGTCAATGGCGGCGGCTATGCCGAGTACTGCACCGTGCCCGCCACCCAGGCGCTGCACTGGCCGGAGGGCTTCGACGCCATCCAGGCCGCCGCGGTGCCGGAGAACCTGTTCACCGTCTGGGCCAATCTGTTCGGCCACGGCCGGCTGGCGGCAGGGGAGACGGTGCTGGTGCATGGCGGTACCTCCGGCATCGGCGTGACGGCCATCAAGCTGGCCAAGGCCTTCGGCGCCCGCGTGTTCGCCACCGCCGGCAGCCCGGAGAAATGCGCCGCCATCCTCTCCTTCGGCGCGGATGCCGCCATCGACTACCGCCAGCAGGATTTTGCCGCCGAGGTGAAGCGGCTGGCGCCGGAAGGCGTGGACGTGGTGCTGGACATGGTCGGCGCAGACTACTTCCAGCGCAATTTGCGCTGCCTGGCCAAGGACGGCAGGCTGGTCCTCATCGCCTTCCTCGGCGGGCATGAGGTGGAGAAGGCGGATATCCGCCCCATCATGATCAAGCGGCTGACCGTGACCGGCAGCACCATGCGCCCGCGCACCGCCGCGGAGAAAGGCGAGATCGCCGATGCGCTGGAGCAGAAGGTGTGGCCACTGCTGGCCAAGGGTGAGGTGGCGCCGGTGATCCACGCCACCTTCCCGCTGGCCGAGGCCGCCGCAGCCCACGCGCTGATGGAAAGCAGCACGCATATCGGCAAGATCATCCTGCGCGTCGCGGAATAGCGGCGCCCATGATCCGCTGGGCCGATCTGCGGCTGCTGCTGGTGGCGGTCACCCTGTTCGGTGGCGCCTGGCCGATCACGAAATCCGCCCTGGTGGATGCGACGCCGCTATGGTTCGCGGTGTCCCGCACCCTGCTGGGGGCCAGCATGGTTGCCGCCATCCTGGCCGCGCAGGGCAAGCTGCGCTTCCCGGTGCGGCAGGATTGGCCGGCGGTGCTGGGCGTGGGGCTGTTGCAGCTTGGCGGTTATTTCGCGTTGACGCATCTGGCGGTGGCGCTGGTGCCGGCGGGGCGGACGGCGGTGCTGGCCAATGTCACCATCTTCTGGCTGGTGCCGCTCTCGGTGCTGGTGCTGAAGGAGAAGGTCTCGGCCACGCGCTGGGTCGCGGCCGGGCTGGGGCTGGCGGGCGTGCTGGCGCTGGCCGGGCCATGGGCGGCCGGCGCGGGGGACCAGGGTACGCTGCTGGGCCATGTGATGCTGCTGGCGGCGGCCTTCCTGTGGTCCTGGGCCATCATCGCCACGCGGCTGTTCCCGCCGCAGCGGCCGATGCTGGAGAACCTGCCCTGGTGCTTCCTGCTCGGCGCCATGGTGCTGGTGCCGATGGCGTTGATCCGAGAGCCGTTCTCTGCCGGGGGCGGCATCGGGCTGGGGGCGCTGTGGCAGATGCTGGTCATCGGCTGCCTCGTTGCGCCGGTCGGCACCTGGGCGGTGATCGAGGCGGGGCGGCGGCTGCCGGGCTCGGTGGCGGCGGTCGGCTTCCTGCTGGCGCCGGCCATCGGCGTCGTCGTCTCCACCCTGTGGCTGGGCGAGCCGGTGGGGTGGGACGTCATCATCGGCGGCGCGTTGATCGCCGCCAGTGTCGTGGTGGCGACGAGAGGTTGATGCGATGCGATTGAACGTGATCGAGATGGGCGAGGGCACCGGTACGCCGCTGGTGCTGCTGCATGGGCTGTTCGGCCAGGCGACGAATTTCGGTGCCGTGCAGAAGGCGCTGGCCGCCGCCGGCCGCCGCGTGCTGGCGCTGGACCTGCGCAACCACGGGACTTCCCCCCACGCGGCGGTGCCCGACTATGCCGCCCTGGCCGCCGATGTGGCGGAGACGCTGCGGGCGTCCGGCGCCGTGCCGGCCGACGTGCTCGGCCACTCCATGGGCGGCAAGGTGGCGATGATGCTGGCGCTGACCGAGCCGGCGATGGTGTCCCGCCTGATCGTGGCGGACATCGCCCCGGTGGCCTACCCGCCCGCCTTCCGCCCCTATGCCGAAGCGATGCTGGCCGTGACGCTGGAAGCCGGACTGACGCGCCGGCAGGCGGATGCTGCGCTGGCCGGTGCCGTGCCTGCCGCCGGGGTGCGCGGCTTCCTGCTGCAGAACCTGGATTTTGCCGCGAGCCCGCCCGCCTGGCGGATCGGCCTGACGCAGATAGCCGACAGCCTGCCGGTGGTGGAGGCCGCATTGCCGCTGCCGGAGGGCGCCCGCTACGACGGCCCGACCCTGGTGCTTTCCGGCGAGCTCTCGGACTATGTGCGGGATGAGCACCGGCCGGTGTTCCGCGCCCTGTTCCCGGCGGCGCGCTTCGGCAAGGTGAAGGGCGCCGGCCACTGGCTGCATGCGGAGAAGCCGGAAGGCTTCCTGGCGGCGGTGCAGGCCTTCCTGGGCTAAGCGCCGGTCAGATCGCCACCGGCGCCTTGAAGCGGTTTTCCTTCGCTAAATCCGCCGCCCGCCACAGATACCAGGCGGCGGCGGAGCGGAACGGCGCCCAGGCCTGGCCGATGGCCGCCAGCTCCTTCGGCTTCGGCTGGGCATCCAGCCCGGCGGCGTGGCGATAGCCCTCCCGCACGCCGAAATCGTCGATCGGCAGGATATCGGGCCGGCCGAGCGTGAAGATCAGCAGCATCTCCACTGTCCAGCGGCCGACGCCGCGCAGCGCGACCAAGCGGGCAATCAGTTCGTCATCCGGCAGGCGGGCGGCGGCGCGGCGGGTGGGCACCAGCCCGCCGACGCTCTTATGCGCGATGTCCAGAATGGCGGCGACCTTGGCGCCGGAGAAGCCGCAGGCCCGCAGCGCGCCATCCTCCATTGCCAGGATGCCGGCAGGCTCGGGGAAGTCCTGGCCGGGGAAGTGGGCCATCAGCCGGTTCAGCATCGCTTCCGCCGCGCGGCCATGCACCTGCTGGTGGGCGATCGCGCGTATCAGCGCCTCATACGGCTCGCGCTTGATCGGCTTCAGGGTGAAGGCGCCGACCTGCCGGACCACCGGGCCCATCACCGGATCGGCGGCCAGGAAAGCCCGCGCGGCGCGGGCGCCGGTACCGAAGCTGCTGCCCTGGGGAATGGGGGTCGAGGGTGCCAGCATCGGTACGGATTCCTGCGGAACAACTGGCGAACATGATGCATGCGGTGGCCGCAGCCGCAACCCCGGCGCAGCAACGCTTTGTAACCTTCAGCGTTGGCGAAGCATCGCCAAGGGAAGGGAGGGGGTCCCATGAACCAGCAACGCGCCAAATCCGAGGTGTTCGAAACGGATGTTCCCGCCCGGCTGGACCGGCTGCCCTGGGACCGTTTCCACTGGCTGATCATCATTGCCCTGGGCGTGACCTGGACGCTGGATGGGCTGGAAGTCACCCTTGTCGGCTCCCTCGCCGCGGCGATCCATGAGAGCCCCAGCTTGGCGCTGAGCGAGACGCAGGTGGGGCTTTCTGCCTCCGCCTACCTGATCGGGGCGGTGATCGGGGCTGTGGGCTTCGGTTGGGCGACGGACCGGTGGGGGCGGCGCAAGCTGTTCTTCATCACGGTCGGGCTCTACATGCTGGCCAGCATCGCCACCGGGTTCTCCTGGGATTTCTGGTCCTTCGCCTTCTTCCGGGCACTGACCGGCGCCGGCATCGGCGGCGAATACGCGGCGGTGAACTCCGCGATCCAGGAGATGATCCCGGCCCGCCGGCGCGGCACGGTGGACCTTGCCGTCAACGGCACCTTCTGGGCCGGCGCGGCGCTCGGCGCATCCTCCGCCCTGGTGGTGCTGGACCCTGCGATCGTGGACCCGGAAATCGGCTGGCGGGCGGCCTTCGTGGTCGGCGGCGTGCTGGCGCTCGGCATCATATTCCTTCGGAACTGGGTGCCGGAAAGCCCGCGCTGGCTGATGACGCACGGGCAGGAGGAGAAGGCGCACCGCATCGTCGCCGAGATCGAGGCGCGGGTGGAGGCACGGCACGGCAAGCTGCCACCGCTGCCCTATGGCCCGGTGAAGTTCCGCCGGCGCGGCCATACCTCGTTGAAGGAGGTGCTGAACATCATGCTGCAGCAACAGCGGCGGCGCACCGTGCTGGGCGTCACGCTGATGGCCTGCCAGGCCTTCTGCTACAATGCCATCTTCTTCACCTACGCGCTGGTGCTGACGAAGTTCTACGGCATCGCCTCCCAGCATGTCGGCTGGTACCTGCTGCCTTTCGCGTTGGGCAACCTGGCGGGGCCGCTGCTGCTGGGGCCGTTCTTCGACAGCATCGGGCGCAAGGTGATGATCACCCTGACCTACGGCATGTCCGGCATCCTGATGGCGGCCTCGGCCTTCGCCTTCCAGCAAGGCTGGCTTTCCGCGTGGGAGCAGACACTGGCCTGGACGGTGATCTTCTTCTTCGCCTCCCCCGCCGCGTCCGCCGCCTACCTGACCGTGGGCGAGGCCTTCCCGCTGGAGATGCGCGCCATCGCCATCGCGCTGTTCTACGCCTTCGGCACCGCCATCGGCGGCGTGGCCGGGCCGGCGCTGTTCGGCTGGTTGATCGAGGGCGGGCAGCGTGGCGACATCTTCTGGGGCTTCCTGCTGGCCGCCGTGCTGATGCTGGTGGCCGCCGCCACCGAATGGCGGCTGGGCTTCGCGGCGGAGCGGATGCCGCTGGAGGACGTGGCGGCACCCCTCGGCCTCCACCGTGACGATGACGCCGTGGTGAAACGCTGAAAGCAGTGCTTCCGTCTCGTTTCGGGAGTCTGCTAGCGTCGGTGGCAACGGGCCAGGAATCAGGCCCGAGCAAGACGGCTCGACGAGCCGGGGGAACACGGACCAAGGAGCGACCATGAAAAGGCGTTCACTGCTTGCTATGCCTGCAGCCCTGGGCTTGGGCGCGGCACTGACGACGCGCGCCCAGGCGCAGGAAAAGCGTACCCTGGCTTTCGTCGTGAATGTCTCCGCCGATTTCTGGACCATCTGCCGGCGGGGCATCGAAAAGGCCAACCGCGAGCACACCGACTTCAACATGGAGATGATCGTCCCCGGCCAAGCCAGTGCCGCGGAGCAGCGCCGCATCGTGGATGAATTGCTGGCGCGTAAGGTGGCCGGTATCGCCATCTCCCCGATCAACCCGGCCAACTCGACGGAGATGCTGAACCGCGTCGCCTCCCAGGCCGTGCTGTTCACCAGCGACAGCGACGCGCCCAACAGCAACCGCGCCGTCTATATCGGCACGGACAACGTGGCGGCCGGGCGGGAAGCCGGCAAGCAGATGAAGCGGGCGCTGCCGAATGGCGGCAAGGCCATGCTGTTCGTCGGCACCATGGACGCCGACAATGCGCGGGAGCGTGTGCAGGGCATCCGCGAGGAACTGCAAGGCGGCAACATCAACATCGTCGATATCCGCACGGACGAGAGCGACATCGCCCGCGCGCAGCGCAATGTCGAGGACACGCTGGCCCGCTACGCCGACATCAACCTGCTGGTCGGTCTGTGGGCGTACAACACGCCGCAGATCTACCAGGCGGTGAAGGGCGCGGGACGCGAAGGCAAGGTCAAGATCGTTGGCTTCGACGAGGACGGGCTGACGCTGCGTGGCGTGGCCGAGGGCGTCATCGAATCCACCGTGGTGCAGCAGCCCTTCGAGTTCGGCTACCAGAGCATGGTCGGCATGGTGAAGTACCTCAACAACGACCGCGGCTTCATCCCGGCCAATAAGCAGATCATCATCCCCACGCGCATCATCGACAAATCCAACGTCTCCGAGTTCCAGGGACAGATGCGGGACCTTCTGCGCGGGCGGTAGCGTGTCATGACCACGCTGTTGGAGCTGGACGGCATCAGCAAGACCTATCCGGGCGTGCGCGCCCTGGATGGGGTCAGCCTGACGCTGGATGCCGGCGAGGTGCTGGGGCTGATCGGCGAGAATGGCGCCGGTAAATCGACCCTGATGAAGGTGCTGGGCGGCGTCGTGCCGCCCAGCGGCGGGGAGATCCGCCTGAACGGCCGCAGCTACGACCGGCTGACGGTGACGGAGGCGCAGGCCGCCGGCATCGCCTTCGTCCACCAGGAACTGAACCTGTTCGACAATCTCGACGTCGCCGGGAACATCCTGTTCGGGCGGGAACCGCTGAAGGGTGGCCCGCTGCGGCTGGTGGACCGCAAGGCGGCGGCGGAGCAGGTGGCACCGCTGCTGCGCCGCCTGGGCGCCGACTTCACGCCCTGGACCTCGGTGGCCGAACTCTCCATCGCGCAACGGCAGTTGGTGGAGATCGCCAAGGCACTGGCGACGGAAGCCCGCATCATCATCCTCGATGAGCCGACTTCCTCTCTCACCCTGTCCGAGACTGCGAGATTGCTGACCGTGCTGGGCGAGCTGCGCGCCAGTGGCACCGCGCTGATCTATATCAGCCACCGGCTGGGCGAGATCATCGACTGCGCCGACCGCGTGGTGTGCCTGCGGGACGGCAGGCTGGCCGGTGCACTGGCGCGGGAGGATATCAGCCACGCCAACATGATCCGCCTGATGATCGGGCGGGACCTGCGCGCGCTCTACACCCCGCCGGCACGGCCGCCGGGGGAAGGCGGGCTCGCGGTCAGTGGCCTCATCACCAGCGCCTTCCCGCAGCAGCAGGTGGATCTGCGCATCCGTCCTGGCGAGATCGTCGGGCTGGCCGGGCTGGTCGGCTCGGGCCGGACCTCGCTGGCGCGGGCGTTGTTCGGCATTGACCCGCCCATGGGCGGCAAGATCACGCTGGATGGCGCGGCGCTGCACGTACGCGCCGCACGCGATGCCGTGGCCGCCGGCCTGTACCTAGTGCCGGAGGACCGCAAGAAGGACGGCTTGGTGCTGGACATGCCCATCGCCGAGAACATCACCCTGGCCGACCTGCCGCACTACGCCAATGCCGGGCTGGTGGATCGGGGCGCCGAGCGGCGCGCGGCGGAGGGGCAGGGCAAGTCCCTGCGGATCAAGGCGCCGGGGGTGGAGGTCATCGCTGGTACGCTCTCCGGCGGCAACCAGCAGAAGGTGGTGCTGGGCAAATGGCTCAGCATGGCGCCGCGCATCATCCTGTTCGACGAGCCGACGCGCGGCATCGATGTCGGCGCCAAGGGCGAGATCTACACGCTGATGCGCGCGCTGGCGGATAAGGGCGTCGGCATCCTGATGATCTCCAGCGACATGGAGGAGGTCATCGGCGTCTCCGACCGCATCGTGGTGATGCATGAAGGCCGCATCAGCGGCACGCTGCAGCGGGACGCCTTCAGCGAGAAGGCGGTGCTGCGACTGGCGATCGGCCAGGATGGAGAGGCAGCAGAGACATGAGCAAGAAAGAGCTGGGACTGGCGCTGCTGCTGATCGTCATCGGCGGCATCACGGCGGCGCTGAACCCATTATTCCTCTCGGGCGTCAACCTGCTGAACATGGCCAACCTGATCGGCCTGTTCGGCGTGTTCAGCATCGGCCAGGGGCTGATCATCATCACCGGCGGCATCGACCTCTCGGTCGGGTCGATGTTCGCGCTGCTGGGCGTGATCTTCATCGACCTTCTGGTGAACTACGAACTTGCCTGGCCGCTGGCGCTGCTGGTGGTGCTGGCCATGGGGCTGGTGATGGGCCTGCTGCACGGCCTGCTGGTAACGCGGCTGAAGCTGCAGCCCTTCGTCGTCACGCTATGCGGGCTGCTGATCTACCGCGGCATCGCCCGCTACTACACCAACGATGGCACCATGGGCTTCGGCTATGCCGGCAACCTGGATACGCTGACCTGGCTGGCCGCCGGCCGTAGCTTCGGCGTCCCGCACCCCTTCATCATCCTGATGGTCGTCGCGGTGGCCATGTGGGTGCTGCTGCACCGCTCCGTCTTTGGCCGCTACCTGTATGCGGTGGGGCGGAACGAGGAAGCGGCGCGGCATTCCGGCATCAACACCAACGCCGTTATCGCCGGGGCCTATTTGATCGGCGGCGGGCTGGCCGGGCTCTCCACCGTGTTGCTGGTGTTCTACACCAGCTCCGTCTCGCCCTCCTCCTTCGGCAATTTCTACGAGCTTTACGCGATCGCCGCGGCGGTGCTGGGTGGCTGCTCGCTGCGAGGTGGGGAGGGCAGTATCCTCGGCATCGTGCTGGGCACGGTGCTGCTGCAGATCCTGCAGAATTTGGTGAACATCCTGGGCATCCCGTCCTCGTTGAACTTCGCGGTGATGGGCAGCGTCATCCTGCTGGGCGTCATCGCTGACCAGCAATTGGGTCGGCGAAAGCAGGCAAAGGTCCTCAATCGTTCCCAGGCGGTGGCAGTCCCGGCGGAATAGAGCGTGATCGCCGGAGGTGGAATCACTACAAGGCGTGAATCATGCGCTCACATAACGGGATCGAGCCTGTTCAGTGAACGAATGTGAACAGATCACGCTCCCGGCACTGCCTGCCGCCGCAACTGGCGGATGAAGGCCTGGGTGGCGGGCGCGGCCTCGTTGCGGCGGAACGCCGCCGCGAGTTCGGCGCGGGGCGGCGTACCGGCCAGCTTCCGGTACTCCAGCCCTGGCAGCCGCACGCAGTGGCGGAAGGATTCTGGCACGAGCGCCACCCCCAGCCCCAGCCCGACCAGACTGACCACCGCCACCAGATCCCGCCCCCGGTGGGCGATGCGCGGGGTGAAGCCGGCGGCCCCTCCCAACGCCATGGTGTGATGGTGGAAGCCGGTACCGGTGTCGAAATCCGGGCTGACGAAGGGCTCATCGGCGAGTTGTGCCGGCGCGACCTCTGCCAGGGCGCACAGCTTATGGAAGGCAGGCAGGGCCAGCCACAGCGGTTCCTGCAAGAGCGGCGTGGTAGCAATGCCGTCCGACGCCTGTATCGGCGGGCGGATGAAGCCGATATCCAGTTGCCCCGCCGCCAGCGCGGTCAGTTGCGGAATGGTCTCCAATTCTTGCAGCCGTAACTCGACCTCGGGGTGGATGGCGCGCCAGGCATTCACGCTGGCGGCGAGCACGCCAGAAAACGCGGCCGAGGCGGCGAAGCCGATTACGACGATGCCGCGCTCCCCACGCCCGGCGAGGCGGCCGATCCGCTCCGCCCGTTCCACCTGGGCCAGGGCAGGGGCGGCTTCCTGCAGGAACAACCGCCCGGCATCGGTCAGTGCCACGCTGCGCTTGGTGCGGCGAAACAGCCGGGCGCCCAGCAGTGCCTCCAACCCCTGGATCTGCTCGGTCAGCGCGGGTGGGGAGAGGCCCAGCCGTTCCGCGGCCTGGGTGAAGTGCAGCGTCTCGGACACAGCCAGGAAGGCGCGGAGGTGGCGAAGTTCCATCAGAAGCTTTCCATGGCCAGGAAGACAGTATTCGGTGGCACCGAATTATTTCGCGGTTGCAGCACCGTGGCAAGCGCCATGACGAAGGGGGCATGCTGGCGCCACCCGCTGACTGGACGCCGCCCCGCTGATGAACATGCCCCTGACCGCCCGGCCCGTCGCCGTACCTCTGCCCGGACAGGCCACTGCCGACACCGCGGCCGAGACCCAGTACATCGAGCGCGGCACCAGCGCCTTCCTGCGCACCAACATCGCCTTCTTCTGCGCCGGCATCGCGACCTTCGCGCTGCTCTACTGCGTGCAGCCGCTGATGCCGGTCTTCTCGGCCGAGTTCGGCGTCAGCCCGGCGGTCAGCAGCCTGTCGCTCTCCCTGCCCACGGCGGCCATGGCGGTGTGCATGCTGGTGGCCAGCGCGGTGTCGGAAGCGGTGGGGCGCAAGCCGGTGATGCTGGTTTCGGTCTTCGCCTCTGCCACCATTACCATCGCCTGCGCGCTGATGCCGGGGTGGGACCAGTTCCTGGTGCTGCGGGCGTTGCAAGGGGTGCTGCTCAGCGGCCTGCCCGCCGTCGCCATGGCCTTCATCGCGGAGGAAGTGCACCCGCGCTCCTCTGGCTACGCCATGGGGCTCTATATCAGCGGCTCCGCCATGGGCGGCATGATGGGACGGGTGCTGACCGGCGTGCTGATGGAATGGGGCGGCTGGCGCCTGGCCATTGGCGGCATCGGCGTGCTGGGGCTGATGGCGGCGGTGGTGTTCTGGCGCTGCCTGCCGCCCTCCCGCCACTTCGTCGCGCGGCCGCTGGCGATGCGCGGGCTGGCGGCGAACTTCGCCTTCCACCTACGGGATGGCGGGCTGCGCTGGCTGTTCCTGGAAGGCTTCCTGCTGATGGGGTCCTTCGTGACCCTGTACAACTACATCGGGTATCGCCTATTGGCCGAGCCGTTCTCGCTAAGCCATGCCGTGGTCGGGCTGGTCTTCACCGTCTACCTGGTGGGCATCGGCAGTTCCACGCTGGTGGGCGGCATGGCGGACCGCTTCGGGCGGCGCCGGCTGCTGTGGGTGATGCTGCTGGCCATGCTGGGCGGGCTGGGCCTGATGAGCATCGACTCGCTGCCCTTCATCGTCACCGGCATCGCCCTGATCACCTTCTGCTTCTTCGGCGCGCATTCCCTGGCCAGCTCCTGGGTCGGGCGGCGGGCTCGGATGGCGCGGGCGCAGGCGTCGTCGCTGTACCTGTTCAGCTACTACATGGGCTCCAGCATCGTCGGCGCCGTCGGCGGCCTGGCCTGGAGTGCGGCGGGGTGGCAGGGCGTCACCTGGCTGGTAGGCGCCTGCCTGCTGCTGGCGCTGCTGGGCGGTATCCGCCTGGCATGGCTGAAGCCATTGCCGACGCTTTAGCCGCGGCAGCAACGCGGGAGGCAGGGCTAGAGGCAGCTGGCATCTGATCCGAAAGGCTGCGTTTCGCCAGATCCGCCGACTTCACAGCCCCGCCCTGGCTTGCCCCCGGGCGCCGTCCGGCCGATCCTGTCCGCAAGGCCGCGGGGAAATCACCGTGGCAGCAGGAGGACCGCCCACCCATGCACACCATCTCCCTCGTCGCCCCACGTAAGTTGCTGATCGGCGGCGGATCCCTGGCAAAGCTGCCGGCGCTGCTGGCGGAATTTGGTCTGTCCCGCCCGCTGGTGGTGACCGATCCGTGGATGGTGTCGTCCGGGTTGATTGACCGTGTGCTGGCACCGCTGGCCTCGGCCAACATGACGGCGCATGTGTTCTCGGACACCGTGGCGGACCCGACGGATACCGTGGTGAAGGCCGGCGTCGCCGTGCTGAAGGGTGGGCATTTCGATTGCCTGGTGGGCTTCGGCGGCGGTAGCCCGATGGATACCGCCAAGGCCATGGCCATCCTGGCCGCCGCCCGTACCGGCCAGGTGATGCGAGACTTTAAGGTGCCGGCCTCGGCCGACCGCGCCGCCCTGCCGGTGATCTGCATTCCCACCACCGCCGGCACGGGCAGTGAGGCAACGCGCTTCACCATCGTCACCGACACGGCGCATGACGAGAAGATGCTGATCATGGGCCTGGGCGCGCTGCCGCTGGCCGCGTTGGTGGATTACGAGCTGACCTTCAGCGTGCCGGCGCGCATCACCGCCGATACCGGCATCGATAGCCTGACCCACGCGCTGGAAGCCTATGTCAGCAGCAAGGCCAACAGCTTCTCCGACCTCTACGCCACCGCGGCGATGCGGCTGATCGCGGCCAACCTGCGCACCGCGCATGCGGAGCCGCGCAACGCCGCCGCCCGTGCCGCTATGATGGAGGGTGCGACGCTGGCGGGGCTGGCCTTCTCCAACAGCTCCGTCGCGCTGGTGCATGGCATGAGCCGGCCGCTGGGCGCGCATTTCCATGTTCCGCACGGGCTTTCCAACGCCATGCTGCTGCCGGCCATCACCCGCTTCGGGCTGGAAGCCGGTCTGGCGCGCTATGCCGAAGCCGCCCGCATCATGGGCGTCGCCCCCGCCGGCACGCCGGATGCCGAGGCCGGCCGGCTGCTGGTGCAGGAACTGGAAGCGCTGAACCGGGAACTGCGCGTGCCCGCACCCGGCGAGTACGGCATTCCGAAGGAAGGGTTTGAGGGGCTGCTGCCGCTGATGGCGGAACAGGCGCTGGCCTCCGGCAGCCCCGGCAACAACCCGCGCGTGCCGGATGCGGCGCAGATCATCGCGCTGTACCGGGAGGTCTATGCCGGCTAGGCGCGGCGCGGGCTGGCCGCGCCTGCACTGGATCGTATGATCCACGCGTGCGGCTGCTGCGGGGACGCACCAAAGGGCAGGCGGTCGGTCAGGCTTGGGAAGAGGCGCCGTGGCTTTGCCGCACCGGCTGGCTGCGCCAGGCATAGTTCCAGGCGCCAAGGGCGGCGGCCGGCAGCGGGCGGGCGATGGCGTAGCCCTGGGCGTGGTCCACCCCGGCAGCGGCGACGGCGCGCCAGAGGCAGCTATCCGAGACACCTTCCGCCGTCACGGTCATGCCGGCGGCGTGGGCCATCCGCACCAGCCGCTGCACTTCCGCCCGGGCGCGGCGCTTGGTGGGCATGGCGCTGATCAGGTGGCGGTCCAGCTTGATGCCGGCGAAGGGCAGGGACAGCAGGTCCGCCCGGTCCTCGTCCAACCCCATGTCGTCGATCAGCACGGCGAGGCCGGCTTCGCGCAGCCGCTCCAGCGCCCGGCGCAGGGCGGAACGGTCCAGCACCGGCGCGGTCTCCGTCATCTCCAGGATCAGAGCCGAGAAGGGGAACTTGGTCTGCACCTGTAGCTCGCGCAGCCAGCCCAGTACGTCCCGCTCCACCAGCACGTTCAGCGGCAGGTTGAGGGACACGGCGGCGCCGATGCGTGCGGCGGGGAGGGCCATTTCGGTGAAGGCGCGGTGGGCGACGGCGATGGAAAGCGCCCGGCCCAGTCCGCAACGCTCCGCCAGCGGGATGAAGGAATCGGGGCTCAGGGGGGTGTCGTCCCGCCGTTGCCAGCGGGCCAGGCCCTCCAGCAACACCGGCTTGCGGTCGGAGATGCGGACGGCGGGCTGGTAGCGGACGGTGATTTCGCCGCGCTTGAGGCCGATGGCGAGGTCGTTAGGATTATCGGTGGGTATCTGCCGGCGGCTGCTGGCGGCGCGGCGCAGGGCGTGGGCCAGGGCCACCGGTTCCGCCGTAGCCCAGGTGATGCCCTGGGCCTGATGCCGCTTGCCCAGCGGCGGGCGGCTGGCTTCGTCGGCGATGACGACCATGTCGGTCGCGCTGAACGGGTCGGTCGCCGTGGCGACCAGCACGGGCCAGGACGCACCGGCGGCCGAGGCCTGGCAGACGATCTGGCGCGGCGGCTCCCCGGCCGAGAACAGATGGGCGAGAACGTCCCGCCCATCCTGCATCAACAGGGGGGGAGAGCTATCCAGGCCCCGCGCAGCCTCGCGTGCTGCCGAGATCACGGCAGGGTCACGGGCCAGCAGCAGCATTCGAGCCTCGTCCAAACGCGTTGGACGGAAGCGCAGAGACATGGAAATTCTCCAGAGAACCGCAAGGCGGCTGCTCTCTTTTACGTGTGTTCCATGTCCAAGGCAAAGCCTTGTCTCAGTTTGCGCGGATTTTTGCGGAATAGACTGGGGGCCGCGTCACTTCCAGCCCGTTTGCCTCAAAGAAATGACGTTATATAAATAAAGATATCGTTTTAATGATAAGAAAAGAGCGGCCGCCGGATTCGGTGGCCGCTCTTTTTCGGTTTGGTAAAGCATTGATCCGCCGCCAGAACGGCGGCGGACCGAGTCTTCAGCGCGTGCCCGGATTGCCCGTCAGCGGCGTTGCCACGTCCGTCCCGCGCCGAAGCTTGTTCTCGCCCAGGTAGAGCAGAATGGGCGCGGCAATGAAGATGGAGGAGGAGGTGGAGGCGACGATGCCGAACACCATGGTGTAGGCAAAGCCCGACAGCGCATCCCCACCGAACAGCGCCAGCGGCAGGGCCGAGAGCAGCAGCGTCACGGAAGTGCCGAGCGTGCGGTTCATCGTCTCGTTGATCGAGCGGTCGATGAGCTCGCGCAGCGGCATCGTCTTGAACTTGCGCAGGTTCTCGCGCATCCGGTCGTACACCACGACCTTGTCGTTCACCGAGAAGCCGATGATGGTCAGCACCGCCGCCACCGTGGTCAGGTTGAACTCGATGCGCGTCACGGCCAGGAAGCCGATGACCTTGGTGGTCTCCAGCAGCAGCGTGACGATGGCGCCGACGGCGAACTGCCATTCGAAGCGGAACCAGATGTAGATCATCATGGCCACCATCGAGATGCCCAGCGCCAGCAGGCTGCCGATGAACAGCTCGCCGCTGACGCGGTTACCTACGGCTTCGGTCCGCAGGATGCGGGCACCGGGGGCGACATTCTCCAGCACGCCGCGCACGCCGTTGACGGCGGTCTGGGTGGCGGCCTCATCGCCCTGCACGGGCAGGCGCAGCAGCACCGTATTGGCGTCGCCGAACTGCTGCAGGCCGACATCGCCAAGGTTCAGGCTGCCAGTGGCGTTGCGTAGCGCGGAGAGGTCAGCGGGCTCGGGCGTCCGCACTTCCATGACGATGCCGCCGCGGAAGTCGATGCCTTTCTCCAGCCCGGGATAGAAGGCCAGGATCACCGAGGCGATGGAGAGGAAGATCGAGAAGGCGATGCCGATCTTCCCGCCCTTCATGAACGGGATCTTGGTGTCGTCCGGCATCAGCCGGAACAGGGGGCGGGCGAGGAACATGGTCTTAACCCCTCAGACCGGCAACGTGCGCGGGCGGCGCGACCGGTACCACCAGGAAACGAACAGGCGTACCAGCGTCGTCGCCGTCCACATGGAGACGATGGTGCCGATGGCGACCGTGACGGCGAAGCCTCGCACCGGGCCGGAGCCCATGGCGTAGAGCACGGCCATGGCGATCAGGTTGGTCAGGTTGCTGTCCAGGATGGTGCCGGACGCCTTGGTGAAGCCGGCTTCCAGCGCGCTGGCGGGCGGCCGCCCGGCACGGGCTTCCTCCCGGATGCGCTCGTTGATCAGGATGTTGGCGTCCAGCGCCGTGCCCAGCGTCAGCACCACGCCGGCGATGCCGGGCAGGGTGAGGGTCGCTTCCAGCAGGGAGAGGGCGGCCGCCATCATGACCAGGTTCACCACCAGGGCGATGTTGGCCAGCCAGCCGAACAGCCCATAGGCAAGGCCCATGTAGAGGAACACGAAGGTCGCGCCCGCCGCCAGGCTGATCAGGCCGGCGCGGATGGCGTCCGCACCCAGCTCGGGGCCCACGGTGCGCTCCTCCACCACGGTCAAGGGCGCGGGCAGGG
>Ga0308159_1002954_pt1 | contig 18307 bp, 16 predicted proteins | sample PhyCR1_FD_201040 | JGI IMG/M metagenome (GOLD analysis project Ga0308159, IMG submission 201040) | Phyllosphere microbial communities from UC Gill Tract Community Farm, Albany, California, United States - DLSLC.R1 | ecosystem: Host-associated > Plants > Phyllosphere > Unclassified | place: USA... | reverse complement strand
ATGCCGCAAGGGCAGCGAATCGATGGTCAGCTTCAGGCCCGGTACTGGTCCCACGGTGCGTATAATTTCGCCCTGGTCAGTGCCGCCGATGATGGCCGGGGTGTCGGCATCGGGGAGGCCTTGCGCACGACGTTGTGAGCCGGACGAGACCCCGTGCGCGCCCAGGCTGGCTTAGCTGAGCTCTAGCCAGATGGGCGCATGGTCCGACGGTTTCTCCATCGCGCGCAGTTCGTAATCCACTCCCGCAGCCTTGATCCTCGGGACCAGGCTTGCCGAGGCCATGATCAGGTCGATGCGCAGGCCGCGCTTGGGCGCGTCTTCGAAGCCACGGCTGCGGTAGTCGAACCAGCTGAAGCGGTCGTCGACACCCGGGTGCAGATGCCGGAAGCTGTCTACCAGGCCCCAGCCTTTCAAGCGCTCCATCCACTCACGCTCCTCTGGCAGGAAGCTGCATTTGCCGGTCCTGAGCCAGCGCTTGGCATTGTCTGGGCCGATACCGATGTCGCAGTCTTCTGGCGATATGTTCATGTCGCCCATCACCAGCACGGGTTGGTCATTGCGAAACTGGCCTTCGAGCAGTGCTTGCAGGTCGGCGTAGAAACGCTGCTTGGCCGGAAACTTGGTGGGGTGGTCACGGCTTTCGCCCTGCGGGAAATAGCCGTTCATGACGGTGATGGGGTTGCCTTGGTGGTCGGCGAAGGTGCCCCAGATGAAACGGCGCTGAGCGTCTTCTTCGTCCGTTGCGAACCCCTTGTGAAGGCTCAAGGGTGCCTGGCGCGACAGCAGGGCGACACCGTAGTGGCCCTTTTGCCCGTGGTAATGCACGTGATAGCCCAGGGCCTGGACCTCGGCTAGCGGAAACTGATCGTCGCTGACCTTGGTTTCCTGCAGGCCGATGATGTCCGGCTGGTGCTTTTCGACCAGGGCGGCCAACTGGTGTGGGCGCGCCCGCAGGCCGTTGATGTTGAAACAGACGATCTTCATGCAGAGACGATCCCGGTAAAAAGGCGCGATGCTAGCCGACATCGGCGTTGATCACCAGCATGGTGGCGCATAGGCGCTACTGGTGCAGCGCCAAGGTGAACGATGGGCGGCATTGTGCCTCCAAGGCCTATCAGCCAGCCCAGAAGGTTCCCCTCCATGTCTCAAGCCCCTGCCGCCGAGGCCCGCGTTTGCCTGCTCGATTCCGGTTACCGCCGCGAAACCCGGGCACTGCTGTACACCGTCTACCGGGACGACCCAACCTTCGCTTATCTGCTCGAAGCGCATCGCCCCGGTTATGAGCGGCGCCTGCGCACACTGCTGCGCGAGTGGGTCCGCCAGCATTTTTACCTGCAGCTGCCCGCCGTCGGCCTGCTACTCGACGATCGTCTGATCGGCGTCGCGCTGATCGTCCCGCCCCTGCGGCGTCTGGGTGTGGCAGACAGTTGGGCCTGGCGTTTGCGCATGATGGTTGGCGCAGGGGTGCGTGCCACCCGGCGCTTCATGGCTTACCAGGCGGCCGTCTCGACGTGCCGGCCTACCGATCAGGTGCACGTGTTACCGCTGCTGGGTGTGTTGCCAGTGCTACAAGGCCAGGTGTATCCGACCCAGTTGTTACATGCGGTACAACACTGGTGCAGAAATGATGGAGATGCCCAAGGCATCGTCGTCGACACGGGCAATGATGAACACGTGGCGTTTTATCACACCCAAGGCTTTGTCGAGACCGGTGAGGTCGCCATTGGGACAGTACGCCAACGCGTCTTGATGTATGACAACGCTCAGGCCGGTGAGCCATTGGCGTGAATGGCGTTTGGGTTGGCTTCTTTTACACTGTTGGTCTGGTAGCATGCGCGGGATGACATATTCAGGAAGAGTTCGCTGGGGCCTGGTGATCTGGGCCGTTAGCTTTGCTGCATGGGGCCAGAGCGAATTGGTGGTGACGGTCAAACCGGCCAACAAGGCGCTCAAGGCCAATGTCGAGGGCTATATCGGTAGCTTGGGTGACCGCGACGAGCAAGCGCTGCTGCGTTTCAGTCGCGGGGCCGAGGAGCAGGCGCGCAAAGCGGCCCAGGCGCTGGGCTACTACCAGGCCCAGATAAGCACCGACGTCAAGCCGCCTAGCGGTGATGACGGTTCACCGCGATTGGTGGTGAACATCGTGCCTGGCGAGCCGATTCGCCTGCGCAACGTAACCGTGCGCGTCGAGGGGCCGGCCAGTGACATGACCGCCTTCAGGGTGCCTTCCGGCGGCGCCCTTCGCGCTGGCCAGCCACTGAACCACGGCGTCTATGAAGATGCCAAGCGTGTCATTCAGAACCAGGCCTCACGTTATGGCTTCTTCGCAGGCCGCTTCAGCCAGCAGCGCCTGGCCGTCGATCCACGTGCTGGCGTGGCCGATATCGATCTGGTCTACCAAAGTGGGCCGCGGTACCGCTTGGGCGCGGTCACCTTCAGTGGCGATACGCCGTTGGACGACGATCTGCTGCAGCGCATGGTCTCGTTCAAGCCCGGTACACCCTATGATTCGGAGCTGATTGCCGAACTCAACAACGATTTGCAATCGAGCGGCTACTTCGAGGGCGTGCGCGTAGACGCCGCGCCCACGGCCGCTGTCGCCCAGAACATTCCGGTCGATGTGCGCCTGGAAACCCGCAAACCCCGTACATTAGGCCTGGGCCTTGGCTACTCCACCGACGTCGGTCCGCGCGGCAAGGCCAACTGGACTCGCCATTGGGTCAACCCTCAGGGGCACAGCTATGGCTGGGAAGCGGAGCTGTCGGCGCCGCGGCAAAACGTGGGGTTGTGGTACGACATCCCGTTGGACCCACCATTGACGGACAAACTGCGTTTTGCCGGGGGGTACCAGAACGAGGAACTGGCGGGTACCGACACCCTCAGCAAGCTGTTGACGGTAGGCCCTGAATGGCACAGCAAGCTGCCCAATGGCTGGCAGCGAGTCATATCGCTCAAGTACCAACGCGAAGAGTACCGGCTGGGGGACGATGCGGGCCTGAGCAACCTGCTGATGCCCGGTATCAGCTATTCGTTTCTGCGCAGCGACAACCGCATAGACCCCCACAATGGCTATCGCGTGCAGTTCGAAGCGCAAGTGGCCAAGGAAGGTGTCGGCTCCGATACGAACCTGCTGCGCGGCAACGTGTTGCTCAAAGGGCTTACGACGGTAGGCCAGAATCACCGTCTGCTGGGCCGCGTGCAGTTTGGCGGTAGTGCCACCAACGGTTTCCAGAACAGCGTTCCGCCTTCGCTGCGGTTTTTCGCCGGTGGCGACCAGAGCGTGCGCGGCTATGACTACCAGACGCTGTCGCCAAAAAACAGCGATGGGGATCGCATCGGTGGTCGCTACCTGGTGGCGGGCAGCGTCGAGTACCAGTATTCCCTGACGGACAAATGGCGCCTGGCAACCTTCGTCGACCAGGGCAATGCGTTTAATGACTTCGAATTGCCCAACCTGAAGACGGGCGTCGGCTTCGGCGTGCGCTGGGTGTCACCGGTAGGGCCGCTCCGCCTGGACCTGGCCAAGGCCCTGGACGACGACGGCGGCATCCGCCTGCACTTTTCCATGGGGCCTGAGCTTTGAAACCTGTAATCAAATACATGCTGCTGGGCCTGTTGGGGCTCGTGAGCATCCTGACCCTGACCATCGCGTTGCTGATCGGGACAGAGGGCGGCAGCCGGTGGGCGCTGGGCAAGGTTCCCGGGCTGAGCGTAGAGGGCTTCGCAGGACGGCTGGCGGGCACTTGGCAAGCGACTCGTCTTTCCTACGTCGATGGGCAAACCCAGGTTCTGGTGCAGGCGCCCTTGCTGAACTGGTCCCCGGCGTGCCTGCTGCGTGGGGCTTTGTGCATCGATCAGCTGCACGCAGAACGTATCGACATGGCGTTTGCCCCTTCGACCGACGTCAGTGACGACGGCCCGCTGCAATTGCCCACAGTGGACTTGCCGCTTGCCATCGAACTGGGCGAGGTGCAGATCGGGCAATTGCGTCTGGATGGCAGCGACCTGCTTGGTGATCTGCAACTGGCTGCGCACTGGACCGGTGAGGGCATGCGCATCGACAGCCTGCATCTGACCCGCGACGATTTGAAGCTGGACCTGCAAGGTGACGTGAAGCCCCAAGGCGATTGGCCTGTGCAGCTACAGGCCCAGGTGCAGCTCCCTGCCATGGGTGACCAGCCATGGCAACTGGCATTGCAGGCCACGGGTCAATTGCAACGCTCGCTTGACCTGACCGGCACTAGCAGTGGGTACCTGGATGCCACTCTTGCAGGCAAGGTCCAGGCGTTGGCCGAACACCTGCCCGCCAGCTTGAGCATTCAGTCCAAAGCGTTCAAACCGTCGGAAGCACTGCCCGACACCCTGCAGCTCGATGACCTGGTGCTGCTGGCCGATGGGAACCTGGAGACGGGTTATGCATTGACCGGTTCTGCCAACTTGCCAGCCGAGCAGTCTCCCATCGCTCTGGCCTTGTCCGGCGTGGTCGACAGCAAGGGCGCCGTGGTCAAGGGCCTTGATCTCAACGCAAGCGATAGCCAGCAGGTGAAGCTGCAAGCCAAGGTCGACTGGCAGGAGGGCCTGGCAGCGGACGCGCAATTGGTTTGGCAGGACTTCCCCTGGCTGCGCCTGTACCCATTGGATACACCACCCGAGGTGACGCTCAAGCGCCTGAATGCAGAGGTCCGCTACCGCGACGGTCGCTATGAAGGCAGCTTCGATGGCGATCTGGACGGGCCTGCCGGCGCTTTCAAGGTGGCAAGCCCCTTCGAAGGTGACCTTGAGCAGGTCATCTTGCCAACGCTGGCGCTCACTGCGGGGCAAGGCAAGGCAACTGGCCGTGTGGCCGTACGCTTCGCCCAAGCACTCGCCTGGGACGTCGACCTGCAACTGTCGGCGTTGAACCCGGCCTATTGGGTGGCGGAACTCCCTGGAACATTGGCCGGGCCGTTGCGCAGCAAAGGCCAGGTGCAGGGCGATGACCTGTCGCTCGACGCACAGCTTGACCTCAAGGGCCGCCTGCGTGGTCAACCCGCTGTACTCAACGTTCAGGCGGACGGGGCCGGGCAGCGCTGGACCCTAGCAGCCTTGCGCGTACAACTGGGCGACAACCGCATAAACGGCAGTGGCAGCCTGCAACAGCGCCTGGCCGGCAAGGTGGACATCGACCTGCCACGCCTTGGGCAGCTGTGGCCCGAGCTGCAGGGCCAGGTCAAGGGGCAGCTGGACGTGGCCGGCACCCTGCAGGCGCCGCAAGGCACACTGGCTCTGCGCGGTACCGGGTTGGCCCAGGCCGAGAATCGCTTGCAGCAACTGAACCTGTCGGCCCGTCTGGACGACAGGCAACGGGCCAATATCGACTTGAAGGTCACGGGCATTCAGGCGGGTGATACCGACCTCGGTACGCTGCAAGCGGTCGGCAATGGCGACATGCGACGACAAGCATTGACGCTGGCGTTGAACGGCCCGCAGCTGAAGTTGGACGTGGGGCTGGACGGGCAACTGGACGATGGTGACTGGCGCGGCCGCCTGGCCACTGGGCGGGTACAGGCTGGCGGACAAGACTGGCAATTGCAGGCGCCTGCCAAATTGCAGCGCCTGGCCAGCGGTCAGCTGGATTTCGGTGCCCATTGCTGGCGATCCGGGCAGGCCAGTCTGTGTGGTGACGATCAACGGTTGGCGCCTGAGCCACGCCTGCGGTACCACCTCAAGCGCTTCCCGCTGGACAGCCTGGCGCAGTGGATGCCCAAGGATTTCGCATGGCAGGGTCTGCTCAATGCCGACATCAACCTGGACCTGCCCGCCAGCGGCCCGAAGGGTACGGTGGTAGTGGACGCCAGTGGCGGCACATTGCGCGTCAATGACGGTAATCGCTGGGTCGATTTCCCCTACCAGACCCTGCGACTGGATAGCACCTTGGCACCGCGGCGTATCGATACGCGTCTTGCATTCCGTGGGGAGCGCCTGGGACAGCTGAATCTCACAACGCGCATTGACCCACTGGGCAAGGACAAGCCGTTGTCCGGTGATTTCAACCTGGCTGGTCTCGACCTTTCGGTCGCCCGTCCCTTCGTGCCGATGTTGGAGCACCTGGCTGGGGAGCTCAAGGGTAGCGGGCAGCTGTCCGGCACATTGTTGGCGCCGCAAGTCAACGGTAGTGTGAATTTGAGCGGTGGCCAGATCACCGGCGCCGAACTGCCGACCCAGTTCCAGGACCTCAGCCTCCAGGCCCGGATCGCGGGTGAACAGGTGCAGCTTGCCGGCACCTGGCGCAGCGGCAGCACCGGGCGCGGCCAGGTCGATGGTAGCCTGACCTGGGGCCAGGCGCTGGGGATGAACATCCGCGTGCAAGGGCAGCAGTTGCCCGTCACGGTCGAACCCTATGCCACCCTGGAGGTGGCGCCGGACCTTACCTTGCAACTGATCGACGACAAGTTGGCAGTCACAGGCAAGGTGCAGGTGCCCAACGGCAAGATCACGGTGCGCGAGCTGCCCCCCTCGACGGTCAAGGTTTCCGACGACACGGTCATCGTGGGCAACCAGACCGAGGAGGGCAAGCCGCCCATGGCCATGGCCATGGATATCGATGTAGAGGTAGGACGAGGCAAGCTGTCGTTCAGTGGTTTCGGCCTGACTGCCAACCTGCTGGGGCACGTGCATATCGGTGACAATCTCGATACGCGCGGCGAGTTGAGCCTGGCCGATGGTCGCTACCGCGCCTACGGCCAGCGGCTGACCATCCGCCGCGCCAGGCTGCTGTTTGCCGGTCCGATCGACCAGCCCTACCTGGACATCGAAGCGATCCGCCAGGTTGATGACGTGATTGCCGGCATCCGCGTGAGCGGCAACGCCGAGCAACCGACCAGTACGGTGTTCTCCGAGCCTGCCATGAGCCAGGAGCAAGCGTTGTCCTACCTGGTGCTTGGCCGTCCGTTGGGAGCATCGGGTGAAGACAACAACATGCTGGCCGAGGCCGCATTGGGCCTGGGACTGGCTGGCAGCGCAGGGATCACGGGGAATGTGGCATCGCGTCTGGGCATCGACGACTTCCAGCTCGATACCGAGGGCTCAGGCAACACTACCAGTGTGGTGGCCAGCGGCAACCTGACCGAGAAACTCAGCCTGCGCTATGGGGTAGGGGTATTCGAGCCGGCGAACACCATCGCCCTGCGCTACAAGCTCAGCAAGAAGGTGTATGTCGAGGCTGCCAGTGGAGTGGCAAGCTCGCTGGACGTCTTCTACAAACGGGACTTCTAGTCGCCACCCAAGGTTGACGGCCTGACTGGCCGAGGGTCGGGCTGAGCAGATGGTGTCGGAATCAACGGATCGTCGCCGCCTCGATGAACTCGTTGGTGGGCGAGGGGGGTGTCGCTGAAGACGGGGCGCGAACTGGGGTGATCAAGTTCGTGTACTCCTCGATCAGCCGGTTCAAAGCCTCGGGCGGTTCGCTTGCCTGGAACTGCATGCGGATCTGCACTTCGTCGGGATCGCGGTTATCCCCTTGGCGGCCATGGCCGCCAATGGTGACCTTGAAACTCGCCGAGCGGTTTCCATCGGCTGGGGTGAGAGCTCGGCGTGCTTCGGTATTCTGCACGCGAACCGACAGGTCGACCTGCATCCGTTCGAGCGCCAACCCTTTGGGCGAAACCAGCGCAAAAAGGGGCACGCGCATCAAGTGTTGCCCATCCATGGCCACCTCGACCATCTTCGCGGTCATCGGTGCGCCCAGCTCTTGGTGATTGCAGTCGAAAAAACGATCGAACAGTTCAATGTACTGTTGCGCGATCATGCTGTTGGCGGCGCTCGCAGCTTCCTGCAGGCCGCGAGTGATTTCGCGCAGGTCAATGGAGGTCATGGGGGCGGGGCTCTTGTCCATGGGGTCGACTCATTGGGCCAAGTGGGTCCCCTGAAGAACCTTCAGGGGGACAGGTCGCGTCACGCCGTGAGTGCGTCGACGGTGGTCATGCCGTTGGGCGATTGCGCTCTTCCTGAGCCTCAGATGGCGGATTCGAAGGGCGCTCTTGCTGCGTGGCATCCTTTGCAAGAACGGGCTTGGTGGCGGCCTCCGTGAGGAAGTCGATCACCCTCATCATTGCCTCCGGTGGATCCTGGCGCTTGAGGGTCGTGTTGAATGCGTACCGCGCCCGGGTGTCGGTCTTGCGAGTTTGCGAGGACTTGTGGCTTACGCTGCCCTTGACGTTGAGTTTGAAGGGTCCCCAACCCAAGGAGGCGGCGGCTTCTGCGTTCACATCCCTGGCCGACGTGTCTTCGGACATCTGGTTGATGACCAGCTCGAATTCGACAGTACCGTTTTCGATGGCGATGTTGGGGTGGGTGATCGCCGCCATCAGCGGCACTTGCAGCGTCTTCTTGACCACGCCCTTTGATTGGCCCTGCTCGTCGACGATGGTCTCGTCGTAATCGAACTGAATGGCGACCGCCTTGCCGTCCTGTACGCAGACTTGCATGAGGAAGTCTGCGTAGGATTTGCTGGCGGTGACCTGGGCTTGGACCATGGCCTGCAATGGGCCTGCGATCATGCGGTCCATGGGCAGGGCGTTGATGACAGACCCGATTAAGCTGTTATCTATAGACATACTGGGTTCTCTTCTTAGGTTTCAGGTTGAGGGGGGGTATGAGTTGATAAAGCGTCGCTTATCGCAATGGCAAATCCTGACGGCGGATGTTGCCGATCTGGCGCAGGCTCAGCCCGTACTTATTGGCCAACAAGCTGCGCGAGAATCCGCTGGCGCTTTCTTTCTGAATCTGTTGGTTGCGCAGTTGGCGGACGAAATGATCAGCCTTGGGAATCTCGAGCGCGACACCTGCAAAGCGCTTGATCAGGGCGTCGAGTGCCTCAGCCGGTAACACATCAGCAAGCTTGGTACGATCGCGGTGCTTTGGAATGTACTTAGGCCTACCGCCAAACGCGCAGGTCAGCTGGTACGCGTTTTCTATGCCTATGCACTCAATCAATGCCTGTAACGATTGCGGCAATTGGCTGACGTCGATGTGGCTCAAGTCTGGCGTTTCCATATGACGCTCCTTCGAAAATGGTAGGGATCACCAGCGGCATAACGTCGAGGTGTGGCTGGATTTTCAGTGATAGCCGGCGGGGCCCGCTAGGCGCCATTAGGGCTGAGGGTTGTAGCTTCGGTTACTAGCTTATGCAGGCAGCGCAGTCTCACCGTGTAGGAAAACAGCATGTATGCGCTTGAGAATCGACTGTTGTCAGGGGGTGAGCGCAACGTATGGCATTTTGGGTACTAGCACCTCAGTCGCAGGGATAGGCACTGAGTAAACTGGCGCTGCTCACGCGCGCCTGTTCAAGGCTTCGCAGCTCCGATGGCACGGACCTCCAGTCCACTTGCACGCAGAGCGCGCGAAGGGGCTGCCCTTTACGGGATCCGATAATCCGGTCATCGAAGGTCCGGCGGTAGATCGCCTGGGTCTGGGACACAGGCCGTACATGGTCGGCCCCGGCCAGGGTCTGCTGCGCAAGTGCTGGCAATACAGCGGAGGGCACCTCGAAGCGCAACGAGGTGTTGTCAGGACTCAGGTAGCCAGCCTTTCGGACCCGTTGCCACAACTGTTGCCACTGGCTGCTCCCTGCTTGCTGGCTCAGCGTGTGCCCAAGCTCGAGCAGTGTTGCGCAAGGGACTTCAGTTGTAGTGAAAGCGTGCAGTGGCGTGGCGACCAGGCACAGCAAGAGGGTTGTCAGGCGCTTGTTCATGGGGCTCCCCACAGGTGTGATGAAGCCGTATGTTTTCAGCTGGCGATGCTACCAGGCAGCAGGAAATGCAGCGCCGGGGCGGGCGAACGTTGTATCATCTGCGCGGCTTGAGCAAAGCCATCTGTCCCGGATGTAGCAAGGAACCCTGATGACACACGTGCAGCGCCTGAAATATTCTCTCCTGATCATTCTGGTAGTCCTCGGGCTGATGATCGGTCTTTCCCACTTGCAAAAAGCCGGTACGATCAGCGAGCAGACCTTCCAGATGCTGGCTATCGCCATTGCCGTGGTCGTGGTCGTGATCAACGGCATACTACGACGCAAAGTCAGGCGCTGATGCTTGCCGGGCCAGTGGGCCGGCCCAGCTGCTCAGGGCGAAATAGTCCGCTCCAACAGGGCGCGTGCATGCGGATCAAGGCTGTAGCATTTGTCGGCCCCTAGCTGAATCACGCCTTCGGCGCATAACCGCTTGAGCACTTCTCGTACGCTGAGAAATGACAGCGGTATGTCCAATTGCTCCAGTTGCGCATGCACACCTCGCACCCCAATGCTTCTTCCATTTCGCTGCGCCGCGTGCAGGGTGTCTATCACTTTCAGCCGTATCAGGCTGGTACGCAGGCCAAAGCTGCGCAGCAACTCGCGTATCTGCTCGTTGCCGGTTCGTTCGTCGATCTGCGCGTCCTGCCCCGTCGTGGCATGCATCGGAGTTGGCGGGTTGTACATGTGAATGCTCCTTTTCTTGGACGAATCCGAACGATGGGTGCCTCTTTGAATAAGACGAATGAGCGCATGTAATCTGCAATGCAAAAGCAGAAAAAACTTGATCATTCGTTGAATTTCCAGATCAAGCGGCCTCTTCTCCAGTCATGTCTTGGGCTCTGCGCGCTGGTGCCAGGCCTGAGCGCGGAGGCCGCCTAAACTCTACCCACGTTCGTTCGTTTCACCGGCATGAACCGTATTCGAGGAGTGCCCGTGTCCCCACTTATCCGCTCAAGTCGTTGTGCCGGTTTAGCCGCAGCGCTCATGGTTGCGGCCTTGACCGCACAGGCCGAAACCGTAGCGCAAGACGCCAGCGCCCAGATCCGTCGCACTACCTATGGCGTGCCGCATATCGTGGCCAAAGACGAAAGAGGGCTCGGTTATGGCATTGGCTATGCCTATGCCCAGGACAACCTTTGTTTGCTGGCTGACCAGGTGCTGACGGTCAGTGGTGAGCGCTCGCGCTATTTTGGTAGCCAAGGCCAGACCGTGGACCAGCGCGAGAACCTGGCCAGCGATGTGTTCTTCACGTGGCTCAACGCGCCGGCTCAGGTGCAGGCCTTTCTGGAGGCACAGCCCGCTGCCATCCAGGCCCTCCTGGCGGGTTATGCCAGTGGTTTCAATCGAGCACTGGCCGAGCGGCGTCAACAGGGCTTGCCTGCGGAATGTGGAGATGGCGCGTGGGTGCGCGCCATCACCAGCCAGGACCTGGTCAAGCTTACCCGGCGGTTACTTGCAGAAGGTGGGGTCGGGCAGTTCGTCGAGGCCCTGGCCGGGGCGCACCCGCCTCAGAACGATGCCCAGCCACCCGCCGTCGCTTATGGGCAAGCGTTGGAGCAGCAGCAACGCTTTGCCACCCAGCGCGGCAGCAACGCCATTGCAGTGGGTGCCCAGCGTTCGCTCAATGGCCGAGGTTTGCTGTTGGCCAACCCGCATTTCCCTTGGGTGGGAGGCATGCGGTTCTACCAGATGCAATTGACCATCCCCGGTGAGCTCGATGTGATGGGCGCAGCGCTGCCAGGCTTGCCGATGGTCAATATTGGCTTCAATCGCCACCTTGCGTGGACCCACACCGTCGACACGTCCAGGCATTTCACCCTGTTTCGCCTGCAACTCGATCCAAAGGACCCAACCCGATACATGCTCGACGGCAAGTCGCTGCCGCTGACCCGTCAAAGCATCAGCATCATGGTCAAGGCCGCCGATGGCCAATTGCAGAAAGTTGAGCGTGTTCTGTACAGCTCGTCATTTGGCCCGATCGTCCAGTGGCCAGGGCGGTTGGATTGGGACAGACATACGGCTTACAGCCTGCGCGATGCCAACAGCGACAACACCCGCGTCTTGCAGCAGTGGTACCAGATCAATCGCGCTGACAGCGTGGCGGCGCTGACGCGTTCCGTCGAGCAACTGCATGGCATTCCATGGGTCAACACCGTCGCTGTGGATGAAGGTGGCAAGACGACCTACCTGAACCAGTCGGTGGTGCCTTATGTCGACCAGGCATTGCTCGATGCCTGCGGGGGCGAACAGGCAGGCCCGTTGGTCGTGCTCGATGGTTCCCGCAGCCTGTGTAACTGGAAGGTTGACGGCCGCGCCGCCCAACCCGGTACGGTTCCGGCTGAACTCATGCCGCGCCTGGAACGCGATGACTTCGTCCAGAATTCCAATGATCCAGCCTGGATGACCAACCCTGCGCAGCCGCTGACAGGCTACTCCCCATTGGTCAGCCGCAGTGATCAGCCTCTGGGCATGCGCGGGCGTTTCGCATTGGAACGTTTGCAAGGCAAGGCGCTGCTTGGTGTGGACGACCTGCAGCGCATGGTGACCGATGATGAAGTCTACCTTGCGCGTTTGCTGCTGCCGGATCTGTTGAACTGGTGCAAGCGTGCCCCCACAGATGTCGAGCCAGTGTGCCGTAGCCTGGCCAGCTGGAACGGCAAGGCCAACCAGCAGAGCAACATGGGGCTGGTGCACTTTCAAAACATCTACGATGCACTTGAGCAACAACCGCAGGTATGGCGAGTAGCGTTCGATCGCAACGATCCCGTGCATACCCCGCGTGGTTTAGCGGTGGAGCAGGCATCGGTGAGCAAGGTGGTTCATCAGGCGGCGCTTGCCTCACTCCGTCAAGTGGCCGAGGAGGGGATCGACCCGATGGCGCGGTGGGGGCAGGTGCAACAGGCCCATGATGGCACGCCAGTGCCGGGCGGCCCCCAGGCGCTTGGCGTGTACAACGCCATGTACAGTGTGCCGATGGGGCAGGGCAAGCGTCTGGTTGTCAGCGGCACCAGCTACCTACAGCTGGTCAGCTTCACCGACGATGGCCCCAAGGCACGCGGTCTGCTGGCGTTCTCCCAATCGAGCGAGGCGGCCTCGCCGCATGCCAGTGATCAGACCAAGGCGTTCGCCGCTGGTCAGCTGCATGATATGCCGTTTACAGAGAAGCAGATTAAGGCCGATCCGGCGTACCGGGCGGTGATTATCCGTGAGCGAGATGAGCGGCCAGGCGTTCAGTGATTGTCGGTACGGGAGACGAGCCTTGCTGGTCTCCCGCATGCCTTGACCGTTGCTCGTATCAGCATCAGGCCGACGCCTGATGCTGCGCTCAGGCGGGCTATCCCGTTGTCGAGCAGGTAGCGCTCGAGCGTTCAGTGAAATTCGAACGGCGCCAACTGAAACCCTTGTGCGTCCACTTGCAAGGCCCAGGCCCGCTTGTCCCAGTCGCCCAGCACGATGCGCCGGGCCGGCTCCCCGTCCACCATCAGCTTGTGAATCGCCGGGCGATGGGTGTGGCCGTGCACCAGCGTTCGCACGTGGTGCGCTGCCATGACCTTGGGCACTTCCTCGGGCGTGACGTCAACGATCTCCGTGGACTTCATTTGCGTCTGTGCGCGGCTTTCGCTGCGCAGCTTGCGTGCCAATTTCATCCGAACTGACAGCGGCAGGTGCCGAAGCAACCAGAGGCTTACAGGGTTGCGCAGTAACCGGCGCATTTTCATGTAGCCCACGTCGCTGGTGCACAAGGTATCGCCGTGCATCAGCAGCACCCGTTCTGCTCCCAACTCCACCACGCAGGGGTCGCTCAGCAGGGTGCAACCTGCGGCCTCGCAAAAGGCCTGGCCAATCAGAAAGTCGCGGTTGCCGTGCATCAGGTACACCGCTGTGCCGCTGTCACTGAGTCGGCGCATGGCCTGGCAGATCGACTGCTGGAAAGCGGTCATGGCATCGTCGCCGATCCACGCTTCGAAAAAGTCGCCCAGTATGTACAGTGCCTGGGCCTGGCGAGCACGACCTTCGAGCAGATCAAGAAACGCCCGGGTAATGTCCGGGCGTTCTTCTTGCAAGTGCAGATCAGAGATCAGCAGTATCACTCAATGATCTCGGCTTTCTCGATGATCACGTCGTCTTTGGGTACGTCCTGGTGGCCAGCACTCGAGCCCGTGGCAACCTTCTCGATGGCGTCGACGACTTCACGGCCTTCGATCACTTCGCCGAACACGGCGTAGCCCCAGCCCTGAGTGTTCTTGCCACTGTGGTTGAGGAAATCGTTGTCCGAGGCGTTGATGAAGAACTGCGCCGAGGCGGAGTGCGGGTCCATGGTGCGCGCCATGGCGATGCTGTACTTCTTGTTCTTCAGGCCGTTGTCGGCTTCGTTCTGGATGCTGGCGCGGGTTTTCTTCTGGGACATGCCGGCTTTGAAGCCGCCGCCCTGAATCATGAAGCCTTTGATGACACGGTGGAAAACGGTGCCGTCGTAGTGGCCTTCCTTGACGTACTGCACGAAGTTCGCGGTCGTCTGCGGCGCTTTCTCGGCGTCCAGTTGCAGGACGATGTCGCCGTGGTTGGTGCTCAGTTTGACTTTGGACATGCTGAAACTCGCTTTTTCAAGGCAATCGGAAATTGGGATGCGCTGGGCGCTGATTACTAACCAGACGCGGCATCAGGTGTTGGGGACACATGGCGCGCTTGCGCCATTTTGCCAAGGCTGCGGCAAAAAGGCGTGATAAAACACGCCAGTTTGGCGGAGCCCGACTGTCGGCAGCTTGACTGCTTCGGCTATGATAGGCCCTTTGATTCATTCGGCCTACCCAGGCCGGCTACGTGCATTCAAGGATCCTATGAGCAAGCCCACTGCCGACAACGCGCCCAACGCCGCTGCCAAAGGCGCCCCCGCTGTCCCTGCGAACTTCCTGCGGCCGATCATCCAGGCCGACCTGGACTCGGGCAAGCACGCCAGCATCGTCACCCGCTTCCCGCCAGAGCCAAACGGCTACCTGCACATCGGACATGCCAAGTCGATTTGCGTCAATTTCGGCCTGGCCAAGGAGTTCGGGGGTGTCTGTCACCTGCGTTTTGACGACACCAATCCTGCCAAGGAAGACCAGGAATACATCGATGCCATCCAACGCGATGTAAAGTGGCTGGGCTTTGACTGGGCCGGTGACGTTCGCTATGCCTCCAGCTACTTCGACCAACTGCACGCCTGGGCCGTCGAGCTGATCAAGCAGGGCAAAGCCTACGTGTGCGACCTCACCCCGGAGCAGGCCAAGGAATACCGCGGCAGCCTCAAGGAGCCAGGCAAGAACAGCCCGTTCCGCGAGCGCAGCGTGGAGGAAAACCTCGATCTGTTCGCGCGCATGAAGGCCGGCGAGTTCAAGGACGGCGAGCGCGTGCTGCGCGCCAAGATCGACATGGCGTCGCCCAACATGAACCTGCGGGACCCGATCCTCTACCGGATCCGCCATGCGCACCATCACCAAACAGGTGATACCTGGTGCATCTACCCCAACTACGACTTCACGCACGGCCAGTCGGATGCCATCGAAGGCATCACCCACTCCATTTGCACCCTGGAGTTCGAAGGTCACCGGCCGCTGTACGAGTGGTTCCTGGACAACCTGCCGGTGCCGGCGCATCCGCGCCAGTACGAGTTCAGCCGTCTTAACCTCAACTACACGATCACCTCCAAGCGCAAGCTCAAGCAACTGGTGGACGAGCAACACGTCGAGGGCTGGGACGACCCGCGCATGTCCACGCTGTCGGGCTTCCGCCGCCGTGGCTACACACCAGCATCGATCCGCAACTTCTGCGAAATGATCGGTACCAACCGCTCGGACGGCGTGGTCGACATGTCCATGCTGGAGTTCTGCATCCGCGACGATCTGGACCGCACTGCACCCCGCGCCATGTGCGTGTTACGCCCCTTGAAGGTGGTGATCACCAACTATCCCGAAGGCCAGACCGAGCAGCTCGAGCTGCCGCGCCACCCCAAGGAAGACATGGGGGTGCGCGTGCTGCCGTTCGCACGCGAGTTGTACATCGACCGTGACGACTTCATGGAAGAGCCGCCCAAGGGCTACAAACGTCTTGAGCCCAACGGCGAAGTGCGCCTGCGCGGTAGCTACGTCATCCGCGCCGACGAGGCGATCAAGGACGCCGATGGCAACATCGTCGAACTGCGCTGCTCGTACGATCCCGACACCCTGGGCAAGAACCCCGAAGGCCGCAAGGTCAAGGGCGTGATCCACTGGGTGCCGGTCGAAGGCAGCGTGGAGTGCGAAGTCCGCTTGTACGATCGGTTGTTCCGTTCGGCGAACCCTGAGAAGACCGAGGAGGGTGGCACTTTCCTCGACAACATCAACCCCGATTCGCTGCAAGTGCTCAGCGGCTGCCGTGCCGAGCCCTCGCTGGCCCAGGCGCAGCCAGAAGATCGCTTCCAGTTCGAACGCGAAGGCTATTTCTGTGCTGACCTCAAGGACAGTCAGCCGGGCCGCCCGGTATTCAACCGCACCGTCACATTGCGTGACTCCTGGGGCAGCTGAGGAACCATCGTGCTCACGATCTACAACACACTGACCAAGACCAAGGAGCCGTTCAAACCGTTGGACGGCAACAACGTGCGCATGTACGTCTGCGGCATGACCGTCTACGACTACTGCCACCTGGGCCATGGTCGCAGCATGGTGGCCTTCGACCTGGCCACCCGGTGGTTGCGCAAGAGCGGCTACAACCTGACGTACGTGCGCAACATCACCGACATCGATGACAAGATCATCAACCGGGCCAACGAGAACGGAGAAACCTTCGACGCACTCACCGCCCGTATGATCGACGCGATGCATGAGGACGAACGCCGCCTCAACATCCTACCTCCGGACCAGGAACCGCGCGCCACCGATCACATTGCCGGCATGCATGCCATGATCCAGACCTTGATCGACAAAGGGTATGCGTATGCGCCTGGCAACGGCGACGTGTACTACCGCGTCGGCAAGTTCGTGGGTTACGGCAAGCTCTCGCGCAAGAAGATCGAAGACCTGCGCATTGGTGCGCGGATCGAGGTCGGCGAGGCCAAGCAGGACCCGTTGGACTTCGTACTGTGGAAGGGCGTCAAGCCAGGCGAACCCAGCTGGGAGTCACCCTGGGGGCCTGGCCGGCCTGGTTGGCACATCGAGTGCTCGGTGATGTCCACGTGCTGCCTGGGTGAGAGTTTCGACATCCATGGCGGCGGCAGCGACCTTGAGTTCCCGCACCACGAGAACGAAATTGCCCAGAGCGAAGCTGCAACCGGCAAGCCGTACGCCAACGCCTGGATGCACTGCGGCATGATTCGCATCAACGGCGAGAAGATGTCCAAGTCGCTGAACAACTTCTTCACCATTCGTGACGTGCTGGAAAAGTATCACCCTGAAGTGGTGCGCTATCTGCTGGTGGCGAGCCACTACCGCAGCGCGATCAACTATTCGGAGGACAGCCTGCGTGATGCCAAGGGCGCACTGGAGCGGTTCTACCACGCCTTGCGTGGCCTGCCCCGTGTCCCGGCCAGCGGTGGGGATGCTTTCGTCGAGCGTTTCACTGCTGCGATGAACGACGATTTCGGTACGCCGGAAGCCTGCGCCGTGTTGTTCGATCTGGTCCGCGAGATCAACCGCCTGCGCGAGAGCGATGTGTCTGCAGCGGCAGGCTTGGCGGGGCGTTTGCGTGAGCTGGGTGACGTGCTGGGTGTGTTGCAGCTGGAGGCCGATGACTTCCTGCGTGCGGGCGCTGAAGGCAAGGTGGACGCAGCGCAGGTCGAGGGTTTGATCCAGGCGCGGTTGCAGGCGCGGGCCGACAAGAACTGGGCCGAGTCTGATCGCATCCGTGACCAGTTGACGGCCATGGGTGTGGTGCTTGAAGACAGCAAAGGCGGGACGACCTGGCGGTTGGCGGACTGATCTGGGGGGCGAGCTGATTGGGTTGCTCGCAACCCATGTCTAGCGCGCCTCGACTCCAAGATTGCCAAGCTAGTCGCCCTTGTCCTTGTCCTTGTCCTTGTCCTTACCGCTACGTGTTTCTGCTTCTGCTTCTAAGCGCGCGGTAGTCCAGGCGCCGCAGATCGCGACTTCAGGAGGCCGAGCGCAGGGCTTGCGGAGGGAGGTGACAGGCATGGATGCCTGTCAAGCGCTGGGCCCCAGGATGGGGCCTGCAGCGCGGTCCTCCCGGGAGCAAGCCCGGAGCGAGGGAACCCCGGAGCGCAGCGTAGGGGCCGGATGATAGGAGCAGGCGGTTTTTGCTTACTTTTTGACAAGACAAAAAGTGAGCCGCCGTAAGGGCGGAAGGGTGACTGTGCGCCACCCGCGCCAATGAATACCAACTTGCTGTATGCGCCCACGCTTTGAAGTTTGAAGTTTGAAGTTTGAAGTTTGAAGTTCGATTGGGTTGGTGTGGGTATTGATAGAGCGCATAGTCCATTTGCGATGGCGACGCTTAATCACCTTTTCGCCCTTACGGCGAGTTACTTTTTGTCAAACGCCACAAAAAGTAACCAAAAAAGGCTGC
>Ga0308159_1002952_pt1 | contig 18348 bp, 21 predicted proteins | sample PhyCR1_FD_201040 | JGI IMG/M metagenome (GOLD analysis project Ga0308159, IMG submission 201040) | Phyllosphere microbial communities from UC Gill Tract Community Farm, Albany, California, United States - DLSLC.R1 | ecosystem: Host-associated > Plants > Phyllosphere > Unclassified | place: USA... | reverse complement strand
CAGCTCTTCGGTGTAGCGAATTTCGTTGTCATACAGATCCTGAATCAGGTCGAACGTTTGATCCTTTATCTGTCGCTGGCGTTCTTCGCTCTCTTTCTTCAACGCCTGCTGGAACTTGTAGCCGATGTAATAGCCGTGTACCGCTTCGTCACGAATGATCAGACGAATCAGGTCGGCGGTGTTGGTCAGCTTGGCACGGCTCGACCAGTACATCGGCAGATAGAAGCCCGAGTAGAACAGGAAGGATTCGAGGAACACGCTGGCGACTTTCTTCATCAGCGGATCTTCGCCGTTGTAGTAGGAAAGCACGATCGCCGCCTTGTTTTGCAGCGCGACGTTTTCTTCGCTCCAGCGATAGGCTTCGTCGACATCCGAGGTCATGCACAGCGTCGAGAATATCGAGCTGTACGAGCGCGCGTGAACCGCCTCCATGAAGCAGATATTCGAGTACACCGCCTCTTCGTGCGGCGTGACGGCGTCTTTCATCAGCGTAGGCGCACCCACGATATTCTGCACCGTATCGAGCAGCGTCAGGCCGGTAAACACGCGAATGGTCAGCTGTTTTTCCTTGGCGCTGAGCGTGGCCCAGGACGGAATATCATTGGACAACGGCACCTTTTCCGGCAGCCAGAAGTTTGAGGTCAGACGGTTCCACACCTCGAGATCTTTGTCGTCCTGAATCTTGTTCCAGTTGATGGCCTTGCTGATCGGCTGGACCGGCAGCAGCTGTTTAACCGAGCTCATGCGATTTCCTTAAATGTTCAATTACAGCGTGCACGACACACAACCCTGTACTTCGGTGCCTTCCAGCGCCATCTGGCGCAGACGGATGTAATAAATAGTCTTGATACCCTTGCGCCAGGCGTAGATCTGCGCCTTGTTGATATCGCGCGTTGTGGCGGTGTCGCGGAAGAACAGTGTCAGCGACAGGCCCTGATCGACGTGCTGCGTCGCCTCGGCGTAGGTATCGATGATTTTTTCCGGGCCAATCTCGTAGGCATCCTGGTAGTAATCCAGATTGTCGTTGGTCATAAAGGCCGCCGGATAATACACACGGCCGATTTTGCCCTCTTTGCGAATTTCCACGCGCGAGACAATCGGGTGAATACTCGAGGTCGAGTTGTTGATGTACGAGATGGAACCGGTTGGCGGCACGGCCTGGAGATTCTGATTGTACAGACCATGTGCCATTACCGACTCTTTCAGCGCGGTCCACTCGGCAACGCCCGGAATGGCAATACCGGCATTGGCAAACAGTTCGCGCACGCGTTCGGTCTTCGGATGCCAGATATCCTGGAGATACTTGTCGAAATACCTGCCGCTGGCGTAGGTCGAATCCTCGAAACCCTTAAAGGTTTGACTGCGCTCGATAGCCAGCAGGTTGGAGGCGCGCACCGCGTGATAGGCCACGCTGTAGAAATAGATATTGGTGAAATCCAGCGCTTCTTCGGAGCCGTAATAAATACGTTCACGCGCCAGATAGCCGTGCAGGTTCATCTGACCCAGGCCGATGGCGTGCGAATCGTTGTTGCCTTTTTCCACCGACGGCACAGAGCGGATGTTGCTCATGTCGGAAACCGAGGTCAGCGCACGAATCGCCATTTCCACCGACTGCCCAAAGTTGGGTGAATCCATCGCAGCGGCGATATTCAGTGACCCGAGGTTGCAGGAGATATCTTTGCCAATCTCCTGATAGGAGAGATCTTCGCCATAAACCGTGGCGGAGTTGACCTGCAAAATCTCGGAGCACAGGTTACTCATGTTGATGCGGCCCTTGATAGGGTTGGCGCGGTTAACGGTGTCTTCAAACATCATGTAGGGATAACCGGATTCGAACTGAATCTCGGCCAGCACCTGGAAGAATTCACGCGCGTTGATCTTGGTTTTATGAATGCGCTTGTCATTCACCATCTCGCGGTACTTTTCGGTGATGCTGATTTCGGACATCGGCTTGCCGTAAACTTTCTCGATGTGGTACGGCGAGAACAGATACATGTCTTCGTTGTTTTTCGCAAGCTCGAACGTGATATCCGGAATGACCACGCCCAGCGACAGCGTCTTGATACGGATTTTCTCGTCGGCGTTTTCGCGTTTGGTATCGAGGAAACGCAGAATGTCCGGGTGGTGCGCATTCAGATACACCGCGCCTGCGCCCTGACGTGCGCCCAGCTGATTGGCGTAGGAGAAGGCATCTTCCAGCATCTTCATAATCGGGATCACGCCGGAAGACTGGTTTTCGATTCGCTTGATAGGCGCGCCGACTTCACGAATGTTGGTCAGCATAAAGGCCACGCCGCCGCCGCGTTTGGACAGCTGAAGGGCGGAGTTGACCGAACGACCAATCGATTCCATGTTGTCTTCGATACGCAGCAGGAAGCAGGAAACCAGCTCGCCGCGCTGTTTTTTGCCGCAGTTCAGGAAGGTTGGGGTGGCAGGCTGAAAACGGCCGCTGATGATTTCGTCGACCATATGCCCGGCGAGGGTAATATCGCCCTGCGCCAGCGAAAGCGCGACCATGCACACGCGATCTTCATAGCGCTCGAGATAGCGTTTGCCGTCGAAGGTTTTCAGCGTGTAGCTGGTGTAATACTTGAACGCGCCCAAAAAAGTCTGGAAACGGAATTTTTTGGCATAGGCCTGCTTGAAAAGGCGCTTGATGTCTTCGAAGGCGTACCTATCCAGCACGGAGGCATCGTAATACCCTTCTTCTACCAGATAGCGCAGTTTCTCGGCCAGATTGTGGAAGAACACGGTGTTCTGATTAACGTGCTGAAGAAAATACTGACGGGCGGCCAGCTTGTCTTTATCAAACTGAATTTTCCCTTCGGCATCGAACAGATTTAACATCGCGTTTAACGCGTGATAGTCCGGCGTGCCGACACCGGGATCGGTGATTGCTAATTCTGTCGCTGCCAAAATTCAGTTACTCCCTTTTTTACCTTTGCAACGTCTTCCGGTGTGCCGAGCAGTTCAAAGCGATACAGATAAGGTACCTGACACTTTTTCGCGACAATTTCACCGGCTATGCAATACGCTGCGCCGAAATTAGTGTTACCGGCGGCAATAACGCCGCGGATGAGTGATCGATTGTGTTCGTCGTTGAGGAAGTGGATAACCTGTCGCGGGACGGCGCCAACCGTTGTTCCGCCGCCATAGCTTGGAACCACCAGAATGTAGGGCTCCTCCATGCGGAGTTTTTCGCCCTTGGGTGCAATCGGTATTCTGATGGCCGGCAAGCCAAGCTTGCCGACAAAGCGATGGGTGTTTTCCGACTTGCTCGAAAAATACACCAGGCAGCTCATGGCCGGCCTTAGTGGACTTCCTGCATCTGGCGCAGGGCGGTGATTTTATCCGGGCGGAAGCCGGACCAGTGGTCGTCACCGGCAACGATGACGGGAACCTGCTGATAACCCAGCGAACGGACGTGGCCAAGAGCCTGCGCGTCCTGCGTCAGATCGATCACTTGATAGTCAATGCCATGTTTGTCCAGGGCGCGGTAGGTGGCGTTACACTGGACACAGTCTGGTTTGCTGTAAATGATTATGCTCATGATTCGCATTTACCTTTAGGGTAAGATTATCGAGGTGTTTACGGCTTATATTCTGCCTGTTATGCAGCAGATAAGGCGTAAGAGTTAGGTCGGCGGGTCATGCGCGGCCGACGCTTTAAATACTAGATGTTGTGGTCTGGTATATCAACCCGCCTAGATATAGGCTTTTTGCATGATAGGCTCATTCCTGAGAAAAATAGGCCGACAGGCCGCATGGAATCAGGCTTGGCAAATTTCAAGATAAGAAAAGTTTTTTTTGTAAAGATGATATTGTGTAAAAAACGGTCAATATCTGTGTCGGGGGTAAAAAAAACGCCCCGATGCGGCGTAGCAGCATCAGAGCGTATTTTCCAAACAACGAGGCGTTATTTGTCGAAAAGTGGCTTGCTCTTTAGTGAAAAAAGCATGAGTCGATTATTTACGACCCAGCAACACGCCGATCACGACACCGACGGCGGCACCCACACCCACACCATGCCACGGATTGTCTTTCACGTAGTTGGTGGCCTGACAGGCGGCGTCACGCGCATGCTGAGTCAGGTTGGTGTTGCCGTTGAAACGGGAGCGAGCATCACGCAGCACGCCTTGTGCCTTGTCACGAATCTTTTCGAACTCATCCTTGGACTTGGAGTTGCCGGATTTCAGCACTTCGTCCAGGGTATCGGCCAGCAATGAAATGTCTTCATCCGCGTTACGTTCGATTTTATCTGTCTTCTTAAACATTGAATTCTCCTTGTTTAACAGTTCTGTTTCGCTTGTCTCGCGACCTGTTAAAAGCATAGCGCATTAATTTACGGCGTGGCTGAAATTACCGGCGATTGACCATTAATTGCACAAATAGGAGAGTAAAATCAGCTATTTCCTGTCACTGACAGTGCAATTTTCTCCAGATGTGGCGCGGCCTTACGACACTCGGCTCGGAATTGTCCGCAAAAACGCGGCCTGCGAGACAATTGATGACATTTTTAAACCGTTTTTTCATTTGCAGGGCCGGAAAACCTGTTTATGCTGTGAATTCCTCACACTTATTACCACCATCCAGGCTCGTCATGTCATCCACATCGATTCAAACGACTATGCAGTTGAATAAACGCATACTATCGATCGTTATTTTTACTTTTGTCTGCTATTTGAGCATCGGTCTGCCTCTGGCCGTTCTGCCGGGTTTTGTGCATAACACGCTGGGCTTCAACTCGGTGCTGGCGGGGCTGATTATCAGCGTGCAGTATTTTGCCACGCTGGCCAGTCGTCCCCATGCCGGACGCTTTGCCGACAATATCGGCCCCAAAAAAGTGGTGATTTTCGGGCTGTCCTGCTGTGGACTCAGCGGCCTGTTTTATATCTTTGCCTGGTTGAGTACCGGTTCACCCGTGCTCAGTCTGATTCTCCTCTGCATAGGCCGCGTGTTCCTCGGCATTGGTGAAAGCTTTGCCGCGACCGGCACGATTCTCTGGGGAATTGGCGCGACCAATCCTATTCATACCGGGCGCGTCATCTCCTGGAATGGCGTGGCAACCTATGGCGCAATGGCGGCCGGTGCGCCGCTCGGCGTCTTCCTCAACGCGCATTTTGGACTGCCGGGCGTTTCCCTGACTATACTTCTGATTGCTGCACTGGCGATTGCACTGGCGTCTTCCAAGCAGGCCATCACTGTTGTAACCGGCAAGCGCATCGCGTTTCGCGCGGTGGTCGGCAAAATCTGGATGCACGGTCTTGGCCTGGGTTTCGGTACCATCGGCTTTGGCGTGATTGCTACCTTCATTACGCTTTATTACGCCGATAAAGGCTGGGAAGGCGCGGCGTTTACCTTGACGCTTTTCAGCCTCGGCTTTGTCGGCATGCGCCTGATCTTTGGCAGCAACATTGCCCGTTTTGGCGGCCTGCGGGTGTCAATCGTCTCTTTCGTGGTGGAAATTATCGGCCTGCTGTTTATCTGGCAAGGGCACAGCCCCTTCAGCGTCGAAATTGGTGCATTTCTTACCGGCTCGGGCTTCTCGCTTATCTTTCCGGCGTTGGGCGTCGAGGCGGTCAAGCAGGTGCCGCAGCAGAATCAGGGCACCGCGCTCGGGACCTATTCCGCGTTTCTGGATTTGGGACTCGGCATCACCGGCCCTGTCGCCGGTATCGTGATTTCGCACTTTGGTACGCCGTCCATCTATCTGGCGGCCTCTTTCATGGTCCTGCTGGCGATGCTTATCACGCTGAAAATGCTGCGCATCGAAAATCGTCAAAAAGAGATTCTGTAGGTAAAGCCTTCCCGACGGGGGGATATCGTGTCGGGAAAAGCTTAGATAAATCCTAAATCGCCCTGATTTTGACGTAAATGCATTGTTTGGCAGATTTATTGCGGTAAGGTCGCTTTGCGGTTTTGAGAGTGAGGACAACCCATGTATTTACGGCCCGACGAAGTGGCAAGAGTTTTGGAAACATCAGGATTTGAACGTGATTTCATTGACGACAAAGCCTACGGCTATCGCCGGGGCGAGCACTACGTTTACGTCAATCGCGAGGCGCGCTTTGGGCGCACGGCGTTAGTGATTCACCCGGCGATGAAAGAGCGCAGCGAGCGCTTTGCCGACCCTACCGCGTCTTTTCGCAGCAGTAATGTCTACACCCAGTTCCCGCTGGATTTAGAAAGTGAAACGGCGGCCTATTATGGCATTTGTCATGGTTTCAGCTCTCGCCAGCTTCTGAGCAATTATCTGGATAACGTATTCAGATAACCGGTGTGCCCTTTTCTTGAACGGAGGAGAAGGGCAGTCTGCCGGCGATTCAGGCGCGTTTTAAACCAGATGCAGCTGATTGAAGGTTTCGTTGTAACTGCGACGGAACTGCGCCAGTTCAAAAGGCTCGATATCCAACTCGGCAAAATAGAACAGCGCCAGTTCGGCATGTTCGCTGGTGAGCACCGGATCCAGATGCGCCCGCACCAGCACATTGCGCCAATGCGCGATATTCTCGTCCGACGCGTCCTTGATAAAGGTCTGATAGATAAAAACGATGTACGCCGCTTTCCGTATTTCTTCCGCATAACCTCCGCTTATCGAGCGAATAAACATCGCACTCTGACGTTTCCCCATCTCCAGCAACATTGAATCAATGTACACCGGCCTGATTTTCAGCAAGCTCGCCAGTGAATCATTCGCCTTGCGGGTATCGGCGGTCATAAACCAGTAGCCGACCACAAAAACAGCCACCAGTGCAGCAATCATAATCCATATCATTCTTGACTTTGGCCTCCGGCCTCAATGCGTAATGGCAATGAGTTTATAGGGTTACTGTGCTTAATCAACTGCAAATCCTTGTCGAAACTGCTAGTTTCATGAGGTACGGGTAAACTGATTTTTCCCTCGGAAAATGGAGTAGGCTATGGCTCGCAATATTGAAATAAAAGCAAGAATTGATGATTTTTCAGCGCTTTACGCCAAGTTAGCCTTGCTGTCCGACCTTCCGCCCGAGCTTGTCGATCAAGATGATACCTTTTTTGCCTGTTCACACGGGCGGTTGAAGCTGCGGACCCTGGCCGTTGACCGGGGACAACTGATTTTTTATCGGCGCGAAGACAGGGCCGGGCCTAAAACCAGTTTCTATACTATTTCTGAAACCGCCGATCCCGACAGCCTCCGTGAGACGCTGACCCTAGCCTATGGCAGTGTCGGGCGCGTTATCAAGCAGCGCACGCTGTTTATGGTAGGTCAAACCCGTTTACATCTGGATCGCGTCAAAGATTTAGGGGATTTTCTGGAATTCGAAGTGGTATTGGCGGAACATGAAACTCAGGCCCAAGGCATTCGCGTTGCGGAAGAGCTGCTTGAACGCCTGGATATCCAGCGTCAGGAACTGATTGACTGCGCTTATGTGGATTTACTTCGAGACCGCCAGTCGCGTGAATCTTCCTGTTAGTGCAAGTGCCCGATATTTCCCATCACTTTCTTGAAAGAGGGCGTTATGTCAGCCAAACGTCGTTTTAAACAGGTGGATGTGTTCACCGCACAGGCGCTCAAGGGCAATCCGCTTGCGGTCATCCTTGATGCCGAAGGGTTGCAGGACGAGCAGATGCAGGCGATAGCCCGCTGGACCAATCTTTCTGAAACCACCTTTGTTCTGCCGCCGCAGGATCCCGCCGCCGATTATCGTGTGCGCATCTTTACCCCCGATTCCGAGCTGCCTTTTGCCGGTCATCCTACCCTGGGCACCGCGCATGCCCTGCTGGAATCGGGCGTTACGCCCAAAACCGCCGGTCAACTGATTCAGGAATGTGGCGTGGGGCTGGTTCCCGTCAGCCTACTCTCTGAAGGCGGTCTGGCCTTCGGCGCGCCGCCGGTCGAGATTCATGCGCTCGAGCCGGCTTTTGTTCCGTTGCTCGAGGCAACGCTCAACACCACGCCTTATGAGGCAGGCAGCGAAGCCTATGTGGTGAACATGGGCATTCGCTGGCTGGTCGTGCGCATGAGCACCGCCGATGAGTGCTTGCAGGTCAATGTAGATACCGCCGCACTCGCCCGCCTGCAAAAACAGGTGGGGGTGAACGGTATCGCGCTTTATGGTCCGCATCTTGCCGGCAAGGAGTATGATTATGAGGTGCGCGCCTTGCTGGTGGAGCAGTCGCAGCTGGTGGAAGATCCGGTAACCGGCAGCGCCAACGCCTGTCTGGCCCGTGTGCTGGCGATGCTGTATTTCCCGGATGGCGGCCAGACGCCGCAGCAGTACCGCGTGCGGCAAGGCACCTGCCGCCAGCGTGATGGACGGGTCTTTGTTCATTATGAAGAGGGGCAACCGTGGATTGGCGGCCAATCCTGTACGCTGATTGACGGCACACTCACGCTGTAGAACCGCTTACGCGCCCGGCCACCACTGCACGAGTGACTGGCTGGGACTAATGTCGTAATGCGATTTTCCCAGCAGGTGATTGACGATTTTCGCCGACCGCCACGCCGTCAGCGTTAACTGGCCTTCGGCGCTGCCGTGGCTGTGGATTCCGGCATTCACTGCGTATATGTGATTGTTTTCCGGGCCATCCCAACGCAGGTTGAAATTGGGCTGTAGCGGCAGATGTTTTTCGCCGTCGTACGGAATTCTCTCCAGCAGCGGTTCGAGGTACGCCGGTAAACCCGGTCGATAACCCGTCGCCAGAATCACGATATCCGCGTCAAAATGTTCGTCGCACTGGCTCAGGCCATGCACGGCGCGCAGCTGGAAGCGATCGTCCGCGGTGCGTGTAATGCCTTGCAGTGAACGGTGGGGCAGCAGCGAGACGTTTCTCGGCTCCTGAAGAACATCGAATCGATGATAAAGATGATGGTAAATCTTCTCGAGCGTATGATAACTGATGCCGTCAGAAGGCAGTTTCTGGGTTTTTATCTCTTCCTGACGAACGTCTTCAGAAAGGGTATAGAAATAGTTGACGTATTCCGGCGTGAAATATTCGTTGGTAAAAATAGACTCGTCCAACGGCTGAAAATTCGGACGGCGCGACAGCCAGCCGAGATGCGCCGGTTTGCCCCAGTGCCCGTCAAGCGTGTTGAGTACGATATCCGCACCGCTTTGCCCACCGCCGACCACCATCACGCTTTTGCCGGTAAAATCGGTCTCGAGCAGCTCTATTTCAGCCGCGTGGAAACAGTTTTTGCCCACGGCAGCCCGTGCCGTTTCCGGGATCCACGGCGCATGACCGGTCCCGAGACAAATATTGCGTGCCTGATAGCCGCCTTTCGAGGTGTGTACCTCAAAGCATTTTTCCCGCTCGTTGAAATCGATTTTTTCCACGGAATGTGCAAAGTGCAGATTGGACATCTTGCCGCAGGCCCAGAGCAGATAATCGGAAAACTCGTCACGACTGATGATCAACTGCTCGGTCGCCAGAAAGCGGTAAATCTTTTTGCGTTCGACCAGATAATTGATAAATGAGAATTCGCTGCGCGGGGCGACGGTGGTGACCAAATCCTGCAAGACATAGGTCTGCATCGTGGCGGTTGGCAGCAACATTCCCGGATGCCAGCCGAACTCGTTATTTCCATCGAAAAAAGCACTTTGAATCTGCCCGCTGTCTTTAGCCATCGCCGCCAGACTAAGATTGAACGGGCCAATCCCTACACCAATAAGATCAAGAGTCATATCCGTTGCTCGCACAATAAGGTCTAGTAATCATAGCCTACGGCGAATTATTTAAAGGGTGAGTCATTCTTATATTAGAAATATTCCTTTCATTATTGTGCAAGGTTTTGATTTTACTCCGGGAGCGATTTGACCATATAAACGCTGAGCGGATCGTAGGTGTAATCGCCGAAACACTCGGTGATGCAGTAGCCGGATTTTTTATAGAAACCGATAGCCGCATGATGATCCACGCCCGTTTCCAGATAAAGGCGAGATAACTTCAAGGCCCGTGCCTGTTCTTCCAACGCCTGCATCAGCTTTTCGGCAATCTTTTGACCACGGTAATCGACATGAACGTACACCCGCTTGATTTCTGCCAGTCCATCGGCACCGATAAACAGGCAGACACAGCCGACGGCAACGCCCTTCACTGTGGCGATAAACGGGTAGTGCTCAAAGTCGGCCATTGCCGAAAGCGGCATGCTGTAATCACTTTCGGCCGGGTAAAGCACGCTCTGATAGGCATCGAGTTGGCGAACCAGTTCGATAAAATGCGGGTTTTGCAGCGTCGTGAGGGTCACTTCAAGCACGTTTTTTCCCTTATTCCTGATTGATAACCAGCAGATAACGGCAATTTGACTCGGCTTTGTTGTCAAACGTAACCGCAAGATCGACGCCGAAGGTCAATATATCGCCCGCCGCCAGCTGAAATTTATCCTCGCCATAGTGGAGTTCCAGCGCCCCTTCAATTAACCACAGACGCTGTTTATAGGCGCGATTTCCCCAGCTCGGATAGCTCACCCGCGCCCGTGGCGGCAGCGTGACTTCAATCATCTCAAGCCCGCTATGCGGCTCGGGCGGCAATACCTGACGACGTAGGTAGCCGATGTCCGGGTCTTTCCAGAGTGCCTGCTCGGCGAGTGGGCGCAGATTTTCGGCACTTGAACCCTCGTCGGTCAGCAGTTGGGTCACGGAGACGCCGAGTCCGGATGCCAGTTTTCCGAGCAGGGTCGCACTGGGGCTGCTTTCCTGTCTTTCTATCTTCGAAATCATTGCCTTGCTGACGTCCGAAAGCTCGGCGAGTTGTTCGAGGCTCAGCCCTTTGCTTTTGCGTAAAACCAGTAATCGACTGGCGATGATTTCATCAATTGACATCGGGTCTTCTCTTGTGTTTACTTTGGTGGAATAAATTCTACTATATTGGAATCAAGGCCAGCAAGAGGAAATCCCAATGAAAATGATCGACTGCACTGAATCTCGTCACGCCGCCGCTATACTGGAAATATTCAATGAAGCGATTCTTAACTCTACCGCGCTTTATGATTATCGTGAGCGCGACCTCGCCTCAATGACAACCTGGTTTGCCGCGAAAGCACAGGGCAACTTTCCGGTGATAGGCCTGGAGGATGACCACGGAAATCTGCTTGGCTTTGCCAGTTATGGCACCTTTCGCGCGTGGCCTGCCTATAAATATTCGGTCGAACATTCTATTTATCTTCATCGGGATCATCGCGGGCAGGGTTTGGGAAAAATTTTGCTGAATGCACTGATAGCCGAAGCTGAAAAGCGCCAGGTGCATACCCTGATTGGCGGTATCGATGCGACCAACAAGGCGAGTATTGCGCTGCATGTTCAGGCTGGATTTTCCGAAGCCGGTATCATCAGGCAGGCGGCATATAAATTCGAACGCTGGCTGGATCTGGCCTTTTATCAACGTATTCTGGCGACACCCGACGCACCGCGGGCTGAATGAAAAAGCAAGCGGCAGAGTGTTATCTCGACCCGTAAGCCTTAGCCTGTCTGTATCGACCCGTTGAGTGAGACAAATCATGAAACAGCAACCACAACAAGCCGAATGGAGTGCCGACGAGGCGCGCTGGCAGGCCGTCGTCAATCGTGACGACACGGCAGATGGCGAGTTTGTCTATGCAGTGAAAACCACCGGTATCTATTGCGCGCCATCGTGTCCTTCACGCCAGCCCAATAGAGAGAATGTCGTGTTCTTCGAGAATGCCGAACAGGCAGAAGCGCAGGGATACCGGCCGTGCAAGCGCTGCCGACAAGGCCGTATGTCGCGACAACATCAACACACGCAGCAGGTTGAACTCGCCTGCCGCCTGCTTGAAAACAGCGATAAAACGCCGACGCTTTCGCAACTGGCAACTGAAGTCGGGCTAAGTGCCTATCATTTTCATCGTATATTCAAAAGTTTAACCGGCCTGACGCCTCGCGCTTACGCGGTTGCCAAAAGAAAGCAGCGGGTACGCGATAATCTGTCGCAAACCGTTTCGGTAACGTCGGCGCTGCTAGAGGCGGGTTATGCTTCAAACGGCAATTTTTATGCTTCGTCACCGGCAAGTCTCGGCATGACACCCAGCGCCTATCGCGCCGGAGGCCGAGGCATGGCGGTGTGGTTTGCCGTCGGGCGCTGTTCGCTCGGCGATATTCTGGTCGCGGAAAGCCCGCGAGGCATTTGTGCCATTCTCCTCGGCGATAATCCGCAAGCGCTGGTCGAAAGTTTACAGAACAGTTTCCCTCACGCGCAGTTATTGGGAAACGATGCCGAGTTTGAACAGCGCATTGCCGTCGTGGTCGGTTTTGTGGATGGCGAGCAACCGGCATTGGCGCTGCCTCTGGATATTCGCGGCACCGCGTTTCAACAGCGGGTATGGCAGGCATTGCGCGCCATTCCGCAGGGCGAAACGCTAAGCTATGCCGCCGTCGCCGAAAAAATTGGCTCACCGAAGGCTGTGCGTGCCGTGGCGGGTGCCTGCGCTGCAAACCTGCTGGCGGTCGCGATTCCGTGCCATCGCGTGGTGAAAAGCAGCGGCAATATTTCGGGCTACCGCTGGGGCGTGGCGCGCAAAAAACGTCTGCTGGAAAAAGAACGCGCCAATACCGCGTCCGAATCCTGATAACAGACGTCAAAAATTCCGGAAGCTACTCGGTGACGGGCATGAATTCGTCGAGCTTATGCTTTTGCAGACCGCCGGGCGTGAAATTGTCTTCACTCAACCAGCGGCGGAAGGCCGCTTTAATGGGCGGCCATTCACCGTCGAGCATCGAATACCAGCAGGTATCCCTGTTGTGGCCTTTGGTTATCAGCGCCTGGCGGAAGGTGCCTTCATACTGAAAGCCAAAGCGCCTGGCCGCAATATTTGAAGCATCGTTGAGGCTGTTGCATTTCCATTCGCAGCGGCGATATCCGAGGTCATCAAACAGGTGGGCCAGCAGCAGATAAATCGCCTCGGTGCCAAAGCGCGAGCGCTTCATCAACGGCGACCAGTTAACCCAGCCTATTTCGGCCACGCCGTTTGGCGCATCAATACGCATCAATGACACTCCCCCGATAGCGCGTTGGGTCTTGTTGTCCACCACCGCAAAATACAAAGGATCTTTCAGGCTCGACATCTGGGTGATGTAGGTGTCACAGGCTTGCTGGGTTGCAGGTCGGTCGATGGAAAAATAGGTCCAGTCGCGTTCGTCATCGATGCTGTGCCAGGCATTGAACAGGGATTCGCTGTGCTTATCCACATCCAGCGGTTCCAGTTTGCAATAATGGCCTTCCAGCGTGGTGCGCTGTGGCTGCGGACGTGCCTGCCAACCCGGAAGTTCGTCACCGATCGGTTGTCCAAAATGATTGAGGGTCGTCATCTTATTTTCCGTTTTAGCTGAGTCAGTTGTATGAGAGTTCCTGTTTATAACAGCAGAACACCTCATTGAGCACAACCGTTTGCGCAGAAGAAAAAAGAGACGGTTTTTTAACGTTTGAGTGCTTCCTCGATTGCCCCGTATTGATTAAAGTAGAAGCAACTGATTTTTTCCTGAAGATTTTCTGAGGATCCTGATGCAAGCACTCGACTCCATTGTAGATGTCTCTCGCAACCCGATTACCGACGGCCCGTTTCTGGCACAGTGCAAGCAAACGCTGGACGAAAAGGGCGCACTGGTACTGCATCATTTTCTGCGTCCTGAAGCATTGGAAGAGATCAAGCGCGAAGGCGATGAAAATCAGCATTTGGCGTATTACACCCAAAGTAGCCACAACGTCTATTTGCAAAAGCCGGACCCGAGTCTTTCTGATTCCCATCCTCGCAATCGACAGATAGTATCGTCAAAGGGATGTATTACCGACGACCAGATTCCGGCGGACTCTGCACTGCGCGTACTCTACGATGCCCCCGAGTTCAGGGCCTTTCTCTGTGAAGTGCTGGGTGAGCAACAGCTTTATCCTTATGCGGATGCGCTTTCCTCCATCAATCTGCATTACGCCGGTGAAGGGCAGGAACTTGGCTGGCATTTCGATAACTCCTCGTTTGCGATCACGCTGCTTATTCAGAAACCCGAAGCGGGCGGCGTTTTCGAATATGTCGAAAATCTGCGTGATGCCGACAGCGGCGACATGAATTATTCCGGGGTGGAAAAGCTGCTCGACAAAACGCTGGAGCCGAAGAAATTAGGTATTGAGGCGGGCGATCTCGTGCTGTTCCGCGGACGCAATGCGATTCATCGCGTTACGCCAACGCAAGGAGACACGACGCGGATGCTGGTGGTGCTGGCCTACAATTCCCAGCCAGACATTGCCCTGTCGGAAACGGCCAGAATGACCTTTTACGGTCGAGTTTGATAAAGATGGCCCATCCTTGGCGGATGGGCATCATGATTAGAGTGCCGCGAGGGCGCGAAAAGCACGGCTGAAAATTTGCTGGGTGCGCAAGTGAACCAGCTGCTGCCAGTCTGTATCCTGCGGATTGAAACCTTCGAACAATTCCCCTTTGACCTTCCTGCCCTGAGCGCTTTCAGGGTCGCCGTAAAGATGCAGCCAGTGGTCATCGCGTACCAGATGATGCATGGTTTCGCCGTCGTAGGTTCCACATTCGATAACCAATTGAATCAGCTGGGTATCGGGCAGATTATCCAGCATAAATTGCGAAAGATAACCGGTTGCCGTTGCCGTTACGCCGGTGTTGCTGCCGATATTCTTGCCCGTAATCAACACGTAAAGCCACGGGCCAAAAATATCTCGAGCCTGTTGCAGGGCAGGATAAGCCTGTTCGGCGATGGCCATTAGCATCGGATGGCCATAGGCACCGGCACCGGTGTGCAGGTCAAAGCTGATGATGGATTCGGCATGCGCCAGATGCGTTTCGATAATGGCAAGCAGGGTGCGATTAGACCAGCTCGGATGCTGACCCCCGAAGAAAATGCCGTCGGCGTGGACATATTGACCTGCCTCGACAATCTTCTTTACCTCGCTCCACCCTGATTGTTCCGAGTATTGATCTATCAGATCGTCCGCGGCGGCACGCTCAGGGCCATTCAGATCTTTACTCAGATAAATATCATGTAAATTCTCATACTGAGCGTTGTCGGGAAGCGCCTTGTCAAAGTCCACGAAGTTGCGGTTGAGATCCATATTGTCTTCATTGACCCGCCGCAGGTGAGCGGTGCCCCACGGATTGATCAAATGGATCATTACGACGGCGGTATCGGCGGGCAGCGCATGGGCATGATTTGCTTTCAGCCAGTCAATTTGACACTGTGAACCATAATAGCCTTCAACGCCGTGGGTGCCGGAGACGACAACCATCAGACGTGGCGCGAGCGGATCGCCCAGGATCGCCACGTCGGTGGCGAGATCTTCCCCGTGCGGACCTTTCAGGGGATGAGGATACTCAGTCACTTGCGCTCCCGCCTCCTGAGCCGTCGCCAGAAAACGTTGTCGTTGTTGGCTAAAATTCGGTAGCTCGGCGTAACCTTGCAGCATCCTTATCTCCTTGTTTAGGCAGTTTTTTTACTGAGGCTTCTTGTTGTAGACTTCGAAGCTGAAGTATTTTTTCTCGATCTTTTCGAAAGTGCCGTTCTGGTGAATGGCCGCCAGCGCCTTGTTGATCATGTCCTGATGCTCTTTATCACCCTTGCGCAGACCAATTGCTGTGCCCGCACCTAGATATTTCGGATCCGTCAGCATTTCGCCGCTAAAGGCAAAATCCTTGCCGGCCGCCGTATCCAGGAAGCCGGACTGCGCGGCGGCGGCATTGGTCAGCGTTGCATCCACGCGACCAGACTCCAGATCCTGATTCACTAAATCCTGATTCTGATAGGAAACAACATTCACACCCTTGCTCTGCCACAGCGCCTGCGCATAAGCTTCCTGAATGGTGCCTTGTGCGACACCAATGGTTTTACCCTGTAAAGATTCCGGCGTTGGCAGGATATTGCTGCCTTTTTTGGCTACCAGCACGCTCGGAATGTGATAAAGCATATCTGAGAAATCGACCTGCGCCTGACGCTTCGGCGTAACAGACATCGCAGACAGTACGGCATCGAACTTCTTGGCATCCAGCGCTGGAATGATGCTGTCAAAGGCCGTTTCGACCCACTGGCACTTAACTTTCAACTCCTGACAGATGGCATTACCCAGATCCACGTCGAAACCCACCAGGCTGCCGTCCGGCGCCTTGGTTTCAAAAGGGGCGAAAGTGGGGTCGACACCGAAGCGCAAAACTGATTCGGCGTTCGCCAGAGAACTAAACGAGGCCAGAGCCAGCAGAGTGATCAACGCGCTTTTTTTCATCAGATATTCCTCAGGGTAAAGTTATGGCTAATCAGAGCAAGATACGTACCATCTTTATGAATTATTCATGAGAATACCTGACTGCCAGAGGGAACAGAACCTGCACAATTAAAACAGTGTAATGCTTCAGCCAGAATGGTAGAACAGGAACAATATAGGGCTTACAGCGAAATGTAGCGCGGCTTTCTCTAGGATTATCAAGGAGAGAAAATGAAGACCAGAATTGCAACGCAACAAGATGCAGAAGGGTTGTGGCAATTGCGTAATCAGGCGCTGAGGCACGGATGCGCAAAGGTGTATGATGCGCCGACATTACACGCCTTTACGCCCGATATCATGCCGGAGGGCATGCGTAAAACCATCACGGAACATCAGGTTTACGTCATTGATGCGCCCGATGCTGGATTTCCGTGCGCGTGCGGTTATCTTGATCTGGTTACAGGCAATGTCGAGGCTATTTTTACCCATCCGGATTATCAGGGCAGGGGGCTTGCGAGCGCGATTATTTCCTCCATCAAGCAACAGGCAACTGCGCTCGGTATGTCTCAGCTTACCCTGTCTTCGACCCCCAATGCCGTTGGTTTTTATCAGACGCAGGGTTTTAGCATTGTTTCACAAGGCAAATATTATTCGCAGTCTGTGGGGGCTTACCTCGATTGTGTAGAGATGATTTGGGTCGACGAATAAGCTTGAAAAAAGCCGAGGTGTGACCCACGGCTTTTTAGTGGAAATCAGCGGTCGGTTGTAGATTGTGACACAACGGACCCCGCCAGTTTTTTAATCCTCTCACTTGAGGCCGGGTCTTTCAGCGCCGCCGAGGCCAGCGTCTGTAAATCCGCGCCCGTTTGATTATCTGTTCCATATTGTGAAAGTACCGAACCCGCCAGACTTTTCTCTAGATCCGACGCGTAGGGATCTTTCAACACTCTCGCCGCGAGCATCGTCATATTCCTGGAAGACTGCTTATTATTCTTCGTCATATTGATTGAACCTATATAGGAGGAAGGAAATATATAATCTATCTATGTTATTGATATAGATGATTAAATAAGCTGTTACGCTAACGGGGATGACGCGGTGAAACAATCCTAGAGTCGATATTTTGCTCAGTAATTTGAAGGCGCGCAGGTTTGTTAGGCTTGCAAGATCAATAAGTTAAAACCGACGAAACGAACAAGCCTGTTATTCTGGGCGAAGCGGGATTTTTCTGCGCTAAAGGCATTTTCGGTAAATGGCTGGGGAATTTTTTGGCCGAGCGTATCGAGGCAGGTTTGACTTATTCGTTTTATAATTTATGAAATTTGTTTGATGTTGAAACTTGCGAAAAAATTAATTCAAATTCACTGGGCACTGGACAAGTGGTCACGCATTCAAAAAGTGTTGTGCCTATGCTCTTATAGCCTTGTCCCAGCGTGGTGATTATTGATGTTTGGGCGGATAATCAATACCTCTAATCGGAGGCTTACACCTTAATATTCTTGAAAGCCCAAGCCGCCAGCCTGTAATAATGCCAAAACGCCTGAGACAGATAAGCGTATATTTTGAACTGGAGGGGGTATGTCTGCAACGGCGCACTTTCTCTGTCGCCATTTTGCCGCCACTTCCACGAAAAGGGGCTACGATTTTACACCTGATGTAATGTCATTAGGAATTCATAAGTTATTGTTTCCCAAAGTTCAGGCAAAAAATCAAACCCGTATCGTTTTTGCACTATTAGGGACACAAAAAAGCCCGCAACCTTTGGGGATGCGGGCTTCTTCTGCGTTTAAGGCCTTATCTGGTAATAGCCGAAAACTTATTTGGTGGGCTGGGGGAAGTTGATGTTTTTGTTTAACTAATTTATTTATAAGATTTTTTTAAATATTTTTGTTTTTAGATATACCTAAACGTATACCAATGATAGCCGTGGTGCTTCGCCGCCACTAATTTAAACAATACGATGTAGGGCATGCCTGCTTCTCGCTCAAGGTCTCCCAATGCAACGCACAAGGGCTGCTTTGAGCGAGGAGCGGACATATCATTCTGCTTAGATTCTGGCTCTGAATAGAAAACAATAATTACTTTATGATCATAATTTTTATCTAATACTTCAATCACTCAACGTCTTTATTTCTTTGAGCAATTT
>Ga0308159_1002950_pt1 | contig 18353 bp, 17 predicted proteins | sample PhyCR1_FD_201040 | JGI IMG/M metagenome (GOLD analysis project Ga0308159, IMG submission 201040) | Phyllosphere microbial communities from UC Gill Tract Community Farm, Albany, California, United States - DLSLC.R1 | ecosystem: Host-associated > Plants > Phyllosphere > Unclassified | place: USA... | reverse complement strand
ATTCTGGCACAACCAATGCAGAAAATGGATGCTGTGCAGACATGTTATCCTTAATAATGTCTTTCGCAAAAGTATTTCTTAAGCCTTCCGGCAGTAATACTTCGGGAAATTTTTCTACACTGCGTAGAACATATTCTTTTCCGTTTTTATCTTCTAAACGTAAAGACCGTGATTGATTACCACCTCCACGCTGAGTGGCTTTTAAGCCTCCCATCATTTTTGAAATATGAAGTACCGGAACTTTGGTTCGCTCAGCATATTCCTTTCTGTAATTTTCGCCGAAAACATAGCGATGAAAACGCCCAACACTATCGTATTCAGGTTTAATTTTCACAAAAATACTATCAGCGGTAATCGGTTTATCGCGGTTACGAACCTTTGAAGGAATGGTTTCGAACTTCTTGACATAGCTATATACTTTTTTAACACTGGTATCAGAATAAACATAATACTCGTAACGCATATCGTTATTCATTAGCTGATCGGCAACAACATAACCTTGCTCCATCGCATGAAAAAGAGAGGTTTTACCTTGTTTATTTGGAGAGGTTTTTGAACCCGAACCACTCACAATCTGAAGTTGCTTTCCTTTGATTAACTGTAAACCATGTTCATGACCAGCTACATAAGTTACATTTGGATAATCGCCAAATACTCCGTTTACCGATCTGATCATATCTTTATACGCTGGATGATTTAGATCTTCAGGGCTTAAAAGCGTTGACCTTAGAAAAGGATAAACCGATCCTAAAACCGGCATTGGGATATAAAGGTTTTTGCTAAGAGAAGTTAAGGGAAAAAGGTGATTTCTTAGATTAAAGTAACCGCCATGAGGGCCGTAACTTTGAAACGGATGGTGCGAAGCCAACAAAATTACTTTGTCTTTATTTTGCTCCAGCAATTCTTCCATTCTCACTAAAACCTCATCCTTTGTATTGCAATCGCACTCACTGGCCGCATTGGCTTTGTTGTAAGGAAACAGCCACCATTCGCTATCATAAGCAATAACGGTTAATTTATCTGTTAATTTAATAGCTACCGGATCGGGGCATCCATTATCAGGAATTAATTTTAAAAGCGGATCGCCCTGAGCCTTTAAAAAATCATCTTGTGCTTTAATTTTTGCCAAGCCTTTTGGCCCGGATTTATCCCAGTCATGATTACCAGGAATAAAATAAACCGTAGCACCCATTGAGCGCATAGGCTCAAACTGAGAGCGCAAAATTTTCTTGGTATCTTCTTCTTCCAAACTTCCTGGCAAACCCATACCCGTTGGATAAATGTTATCGCCCAAGTAAACTACTGTGGTTTTTTTAGGGATAATCTGTTTTGCAGCATTCTTTAAATCCTGCATTTGAGCGGTATTCATCTCGCCGGCATCGCCGAAAAGAATAACACGATATTTTACATCGCTTTGCGCAAAGGCAATAAGTTGGGTTAAAAATAAGATTGCTAAAAGGGTAAATCTTTTAATCATAGCCAGGCGTTTGTATAAAGATAGGATAATTTAAACTGCTTACTTTTTCAGCTTAAACATTAAAATATTTCCGGCAGATAACTCACCACCTTCGTTTGAGATATAAAGATTGTTGTCCCGATCAAAAGCGATTCCTTCCGGCTGATTGAATGAAGTACCTATTAATGGATAAGTTGCCTTCACTTTAAAGTCAGCATCGGTAATTACCAATAACTTGTTAACCGAAGAAAGAACATACCATTCGCCTGTTGAAGTATTTTTAGCCAAAGCCGAAGGACGAAATTTAAGTTTTGATTCACCTGCCAAATCAGCGATTCCTTTATATGGTAAGGAGAAAATTCCAGCAGGGGTAAATTTCCCTCCCTCGAATTTAAAAGCAAAAATATCAGTTGCTTCTTTCTTTTCTTTTTTAACCTCTTTAGTTAAAACATATACCATTCCTGTACTTTCATCGGCTGCTAAGCCTTCATATTCAGCTTTTGGAACCAAGTCTTTCGTTTTCCCCACATTTGCTGCTTCAGGCTTATTAATTTCTGAAATGGGAAAAGTATGCAGTTCGCCATTACTTTTTAACACGATCACATAATCCTTTACAATCGCTACGTCTTCATAATCGCCTTTTCCTCCAAATTTGGTAAACTTAGATTCCTTTTCACTCAAGCCCAGATAGAACAAATCTCCATCTTCATCCTGAATAGCGAAAACCTTACCTGGGTCGCCTTTGTGAAAAACAATACCAGAAATTTCAAAAAGATTTTGTGGCATATTGTATTTGACGGGATTTTCTAAATCATAAGGCAGGTTGGATTTAGCCTCACTATTTTGAGCGGTTTCGGTAGTTTTTGAGTTATCGTCGCGTTTTTCGTTTACACAAGAAACACCAATAAAAGCGATAGCCATTAACGCAATAGCCGTTGCTGTTTTAGATCTATTTTTAATCATGGGGAAAAAAATTAATTTTTATTTTTTAAATATTGATAAATAGCATGCTGTGATGAAACTTGATTTTGATCGTTTTTAATTGATACGTTATCCATGTTTTCATTTATAAAAACAGCTTGCACATTATCCTGTTTCTGGAGGTTGATAATATCTAATAATTCTTGCTTTATTTTTTGATCATATATAGGAAAGCAAACCTCTATCCTACGGTAAATGTTCCGGTTCATCCAATCGGCCGAGCCCATATAAACCTCTTCTGAGCCAAGATTATAAAAAACAAAAACCCGACCATGTTCTAAATAACGATCGACGATTCGGATAACTTTAATATTTTCACTCATGCCCGCTACGCCTGGGATCAGCCTGCAAATGCCGCGAATAATCATTTCAATTTGCACACCCGCAATAGAGGCTTCATATAATTTGTTAATTAAAACCTTTTCTTCAAGGTTATTCATTTTTATGGTAATCGCGGCAGCTTTTCCTTGTTTTGCATATTGAATTTCACGCTCAATAAGTGAAATAAACGTTTGTTGCAAATTAAACTGCGCTACCAATAACTCATCAAATTCGATAAAATTATTTGCGCTTGGTTTAACACGTTTGGCCAGAAAAATAAAAAGCAGTTCTACTTCGCGTAACATCTCTTTGTTGGCCGTCATCAGGATATGATCTGTATAAAAACCAGCGGTTATTTCATTGAAATTGCCAGTAGCAAATAAGCCTACGTAACGCATTCTACCCTCAACCTTGCGCTTAACCAAGGCAACTTTTGCATGTACTTTTAAAGCAGTAACACTGTAGATGATATCTACCCCAACCGCTTTCATTTTTTTTGCCCATTTAATGTTGTTTGCTTCATCGAAACGGGCTTTAAGCTCTACTAAAACAGTTACTTTTTTCCCGTTTTTTGCAGCGCTGATCAAGGCATTTACAATTTTCGAATCGCTAGCTACGCGATAGAGTGTAACATAGATCTCCTGTACAGTTTCGTCAATGGCAGCTTCATTAAAGAAACGTAAAACACTATCGTAACTCTGGTAAGGGGTGTGTACAATGATATCATTTTTGTAAATAGCTTCAGTTAAAGAACCGTCAATAAGATCGGTATTACATATTTTAGGCCAGGAACCATTGGAAAGCTTATCCGATTTTATAGGAAAGGACATCAGATCTTTCAGGTTGTGGTATTGACCTCCCTCTATATTGTTGGCTTTTTTTAGATTGAAGATTTTCTTCACTAATACCAACACATTAATTGGAATTCCAGGCTGGTGGAGAAAACGGGTAGCTAAACCTAAATCGCGTTTTTGCAATTGCTTCTCTAACTGCTCCGACAAACTTCCGGAGTATTCATCCTTGAGGTCAATCTCCGCGTCTCTAGTTATTTTGAAACTAAAACATCCAGTAATCTCATCATTCGGAAAAATGCGATTTAAATGAAAACGGATAATATCATCCAAAAAAACAACAAAGGTTTCATTCGCCGATTCTACTTTATAGAAACGAGGCAATTCATTTGAGGGAATATTTAAAATAACAGCTTTAGTATCTGAATCTTTTTTTATTGTAATTAAGAAGTAAAGCTCATTATTAGCTGGAAAGAATTGTGTTTTCTCATCAATAAAAACTGGCTGCAAAAAAGCTAAAACCTGACTTAAAAAATATTGGGTGATTGATTTTTGAATTTCTGCTGGATAAATCTCTCCATAAACGAGATTTATTTTATTCGATTTAAGGGCTGGAATAATATTGCCTTTTAATATTTTTCCGAAGCGCTGTTGCTGATCAGAAATTAATTGATTGGCTCTTTTTAACAAATCTTCCTCGATATGGATATCGTTATCTTCTCTACTGCTCAATTTTTCCAAAGCTAAAAGTACCGGCATGCGTACCCGATAAAACTCATCAAGATTAGATGAAAAAATCGATAAAAATTTAATTCTTTCCAGCAATGGAACCGATTCGCGTTCGGCTTCCATTAGCACACGTTCATTAAATTTCAGCCAGCTTAAATCGCGGTTAAAAAAAGAAGTTTCGATCATTGCAGCCATTAAAGTTTACCGTAAGCCGCATAAGCAATTACAAATGCAAAAACCGCAGCAATTAACCCCCACATAAAAATATTATAGGCTAAACGAATCAGTTTATACTTCCTCCCTAATACTACCCCTTGCGAATACACATCGGTTATTAAAGTTCCATAAAGAAAATCTTTGTCGTTCATTACTTTGATCATACCTTCGGTATAACTAGGCAGACTCATTTTGTAAAAATTACCAAAGAAAAGTAAATTAACCTTCTTATCATCCATGTCTTGCTGCGTAAATTCTCCTTTGGGGATCGAAGGTCTGGTTGATAAAATAGAAACCACGACACAGGTTAAACTAACAATAAGCAGAATAAACGTTGGAATAATTAAGTTTCCATGATCTTCTAACCTTCTTAGCAATAAACTCACAATTAAGGAAAGCATAATAGAATTTACGGTAATCAGGATGTGGGCTTTATTATCAGCCATATCACTTAAACGCTGGTTATTCGTTGCCGTAATCCTAAACATCGTCTCAATACCTTTGTCTGGCCGATCATCTTTATCTTTCTTTTTAACCTTTGACAAATCTATTGCCGGCGCAAAGTTTTTCGGCTCCTGCAATTCGGTATTGATAACTTGCTGAGGCGTTAACTTGCTTTTCAGCTTGCTAATATTGGCTTGCTTTTGGTCGTTAAGTAAAAGAATGGCATAATCGGTTTGGTAGCGGTGAGATTCCATAAACTGAATATCTTTTTTTCGCCATTCCAACTTACTAATGTCTTTTTTATGGATGAGCTCGGCCTCCTTGTGCATTAGCTTTCCCTTTTTGCGAAAATCTGGTAATCCAAGGTGAAACAAATCTGCATCACAAACAATTTTATCGATCTGATTTTTAGGAGACTGTGGTACTTTTGTAGCCATAATAGCACTTTTTACCTGGTCTCTAATTTCAGTTTCCACATTTTGCTCAACCAAAAATTTATCTGCAAGCTCGGCCCCTTTAACTTCATGATTTAAAGCATCATCGTAATAACCCGTATCGTGGAAGTATGCTGCAACGGTTACCGTGAAGAAATCCTGATCACTAAGCTGGTAGTGGTTAGCGATTTGCTGAGCGGCCTTTACGACCTCTTCAGTATGCTCGAAATTATGATAAACCAATCGCGGATCGCTGTGGTTGCGAAAATAATCGCTTACGTACTTTTCTACGTTCTCCTGCAATTGTTTATAGCTCATGAATAGATTCTAATTGTACTAATTTATTTGTTTGGAAGAAATGCATTTTCTTTAAATACTTTAAGGCCAAAATTGTTTGCCAATATTAAATATAAAATTACGCTAAATTTTACAAAAGTGACGCAGGAAGGTTCAGACTTGTATTCAGCTCTATATTTTACAATTCTATTATTGATTGTGAAAGATTTAGAATGTCTGAATATCTACTGTTCGTTTCGCCTGCCCGAGCGGCTGGTTTTATACTGCTGTGTTTTTATATTCTCCCACATAATTAATTTATCTTCAATTTTAGAAAAGGCTCTAATTTCTCCATCTTGCGAAATCACGAAACCAAGCGCCGAAGGATGATTCCAACAATAGGAAATCATAGATCTGTGTCTGGTTCCGTAATGTTTAGGATCATGCGGTACAAGCGATTTCGGAGTAGCTGTAGAAGTATTTGAAACAAAGATTTTTCGAGGCATTTTCTTCGATCTTAAAACTACTCCAAAACCATTTGCAACCATGTTTTCATTAAATAATATCACGCCATCTACGCAACTTTGCGATGCTATAAAACTAATAGCGCCCTTAATTTCATCAGCTGTGCCTTTTTTATGGAAGAACAGCTCTGTTTCTTTTTGATAGGTATTTCGGGCAACTGATTTTCGCCCTTTTTTAAAATCATTGTAAATTCTATTTTCAACTACATACTGGTCTATTGATGCTTTTGCATGTGCAATCAAGGCCTGTGCAAGCCGATCGTAATGGATTTTGTATTTAACATCTAAGTCTATTGTGTCTGGAGCGATTAAAATTGCACCACCGTGCTGATAGTTTTGAATCTTCAACAACAGTCTTGAAAAAGTTTGAATCCATAAACCATCCAAAAACTCTTCCCACTCTGTGTATTGTTCCATTGGATGAACCTGATCGATATAAGTTCTCAATGCAACTTTCAAAAAGTCAGCATTTTTCTTAATCATTTTAGATATTGGTCCAATGGTAAGTACGTCCAGGTACCTTTTAACCAGAACATTTTGTTTAAGTGTAGCTAAAAGTTCATAATCAAAAAATACATGCAGTGTTCCAATATCGCTTACAGCCACCTGAAATAACCCTGGTTGTTCAGAGTACATGTCAGATTCGTAGTTGAGAAAATTTTGATAGTGCATGGCCTGATCAATCATTCCCCAAACATAAAGACACCCCTTATCGTCAAAATATACTGCCAAAGAAGTGCTCGAAGGGTCAGCTGCTTTTGATAATTTGGCCAATGATTTGGTCGTCATGGGGATTCTTCGTTCGAAAGCAATACAACTCCAGCGCTCTGGAACTAAGTTTGCTGGCGGAGCAGGATCGGGATTATCGGGATTGATTAACGTAACTGTAACTCGGGTCAAATCACTTTCCTCTTTGCACATACTAGAATAAAAGAGACAATCGAACAAATTTTCTAAAACAGCTAATTCTGGAAGCAATTGCTTCCTCCTGGTAAGACGAAGTTTGTGCTGAACTAATAAAGCAAGATCAATTGGGCGAGAATTTTCCAAAGTGAATGATTTATCAACGGAACAAAATGAGGCCTCTAAAGTTTGTTTACAAACATTATAGTTGTAGGATAAATTAACAACTTTTTAAATATCATGATGATCCAATAATAATATGAATTAACTAATTGTTTTTCATTCCAATGATTCAATTTTCCAAACTTATTTAAAAAGATCATGTTAAGTTACTAGGCCAATTCAGTTCGGTTGCGCTTAATACATTTAAAATTTTATGATGAAAATAAGTGACGAGGGATTATTAATTCCCAATGATTATTACAGAACCCAATTTATAAATAGTTTTCGGGGCGGCGTTGAAGGAGACAACACGATGACCATTATTGTAAAAGATGATACCGATTTGGTTGTTTATGCCAATGCGGCAAAATTGGTTTGGGAATCTGTTGGAGATTATCCATCAAGCTTTAGAGGAATTGTTCGTACAAAACATGGAAATGCTTTTGCCACATTCGAATATGTTGGCGCTTTGAGTGAATCGGTTTCAGCCGCTGGGTAAATACATTAACTAAAACAAATCGATTATGAAAACCAAATTAATAATTATTGGCTTAGCTATTTGTACATCTTTTGCAGCGTGTAATGGCAAACAAGCCGATCAGGAAAATGCCGATAAAATGAATCAATACACTGATTCAACATCTTTGGGTACGACGACAAAAGATAGTACCAACGCAAACAACATGGCAGATTCTACAACAAATGCTCCCGCAGATGCTAACCATTAGGTGTATAATATAAGGCCTAATAAAACCTTGTGTAAGAAGATGTGTTTGTTTTAAAAATATCCGATATTATGACTGAAGAAAAAAAACAACAAGCAATAAAATTGTTAAAGCAAGGGTTAGAAACCGTTGAAGAACGGGAATACACCGAAATTGCAGAAGTGCCAACCGAAGATAGCGATCGGTTTGAAGTGAAATATAGTTTTTTACATGATAATGTAGAAGGAATATTCATAGTAGTAGGTCGCAGTAATGAATCGCATGCATCAGACGATGATCAAGATTTAAAAATCACCTTACTAAGCGAATTCGCCGAGGACTCCTTACATTATGATTCGGCAACAGCTAAAGAGCAGGTTGATCACGATTTAATTAACGTTGAAGAATATCTACATCGCCATATTAACGAGGGATAAATATTGAAACAGAAAGAATAAAATAGTTTCTATTTATCCTCTCTGTAATATTAATTTTAATTCGCTTTAAGTAAGCCTTTTACCAGGCTTTTCCATTGTGGATAAGAAAACCCAATTCTGGCGGCCGTACCTACTATAGCATTTCGTATATTATCTAAGCCATTACCGGTTTCAAAATTTGGCGATTCGTTTCGGGCATGTTCCTCTGCATACACGAAGTTTTTGATTCGTTTAATTTGAAATGTAGAGGTGGCTCGTGAAGTTAGAAAGTGAGCGATTTTTCCATCTGGCTCGAGTGGATGAGATGATGGACGAACCCGAATGGTAAAAATGTCCTGATCGAAATCTACTTCTGAAAACACTGCTTCTACATGTACCCAATCGTAACCCTTTCCTAATCGCGTTCCTGGTCCGGGAATATCAATTCGGATGTAGTCCCCCTCCTCCACTTCACGATCGCAGGCACGGCCAGCACGATCAAAAAGTTTGAAAGATGATAATGGAATGCTGGATAACGAACCCCAATTATTTACATCCGATAACCGATGCTTAACAACTTGATAAAATGCGGTAGCTTCTTGCTCGCTGTCGAATTCAACATTTTCTACTGCATCTGTTTCAGCTCCACTTTGATGTACTGGAACATGATCTTTTCCGATAATTTCTCTTTCCATTGCGATAAATGTTATCAGTTTTTAACTATCCAATTAATAACACAATCATTTATTTGGAGGCTTTGTTTTATCAAATTAAGTTTTATACCGTCGATGTTAAGAAATTAACCCCCGCAATGAAACTTATATTTAAGCTAACCTAATTTAATTTTCCATTGCTGTTTCTGAAATCGATAATCCGGATGATTCTCTGCCCTTTTCTAAACCGGTAAAATATATGGGCAGCTTGTGCTTTCTCCTCCTCACCAGTGCCACGCTCTAGAGGTGAGTAACCGTTATTTGCATCGTACTTTTTGCCGCCTTTATAGTCTGCATATCTCCTTGCCCTGGTATAACCCATTTGCAGGTATTTCCTGGCAAGATCAGCACCAACAAATTCGTTGTTTGATAAATAAGTTTCAAATAATTGATAGATTTTTTCAGCGCTTTCCTTTGCGATTTCCGGATTTTTAAATCGCCAAAACGGACCGATTTCTGATTTATAGGGTTCGCAGATTAAAACGCCTTGTTCACCTTTTCCAACCTTGTACTTTTCTGGATTTTCCCTATAATCGACATCTGGCTTCCAGGCATATTTGAAGATGTCAAATTTGAGATAGGACGGCGTGGATAATTTTTCTTTTGCTGAACGATCCTTCACGTACATCTGGTTTTAGTATTCGCCGATATTGCTTGATTCTCTAATCATAGATTGAAGTGTACTTATATTCCCATGTGCATTACCCATTGTGTTGTTGAAGTAAATAAAAACTTCCTTTCCTTCCATCATCCAATCTTTTATATAGCTAGCATATTCAGAAAGAAATGCCTCGTCATAGCTCCCTTTGTAATTTCCGCCAGGTCCATGAAACCGCAAGTACAAAAATGAAACTTCATTAAACTCCATCCGACTAGCACTAAAGGACTTATCGTGAATAACAGAAGCGAAACTAAATTCGGTTAACAATTCGCTAATTTCTTCCACATAAAGAGATGGGTGCCGAAACTCTATCGCAATCTTCCATTTGTTACCGATATTGTAACTGTGTAAATTCTCCATCAAGCTTCGGAGCTGCGAGAAATCGCCAAGGCGAATACTCGGCGGTAGCTGAACCAATAGGCAACCTCGCTTATCCTCAACACAGTTGATTACATTAAAAAATTGTGATATTTCTGCAGGATCAAATGCCAGTTTTTTTTGGTGGGTAATTCCCTTAAACAGTTTAAAACTAAACTTAAAGTCTTCTCCAACTTCTTCCCGCCATTTGCTTACTGTTGATGGTTGCGGAATTTTATAAAAAGAACTGTTAATTTCTATGCTATTCATTAAACTGCTGTAGTAAAACAACCTCGATTTGTCCTGAAATTCTATCGGATAGAAAGATTTATTTGGTACTGGCAAAAGCAAACCACTTGTTCCAAGATAATATTTTTCAGTGTTGATGTCGTTCATAAGCTACTATTCAACATCTATTTCGAGGTAATTGTTGTTGCCATTAGCACTTTGCTAAACAATTGATTGCTAAAATTAAAACCTAATAAACTTTAATTGGTTATATCTTCATGAATGGACTAAGCATACAACAACTTTTCGATCAATACCAAGATATTATATTGGAGGTTGAATTAGCGAAGAAAAATATTGATGAAACGCCATTGAAAGATCTTTCCGAGGAAGATTATATCTCTGCGGATGAAGCAGAAAAATATGTGACTAATTATGCAGAAAGGGAGCGTAAAATTGCGCACTTAGAAAGAGTAAGCCAAGAATGGTCGGAAATATCTGATGAACTTGCCGCCAAATTGTGCATTATCAATACCAAAGTTTTGGTAAATGATAAACGTGATGATACTAAAGCATTAATTTATTGTGTAGATGGAGCGGTTACAGTTGAGGAGATTGAGTAATCTCATATTGAAATGCAAGTAATGAACAAATCACAAAAAAGCCCTTCAGAACAAACTGAAGGGCGACTTTTTGTATGTGGGCCCACCTGGGCTCGAACCAGGGACCAAAAGATTATGAGTCTTCTACTCTAACCAGCTGAGCTATAGGCCCAAAAAACTTTCGTTTTTTTTGAGAGTGCAATGTTACAAATTTGCTTCGAATATTGGCAAATCTTTTTGAAAAAAATTATTGGCTAAATATTCAAAACATTGTATTTCAGCAATAAATTTTAAGCAAGTGGAAAATAATCAACATGCTTCCAAGGTCCGCCAAGATATTCCCACAGCTCCAAACCTAATGCATAGCAAGTGAATGGAACAAAATTTCCGGAGAGTGTATGGTAAAGTTCTTTTGCCGCTTCTGCCTTAACTTTATTTTGAACAGTGATATGAGGCCTATAACCTTGCCTGTCTTGTGCCGTTAAGTTATTCCAAAAATGTTGCGCAATTTTTGATCTAAAGGTGTTTAATTCCTTACTTTCAATTTTATAAGCTACGCCATTGCCTAAAAAACGCAGGGAGTTTACTTCCAAATCAAATTGTTTGACAACCAGGCTTTTCAAAAAATTCACAATGTCGTCATAATTAACCAAATGGTGGAAAAGCGTTAGGTGAGCATCAAGTAAATTTCTGTCTTTTGGAAAATAGGCCTTGCGTTGCTGATCAAAAAAAGCCTGGCATTTTTGATCTATTCTGAGTGTAAGGATGTAAACTGGCATTAAAAAAGCATCATCGATAACAAGTAATTTATATAATGATAACAGCTGGTGCCTCAAGATGTTTTTCAGTTGGCTAAAGAATAAGGAGAACTCTATTTATTGTTTTTATCATAAAACTTGAAAACGTCGTTCAATCTGAAAATTTTTGTGAGGTAAGAATTATCCTGATTAACGCGATTATAATCTTCAAAATCCGGCTCTTCATCGTCGATATTACCCTTGCCCATTGTTCTGTCAGGAATAAATAAATCGGTGGTCACTTCAGGTTTGCCTAAAAGCGAATAAATTCCCGGCCCTCTACTGCATAAGCTTTAAACTGACTTTTTAAATCTTTTTTGGTGTAGATAATATTATAAATTACATACGTTGACTTTGTTGGATTTATTACACTGTATTCTGTCGGATGTAGATATAAATCCTCGCCAGCTATATTATAATCTTTACAGTCAATTTTATGATGACCCATTTCTAAATCGACTTTTAAAAACGTATTTGCTGGAACTTCGTATTGCTGATTGTCGATGGTAACTATTAAAGCCTTATTTGTAGGATTATCAATTAAAGTAGAACCGTTGATTTTTGCTTTCCAAACCAATTCATAATAGCCGTAGCCAACAAAAGCCAGAACCACGAATAAGAGAACTAAAATTCCGCCGGTGGTTAGTTTTTTAGATGGTGCTGCTGTATTCTCTCCCATATCATTTAGTCTTATAATGAATAAGTTTAAATTTCTGTCGTTAAAAATAACAACCTCCTACATTAAAAATCTCCTCCAATTATTATTCGCGGATTTTCAGGGCAAATTCGTTAACATTAAGCGACTATAGCTAGTCTATAATTTCCACTCACTCCTTTTCTAATCCTGTTTTAATAATAGTATAACATTTAAGTTATTAAACGTTCAAACTTTATGAAATTGACTTTTGCATGAAGCTTAGTATCCGATACAAACATTTTAGCCCCTATCTTTGTATATAAGCGATGATGATGAAGCACCTGAGAAATAATTTTACCAAAAGCACCTTTGGCTTTTTGCTGCTGAGCATGCTGATGTTAAAATTCTTTTCTTATTCTATTTCTACATTCACATCATCAAATAGTTCATATTCCACCGAAAAAGGCGCAGAAGATAACAAAGATAAAGATGAGGAGTCTTTTGAGAAAGCAAAAAAGAAACTTCAGCTTTACGAATCTTCAGCAACTCAAAAGGAAAATTTGCATTACATTAACCGGATGTTACTTCCCGCTCAAATGCAAAAAACGAAACTGCATATCTTTCCTCCCCGTAATGTTCCAACACCGCCTCCCGACTTTTTGATATAATCTATTTGATTCATTTCAAAGAGGATGAAGGGACGTGATTAGGTCTCCTATTACATCCTGCTATCTCCTTCAGTTTTCTGCAAAGCATTTAAACTATTTTTAATCGTAATATAAATGAAAAATCAACATATTGCCGGTGCACCAACGCCCTGGCAACGTTTAGTACGCATGCTCCATTTAGAGCGAAAAACCATCAATTACATCTATGTATATGCGCTACTTATCGGTCTAATTGGCTTGTCCCTTCCTCTGGGAACAAGTGCAGTTTTTAACTTACTATCTAATGGAGCTGTTTATAGTTCAACCTATATCCTCATTGCAGTAATCCTGGTGGGCATTGTAATCGGTGGAATTTTATTAATTGGCCAACTTACGCTGGTCGAATTTTTAGAGCAAAAAATATTCACCAAGGCTGCGTTAGAATTTGCGTTTCGTTTACCTAGGATCAAAAAGAAAGCGCTGGAAGGTGAGAACCCCTCTGAATTAATTAACCGTTTCTTCGATATTTTAACCATTCAAAAAGGCTTAACAAAATTACTGGTCGACATTATTGCGGCTGGAGTCCAAATATTCTTCAGCGTGATTTTGTTATCGTTCTATCATCCTGTTTTTATGGCCTTCGGAACATTTGTATTGTTTGTAATTGTTTTGGTGTTGGTGCTATATTATCGTCGAGGTGTACAAACCAGCATGGAAGAATCGAGCTATAAATATGAAGTGGTAGCATATCTGGAAGAGATTGCCGGAGACTTAGATACTTACCGCCAAAGCAGTTCGAAAAGGAAAGAAATTATAGATCGCACTGATGAAATTACCGCAAATTATATTCAAGCCCGTAATGATCATTTCACTGTTTTAAGAAACTTTTTTATGAGCGCAGTGGCATTGCGTACCGTTTTAATGGGAGCACTACTGCTAATGGGATCTTACTTTGTAGTAGAACGACAAATCACTTTTGGTCAGTTTGTGGCAGCAGAAGTGATTATCGTACAAATTAGTTATGCGATCGAGAAATTGATGACCAATTTAAATACGGTGTTTGATATGGTTACCGGAAGCGAAAAACTAGCCGTTGTAACCGATTTAGAATTAGAGGAAGGAGACTTGAACCATGGGTAAAATTAGCAACAATTTGGCTCAGATTAAAAATTGGGAAGAGCTTTCAACATATGCAAATAGCAGAATTATTGATGCCAAAGGTTCGAAACGGTTAGGGAAGGTTGCATTGTTTGTACTTGTTTTCTTCATTATCCTCCTATTTCTTCCATACCGACAAACTATACCTGGCCGAGGTACAGTTACCGCTTTGCGGCCTGAAGATAGACCTCAAACTGTACAGAATCAAATTGGGGGAAGAATTGAACATTGGGCAGTTAGAGAAGGTCAGGAAGTAAAAAAAGGAGATACTATTTTGGTGATTTCTGAAACGAGCCAGTCGTACTTCGATCCAGAACTACCCACCCGGCTAAATGAGCAATTAGACGCAAAACGCGGAAGCGAAACAGCAGCAGCACAAAAAATGGATGCCACCAGATCTCAAATTGATGCATTGAGCGATGGCTTGCGGTTCCAAATGAAAGCTGCAGAAAACAAGGTTCTTCAGGCCAGGAACTACTTAAGCATAGATAGTGCAGATCTTTTAGCTGGTCAAAAATTTTATGAAACTGCAAAAGCTCGTTTAGAACGATATGAAGCGGGTTACAAAAACGGCCTATTCTCTTTAACAGATATCGAAACCCGTAGATTAAAATTACAAGAAGACAATGCAAAAGTAATCAGCCAGCAAAATAAGTTGGGTAACTCCCGCCAAAATCTATTGAATTCGATTATCGAACTGGATAACATCAGGGCGAAGTATCAAGAATCGCTAGCAAAAGCGCAGTCTGATATGAGTTCGGCTATTTCTAGCAGGGCAAGTGCGCAGGGTGAAATTGCCAAATTGAGAAACGATATTTCCAACATTAATGTAAGGAGAAGTTTATACGTTGTTCGTGCACCACAAAATGGATATGTGGTAAAAACGCTTAAGGCTGGTATTGGCGAAAATATAAAAGAAGGAGAATCAGTAGCCACCTTGCAACCAAAATCGCCAATGGTAGCAGCAGAATTATACGTGAGCGCCATGGATGTTCCACTAATCCTGGATACCAGCAATGTACGTTTGCAATTTGAAGGTTGGCCATCTGTTCAATTTTCGGGCTGGCCATCTGTTGCAGTGGGCACCTTTGCTGGCCAAATATTCTCTATTGATAAAGTAAGCAGCCCTGATGGAAAATATCGCGTTTTAATTAGCCAAACCAATCCAGTACCTAAAGACGATGAGCCCTGGCCACCGCAATTACGTCAGGGGTCTGGTGTTTTCGGCCGCATTATTCTTAGGTCTGTTCCATTATGGTATGAAATCTGGCGGCAACTTAATGGTTTCCCTCCAAGTTTAGAAAGAGAACCTCCAAAAAGTTTGACAGATACAAAATAAAGAAGCATTTAAGATGAACATAAAATTGAAAAGCTTTTCTGTCTGCTTAATATGGATTTTGTTAATAAGCCAAATTAGTTTTGCACAGCTAAAGCCGAATGTGGCTATTAAAAAAAGTTACGATACCGCCCGTGTTTTCTCTTTGGAAGATTTACAAATGCTGGTATTTAAATATCATCCAATTATTAAACAAGCGGCATTATTAAGTGAGGCTGCACGGGCTAATGTTTTGCAGTCGCTGGGCTATTTTGACCCTACACTAAAAACAGGGTTCGCCAGAAAATTGTTTGGAAACACTGAATATTATAATAAATGGGATAGCGAGCTTAAAATCCCTTTATGGTTGGCCGGTGCGGATTTAAAAGTGGGTTACGACCGCAACGTTGGAACTTACGTTAATCCAGAGAGTCAAACCAATTCACAGGGTCTTTCGGCAATTGGCATCAGCATCCCGCTAGGACAAGGTTTAATTATTGATGCCCGTAGGAACACCTTGCGCCAATCGAAAATTATGGTGGAATATGCAGAAGCTGATCAACTTAAACAAATAAACGGTGTTTGGTATGGGGTGGCCAAAGATTATTGGAACTGGTATTATGCTTATAAGCAATATGAGTTGATTGAGGAGGGACTTGATTTGGCCGACCAACGGTTTAAGGCATTAAGTAGGCAAACCATATTGGGAGATAAACCCGGTATTGATTCAGTAGAAGCTTATATTACCGTTCAAGAAAGGATGATCCAGCGGGCTAAATCAGCAATAGAGCTGCAGAATGCTCGATTGGTTTTGTCAAACCACCTTTGGAATGAAGATGGAAATCCATTGGAATTACCTGCCGATGCTATTCCGCAAAATGCAACCGAAACCCCTGCTAAGATAAACCCTTTAATTCTGGATTCGCTATTGGGCCAATCGGCAAACCAACACCCAGAGTTGGTAAAGTTGCGCACAAAAGGTGCTCAATTAGCCATTGAAAGAAGTTACCGCCAGGAATTGCTGAAACCTAAACTAAATGTTATTGGTAATTTAATTTCGAACAGAACCAGCTTTAACAGTGATATTCCAGGTTACTATGATTTTAACTGGAGCAATTACAAGTTAGGGATCGAATTTGCCTTCCCGTTATTTTTACGATCTGAACGTGGTAAGCTTAGAGAAGTAAAGATAAAACAGCAAGAGCTAAATTTTGAGCTGCAGCAATTTGGCAGGGAAATTAGAAACAACATCGTAGCATCATACAATGACGTTGCTGCCTACTCCGCTCAATTGGCTCTTCAACAAAAAAGCATAGAGAATCAGCAAGTTTTGGTTAACGGCGAAAATCAAAAATTTACACTCGGAGAAAGTAACTTGTTTTTAATTAACAGTAGGGAAACAAAGTTAATCGACATGAAAATTAAACAAGAAAATATGATTTCGAGTTACCAAAAAACGATAGCCGAGCTTTACTACAAAGCAGGTACAAAACAGCTACAAAACTAAAAAAAACAGGTTTATTTCGGGATGTTGCAATAGTTAATCTACAGGAATATCCCGTTTATATTTTTCAGCAAACTCTGTTGGCGTGAGTTCAAATTGCGTAAAAAAGCATTTGCTAAAATACGAATGGGAGTTGAAACCTACCATGTAACCAATTTCTGAGATCGTGTATTCTTGTTCTACCAGTAACTTTGCAGCTGTTTTTAACCTGATCAATCGAACAAACTCGTTAGGTACGTGACCGGTTTTAGCTTTAATTTTCTTGTATAAACTCGATCGGCTTAAACCCACTTCCCTACCTAAATCTTCTACTGATAATTGCGGGTCGGAAATCCTACCTTCGATTATCTGCGTAATTTTCTCAAGGAATTTTTTATCCCTATTGCCACTGATTAAAATTTCAGTTCCTTCCAAGGGGCTTTGAGCAAAGCGTTGCCTCAAATTCGATTGCAGCTCCAACAGATTCTTGATGACTAACGAAAGCTGTTTCCACTTGAATGGTTTTGAAATATAAGCATCTGCTCCACTTTCCAATCCCTGTATTTCTGCATCGGTATTGGTTTTAGCCGTAAGCAGCACTACGGGCAAATGGCTGTAATCAATATCATTTTTTATGATTTTACAGAGCTCAATCCCGTCCATCACCGGCATCATCACGTCAGAAATAACTAAATCGACCTGATGATTATCCAGTTGTTTCAGCCCGTCTTTTCCATTTTTTGCTTTTAAAGTATGATAACCTTCAGCAATAAAACTTTTTACCAAAAAATCTAACAATGAGGGATCATCTTCTACTACCAATACTATTTGTTTGCCCTCCTGATCGTCATTTAAAGTGTCCAAGTCATCAGTGATGCTTATTTCGTTTTGAATAAACGGGATTAAAACGGTGAAAGTTGTTTTTACACCTTCGGAGCTTTGCACTTCTAACCTACCGCCATGCTTTTCCGTTAACGATTTTGCCAAAGCAAGGCCAATCCCTGTTCCGCCTAAGTTTGTATATTGATGTTCTGCTGTAGAAACCTTAAAAAATTTCTTGAAAATCGAGTCCAATTGTGCTTTCGGAATCCCAATTCCATCATCCTCCACGCTAATGGAAATCATTTGTACGCCGTTTTCACTCGTGTACAAATCGTTAACTTTTATTTCCAGTTTCTCTCTTGCAAATTTAAACGCATTGATTAATAAATTGCTCAATATCTTCATTAAGGCCTCTGGGTCGGCGTTTACTTCTAATGTTTTGAAATGGCTTTGTACAGAAAACGCTAATTCGCGTTTGGTAGCAATTGGCGCAAAGCGATCGCGGATGCTGTTTATCAAATAAATAAGTTCTATGGGTTCCGGATGGATTTCGAAAATATCACTTTCAATACGCCT
>Ga0308159_1002949_pt1 | contig 18358 bp, 15 predicted proteins | sample PhyCR1_FD_201040 | JGI IMG/M metagenome (GOLD analysis project Ga0308159, IMG submission 201040) | Phyllosphere microbial communities from UC Gill Tract Community Farm, Albany, California, United States - DLSLC.R1 | ecosystem: Host-associated > Plants > Phyllosphere > Unclassified | place: USA... | reverse complement strand
AAATTCCTCGGGCGCAAAGTCCTGCACGAGTTCGTCAAGGCCGGCGCGCCGGAAGAAATCCTCTACGTCAGCAAGCCGCACATCGGTACGTTCCGTCTCACCGGCATGGTTGAAAACATGCGCGAGCAGATCCGCGAACTGGGCGGTGAAGTGCGCTTTCAGGAGCGCGTCAGTGACGTATTGATCGAAGACGGCCAACTGGTCGGCGTGCAACTGGCCAGCGGCGAAACCCTGCATTCGAAGCATGTGGTTCTGGCCCTCGGCCACAGCGCACGCGACACCTTCCGCATGCTGCACAGCCGTGGCGTGTTCATGGAAGCCAAACCGTTTTCGGTAGGTTTCCGTATCGAACACCCGCAATCGCTGATCGACCGCGCACGTTTGGGCAAGTACGCCGGACACCCGAAACTCGGCGCCGCCGATTACAAACTGGTGCACCACGCCAAGAACGGCCGTTCGGTCTACAGCTTCTGCATGTGCCCGGGCGGCACCGTGGTCGCGGCGACTTCGGAGCCGAACCGCGTGGTCACCAATGGCATGAGCCAGTACTCGCGTAACGAGCGCAATGCCAACTCGGGCATCGTCGTCGGCATCACCCCGGAAGTCGATTATCCGGGCGGCCCGCTGGCCGGCATCGAGCTGCAGGAGCGCCTGGAATCCCACGCGTTCATCCTTGGCGGCAGCGACTACAAGGCTCCGGCGCAACTGGTCGGTGACTTCATCAATGGCAAACCCTCGACCGAACTGGGCGAAGTCGAGCCGTCGTACAAACCGGGTGTGGCGTTGGGCGATCTGGCCCTGGCCCTGCCGGACTTTGCCATTGAAGCCATCCGTGAAGCGTTGCCGGCGTTCGAGAAGCAGATACGTGGTTATTCGTTGCACGACGCGGTGCTGACCGGGATCGAAACGCGCACCTCGTCGCCGCTGCGCATCACCCGCAACGAGTCGCTGCAGAGCATGAACGTCAAAGGCCTGTTCCCGGCGGGCGAAGGCGCGGGTTATGCCGGCGGGATTCTTTCGGCGGGCGTGGACGGGATCCGGATTGCCGAGGCGGTGGCGCGGGATATTCTAGGCCTCGAAGCCTGATCCGCTGAGTTCGCAACAACGCAAAACCCTGTGGGAGCGAGCCTGCTCGCGAAAGCGGTCTGTCACTCAACGAAGTTGTTGGATGTGATTCCGCCCTCGCGAGCAGGCTCGCTCCCACATTGGTTTCTGGATTCGACTTTAGATATTCGCGCGCAGGACTGAGGTCGGGAGTTGCTCTCCGCGCTCGGCGCTGGCCGTCACCGCTTCAATCAAACCTTCCAACTCGTAGCCCTGCGCCTGCAGCCAACCCTGATCGTAATAGGTGTCGGCATAGCGCTCGCCGCCATCGCACAGTATCGCCACGATCGACCCCGACTCCCCCGCCGCTTTCATCTGCTGCGCCGCCATCAGCGCGCCGATCAGATTGGTCCCGCTCGAACCGCCGACATGCCGGCCCAGGCGCTGCGCCAGGTAATGCATGGCCGCGAGCGACAAGGCATCCGGCACCTTGACCATCGCATCGATCACCTTGGGCAGAAACGACGCTTCCACCCGCGGCCGGCCAATGCCTTCGATGCGCGAACCGCACTCCAGGCGCAGACTGGCATCGCCGCTTTGGTAATAATCGAAGAACACCGAGCGCTCGGCGTCGGCGCACAACACGCGGGTGCAGTGCTGGCGATAGCGCACGTAACGACCAAGCGTTGCGGTGGTGCCGCCAGTGCCGGGGCTGGAAATCAGCCAGCTCGGCTCCGGATGTTGTTCATAGCGCATCTGCTGAAAGATCGATTCGGCGATATTGTTGTTCGCCCGCCAGTCGGTGGCGCGTTCGGCATAAGTGAACTGATCGATGAAATGGCCGCCGTGTTCGCGAGCCAGGCGCTCGGATTCGGCGTAAATCTGCGTCGGGTCTTGCACCAGATGACTCTGGCCACCGTAAAACGCGATTTGCGCGATCTTCTCTTTCGACGTGGTCGCCGGCATCACCGCAATGAACGGCAAACCCAGCATCCGTGCGAAGTACGCTTCGGATATCGCCGTCGATCCGCTGGACGCCTCAATCACCGGCGCGCCAGGTTTCAACCAGCCGTTGCACAACGCATACAGAAACAGCGAGCGGGCCAGGCGATGCTTGAGGCTGCCGGTCGGGTGGCTGGACTCATCCTTGAAGTACAACTCGATGCCCGCAAAACCCGGCAGCGGCAAGGGGATCAGGTGGGTATCGGCGCTGCGCTGGAAATCCGCCTCGATGATGCGGATGGCCTCGCGGGCCCACTGTCGGTTGTCGCTCATGGTCAGGCTTCTCGTCGGATCGGGCAGGAATCAGCCTCTTTATGAGGCTCGCTGATCAGCTTAGGAAAAATCCGCTAGCGCGCACAGATACAGCTGAGTCTCAATGTGTCCGGCAACTGCTAGGCTCAGCGTGGCTGGGACCAAAAGGCTTGTAACGACATATAACAAAAAAGAATATAACTTTTGTTTTAACAACTAACCGTACGGGTTAGGGTGTCCTACCTTTTTTGATGATTCGATGGAGAGCGACCTTGCCTCTGCGTAGCACTTTCACGCGTTTCTTTCAGTTGGAAGCTGCCAGCGGTCTGTTATTGATCGCCGCAGCCATTCTCGCGCTGATTATCAACAACTCGCCGCTGTCGTGGCTGTACACCGGCCTGCTCGACACGCCGGTGGTGGCGCAGGTCGGTGCGTTGAAAATTGCCAAACCGCTGCTGCTGTGGATCAACGATGGCCTGATGGCGATGTTCTTCCTGCTGATAGGTTTGGAAGTGAAGCGCGAAGTCCTCGACGGCCAGCTGTCGAAGCCCTCGCAGATCGTTTTGCCCGGTGCGGCGGCCGTCGGCGGCATGCTGATACCGGCGTTGATCTACTGGTTTCTCAACCGTGACAACCCTGCCGCCCTCAGCGGCTGGGCGATCCCGACCGCCACCGACATCGCCTTCGCCCTCGGCGTACTCGCCCTGCTCGGCAAACGCGTGCCAGTGTCGCTGAAGTTGTTCCTGATGACCCTGGCGATCATCGATGACCTCGGCGCCATCGTGATCATCGCGATCTTCTACTCCGGCGAACTCTCGACCCTGTCGCTAGGGCTCGCGGCTGCGTGCATCGCCTCGCTGGTCGCAATGAACCGCCTCGGCGTGGTCAAGCTCGGGCCGTACATGATCATCGGTCTGATCCTGTGGGTCTGCGTGCTCAAGAGCGGCGTTCACGCGACGCTGGCAGGCGTGACGCTGGCGTTCTGCATTCCGTTGCGGACGAAAAACGCCGAACCATCGCCGCTGCTGACCCTCGAACACGCGCTGCATCCCTGGGTCGCCTACGGCATCCTGCCGCTGTTCGCCTTCGCCAACGCCGGTCTGTCGCTGAGCGGCGTCACCGTTGAGAGCTTTACCCACGACGTACCGATGGGGATCGCCATCGGCCTGCTATTGGGCAAAACCGTAGGCGTGTTCGGCCTGACCTGGCTCGCCGTTAAAGTCGGCATCGCCGCCCTGCCCCAAGGAGCCAATTGGGGCCAGATTCTCGGCGTGGCGATCCTCTGCGGCATCGGCTTCACCATGAGTCTGTTCGTCGGCTCACTGGCCTTCGAACCAGGCGTGAGCGACTACGCGGGTATGGACCGAATGGGTATTTTGACCGGCTCGATTCTCGCGGCGTTGATTGGTTATGCGGTGACGGCGGCGGCGAGTCGCAAGCAGGCTGCATTGCCAACCAGATAGAAGATCCTCGGCGAGGGAAAATCTTCCCTCGCCGTCATCCTTTTAACACGCGGCGAACTATCCCCACGTTTTTAGCGACGCGTCCTACAGCCATAATTTTCCTGCTTCGTTAACGTCGTGCAGCCCCTTTCGAGGGGCTGTCGATGATGAACGAAGGGACGATCTGTGGCGCGTGACAAGGACATTCCGCGGGTGCAAAACCCACCGGCGGGCGACGGGCATCATGTTACCTGGCGGTATATGACGGCCACTGAACTGGCCGAGCGCGAAGCGCGACAAAACGCCTACGACGCGATGCTGGCCCGGCAAGAGGCGTTTGAGCGCAGCCGTGAAGTGGCCGCGACAAAACCTGAAGCTGTGCGTGCTGGCTGCGTATTTGCCAAGTCCTGCAAATTGCCGGACGCAATCATCGATTACGCCAACCCTTCCGGCATGGTGCCGACCGACAGCCTCAAGGATTACGGCGAGCTGATCCTGCTCGGCGCTCGCGAGGCGGATGAAAGCGGCGGCGTCCCCCTAAAGAAAATCAGCGCCAACACCCTCCCCGTCGGATTTGGCAGCCTTGCGCTGGCCGGCTCGGCTTTCGAAGCGCTGCCAGCGCTGGTATCCAGCGCGGCGGTCGCACCTTTGCTCGGGTTGGTTGCGCTGCTGATGCCATCAAATCTGGGTGACAGCGCGCTGTATACCGATGAGCAACTGAGCACGCTCAAACAAGCCCGGACTCGCGTGCGCCTGCGTGTCGAACAACAGGCCGATGGCACACTCAAGGGTTACGGTTTCTACACCGGCAAGCACCGCGATTGGGAAATGGTTGATGTCGTGCAGTTCACTGCGCGCGGTGACCGGTTCGTTGCGGATCTGGGGGGTGGCATCGAACTGCTGTGGACGCCGGCTGTGGATGGCTCAGACATTCTCGGCATCCCGGCGCTGGAGGCTGCACCGCAGGCACCGCATATCTGGGTGTATCCGCCGACGAAAGCGGCGGACGGGATTCTGGTGAATCCGGTTTATCCGCCGGAGTACAAAGATTTCATTCTGGTGTTTCCCGCAGACTCGGGTGTAAAACCGATCTACATCGTTGTCAGCTCTGCGAAAGGCACCGCTGAAGCGGGACATACCTATCACCCCGCTCCCGAAACGTCGGATATCACAGCCTTTCCCGATTTAAGAAGAGCAAAAAAGAAAACGCCGTTCAACGGTGGGCTTCGGGATCGCTGGATCAATGCAAAAGGCCGAATAATCTATGAATGGGATTATTTACATGGCGAGCTTGAAGCCTACCGCGCAAGCGATGGTAGCCATTTAGGCTCTTACGACCACAGAACTGGTGAACAGATAGATCCACCCAAAAAGAACCGCAGTATCAAAAAGTATTTATGAGGATTACATGGGACTGAAGGCCAGACTTGAATGGTATGACCGACAAACCGAACTGGGTGAAGGGGAGGAATTGTCGAAAGATTTTGGTGAGGACCGCTCATTAATGGGCGCATTGGGCCTACCGACGAAAAGCTTCAATAATGGCGGGTTCGACGTCAAATCCGATTGGGTCAAGGTGCTCCAGCCTCACTTTCGGCATTCCATACAATTTTCTTCTTACGATTATCAGGTATCGTTTATTTACCGTGATCAATGGTAGATGGGACTCGAACTGAGATTGGAATGGTACGACACAGCAACAGTCGTCAAAAGATCCGGGTGATTATAAAACAGTGTTAAAACGCTTCGGGGATCCCCGCCGAGGACAAGAAGTCGTCCTCACTTCAATGCGTCGCCCTCACCTTTATCGAACTATCCCCACGCCTTTAGCGACGCGTCCTACCGCCAGAATTTTCCTGCTTCATTAACGTCGTGCAGCCCCTTTCGAGGGGCTGTCGATGATGAAAGAAGGGACGATCTGTGGCGCGGAACAAGGGCATTCCCCGGGTGCAAAACCCACCGGCGGGCGACGGGCATCATGTTCCCGATGCTCGATGGGCTCCCCCAAAAACACCAATAAAGGGTGGCGGAGGGTTACGCCCGCGATGGAAAGACAAAGAGGGAATAATTTTTGAATGGGATTTCCGACACGGTGCGGTTGAGAAATATACAAAGCGTGGGAGGCATTTGGGGGAGTACAACCATGAAACAGGCGAACAGACGAAACCAGCAGATCCTACAAGAAGGATAGAACCATGAAGCATCGAATCATGGGCGTGGTCACAGGTGACGACTCTGCTGTATTTGAGCGCGCGCTCCCCATCGCTACGTCCAATTTGAAAGTCATTATGGGTTGGAGTACGAAAGACGACCCTCTTTACGATTACAAGCTGACGGAGCAACAGATCACTGATATTGAACAAGCATGCGCCGTAAACATGCCTCGACACCTTGACCTATATCTATCCTCTGAAGACGAATGACTTGGGTATCACAGGGGCCTCGAATATTTCATAGACACCTGCGCCACCTATTGAATGAGCAATGCACACGCAACAAAAAACCCCGACCAGTCACCTGATCGGGGGTTTCTTTACCTTCATCCCGCTTAGTGCGAAACGCGGCTGGTCCCGCCAACGGTGGAAATCCGTACCCGCTCGCCGACGCGGAATACTTCATTCTCCTGAACCTGCTGCACGTAGGCGCGCATGCTGCCATCGTCTTCGCGGACGGTGATTTCCACGCCTTGAGTACGGGTCAGGCCTTCTTCGGTGGCTGAGCCGAGCAGGCCGCCTGCCACTGCACCGATAACCGCAGCGACGATGCTGCCCTTGCCGCCGCCGATGGCGCTGCCGCCGACACCGCCGACCACTGCGCCAGCCGCGCCGCCGATCGGGGTCTTGGTGCCTTCGATTTTCACCGGACGCAGGGATTCGATGGTGCCCATGCGAATGGTCTGCACGCGACGTGCTTCGTCACGGGAGTAGGAGTCACCGGTCAGGCTCGACTGGCAGCCGGTCAGCAACATTGCCATGGTGGAAAAGGAAGCAACCAGCAGAACAGACTTACGCATAGCATCAACTCCAAAAGAACATGTGTTCATTAAACTCCGTGGCTTGGCGCCTGTCACGACACCTGCCGGATAAATTGGCTTCCATTCAGGCCAGGTACAGACGGCAGCGAACGTCCACTTACAGTAGCGGCAAATCAGCGATCCTGCGCCGCCGGCCGCTATCTCGCTCGGTAGACTGCTCAGGGTGCCAGTCGTTCAAGAATCCAGGCGGCGCCCTGCGCGCGGTAGTTGAGGCGATCGTGCAGACGGCTCGGCCGGCCCTGCCAGAACTCGATGCGCTCGGGCAGCAAGCGATACCCGCCCCAGTGTGCCGGGCAGTCGGGTTGGCTGTCGGTGAAACGCTGCTCGGTGGCCTTGAGCAAATCTTCCAGTTCACCGCGGCCGTTGATCACCCGGCTCTGCGGTGAAGCCCAAGCCCCGAGACGGCTACCCAATGGGCGCACCTGGTAATACGCGTCGGACTCCTGCGGCGTGACCTTGACCACCCGCCCTTCGATGCGCACCTGGCGCTCCAGGGTCGGCCAGAAGAACGTCATGGCGGCGAATGGATTGGCCGCTAGTTGCTGGCCCTTGGCGCTGTCGTAATTGGTGAAGAAGGTAAAGCCGTGCTCGTCCAGGCCCTTGAGCAGCAGAATGCGGCAGTGCGGACGCCCGTCGGCATCGACCGTGGCCAAGGTCATGGCGTTGGCCTCGACCGGGGCTTGTTCGGTGTTGACCGCATCGGCGAACCACTGGTGAAACAGGGCGAACGGCTCGGCCGGGGCTTGCGCCTCGGTCAAGCCATCGCGGGTGTAATCACGACGCATATCTGCCAGAGCCTGGGTCATGGCGCATTCCTTTTGATTAACGGATCACTTTTTGGTGGCGTCGGACGCGGCGACTTTCTTGTCGGTCGCGGCGGCTTTGGCTGGCGCAGTCTTTTTAGCCGGCGTTTTGGCCGGGGCCTTTTTCGCAGGGGCCTTGGCAGCGGCTTTCTTGGCCGGAGCCTTTTTCGTCGCCGGGGCGGCAGCTTTCTTCGCAGCAGGCGCCGGAGTCGCCGGTTTGGCCACTGGCTTGACGTCTTGCGCCGCGACCATGGTCACCGGCTTCGGCGCTGGCATGTTGTATTTGCTCAACAGCGCAACCATGGTGTTTTGCGGGGTCACCAGCAATTCGACGCGACGGTTCAAGGCGCGGCCTTCAACGCTGTCGTTGGCCGCACGTGGCGCTTCCGAGCCCATGCCACGCAGCATCAGGCGATCACGCTGCAGACCGCTGAGGCGGAAGATCGCCGCCACCGATTGTGCACGTTCCTGACTGAGCTTGATGTTGGCCGGCGCGGCACCGCTGGTGTCACTGTGACCGAGCACCAGCACGGCAGTCTTCGGATCAGCTTCGAGAATTTTCGCCACGCGGGTGAACGGGCCAAGGGTGACCGGCAACAGCATCGCCGGGCGGTCCGGGTTGAACGAGCCTTCGACCGGTGCGGTCACGACCAGCACGTTGTCGCGGCGCTCGAGTTGCAGGTTGCTGTCCTTGACCGCTTCGCGCAGGCGCGGTTCGTAGTCGTCGAGCCAGGCCTGAGTCACTTTGGGATCAGGCATCGGCACCGCTTTGGCAGTCGGCTGATCCTTGCCGCCGAACGGCCACCACCATTTGCCATTGGATTCGGCGTCAGCCTTGGCGACAGCGACCGGTTTTTTCACTTCCGGAGCAACTTCAGCCTTCAAATCCGCTTTGGTCGCTTCATCGCTGGAACCGAACGGCCAGTACCACGGATTGCTGCTCTCGGCCTTGGCGACCGGTGCAGTCGCGGCAGGTTTCAACGAGGCCGGGGCCGGGGCAGGCTCCTTGGCTGCCACTGTGTCGGAAGAACCGAACGGCCACCAGCTGCCGCCGTCCGCATCGTTTTTCGGGGTCTGTGCGCAACCGGTGATCGCTACACACAGGGCCAGGGCGAGAGTCTTTTTAGATGACATTGAAAATCCACAAAATGAAGTAATGAAAAATCAGAGCACTTTCGCCCGGATAAACAGCCGTTTTGAATCGAAAATCCTTTTGAGGTTCCGCCCTTGGAGCCTCTGTTACCGCTTTACAGACAAGTGGCAAGCACCCGCGCGAGCTTTTGCGCGCGCGGGTCCATCAAAACATAGGGCCCAAGGGTATTTGTCACGAAACCGAACGCGACATCATGCTCAGGATCAGCGAAACCGATGGAGCCGCCCGCTCCCGGATGGCCAAACGCGCGCGGGCCGAGGCCATAGGTGGCGTTGGGCACGTCGGGTTGATCGAGCATGCAGCCGAGACCGAAACGCGTGCGGGTCAGCAGAGTCTTGTCTTCGCCGAGGCTGTGCTCGCGGGTCAGCTCCTGGAGCATGTCACTTTCGAGCAGGCTGCCGTCGAGCAGACCAGCATAAAACCCGGCCAGACTGCGCGCATTGCCATGGCCGTTCGCCGCTGGTTGCTGCATGCGTCGCCATTGCGGTTTGTTGGTGCTGGTCAGCACCGACGGCGGATTGGTGAAGGCACGGGTGGTCATGGCTGTCGGTTCGCGCATGGTCACTTGCAGCAAACGCTGGGCCGCGGCATCGCCGGGGTTGCCCTTGCCGCGGGCGATGTGCGCCACGCGATGAAATTCTTCGTCGGCCAGACCGACATGGAAATCCAGCCCCAACGGTTTGGCCACACGAGCGACGATGGATTCACCCGGCCCACGGCCGTCAGCGCGGCGCAGCAATTCGCCAACCAGCCAACCGTAAGTGATCGCGGCATAACCGTGACCGGTGCCCGGCGTCCACCACGGAGCTTCCGCCGCTAGGGCATCGACCATGGTTTGCCATTCGTAGAGGGCTTCGGGAGCGAGCAATTCACGCAACGCCGGCAGGCCGGCCTGATGGCAGAGCAGTTGGCGCAGGGTTACCGACTCTTTACCGGCGGCGGCGAATTCCGGCCAATAGCGGGCCACCGGTGCATCGAGTTGCAACTTGCCTTCGGCCACCAGTTGCAGCGCGGTGACCGCAGTAAACGTCTTGGTGCAGGAGAACAGGTTGGCGATGGTGTCGCTGTGCCAGGCTTCGGCGCCGTCCTTGTCGGCAGTACCGGACCAGAGGTCGACAACGGTTTGTCCACCAACCTGAATGCACAGGGCTACGCCGCGTTCCTGGGGATCGTCGAACAGTGCGGCAAATGCTTCGCGCACCGCTTCGAATTGAAGCTCGTAATGACCCTGAATCTGCACCCGCAACTCCCCCGCGAAAACGCTCTACAAAGTGGCCCGCATTGTTCCAGCCCTTGAGGGATTTGGGAACAGGCGCGGGCCAGACGGTTGTTCTGGAAATTTTGTCGATGCGGCTCGCGCCCACAGGGGATATCAGCTGTTACCGAAATCCTGTGTGGGAGCGAGCCTGCTCGCGAAGAACGATAACGCGGTGTCTCAGAACTCAGTGACCATTGGCAGAATGCCCACCCGCATGTCCGGGCCCTGCCGCCTTACCGGCCTCCCCTCTGCGCCCGCCCTCAGCCTCGTGAGCCGGGGCTTTGTGCACTTCTTTGCCCAGTTGCTCCAGCGCCTGCAAATTACTCTTGCGCACGGTTTCGACAAAACTCTGATACGGCAGATCAGTGACCCCGACCAGACCGAAGTGGCCGTTCTCGCCATCCAGCAAACGCCCGGTTACCGGTTGGTCCAGATACTGGAACCAGTGCACGCCCACAATCGACGGCTCGTTCAGCGCCTGTTTGAGGAAGTTGGCATAGGCCGGGCCGCGATCCTCTTCTTTCGCCACTTGCGTGACACCGCCCCAGAGCGGGCCACGATCGGTCGAGCCGAAATTGAACTCGGTGATCAGCACCGGCTTGTCCAGTGACGCGAGGGCGGCGAAGTCATGACCGTCCTGCGGCGTGAGTGTGTACATGTTGAAGCTCAGCACATCGCAATACTGCGCACAGGACGCCACGGCTTCCGGCGTACTCACAGCGAAGCGCCCGCCGAGCAGCATCTGGTTGGGTGCGTGCCATTTCAGCGAGTCGGAAATGGTCTTGAAGTACGTGTCGGCGAAAACCTTTTGGAAGTATTTGAAGTCGGCCTCGATTTCCGGGTGTTCCGGGTTCGGCAGCGGCGGCACGAAGCCCGGGTCTTCCATCAATTCCCACGCCGGCAAGTCGATGCCCCAGGCCTTCGACAGCCCGGCCTGATTGCGGTACTTGTCGCGCAGTTGCTTGAGGAACGCGCGTTTGGCCGGCACGTCGGTGGTCATTTTCAGCGTGCCGTATGCCAGCGCGTAACGCGATTGGGGATCGTCGCCGGGACCAGCCCAGGCCAGTTCGTTGTCCGCGTAATAGCCGATCAGCCACGGATCGTCGCGATGATCGCGCGCGGCAATCGCCACCGCACGTTCGGTGGCCATGGCAAAACGCGGATCGAACGGATCGGGCATGCCGCCCCACCAGTCGCTGCCGGTACTGATGCTGGTGTAGTCGCCGACGATCGACAGCGGCAAGGTGTACGGCACGCGCTCGGCATCGCCAAGCACCGGTGCGCTCCAGTTGCCGATGGTGTTGAAGCCCCAGGCTTGCAGACGATCAAGGGTGCGCGTGGCCCATTGCTGCTCGTCGATATTCGCTTGGCAGGGCGCGACGGTTTCGGCATGGACGATTTGCGCCGCGTCTGTTTGTGCAGCTTCGGCCACCCCGGATTTCGGCTCGACGACAGCCACGGCGCCAGGCGCGGTGGTTTTCTCGGCGGACGTTTCGGCGGCTTCGGATTTGGCTGCCTCTGCCACGCCGGACTTGCCTTCGCTGTCCGCCTTGCATGGCGCGCCGTACAGCCGTTGCAGGTTGGCGGCGTAGAAGTCATACCAACGCCCATTGGCATAACCACGGCCCTGATCGACGCCATTGCCGCCGCGATTGTCGCCCTCGCCAAAATGGCTGGCCAACGGTTCGTTCGGCTTGGGCAAGGCTTCGAACATGTATTCGCGACCGCTCACATAAGTGCGGTTGACGTCGGGGCTGACGGTATTGACGCCGAGGGAATAGAACGGATGCCCTTCAGGGGTCACCAAATACCAGCGGCCGTCGCGTTTTTCAGTGTGAAAGAAACCGCTGGCCTTGAATGCCGGGCCCTGTTTCCAGCCACCGAACCTGTCCAGCGAGGACTTCTCGCGCTCGGCCAGCCAGGTTTTCAGTAGTTGCTGCTCCCTGGCGGCGGCGGATTTCAATTGCTGGTCGTCGGCAATCTTTTCCGGCCACTTGCCACGGGTCGATTGCCCGTAAGCATCGACCAGATTGCCATACACGGCCTGGGTGACCCCGTCGTCGCTCTGCACGCCGAAACGTTCGAGCAGCAGACTCTGGGCAACTTTTGGCTGATCCAGCGACAGACTGACCGAGACCACCTGACTGCGGTCGATCACGCCACTGCTGCTGGCCAGCAGGATGCGTTGACCCTCGACGGTCATCGGCATCGCCGGCCCGGCCTTCATGCCCTGGCTCAATGGCGTGGTGGCGACCAAAGGCACCAGCAGGGTCTGCGCCGGCCCGGCCGGCAGATCGACGCGACTGACCAGGGTTTTGCCGTCGTTGCTCTGAATCTGCACGTAAACCGTCACGGCCCAATCCATTGCGCTCTGCAGGCGCAGGGTCATCATGCCGGACTGCGACCAGTCCCATGCGCCGGTCTGCGGCGTCAGGCGCAGGGTCGGTCGGGCCACGGGATTGAAAGTCACACGGCGCAGCACCTCGCCCTCTGCGGTCTGCTCGGCGTTGGCTTGCGGCAGATCAGCATTTTCGGTGGCGACCTTGACCACGTCGGCCGGGCGCACAAAGTTGAACAGGGTCTGTTGACCGGCAGGCGCTGCGCACAGCGGCGCAGCGAAGATCAGGGCGAATACAGCGGGCAACGAACGGCGAATCATAAGAACGGAGTTCTCCCTAACGACCCATCAAGGCCAGTGGAAAAGCGGTGGCAGAGAGATAGACAACACGGTGGGCGAAACCGCCCACTGTTGTCTCAGGATATTTCGCGGCGGAACGGCGGCAGTGCGTTGAGGATCGCCTTGCCGTAGCGCTGGGTGACCAGACGCCGATCGAGCAAGGTGATGGTGCCGCGGTCTTCTTCGGTGCGCAGCAGACGCCCGCAGGCCTGAACCAGTTTCAGCGAAGCGTCGGGCACCGAGATTTCCATGAACGGATTGCCGCCTCGCGCTTCGATCCACTCCGATAACGCGGCCTCGACCGGGTCATCCGGCACCGAAAACGGGATCTTCGCGATCACTACGTGTTCGCAATAAGCCCCCGGCAAGTCGACGCCCTCGGCAAAACTGGCCAGCCCGAACAACACGCTGGAATCGCCGCCATCGACCCGCGCCTTGTGCTTGTTCAGGGTTTCCTGTTTCGACAGGTTGCCTTGAATGAACACTTGCTTGCGCCAGTCACGGTCGAGCCCATCGAACACGTCCTGCATCTGTTTGCGCGAAGAGAACAGCACCAGCGTGCCGCGCGAGCCTTCGACCAGATCCGGCAGTTCGCGAATGATCGCCGCCGTGTGCGCCGCCGCATCACGCGGGTCGGCCTTCAGGTCGGGCACGCGCAACACCCCGGCATCGGCGTGATGAAACGGGCTCGGCACCACAGCGGTAACAGCTTTTTTCGGCAGACCGGCGCGCATGCGGAAACGGTCGAACGTGCCCAGCGCCGTCAGCGTGGCGGAAGTCACCAGACAGCCGTAGGCCACGTTCCACAGGCTGCGGCGCAGGGTTTCCGCCGCGAGGATCGGGCTGGCGTTGACCTCGATGTCGAACAGCGAGCCGCTTTCGGCCAGGGTCAGCCAGCGCGCCATCGGCGGGCTGTCTTCCGGGTCTTCGGCGGTGAATGCGGTCCACAATTCCCAGTTGCCCGAGGCACGGGACAACAGGCTGCCGAACAGCGGATACCATTCTTCGGCCTGATTGCTGGCGATGCCGATGTTGACCTCGCCATCCATGCCTTCCTTGAGCAGGTCGGTCAGGCGCTGGAACAGATCATTGAGCCGCGAAAAGCCCTTCTTCAGCTCGATGCCCATTTCGCGCATGTGCTCGGGAATCACCCCGCCGACAAAGCGATGACGCGGGCGCTCGCGGCCCTCGACGTCTTCACCGGGTTTGAAATCGGCCACCTGTTCGCAGGCGCTGAACATGAACTGCTGCTGTGCCTTGATCTCGCGAGCCAGCTCCGGCACCTGCTCGATCAGCTTGCCCAGATCGCCCGGCAACGGGTGCTGAGCCAGCAGCTTGGTGAGGTTCTTGGCGGTGGTTTCCAGCCAGTCGGCAGTGGAACGCAGGCGCGTGTAATGGGCGAAGTGGCCGATCGCCTTGTCCGGCAGATGGTGACCTTCGTCGAACACGTAAATGGTGTCGCGCGGATCCGGCAACACCGCGCCGCCGCCCAGCGCCAGGTCAGCCAGGACCATGTCGTGGTTGGTGACGATCACGTCGACCTTGCCCATGCCTTCGCGCGCCTTGTAGAACGCGCACTGGCCGAAGTTCGGGCAATGCCGGTTGGTGCACTGGCTGTGATCAGTGGTCAGGCGCGCCCAGTCGGCGTCTTCCAGCGCATTCGGCCAGCTGTCGCGATCGCCGTCCCACTTATTGCCGGCGAGCTTTTCGATCATGCTGGTGAACAGCTTCTGGCTGGCCTCGTCGACCTCGATCTTGAAGCCTTCTTCTTCGAACAGCTGCGCGGTGGCGGTTTGCGCGTGGCCTTCCTGCAGCAACATGTCGAGCTTGGACAGGCACATGTAACGGCCACGGCCCTTGGCCAGCGCAAAGCTGAAATTCAGCCCGCTGTTACGCATCAGGTCGGGCAAATCCTTGTAGACGATCTGCTCCTGCAGGGCCACGGTCGCGGTGGCGATCACCAGACGCTTGCCGGCCAGTTTCGCGGTCGGGATCGCGGCGAGGCTGTAGGCCACCGTCTTGCCGGTACCGGTGCCAGCTTCCACCGCGACAATTGCGGGGTCGCCACTGCGCCGGCCTTCGTCATCGGTGTCGATATCACCGAGGACCTTTGCGATTTCGGCGATCATCAAGCGCTGACCGTAACGCGGCTTGAGGCTCTTGGCCTCTAGAAAACGCGAATAGGCGCCCTGGATCGTGGTTTTGAGTTCAGTGCTGATCATTGAGTGTCGGGCGCTGGAAACGCTGGATAAATTTTCAGTAGTTTGGTTCGCCGGCTATCATACCTGCCTAATCGATCCTGCGCAGAACGGAGTGCCCGAATGACACCTTTTAGCCTCGTTTATCCCCTGCATGTCCTCGCCGCGCTGGTGTGGGTCGGCGGCATGTTTTTCGCCTGGATGGTCTTGCGCCCTGCGGCTGTGAAGGCTCTGGACGGGCCCGCCCGACTGACCTTGTGGGTGGAAGTGTTTCAAGGTTTTTTCCGTTGGGTCTGGGTGGCGGTGATCCTCTTGCCGATCTCTGGCGTAGGCATGTTGCATCTGCAGCATGTCGGGTTCGAGACCGCGCCGAAGTATGTGCAGGTGATGATCGGTTTGTACGTGGTGATGACCGCGCTGTTCATCCGCGTTCAGGGGTTGATGCTGCCTGAGCTGCGCAAAGCGGTAGAGGCGAAGGACTGGCCGGCGGGTGCGGCAGTGCTGGGGCGGATTCGCCGGGTGGTGGGTATTAATCTGCTGGTCGGGGTGGTGCTGGTGGCGGTTGCGGCGGCCCGGCCTATACTCTGACCATCTGCCGCTAGAAGATCAAAAGCCCCTCACCCTAGCCCTCTCCCGGAGGGAGAGGGGACTGAATGGGGGATATTGAAGAGGTACGCCGACTTGAGCGATTGGCGCTGAATCCATAAGCGACCCGATCTTTCAGGTCAATGTATAACGCCAAACATCTCGGTCGGCCCCCTCTCCCTGTGGGAGAGGGCTGGGGTGAGGGTTGGCCGTTAAAGGCGCTGCACAGTCACAGCCCCCGCCGCCCCCACCGGCCCAGGCTGTCCATCCGCGCCGGCCTTGCCGTTCTTGCCGCCATCGGCGCGATACACCAGGCAGCCCTTGGACTTGCCGCCCTTGCCCGCCTTGCCGCCAATTCCTGCCGGCCCACCGGCACCGCCCGCCACGTTGACCTTGATCAGCTCGGCCGGAAATTCACGCGGTACCTCAAGGCGCACCAGCGCTCCCGGTGCGCCCGGCTGGCCATCGCTACCGTTGCTGCCATCGGAACCGTGCCCGGCCGCGCCATAGGTGCAACCCGGATCTTCACCGTTACCGCCGTCGAGCCCGACAAATCCAGGGGCGCCCGTGCCGCCACGAGCGTCAACCAACAGCTGCGGCGCGTTCAACGCCTTGAATTGCAGATTCAGATTGCGCCCGGCACGAGCAGCCTTTTCATAAGTGCCCGGTGCCCCGCGCGCGGTGATCTGGCTGCCTTCGCTGAGATCGGCGCGCGCCACTTTCATTTCCAGCGCCTGTTCGGCCGGGACGATCGCGATGCGCGCTTCATGGCCCAAACGTAATTCACCAACGTTCAATTCGGTCACGTTCGACGGGATCAGCAAGGTGCCGTAATCGGCTACTTCAAGCTTCTCCAGCTGCAGGGTGCTGGCAGTGTTGGGCAGACGCATCAGCGAGTTGGCTTCGACGCTGACCACCTGGGCGCAGGCCAAGGGACTGATGAATGCAGCGAGCAGGCAGAGTTTACGCATGGGAAGAAGCCTCCGGAGCGGCCGGGGCCGGGATGGTTTGCAAGTGGAAGATGCCGAACAAGAGAATGCGGCCACGATCACGCCAGGGATGCGGACGGCCTTTGAGGCTGCGGTTGCACAGCAGCACTTCGAGTACGTGGATCAGCAACAACAGACCGCCGGCCAGATTGACCAGCAGGTGCAGCGGATGAACGAACGGCACCAGTTGATTGGCCAGCACCACGCAGCAGAACAGCAGGGTCAACAACCGCCCCAGCCACCAGAACACTTTCATACGCCCCCCGTGTTGCGAATTATTCTTTGCGCGCACAGTACCGGCTTCTACGGGGGATAAGCCAGAGGGTCAAATGAAAAAACTTCGCCATGCCGCTAAATGGCTGCCGGAGCGATAACGATCGCCCGGCAGCTCTAGCCTGCGCTCTGCAGCGGCGCCCTAGCGATTGATGTGCAGTTCCACACGACGGTTCTGCGCGCGCCCTTCGTCTGTGGCGTTATCCGCCACCGGCTCGCTTTCGCCACGGCCTTCGCTGGTCAGTTTGCCTGGCGCCAGGCCCTGACTGAGCAGATAGGACGCAACGCTGCTGGCCCGGCGTTCCGACAAGGCCTGGTTATACGCATCCGATCCCTTGCTGTCGGTGTGACCGATGACCTTGATGCTGACCACATCGGCATTGCGCAGCTTGTCCATCAGCGTATCGAGCTGCGCTGTCGCGGCCGGGGTCAGGTCAGACTTGTCGAAATCGAACAGCACGTCGCCAGCATCGCTGAGGGTGATGACTTCAGTTTGCGGCGCCGGCTCCGGCGCTTTGGTCGCCGCCGGGTACACCGGCAGCGGGCAACCGCGATGATCGACCTCGGTGTTTTCCGGGGTATCAGGGCAGCGGTCGCGGCGGTCGAATACGCCGTCGCTGTCTTCATCGCCATCCTGGGCGTAACAGATCAGTCCGCCAGTCAAAATCCCCAGCGCTGCGCCGCCACCGGCCCAACCACCACTTTCGATAGCGCCGAGGCCGCCACCGACCAGCCCGCCGAGAAGGCTGCAGATCGGCCATGTACGTTGATTGAGGGGTGCAGTGCCATCGCTGTGCGTGGCGCAACCGGTGAGCAGGCTGCCGAGCAGCAGTACCGGCAAGACGGACCTTGCGAAAACAGTCATGGTGAAAGCTCCTGTGTCACCGGCCCATACCGGTTACACAGGAGTAAAGACCCGCATCCGCGACTGCACAAGCCGCGGATGCGAGAGGGCTTAGCGGACGATTTTGATTTCGGTACGGCGGTTCTGCGCGCGACCATCGGCCGACTTGTTATCCGCCACTGGCTGGCTTTCACCAAGGCCGGAGACCGAAACGAAGCTGGCGCGTGGCACACCTTGCTGGATCAAGTACTCCACCACAGAATGCGCACGGCGATCCGACAGTTTCTTGTTGTAGGCATCGCTGCCCACGCTGTCGGTGTGACCGGTCACGGTCAGTTGCGCAGTCGAGGATTCCTGTTTCAGGCGGTCGGCAACCTTGTCCAGTACCTGTTTGTCAGGACCGGTCAGCGTGGCCTTGTCGAACTGGAAGTGCACATCACGGATGACGATGGTTTCTTCCTTGACCACTACCGCTTCTTCCACCACGGGCGCAGGGGTCGGTGGCGGGCAACCGTCAGCGTCGACCTGGACGCCTTTAGGCGTGCCCGGGCACTTGTCGCGACTGTCCGGCACGCCATCGCCATCCTCGTCGCCATCACCGTGCACCCAGCAATAGGCTGCCGCCGTACCACCGACGATCAGCGCACCGTAACCGGCCCACGAAGCGCTTTCTGTCGCACCGAGACCGGCACCGACCACACCACCAACCGCCGCACAGGTCGGCCAGTCGGTTTTCTGCAAACCTGCACAACCAGTCAACACACTGGTTAGCAGAACCAAGGGTAATGCTGTCCGAACTATGCT
>Ga0308159_1002948_pt1 | contig 18370 bp, 16 predicted proteins | sample PhyCR1_FD_201040 | JGI IMG/M metagenome (GOLD analysis project Ga0308159, IMG submission 201040) | Phyllosphere microbial communities from UC Gill Tract Community Farm, Albany, California, United States - DLSLC.R1 | ecosystem: Host-associated > Plants > Phyllosphere > Unclassified | place: USA... | reverse complement strand
GGGCCCGCACCTCGCCGTCGGTGGGGCGGATGGCGACGCCGGGTCCGAGGATGCCTCCCGAGAACACCGGGTCGTCGACCTTCTCGAGGGCGATGACCTCACCCGTCATGGGGGCGACGATCTCGCCTGCGGCGCGTGCCGCAACCGGGGTCGACGTGCCCGCCTGCTTCTCGAGCAGACGCACGGTGGCCGAGTCGGAGTCCTTCCAGATCACCAGCGACACGATGAACGAGGTGATCATGGCGACGAGGGCGCCGATGACCGCGTGCAGCAGGTTCCACGGGTTGGCCATGTCGATGAACATCGAGATGGACGCCGCTCCCGGGCTGACGAGAGCGAAGGCCGAGATCGCCGCGATGCCGAGGTACGAACCACCCACGAACGCTCCGATGACGACCGAGATGATCGCGCGGCGGTTCTGCAGCGTCACACCGTAGAGCGCCGGCTCGGTGATGCCGAAGAACGCGGAGATGCCCGACGAGATCGCGGTGCCGCGCAGCGTCTTGTTCTTCGTGCGCACGGCGATCGCGAGGCTCGAGCCCGCCTCGGCGAGGTTGTGGGCGAGCGAGGCGACGAGGTAGAAGCTCTCCTTGCCCGCGGAGGCCATCGTGGCCACCGTGGGCGGGATGAACGCCTTGTGCATGCCGACCGAGACGATGAACGGCAGGGCGGCGGCCATCAGCGCGACGGCGATCCAACCAAGGGTGCCGTACAGCCACAGCATCGCCCCGGTCAGCAGGGTGCCCAGGAAGAAGCCGAGCGGACCGAGCAGGAAGATCGTGGCGGGCGCCACGATGACGAAGCAGATCAACGGCACGAGGAACGTGCTGATGACGCTGGGGCTGATGCGGCGGGCGAAGCGCTCGACGACGGCGAGCAGCAGCACGGCGAGGATCGGGGGGAACACCTGTGCGTTGTACGCGATCGCGGGCACCGTCAGGCCGAACAGCGCGACGCCGCCCTCCTGGGTGAGAAGACCCGCGAAGGTCGGGAACACCAGCAGGCCGACGATGCCGAGCGCGAGCGGGATGTTCACGTCGAGCTTCTTCGCGGCGGTGTAGGTCACCAGCAGCGGGAGGAAGAAGAAGACCGCGTCGGGGATCGCGGTGAGCACCTGATAGGTCTGATCGGTCGTCTGCAGCCAGCCGAGCGCGACGGCGAGGATGAGGAACGACTTGAAGATTCCCGCGCCGGCGACGGCGGGGATGATCGGGGTGAAGACGCCGACGACGAAGTCCATGAACACCGACCCGGCGCGCTTGAGGGTCAGCTTCGGCGTGGCGGAGTCGACGCGCGCCGCGGCGCGCGTGCCGCTCCCGGTGCGGATCTTCTCGATCTCGCGGAAGTAGTCGTTGACGCCCGAGCCCACGATCACCTGGGTCTGGGTGCCCAGCACTACGCCGATGACGCCGGGCGTGGCCTTGAGGGCGGCCTCATCGGCCTGCGAGTCGTCGGCGAGCGTGAAGCGGAGGCGGGTCGAGCAGTGGTGGAGCGAGGCCACATTGGCCGCTCCGCCGACGTGCTCGAGGATCGCGCGGGCGCTGTCCTGAGTGGTCATCGAAGTCCTTCCTTGGATCGAAGGACACGCGTCGCGACGTCGACTCCGAAGTCGCCCGGGCAACAAAAAAGGACCCGAAGGCGGTGCTCTCGCACTGCGTTCGGATCCTGCCTGCATGACCAGTCACATGTCCGTCGGCGACTCTACACGACGATTCCCGGATGCCGAATCGCGACGTCGAACGCGCGGGCCGGTCGAGTAGCGTGGCGGTGTCGTCGGTTCTCCCGAGACCGGGATCGATGGCCCTCGACGCGGCATCCGCCGTCGATCCCCCGACCTGATCCGCGCCTCGGCGCCGATCGCTGTGGAGTGCACATGACCCGCATCGCCTTCCTCGACGTCGACGGCACGATCCTCGAGCACGGTTCGGTGATCGCCCCCTCGACGGTGACCGCCGTGCGGAAGGCGCGCGAGAACGGCCACCTCGTGTGGCTCTCCACCGGGCGATCGGCGGGCGACATCCACCCCGAGGTGTTGGCGATCGGCTTCGACGGGGCGATCACCAACGGGGGCGCGTACGCGACCCGCGGCGGCGATCCCGACGAGGACGCCCTCATCGTCGAGCAGCCGATGCCCCGCGCCGACGTCGAAGCCCTCGAGCGCTACTTCGAGGCTCACGGCATCCACTACTTCCTCCAGACCCACGGGGGCGTGTACGCGAGCGCCGGCATGGGTCCCGTGATGACCGAGTACCGCCGCGAACGGCACGAGAAGCGCGCCGCCGAGCTCGCAGCCGAGGGCCTGCCGCCCGAGCAACCGCTCTGGCGCGAGCCGCGGCCGGTCTCGGAGGTCGACCGCGACGCCGTCGCGAAGGCCGTGTTCGTCAGCCCGTCGACCGACACCGTCGCGCACGCGGCGGCCGCTCTCGGCGAGGGCTTCCACGTCATCCCGGGCTCGATCCCGCTGCCCGGCGGGTCGAACGGCGAGATCGGTCAGGCCGGCGTCACCAAGGGCTCCGCGATCACGGCGGTGCTCGATCAGTTGGGCCTGTCGGCGACGGATGCCATCGGCATCGGCGACAGCTGGAACGACGTCGAGATGTTCGAGGTCGTCGGCACGCCCGTCGCGATGGGCAACGCCGCGCCGGAGCTGCAGCGTCTCGCCGGCCGGGTGACCACCGCGGTTCTCGACGACGGCGTGCACAACGCGTTCGCGGAGCTGGGGCTGATCTGAGGTCGGGCTCCGCCCCTCAGCCCCGCCCCAGTCCGACAAACGCTGATCCTCCCGAGACACGCGGCGGCACGGCGTGTCTCGGGAGGATCGGCGTTTATCGAGGCGCGAGGGGCGTCGCCGCGGCCCCCGCGCCCCCCGTCAGTCCAGGAAGATATCCGGGTACATCGCCTCGTCGGGGGTGCCCGGCACGGCGGCGTACCCCGAGAAGTCCGTCACGCCCGAAGCTTCCAGCACGTCTTCGACGATGAGCGTCTGCCCGGTGCGCTCGCGCGCGGGCGCGATCAGCACCTCGTAGGCCGCGTCGGCGTAGATCTCGGGCGTGCGTGAGACGGCCATGAGCCGGTCGCCGCCGATGACGTTCTGCACAGCAGCGGTCGCGATCGTCGTGCGCGGCCAGAGCGTATTGGCCGCGATGCCGGCCTCGGCGAACTCGGCCGCGAGCCCGAGGGTGGCCATCGTCATGCCAAACTTCGCGAGGCTGTACCCCGTGTGCGCCCCGAGCCACTTCGGCGTGACGTTCAGCGGCGGCGAGAGCGACAGGATGTGCGGGTTCTCGGCGTCCTTCAGCGGGGGCACCGCAGCGCGCGAGAGCAGGAACGTCCCGCGCACGTTGACGTCCTGCATGAGGTCGTACTTCTTGGTCGCGAGCTCGAGCGAGCCCGAGAGGTCGATGACGCTGGCGTTGTTGACGACGATGTCGATACCGCCGAACTCGCCGACCGTGCGCATCACGGCCTCGGTGATCGAGGCCTCGTCGCGCACGTCGCCCACGATCGGCAGCGCCTGCCCGCCGGCCGCGCGGATCTCGTCCGCCGCCGTGTGCACCGTGCCGGGGAGCTTCGGGTGCGGGGTGTCGGTCTTCGCGAGCATCGCGATGTTCGCGCCGTCGCGGGCCGCGCGCAACGCGATCGCGAGGCCGATGCCGCGACTTCCGCCCGACATGAGGATGGTCTTCCCGGCAAGCGTCACGAGCGTTGTCCTTTCGCGGAGGCGGCGGCGAACGCGGCGACCCGCGCTCGAGCCTCGGGGGTCTCGAAGGCCGCGCCGATCGTGGCGGCCTCGTCGTCGAGGTTCTCGGCGAGCGTGCGCGCGGCGCCCACGCGGACGAGGCGCGTGGCCTGCCCGAACGCGGCGGTCGCCCCCTCGAGCCAGAAGCGCGCGATCTCGTCGACGCGCGTCACCAGATCTGCGGATGCCACGACCTCGGCCACCAGACCCCAGTCCAGGGCCTCCGCGGCGGTGAGCATGCGGTCCTGCAGAAGCAGCTGCAGCGCGCGGCGCTGGCCGATCGCGGCGGGCAGCAGTGTCGAGACGCCCAGGTCGGGGGTGAGTCCGATGTTGGCGTAGCGGCTGACGAAGCGCGCGTTCTCGCTCGCGACGATGTAGTCGGCCGTGAGCATGAGCCCGAGCCCTCCGCCGGCGACGGCGCCCTGCACGGCGGCGACCATCGGCAGGGGGGCCTCGGCGAAGGTGCGGATGCCGTCGTGGATCGCGTGCGCCGTTTCGGTCACGTCGCTTCCCGCGGCACCCGTGGTCGACATCGCCACAACATCGCCGCCCGCGCAGAACGCCGGGCCGTTGGCATCCAGGATCACCGCTCCCACCGCGGCGTCGGAGGTGACCTCGTGGGCGACCTCGCGCCAGCGGCGGGCCATCGGGAAGTCCATCGCGTTCAGCGAGGCGGGCCGGTCGAAGGTGACGCGCGCGAGCCCGTTCTCGATGCGGAGCAGGATGCCGTCGGTCATTTCGGTGCCATTCTGATCGCGCCGTCGAGGCGGATGGTCTCGCCGTTGAGGTAGCCGTTGTCGGCGATCGCGAGCACGAGGCGCGCGTATTCGTCGGGGGCTCCGAGGCGCGAGGGGTAGGGCACCTGCTGGCCCAGCGAGTCCTGTGCCGCCTGCGGGAGTCCTTTGAGCATCGGCGTCTCCATGATCCCGGGGGCGATGGTGACGACGCGGATGCCGTGGCGGGCGAGCTCCCGGGCGATGGGGAGCGTCATGGCGTGCACGCCACCCTTGCTCGCGGAGTACGCGGGTTGGCCGATCTGTCCGTCGAAGGCCGCGACGCTCGCGGTGTTCACGATGACGCCGCGGTCACCGCCGTCGGTGGGGTCGGTCTTCGCGATGACGGCGGAGGTCTGCGCGATGACGTTGTAGGTGCCGATGAGGTTGACGCGGACGACGCGTTCGAAGTCGGCGAGCGCCGAGGGGTTCCCGTCGCGGTCGAGCACCTTGGCGGGCGGCGCGATCCCCGCGCAGTTGACGACGACGCGAAGCGGTCCGGCGGCGGCGGCGAGGGCGGCGGCCGCGGCGATCTGCTCGGCATTCGTCACGTCGGCGGGGGCGAACGATCCGCCGAGCTCTTCGGCGATCGCGGCCCCGTTCGATGTCGGCAGGTCGACGATCGTGACGCGCGCTCCCGCCTCGGTCAGACGGCGCGCGGTGGCGAGTCCGAGGCCCGAGGCACCGCCGGTGACGAGGGCGGATGCTCCTGCGATATCCATGCGTTCTCCTTCGAAGCTGAAACCGAGTACCACAGTAGTCGAGACTCAGGACCGCGCCGAGCCCCGCCTCTTCGTCGCCCGACGCCCCGGCTGCGTGCGGACGGCGGCGGTCGTCGCGCCGTCCACGAGCAGGATCGTCTGCTCGGGCTCCCACCCGTACGCGGCCTGCAGGTGGGCGCCGAGGGCTGAGACCGCGTCGGGGACCGCGGTCTCGGTTCCGCGCGGCACGTCAGCGGCGCCGGGGTCGAGGTCGCGTGCCGCGGAGCGCAGGTCGGCGACGAGGCCTCGCATGCGATCGGGGCCGTAGGCCGTGGATGCCAGGTCCCAGTCCCCCACGACGACCGCCGCTCCCGCGGGACACTGCGCGACCTCCGCCGCGACGCGCGGCCCGAAGCGCACGCGGACGACCGCCGCTCCGATCGCGAGGACCGCGGCCGCACCGAGCACCGTCGCCGGGGCGAACGAGAAGACGAAGCGGAACAGCGTCGAATCCCAGCCGACGACGACGCCCACGATCGCCCGCGACAGCGAATAGACGGCGAAGACGGCGTTCGTCAGCGCGATCACGCGCAACGGACCGAACGGTTCGACGCGCGAATGGCTCGCGACCCACGCGCACGCGCCGCAGGTCGCGGCGACGGCGACGGCCTTCACGGCGAGGGATCCCGGGAGCGGAACCGTGGCGGTCACGACGGCGACGGCCAGCGCGAGGACGAGGATCCCGATCGACGTCCTCCGCGCGGGCCGCCCTTCGAGGGCGCTCAACGCGACGATGAGCAGGGCCGGTGCAAGCACCATGGCCACGTCGCCCAGAACGAGGGTCAGGATGCCGCCGCCCGCGCCGTGGATGAAGTACATCGCGCTGGAGCCCGCGGCCGTCACCCCGGCCACGGCGGCGAAGCGCAGGAACAGGGTCATGGGTCCGGGAGTGCCGATCCGCGGCATGGCGACGAACATCACGGCGCCCGCGACGGCCACACTCACCGCGAGTATTCCGAACGACAATCCCATGGCATCCCCCGAGCTCATTCTGCCGCTGTCCGAACCGATCGACCCCCGCGATCATTCCCTACGGACGCGTCCCGCACGCTTCGGCCTCGCCCCGCACCGTGGTCGCCGCGCGGTGCCCCTAGGCTCGATGGGTGCATCTCCCGGACTTCCGCATCGAGAAGGTCGACGTCGACGATCCCCGCGCGGTCGCCCTGCGCGCCGCGCTGGACGCCGATCTCGACGAGCGCTACCGCGACGCCGATGCCGACGACACCCCCGAGGTCGCGGCGAAACGCGGAGAGGCCCTCGCCGTGCACCCCGAGCAGGTCGTCGCGACGCTGCTGGCTCTCGATGCGGACGACACCCCGCTCGGACACGTGATCCTGCGCCGCCTCGGCGAGGAGTGGGAGCTGAAGCGGTTGATCGTCGTCCCCGCGGGCCGTCGACGCGGGATCGGCACGGCGCTCACCGCGACCGTGGTCGACCTCGCCCGGCGCAGAGGTGCGCACCGGGTCATCCTGCAGAGCGGTCGCATGCAGCCCGAGTCGCTGCGGGTCTACGCCGCCGCGGGGTTCACGACGATCCCCGTCTACGAGCCCTACGTCGAGACGATGCCGCGATCGCTCTGCTTCGAGTACGTGTTCTGAGGCGAGCGCGAGCTCTCACCTCCGGTCCACCCCGCCCGGGGGCCCACCCGCGCCGAGCGTTGCGGACCCTCCACGGAGGTCTACGTCCCCACCACCCGGAACGCCCCCGACACCACCGCGGCCCCGAGGGCGACGGCGATGAGCGCGAGCGCGGCGGCCAGGGCCACGGCATCCCGACCCGAGAGAGTCGAGGGGCGCGCCCACGTGCGCTCGATGTCGGAGCCGAACCCCCGCGCCTCCATCGCCGTGGCGAGCTTCGTGCCGCGCCGAACGGCGAACACGAGCAGCACGAACGCCATCGAGAAGAAGCGGCGGAGGGCCCCGCGGTCGCCCAGTCCACGGGCGCGACGGGCCAGGCTCATCGTGCGCCAGTCGTCGACGAACAGGCCGACCGTCCGAGCCCCGGCCAGAACGCCCAGCACGAAGCGACTGGGCAGCTTCGCCACCTGCGCGAGGGCGTCGGCGAGCTCGGTGGGGTCGGTGCGGGCGAAGATCAGGATGATCGGCAGGGCCAGGGCGACCACGCGAACCAGCACGGCGAGCGAGAGGGCGATCGAGTCGTCGCTCACCGTCGCGAACAAGAACGTGCCGTACACGGTTCCCCCCGGCCGGGCATAGAGCAGCATGCTCACCGCGGCGACGGGGGCGAAGACGATCACGGGCACGAGGCGCGTGAGGACCGCGGCGAAGGTCAGTCCCGTGAGCGGCACGCACAGCAGTTCGAGCAGCAGCGCCGTCGCGGCGCTCACGGCGTCGATCGAGACGAGCAGGGGGGCCGCCAGCACGATCACCATCGCGACCTTCGTGACGGGGTTCACCCCGTCGAGCCAGGCGGTGCGCGAACGCTCGGTGGTGGCGGCGCTCACGCGGCATCCCCCATCCGGATGCGGTGCTGACCGAGGTGATGCACCACGTCGGCGTCGTGCGTGACGGCGACCACCGTGCGCCCGCGCGCGATCTCGCGCTGGAGCAGGGCGACGAGCTCCATCCACCCGCGGCGGTCCTGACCGAAGGTCGGCTCGTCGAGCACGATCACCTCGGGAGAGGCCGCGAGCACCGTCGCGACCGACAGGCGCCTCTTCTGTCCCCCCGACAGCGTGAAGGGATTGGCGAGAGCGAGGGATGCCAGATCGAGGCGCTCCAGCAGCTCGTCGACGATGCGGTCGACCTCGGCCGGCGCCATGCGCAGAGCACGGGGGCCGACCGCGAGTTCGTCGCGCAGGGTCGCGGCGAGGAACTGATGCTCGGGCTCTTGGAAGACCGTCCCGATGCGGGTGAGCAGCTCGGTCGATCGCCAGCGCACCGGGCGACGGACCCCGCGCGCGGCGAGTTCTTCCGCGGCGACGACCTCGCCGGCGAGTTCGGGGAGCAGTCCCGCGAGCGTGAGCGCGAGGGTCGACTTCCCCGCGCCGTTCGGTCCCGTGATCACCGTTCCTGCCGCGCGCGGCAGGGAGACGTCGAGCCCCGAGGCCACGACGGCGCCCTTCTCTCGCCCGATCGACAGGGCGGACGCGCGCAGCACGGCATCGGGCGCCGAGACCGGAGCGAGCACGGGAAGGTCGACCGGGCGACCCGGCACCCACACGCCCGCGGCGGCCAGGGCCTCCCCGTACTCGGCGAACACGCGCTCGGGCGGTCCGTCGGCCAGCACTCCGCCACCGGGGGCGAGTACGACGACCCGGGTCATGAGGTCGGCCCACACCGCCGTGCGGTGCTCGATGAGCACGAGGGTCGTGCCCTCGCGCGCCACGACCCCCTCCACGGCGACGCGCACCTCGGCCACTCCCTCGGGGTCGAGGTTGGCCGTGGGTTCGTCGAGCAGCAGGAGTCCCGGTCGCATCGCCAGCACCCCGGCGAGGGCGAGCCGTTGCTTCTGCCCGCCCGACAGCGCCTTGGTGGGGCGGTCGAGGGGAACGGCGAGACCCACGGATGCCACGGCCTCGGCCACCCGCGCGGGGATCTGCGCCGCGGGGACGCCGAGGTTCTCGCACCCGAAGGCGATGTCGTCGCCGACCTTCGACAGCACGATGCCCGCCTCGGGATCCTGCAGCACCAGGCCGATGCGGCCCCGCTGCGTCTCGGGCGGGGCGCCGTCGACGAGGATGCGGCCGGTGGTCTCCCCCTCGTCGCTCCCGCCGAGCAGTCCCGCCAGTCCCGCGAGCAGGGTCGACTTGCCGGCCCCCGACGCGCCGAGCAGCAGGACGCGCTCCCCCGGCTCGATGACGAGGTCGACCTCGCGCGTGGCGGGCAGCTTACGACCGGCGTACCGCCAGCCCCAACCCTCGACGTCGACGCGTGCGGGGCCCGTCATCAGACGTCGCGACGCGCTTCCCGGCCCGCGGCGAAGCGGCTGAGCGCTCCGGTGGCGGCGAGGGCGCGCACGAGCAGCCAGCCGACGAGACCGGCCAGCAGTGCACCCGAGACGGCGAGGGTGCCGAGGTAGATGAGGTTGAACTCGAGGGACTTGGCGAGGTTGGGGGTGAGGAACAGCTCGAGCACCCACGCGCCGACGCCCGCACCGACACCCGCGAGCATCGCGACGGGCAGGGTGAACCGCAGATAGAGGAAGGCGAGGAAGATCAGCTCGGCGCCGAGGCCCTGGGCCAGCCCCGAGAAGATCGTGGTGACGCCCCACACGTTGCCGATCAGCGCCGACACGATCGCCGCGATCAGCTCGACGAGCAGTGCCGCGCCGGGCTTGCGGATGACGAGGCCGCCGATGACGCCGCCGATCAGCCAGATGCCGACGGCGATCCCACCGAGGCCCGGGGTGAGGCCGTCCATCGCGGTGAACCAGAGGCCGCCGACGGTGTTCCAGCCCCAGAAGAGCAGGCCGATCGCGACGCCGAGGACGGCGGCGACGACGATGTCGACGACGCGCCACCGGAAACGGTCCGTGGTGGCGACCGAAGAACGGTTCGCGAGGGCAGACGTGGACGTGTGCATTTCTCTCCTCCCTGCGCCGGCATGATCCGGATCAGGTTCGACGGTCGAAGCGTGGATTCGCTTCCTCTCAGCCCGGCTCACCGGACTCCCGTGGTTGTCGTGAAGAGTATAGGGCGGGGTAGCGTGGGCGGGTGCACGAGCAGACCCCAGCCTCACGGCGTGCGCTGCGTGCACAGGATTCCTCCCCGCGCGCGGCGGCCTCCGGCGACTTCGGACCCGCCCTGTCGACGACGGACGCCCTGGGCCCGGCCCTCTCGGTTCCGGATGCCACGTCCCCGGCTGTCCGCTCCGAGCCGGCGGCGCATGGCGCATCCACTCCCGCGGCGAATGACCTCGCGGCGAACGGCTCTCTCACGGGCGGGGCACCTGCCGCGGCGACCGAGCCCGCGGCATCCGACTCCCCCTCCGGGGATGCGCCCGCGGTAACGGCTTCGGCATCGGGCTCCGGCCGCGCATCCGCCGCGGCGACCGAGCCCGCGGCATCCGACTCCCCCTCCCGAGACGCCCCCGCCGTGACGGGCGAGCCATCTGTTCCCGCCACTCCTCTTCCGGTCGCGCTCGGCGCGCTGCTGTGGGTCGATCCCGACGATGCGAGCGCTCTGCGCCCGGCCCCCGCTTTCGTCGTCTCGGGTGCCACGTCCCGCTCCGCGGACCTGCTCGCCGGCGCCCGCCGGCCGATCCTTCGCCCCGGCACGGTCATTCCCACGCTTCTCTTCGTGCTGATCATCGCCGCGTACGCCGCGACGACGCTGCTGTGGCCGTTGAACGCCGTCATGCCGACGACCCGCCCCGTGGCCGTGCAGCCGATCGCCGCCGCGGCGGCCGTTCCGGCGTGGCCCGCCGAGGGCGAAGCGGCGATCGCGATCGACGGCGTCCCCGACACCCTGTCGTCGTCGGCCAGCGCTCCCGAGTCGATCGCGAGCATCACCAAGATCGTCACGGCGCTCGTCGTTCTCGACCGGCTGCCCCTCGCCCCGGGAGAACAGGGCGAGAGCTACAGCTTCACGCAGGCCGACAGCGCCGATTACTGGCAGTACCGGGCCCGGGGCGAATCCTCGCTCGACGTTCCCGCCGGCGGCAGCCTCACCCAACTGCAGATGCTGCAGGGCATGCTCATCGCCTCCGCCAACAACTACGCGCAGCGTCTGTCGACGGACCTCTTCGGAACGGATGCCGAATTCTCGGCCGCCGCGACCCAGTACCTCGCCGAGCGGGGCATCGAGGGCATCACGATCGTCAACCCCACCGGGATCGAAGCCGGCAACACCGCGACTCCCTCCGCCCTCATCGCCCTCGCCGAGCGGGCGCTCGCCAATCCCGTGATCGCCGAGATCGTGCGTACCCCCGAGCTGACCCTGCCCGGGGCCGGCACGTTCAAGAACGGCAACGCTCTGCTGGCCGACCCCGGAGTGGTCGGGGTGAAGACGGGCACGCTCGACGCCTGGAACCTGCTCACCGCGAAAGACATCACCGTCGGCACCGCCACCGTGCGCGCCTACGCCGCCGTGCTCGGTCAGCCCGGGCCCGACAGCCGCAACCAGGCCGCGCGCGACCTCTTCGCCCGCATCGAGCAGGAACTGCAGCCCAAGCCCTCGGTGCCCGCCGGGACGCTGGTCGGCAAGGCAGAGACGCTGTGGGGTCCCGACATCGATCTCGTGACCGCGTCCGATGCCACGGTCGTGCTGTGGAACGGCGGCGCGGCGCAGACCTCGACGTCCTTCAGCCTCGGCGACACCACCGCGGCGGGCTCGACCGTCGGGACGCTGACCGCGACCGGTCCCGTCGACGCCGACACGGTGGATGTGAAGCTCACCGGCGAGATCGACCCGCCGAGCCCGTGGTGGCGCCTCACCCACCCTCTCGACCTCTTCGGCCTGAACGACTGAGCGATGGATCTCTCCGTGGATGCCACTTCGTCGGTGCCGCCGTTCGAGCAGGTGCGGACGCAGGTCATCGCGCAGATCGACGCCGGCGAGCTCGTCGCGGGGACGCGGCTGCCGCCCGTTCGGGCTCTGGCGGCGGAGCTCGGTCTCGCCGCGAACACCGTCGCGCGCGCCTACAAGGAACTCGAGGAGGCGGGCTACGTCGAGACGCGCGGCCGTGCCGGCACGTTCGTGAAGGGGGCCGACGCGGCCTCCGCTCGCGCCGCGGGTGCGGCGCGCACGTACGTCGAGACTGTGCGTCGCCTCGGGGTCTCCGCGGACGACGCCGTCGAGTTCGTGCGGGCGGTGCTGCGCGATCGGTGAGCGCTGCGGCTCGCTGGCGTTTCGCCGGTGGTGGAGGGGTTGAGTCGCCGCCGGCTTCCGTGCGAGGTGGCTGAGCCCGTCGAAGCCACCGGCAGCTTGTACGCGACGTGGCCGGGCCCGTCGAACCCATCGGCCGCTTCCATGCGAGGTCGCTGAGCACGTCGAACCCATCGGTCAGGCGAGACGTCACCCCCGCTTACGCGAGGTCGCCGAGCACGTCGGAGCCACCGCTACGGCTGCTCCTGCCCCGTCGTTTCTCGCTCCCAAACCGTCCCGTGGGGCCCTCGCTCCTCCACAGGCCTGATCAGCGATAAGTTTTCCCCACCTGGGGTTTTCTCCCCGCTCCAATGTCGGAGGTCGCGGCTAGCATGCACACATGCACGATGGCTCCTCCCCGACGAACCCCACCGACGGACCCCGCGTTCTGTCGGCGCTCGTCGACGAGGTCCGCCGCGCCGGCATCGCTCTCGCTGCAGCCGACGTGGCGCGCACCCGCGCCCTCGCCGAGGCCGGCCACCTCGCCCTCGACGTCATGGCGGGACAGTGCGCATCTTCCCGCGCCGCCGAGCTCGCCCTTCGCGAGGTGGCATCCGAGATCGCCGCGGCCGAGAACCTCTCCGATCGCACCGTGCACACCCAGATCACCTGGGCGATGACCCTCGTCGACGACTACCCCGCCACGTTGTCGGCGTGGGAGTCCGGGGCCCTGACCCGCACCCACGTGAACACCATCCTCGATGTCGGCTCGCCCCTCCCCGTCGAGGTGCGGGAACAGTTCGACGCCCTCGCGGTGAGCACCGCAGAAGGTCTCAGCCCCGGGCGCCTCCGCTCACGCCTCGCCGCCCTCGCCGAAGGCCTGCACCCCACCACCCTCGCCGAGCGCCACCACCGCGGCCGCGCCACCCGATGCGTGAGGATCGTGACCGGCCCCGACGGAATGTCGGACCTCGTCGCCATCCTCCCCACGGTCCTCGCGGTCGGAATTCACGACCGCCTCACCCTTCAAGCCAGAGCCCTCATCGACACCCGCCTCGACGGCCCCCAGGCGGCGAGCGACGAACGCACCACTGCGCAGCTCCGCGCCGACATCCTCACCGACCTGCTCCTCACCGCAGCCCCCGAAGCCGACCCCACCCGCACCGACGACGGCCCCGGCGCCCTCGGAGCCATCCGCGCTCGCGTCCAGGTCGTCGTCCCGGCGCTCACGATCCTCGACCCCACCGCCGAGAATCACGACCCCGCCGAACTCATCGGGCACGGCCCCCTCGACGCCGCCACCGCCCGCGGCCTCGCCGAAGCCACCACCCTCCCCTGGGACCGGGTGATCACCCACCCCATCACCGGCGCGGTCCTCCACACCGACACCTACCACCGCACCACCGCCATCGACCGCTACCTCCGCGCTCGCGACCGCCGCTGCCGTTGGCCCGGGTGCACCGTCCCCGCCATCCGCTGCGAAGTCGACCACACCCGCGACCACGCCCTCGGCGGCCCCACCCACATCGCAAACCTCGCCCACCTCTGCCAGCGCCACCACACCCAGAAGCAGTTCACCCGCTGGAGCGTGAAACAACTTCCCGGCGGAATCCTCCAATGGACCAGCCCCACCGGCCGCACCTACACCGACGAACCCCTCCCCTACTCGCCCGCCGTCCGCTTCCTTCTCGACGACCCACCCCCGCCCGACCCCGACGACGACGGCAAACCCCCGCCGTTCTGACGCGCGCTTTGATACCCGGGATGCCTTTTGTGCACGCCTGGGCGCTTCACGCTGGGCTCGTTCGGCGGGGTCTCGTGGCAGGACTGCAGGTGTGGCGAGGCTCGTCGCTGGCGCCTACGCGCAGGGGCCGCTCCTCTTGTCGACCCGCACAGCGCAGGGGGAATATCCGATCGCGTACAGGGCGGCCGACCAGCGTCTATGAGAGCGTCGGCCGTGCCCTCTACGCTCAGCTCCATGCCTCTCGCCCTGGTAACCGGAGCAGCTCGACCGAACAGCATCGCCGCGGGCATCGTGCCTCGCCTCATAAGTGACGGCTGGGAGGTCGTGACAAGCGAGCTCTCCGATGGTGACTATCCCTGCGACCTCGCAGACGTCTCAGGCCCCACGAAGCTCGTCGAGCGCGTCTCGATCGATCGCGGGCCGATCCAGGCTCTCGTCCTGAGCCACGCACACGACATCGAGTCCGGCATCATCGACACCACCGCGGAGAGCTTCGATCGCCATATCGCCGTGAACGCCGGTGCGTCCCTCCTGCTGATCGCCGCGTTCGCCCGGCAGGTCGCCGACACAGGTGGCGCGATCGTCGCCTTCACAAGCGATCACACCACTGGCAATCTGCCGTACGGCGCCTCGAAGGGGGCTCTCGACCGGATCGTCATCTCGGCCGCACGCGAGCTCGGTCCGCGCCGCATCTCCGCCAACGTCGTGAATCCGGGCCCGATAGACACCGGCTGGATGGATGACACCACCCGCGACGGGTTAGCCCCACACCATCCCCTGGCTCGGCTCGGGACACCCCGCGACATCGCGGCCATCACCGCTTTCCTGCTGTCCGACGAGGGCCGCTGGATCAGCGGTCAGCTACTGCACGCCGACGGTGGGTTCTCCGCGCGGTACTGATCACGCCCGGGAGGAGGGCCGACTGCTGTGGATAACTGATTTGCTCAACTCGGCAGATGCGCCATCATTGACTCGCAAGCGAAACCGGGGGGCGACGCTCACAGCGACGGCCTGGATCCCCGTTCGTGTTGCGCGAAAGGAACCTGGACATGGTCGGAATGATCCGCGTCGAAGACGGAGTGGGCGACTACCACGTCTCCCGCATCCGCCGAGCGAGCGACGAACTGCCCGACGACGCCGTGATCACCGTCGTCCACGGCAATCGCGAAGAGGACGCTCCCGAGGCGTACATGAAGAAGCTCGAAGGTGTCGCCGCCGAGATCGCCGGGCGTATCCAGGAGGTGCGCAACTTCACCGCTCGCAATGCCGACGCGCTTGCCGACGCCGTGCGGCTGCTGCTGGAAAGAAATCAGATGAGCGCCGACGAGGCCCGTCGCATGACGACTCTGATCGACGAGGTCGGCACCCCGACATCAACCTCGACGGTTTCGCCCTCGACCCCGGCCGCCACCACTCCGACCGAGTCCGATACTGCAGCGTCGCGATCCGGGTTCGGCCAATGAGATTTCGGCGGCTTCGGAACCGGCTCGCCGCCTCGGCCCTGGCGGTGCTTCTCGTTGCCAGCGGCAGCGCCTCAGCTTCCGCGGCCGATGAGCCCAGTTCGTGGTGGTACGACGCCTATGGCATCGGCGCCATCCATGCTGAGGGGTGGACCGGAAAAGGCGTGAAGATCGCCGTGATCGACGGAAACATCAATCCGGATCTTCCCTCATTCTCAGGACGGAACCTCACGGTCGATGCGCGGTCCCTGTGTGCCGAGTATCCACTGCCCACCACCACAGAGGTGACAGGTGACTCCGTGCATGGAACGACTCTCGTGGCGCACATCATCGGTACAGGGGACGGTCCCGGGGCCATTAAGGGGATAGCGCCTGACGCGGACGTTACGTTCTACAGCTATGGCACGAGAGAGGGCGAAGCCTGTACTGCATCGGAGTTCGCCGACACGCTCAGCTCCGGCGCTCTGGCAATCCAACGTGCGGTCGATGGGGGCGCTCAGATTGTCACCACCTCTGTGCTCGATTCCCCGCGCTCAGGCGATGCGGACGTCGTCGCGAACGCCATCGCGAAGGGGGTCATCCTCATCTCGGCGACTTCTAACCCGACCACCCCCAAAGGGAAGGGTCTTGACGGCTTCCGTGGTGTGCTGAATATATCCGCGGTTGATCAGGCTGGGGCACTTCAGAAGACCGCCGATGGAAGTCCGTTTGCGCTGGCATGGACGACACTCGTCGCCCCGGGCGTGGATCTCCCCACGATTGGGAGAGTGGGCGGTTCCTGGACTCAATCGGTTGCAGCTTCCGGCTCGTCATTCGCAGCGCCACTTGTCGCGGGCATGATGGCGCTGACTAAACAGAAGTACGCAGACGCCACGGGCAATCAACTCTTGCAGAGTGCGATCCACAACACCGGCAAGGACGACCACGAGCTGATCTACGATTCTGCGAGCGGATTCGGGTACGGCCTTGCCTGGCCAGCACACCTCCTCCGCGAGAGCCCCTCGCAGTACCCGAACGAGAATCCGTTACTTTCACGGGGGGACCCGCAACCGACAGACGCCGATATCGAGGCCGCTGCTCAACGTGGGTTCACCTATCCGCCGGCCGTTCAAGCCGACTCCCCTCAGGGCCCGGCCGCCCCCCGATCCGGGGATGACTCGCCGCAGAACGCGTCGACCGCCATGAGCTGGCTCCTGCCGATCGCCGTCGCCGCTCTCGCTGTCGCCGTTCTCGCCGGGGCGGTCATCACCCTGGTTGTGGTTACGAGAACGAGAAGAAACCGAACAGGAGCAGCGCGATGACCGGTCCTTATGAGCAGGGTCTCATCAACATCGCCGACGGCGGTGCCCCCTTCGACGTCCCTATTGTGCGAAACCTGGTTGCCAAGCTGGTCGAACTTCGTGATGTCGTCGGCGCGGCCGCGCAGCAGCCGGGTATCGAGGGCGATTCTGCTGACGCAGCCTCCGCGAAGTTCCTCGCCGCGAGAAACACGATCGGAGAGCAGATCGTTTATCTCGAGAAGACGCTGCAGACCGCCCTCGAAACCGCCAACGGCGTTCGAGATGATGCGCGTGAACGGCTTGCCAATCTTCCCGCAGGCCAGCTGACCTCGGGACAGGAGTCTTTAGTTCGAACCGCTGCTGTGGGTACGACGCTCATTTTCGGGCCGCTGGCTTTGCTAGCAGGTGAAGGGGCTGTGCAGGCGTTCAACGGACAACTTAGTCAGCAGCGCGAGGCTCAGGCGAAGCGGGATTTTGAATCCGTCAGCGGCACGCTGCAGGGTTTGAACCCGCCCTCACCCCCGCCGGCCGAGTTCCAGGTGACCAAGCCGAAACGCTTCGTTGAAGAGGAGACTCCCACCACTACCGGGGGATACCCCTCCGGGGGCGGGCCTCGTCCCGGCACTAGGCCGACGGGATCGACGAACGATTCCCCCACCTTTGTTCCCCGCGGATACGACCCGGCGGACCCCGTCCAGACCACGCCGACGCCGGAACACCTGATTCCCCGTCCCGACACCCCGCGTGGCCCCGGCATCGACCTCGGCCAGGTTCCCCCGCACTACACCCCGCCGACGCCGGACGGCTCGATCTCGGGCATCGGCACCCTTCCCGGACATGTCTCCGGCCCCGGCTTGATCGGGGGTCCCTTCCCCGGCGGGATCTCCGGGGGCGGGGCGGGCCTCGGCTCGGGCCTCTCGGCCGGACTGATCGCAGGGGGCGGTGGCGCAGCGGCCCTCAGCCGGTTGAGCTCGGGGGCGGGCTCAACCACCGCGGCCGGCGGACGCCCCATCAGCGGGAGCGGAGGACTCCTCGGCAAGAGCGGAGCCTCGGCCACCGGCACCGGGCTCGGCGGACGCTCGGGCACCGGCTCCCTGGGCGGCGGCGCAGGCGGCACGGGCGCATCCGGAACCGGCGCGAACGCCGCCGCGGCCGGAAGCCGTGGAGCCGGGACGTCGGCCACCACCGGTGGAGCCGGGGGCAGCACGGCGGGCGGGGGCGCCGCCGGCAGCCGGGGCGCCGGAGGTATGGGCTCGGGCTCACGCTCCGATCGCCGCGACGAGCGACGTGGCCTCGGCGGCCCCATCGCCCCTCGCCTCGAAGACGACGAAGAGACCGGTCCCCGTTCCGAGAACGCCGCCGCGGGCTCGCGCGACGACTGAGGCGCGGCATCCGGAGCGCGGCATCCGGAAGCCGACGACCTGCTAGCGTGCCAGACAGTGACACGGGGTGCCCGCAAGGGCTGAGAACACACCCGTCGAACCTGATCTAGTTCGTACTAGCGAAGGGATGTCGCGAATGGTCGTTCGCACGTCGTCGTCTCCGTCCACCCTTACACCCAGCACCGCCGCAGCAGCCCTCGACGCTCTGCGCGAGGCCACCCCGCTGACGCAGTGCATCACGAACGCGGTGGTGACGAACTTCACCGCCAACGCACTGCTCGCCCTCGGCGCGGCACCCGCGATGTGCGACATCCCCGGAGAGGCCGGGATGTTCGCCGGCATCTCGAGCGGGGTGCTCGTCAACCTCGGCACCCCCACGAGCGAGCAGAGGGATGCCGCCCGCGAGGCCGTCACCGCGGGAACCCCCTGGGTCCTCGACCCCGTCGCCGTCGGCGCCCTGCCCGT
>Ga0308159_1002947_pt1 | contig 18376 bp, 16 predicted proteins | sample PhyCR1_FD_201040 | JGI IMG/M metagenome (GOLD analysis project Ga0308159, IMG submission 201040) | Phyllosphere microbial communities from UC Gill Tract Community Farm, Albany, California, United States - DLSLC.R1 | ecosystem: Host-associated > Plants > Phyllosphere > Unclassified | place: USA... | reverse complement strand
TACAGCCCGCCTTCGGGAACACGCAGGGCGAAGCTGCGTTGTTCGTCACGGCCCAGGGTGAGGAAGACCGGCTGCCCGGCGCCCAGCGTGCCGAGATTGGGCAGCGGCTGCGGCCGGGGCATGGCCACCGGCGCGGCGGGCTGGCGCCAGGAGAGGATGGTGGTGCGCGGGGCCTGCGGGGCCGGCAGGCGCAGCGCGGCGGGGTTGCCGGCCACGATGCGTGCTTCGGCCGCGCCGCCGCCCAGGGCGGTGGCCACCGGCTCCCCCACTGCGCGGACGGCCAGGGGGAATTCCAGCACCTGGCCGGGCAGCTGAGTCAGGGTCAGCGGTCCGGCGGCGGGGTCCAGCGGCAGCGGGCGGGCCACCAGGCCGAGATCGCTGCCGTTGGAGAGCAGGGAGAGGCGCTGCCCTTCCTCCAGCGTGACGGTGCCGAGCGGCAGTACCGGGTCGGCCGGTTGCGGCGGCGCCGGGTTGGCGGGGATCAGGCCCGGGGGGCCGACCGTCAGGTCCAGCACGCCGCTGGCATTGGCGGGCGGTTCCAGCCGCAGCCGGTACCAGCCGGGGGCGAGGTCCCAGCCACGCTGGGAGTCGCCGTTGGCGGCGCCGGGCGCGCGCGGGGCGGTGACGGGCTGGATGGTGGCGTTGACCGCCACGCCATCCGCCCGCACGGCGATGGGGCCGGGTGCAGTGACCTGCACCAGCAGTGTGACGGGGCCGCGCAGGTTGAAGCGGCTGCGCCAGGCTTGGCCGGGCGCGACGCGCGGGCCACTGCTGCCAAGCAATACCGGCTCCCGCCCGCTTTGGTCCCGCCGCAGCAGGATGGTGGCGGGTACGCCGTCGCCGCCCAGGCCGACCGCTTCGGCGGCGACGAGATAGGTGCCGGGGCCGGGCTGGCGGCGGATGGCCTCGCCGCCAAAGGCGCGTAGCTGGAAGGCCTGGCCTTCCCGCCCGGTGACGGTCACGTGCCGTGGTGCGTCGCCACGTGGGTTGGTGTTGAGCTGGATCACCGGGTCGCGCCGTTCCGGCAGGATGACGGCGCTGGCGATGCGCGGGCCGGTGGCCACTTCCAGCCGCGCGGCTGCGGGCTCGGGCAGGGTCAGGCGGAAGCGGTTGGCTTGGCTGGGCAGCTCGTACACCTCGCTGCCGAAGGGGCCGATGACGCCACTGAGCCAGCCCTGCACCAAAGCGGGGGCGCCATCCATCCGCAGGTGGAAGGGGGTGGCCGGGGCGCCGTCCGCCCAGGGCAGCGACGGGCCGCCATAGGCGGTGACCAGGTAGGTGCCGGGTTCCAGCTCCGGCGTCAGCAGCAGGCGGCTCAGCGTGTGGCCGGGGGTGGGTTCGATCGTCGCGGCGTCCGGCGTGGTGGGGACGAGGTCGCGGCCCTCGCGCCACAGCCGCAGGTCCCGCAGGCCGCGCCCGGCGGCCTCGATGCGGACGGGGCGCTGCTTGTCCACCACGAACCAGAAGGCACGCTGTTGCAGGTCCGCCAGCGTCGCGCTGAGGGTTTCGCCGGAGCGCAGGATGGCGGGCGGCGCGGCCTCGGCGAAGGGGGTGACGCTGAGGCGGGTGTCGCCCTGGGCGTTCTCGGCGCCCTGGGTGCGCAGCTTGTAGGTGCCGGTATCGAGCAGCACGTCCAGCCGGCCATCGGCGGCGCCGGGCGCGCCGGCCTCGTCGGCGGGGCCGGTCAGCATGTCCACCAACTGCAGGGCGGTGCCGGTAGGGCTTTCAGCGCGGATGGCGAAGCGGCCGGGCTGGAGCACTTCCACGAGTGTCTCGCCCTGTCCGGCGGTGGGTAGCGTCTCGCGCTGGAGGCGCGCGGCAGGGGCGGTGACGGCGGGACCGGGTGGCAGGGCGGCCGGCGCGGCGGCGGTGGCTGTGGGCCATGCGGGCGCGGGCAGCGGGGCGATGGGCGTGGCGGTTTGCGGGCGCGCGGGGGCGGGTGTGCCGGGGTTAGGCGGACCAGAGTTGGGAGTGCCGGGGGTGGCCGTGGCGCTCTTCGGTACGTCGGTGGGTGTGGTGCCAGGGTTGGGCGCGCGGGGCGTGGCGGGGGAAGCGGTCTGGCCCTGGGGTGGCTGGCCGATTAGGGACAGCGCGGCGATGCGGGCGGTGAAGGCCTGGGCGAGGCAGGCCTCCAGCGCCGCGCCGCCATGGCCGCCGCATTCGCGCCTGCGTTCCGTCAGCCAGCGCAGCTGGGCCTCGCGGATCTCGGCCGTCTGGCCGGGCATGCGGGCGATCGCCTGGCGATAGGCATCGAGCAGAGCCGCATCCTGCGTCAGCAGCTGGGGGGAGGCGCAGATGGCCTTGTCCACCGGCGTGGTGGCGCGGCCGCAATTGATCTGCGCCGAAGCTGGATGGACCAGGGGAAACGCCGCCAGCACGCCGGAAAGGATGGCGAGACGGCGATACGACATGGGGGCGTTCCTCGGTTCGCCGTCGTGGCCGCGGAAAGGGCGGGCGACCCGGCGTTGCGCGGATACTTCCCTGCTTCCGGGCGGGCGGCAAGGCTGCAGCTGGGCCCGGCCGTTCACATGCGCGCGCAGCCTTGGCGGCCTGGCGGCCCCGCAAGGGCGAAGGCATGCGCGGGGGCCTTCGCGGCACGGGAAAGCAAGGGCGAAGAATGCGCTCTGAAAAAAATCTCCGTGTTTGTTTTCCGATGCCCCGCAGCGGCGTCGCCCGGCAAGGCGGTGCGGGGCGTGGCGTTGTGGCGGCGGGTGGGGCGGTCTTATAAGCAGCACCCCGCCGCGAAATGCGGCCAGCCCCTGCCCGCCCCTGAGCGGACCGGACGGCGGCGCCGGCAGGATGCAGGCGGGGACAGCGCAGGAGCGGAACGAGCATGGATTACGCGCAGGAACTGGCAGGCAAGCGGGTGGTCGTCACCGGCGCCTGCGGCATCATCGGCGGTTGGCTGGCCGAGACCTTCGGCCGCGCCGGGGCACGCCTCTGCCTGACCGATGCCCGGGCCGAGGAACTGGCCAAGCTGAAGGACGCGCCGTACTTCACCGAGGGCAGCTTCGTGCAGGCGACCGACCTGCGCGACGCCGACGCCATCGAGGGGCTGGCCGGTGCCGTGCGCCGCCATTGGGGCGCCGCCGACGTGCTGGTGAACAATGCCGGCATCTACCCCAGCGGCTTCCTGCTGGACGTGGATGCCGATGAGTGGGACCGGATCTTCGACATCAACCTGCGGGCGCCCTTCCTGCTGACGCGGGCGATGGCCAAGCTGATGATCGAGCAGAAGATCCCAGGCTCCATCATCAACATCTCCTCCGGCGCCGCGCGCAAGATGCGGCGCACGGCCTGCCCCTACAGCACCTCCAAGACCGCGCTGGACCGGCTGACCAAGGGCTTCGCCATCGAGCTGGCGGAATACGGCATCCGCGCCAATGCGCTTGAGCCGGGCTTCGCCGCGGGCAGCGCCGTCAGCTCCCTGAGCCAGGCGCATGTGGAGATCGTGACGGCGAATATTCCGATGGGCCGGGCCACGACGCAGCAGGATGTGGGGCAGGCGGCGCTGTTCCTGGCCAGCTCGGCCAGCGCCTACATCACCGGGGCGTCGCTGCCGGTGGATGGCGGCAATTCCATCGGTTCCCTGGCGGTGTACCAGGACAAGAAGCACGCGCTGTAGGCGGCGGTTGGCGGGGCGCGGCTGCCATGCTGTGCCCCGCCCAGGGGCCCATCGGGTCACGGGCCGGGCTGGTAGAGGGCCCGGCCCAGCCCAAGATGGCCGAGCCGTTTCCGTGACTTAAGGCCGCTTCTCTGGCTCGATGGGGGGTGGAGTGCTAGGCTCGGCCGGTACTCCGGCACTCCCGGGATGCCTTGCCCGCCAGAAAGCGATTTGCCATGCGGCTCCTGCGTCGTTCCGTCCTTCCGTTGCTGCTAGGCCCGGTGCTGGCTGGCGTGCCGCTGGCGCGGGGCCGCGCGCAGACGCCCGCGCCTGCGCCCGCTGCCGGGGCCGCCGCCGCCGAGCCGGCCGGGCTGGTCTATGTGCTGAACTCGGGCGAGGCCAACATCCTGGTGCTGGACGCGGCGACGCGGGGAGAGGTGCGGCGCATCCCCGTGCTGCGGGAAGTGCACCACTTGGCGCTGACGCCGAAGGGCGACCTGCTGCTGATCGGCGATTCCGGCGCCAACGAGATGCTGTTCCTGAACCCGAAGACGGGCGAGATGGTAAAGCGGGAGGCGCTGTCCAACCCGTACCACCTGGGCTTCAGCCCGGATGGCGCGTTCCTGGTGATCACCAGCCTGCGGCGGGACCAGGTGGATATCTATGGCTGGGATGGCGCGGCGCTCTCCCTGCTCGGGCGGCTGAAGCTGCCGGACATGCCGAGCCACATGGCGTTCAGCCCGGACAGCAAGATCGTCTACGTCACATTGCAGGGCACGCGGGCGCTGACCGCCATCAGCATGGAGACGCGGCTGCCCTTGTGGAGCGTCGATGTCGGGCCGCAGCCGGCGGGGGTGATCTGGCATGAGGGCAAGCTGCTGGTCGGCATCATGGGCAGCGACAACGTGGCGGTGGTGGACCCGACGACGCAACTGGTGGAGCGGCGGATCAAGGTGGGGCGCGGCGCGCATGCCGTGTTCCCGGGCCCGGCGCGGGATGGGAAGCCGGGGCTGCTCTACGTGACCAGCCGGGTGGATAGCCGCATCAGCGTGCTGGACCCCGCCAGCCTGGACGTGGTGAAGGTGCTGGACGTGCCGGGCGGGCCGGATTGCGTCAGTTTCGACCCGCAGGGCCGGCTGTGGGTGACGCAGCGCTGGCTGGGGCGCATCGCCCTGGTGGACCCGGAGACGGGGACGGTGGAGAGCCAGCGGGTCGGGCGCTCGCCGCACGGCATCCTGTTCGAGCCGGGGGCGGCGGTAACGCCGGTGGCGGCCCAGGCCTCCGCGACGGCCCCAGCGGCGGCAGCGGCCCCGGTGGGCGTGGTGGCGCCGGCTGCCGCGGCGCCGGTGGCGCCTGAGCCCGCCCCTGCGGCGACGGCTGAGGCACCGGTGCGGCGGCGGCTGTTCGCCCCCCGCGCAATGCCGAATTGAGCGGCCGGATGGCGATGGCGTCCCGCCGTGCGGTGCTGGGCGCTATGGCGTCCGGCTTCGTCTTGCCAGCCCTGGCGGCGCCGGCCTTGCCGCAGTGCCGCGCCGGCACGCTGTACCTGACCATCGACACCGGCTGGGGGCGGGAGGCGGAGATGATCGCCGCCGTGCTGCGCCGGCGTGAGGTGAAGGCCACGCTGTTCCTGGCCGACGAGCCGGATTTCCGTGGCGGCACCACGCTGGGCCCTACCTGGGCCGGCTTCTGGCGGGACCGGGTGGCGGAGGGGCATGCGTTCGGCAGCCACACCACCCGGCATTGGTATTTCACCGGCGATGTGGGGGCGGACAGGGTCCGCTATGCCTCTCGCCGCGCCGGCGAGGGCAGCGAGGTGCTGGACGGGCCGGCACTGTGCGCCGAGCTGGCACGGCCGATCGCGCTGTTGCGGCAGGTGGCGCCGGAGGCGCAGGTGCTGCCGTTGTGGCGCGCGCCCGGTGGGCGCACGACGCCAAATGCGCTGCGTCTGGCGGCGGCCTGTGGGCTGCGCCACCAGGGTTGGTCCGCCAACGGCTTCCTGGGCGATGAGCTGGACAGTGCCGCACACCCCAACAAGGCGCTACTGGCGCAGGCGCTGCGGCGCACGCGGGATGGCGAGGTGCTGCTGATGCACTGGGGCGTCCGCAGCCGGCGGGAGCCCTTCGGGCTGGTGTTCGAGGATGTGGTGAGCGGCCTGCAGGCGCGGGGCTTCTGCTTCGCCACCCTGCCGGCCAGCGGGACATAGGAAGCCGCCGCGATGTTCGATGCGATTCAGGATGCCTGGAACGGCCTGAACGGATGGCTGTTCGAGCTGGTCGTGCAGCCGCTGCTCTACGCCACCGGCCTGATGGCCTGGGCGGAGGACTCCTTCGACTGGATGAACTTCTTCCTGTTCGGGCTGGTGCAGGTGGCGGTGGTCTACCTGATCTGCCGCCCGCTGGAAGCCTGGAAGCCGGTGGAGCGCTGGCCGGACCGCAAGGATGTCCGCACCGACATCATCTACACCATGCTGACCCGGCTGGGCATCCTGCCGCTGATCGCCTTCGTGGCGTTCTCGGCGATGAATTCCTGGTTCGCCGGCTGGCTGGCCGATGTGGGGTGGATGCCGCCGACGCTGGAGATGGTGTTCCCGGTGTTGCGGGAGAATGCCTGGCTGGCCTTCCTGGTCTACATCGTCATCCTGGATTTCGGTGAGTACTGGCGGCACCGGCTGCAGCACGCCCTGCCCTGGTGGTGGGCGCTGCATTCCATCCACCACGCCCAGCAGCAGATGACCTTCTGGACCGACGACCGCAACCATGTGGTGGACGACATCCTGGGGGCGCTGTGGTTCGGCGGGCTGGCGCTGCTGATCGGCGTGCCGCCGGAGCAGTTTCCGCTGGCGGTGACGCTGCTGCGGGTGGCGGAGAGCCTGAGCCACGCCAATATCCGCCTTTCCTTCGGCAAGGTGGGGGAGCGGCTGGTGGTCTCCCCACGCTTCCACCGGCTGCATCATGGCGTGCTGAACCCGGGTGATGAGGGCCGCAACTTCGCCGTGCTGCTGCCGGTATGGGACTGGGTGTTCCGCACCGCCGATTTCCGCCGGGACCACTTCCCGCCTACCGGAGATTCTGACGCGCCGGACGTGCTGGCGCATGGCGGCTGGTTCCGCCAGCAGGTGGCCGGATTGCGGCGGATGGGGCTGGCGCTGATCGGGCGTTCGGCCGGCTGAGCCTGCGCGCTGGCCGATAGCGCGGATGTGTAGCGGCTTGGGCTTTGCAGTCGCGCTAACGTGCGGCCTTGGCGTCGTGCCCGCCGAATTTTAGCGAAATAGAATAACGTCGGGCGTAAGGTAAGTTCGCCCAGGTAAAACGACCCTCGCTCTGTTTGTGCCTGGATTGCTGCGCTGCAATATCCGTGTTGCCAACTTGGGGTTGCCATGCGATGCAGGGGCCCTTCAGCCCCATCAAGGCAGGGATTACCGCGATGCTGCCCAATTCCATTGTTGAGATCGGTTCCGCGCGCTTCGGCAACCGTCTTCCGATCTCCATCATCGCGGGCCCATGCCAGCTCGAGAGCCGGGCGCATGCGCTGGAAATGGCGTCGGCGCTGAAGGAGATCACGCAGCGCCTGGGCATCGGCCTGGTGTTCAAGACGTCCTTCGACAAGGCGAACCGCACCAGCGTGAATGCCGAACGCGGCCTGGGCCTGGCGCAGTCCCTGCCCATCTTTGCCGAGATCCGCGAGAGCCTGGGCCTGCCGGTGCTGACCGACGTGCACGATGCCCACCAGTGCGCCGACGTGGCGCAGGCGGTGGACGTGCTGCAGATCCCCGCCTTCCTGTGCCGGCAGACTGACCTGTTGCTGGCAGCCGCCGCCACTGGCCGGGCGATGAACATCAAGAAGGGCCAGTTCCTGGCGCCTTGGGACATGGCCAACGTGCTGGCCAAGCCGGTGCAGGCCGGCAACCCGAATGTCATGCTGTGCGACCGGGGCACCAGCTTCGGCTACAACACGCTGGTCTCCGATTTCCGCGGCCTGCCGATCATGGCGCGCACCGGCGCGCCGGTGATCTTCGATGCCACCCACTCCGTGCAGCAGCCGGGCGGGATGGGCGGCAGCAGCGGCGGCCAGCGCGAATTCGTGCCGGTGCTGGCGCGGGCGGCCGTGGCGGTCGGCGTCGCCGGGCTGTTCATCGAGACGCATGAGGACCCGGACAAGGCGCCGTCCGACGGCCCCAACATGGTGCCGCTGCGCCAGTTCGAGGGCCTGCTGCGCGACCTGATGGCGCTGGACCAGTTGAGCAAGGTGCAGAGCGCCCGCGCCGAGGCCGAGCTGGAGACGCTGGCATGAAGCCCGTCGTCATGATACCGGCGCGGCTGGCGGCGTCCCGCCTGCCGAACAAGCCGCTGGCCGACCTGAACGGCGAGCCGATGATCGTAGCCGTCTGGCGCCGGGCCATCGAGGCCGATATCGCGCCGGTCTGGATTGCCACCGACACCAAGGCGATCGTCGATGCCATCCAGGCGGTGGGCGGCAAGGCGGTGCTGACCCGCGCTGACCATCCCTCCGGCTCCGACCGGGTGTTCGAGGCACTGGGCAAGATCGACCCGGATGGCGCCTATGACGCCGTCATCAACGTGCAGGGCGACCTGCCGACCGTGACCCCGGCCACCATCCGCGCCGCGGCCGAGCCGTTGCGCGACCCCGAGGTGGATATCGGCACCCCGGTCGCCATCATCCACCGCGAGGAAGAGCGTTCCGCCAGCAGCGTGGTGAAGATGGTGGGCACGCCGCTGGGCGGTGGCCGCTTCCGCGCGCTGTACTTCACCCGCGCCCAGGCCCCGTGGGGCGACGGGCCGCTCTACCACCATATCGGCCTGTACGCGTGGCGCCGCGCGGCGCTGGCCCGCTTCGTCGGCCTGCCCCCTTCCCCGCTGGAACTGCGGGAGAAGCTGGAGCAGCTGCGTGCGCTGGAAGCCGGCATGCGCATCGACGCGATGGAGGTGTCCGAGGTGCCGCTGGGCGTCGACACGCCGGCGGACCTGATGCGGGCGCGCGAGCTGATGTCGGCGCAGGCCGGCCCCGCTTGAACCACGTCCCGGAGAACAGGAGCCCCAGCATGGACCTGGCCGAGAGCACGCCTTCGACTCGCGCCGCGCTGGATGCCGCGCGCGGCACGGTGGAACTGGAGACCCAGGGCCTGGCCGCGCTGCGCGATGCGCTGGACGGTGACCTCGGCCTGGCCTTCGAGCGCGCGGTGGACGCCATCCGCACCGTGCAGGAGAAGAATGGCCGGCTGATCGTCACCGGCATGGGCAAGTCCGGCCATATCGGCCGCAAGATCGCGGCCACGCTCGCCTCCACCGGCACGCCTGCCTATTTCGTGCATCCGGGCGAGGCCAGCCATGGCGACCTCGGCATGATCCGCGACGAGGATGCGGTGCTGGCGCTGTCCTGGTCCGGCGAGGCGCCGGAACTGTCGGATATCTGCTCCTACTGCATCCGCTTCAGCATCCCGCTGGTCGCCATCACCTCTGGCGAGGACAGTGCGCTGGGGCGCGCGGCCACCTTGCCGCTGGTGCTGCCACGGCAGCCGGAAGCCTGCCCGAACGGGCTGGCGCCGACCACCTCCACCACCATGCAGTTGGCGATGGGCGATGCGCTGGCAGTGGCCTTGCTCTCCATGAAGGGGTTCTCGGCGCAGGATTTCCGCCGCTTCCACCCGGGTGGCAAGCTGGGCTCCAAGCTGCGCAAGGCGCGGGACCTGATGCACGCGGCCCCTGGCATTCCGCTGGTGCGCGACGATGCCAGGCTGTCCGACGCCATCATGGAGATGACCTCCAAGCGCTTCGGCGTGACCGGCGTGGTGGACGAGGCCGGGCATCTGGTCGGCGTCATCACCGATGGCGATTTGCGCCGCACCTTCGCCGGGCGGTTCGAGGACCGGGCGGTGGCCGAGGTGATGACCCGTAAGCCGCGCACCATGCCGCCGGATACCATCGCGACGGAGTTGGTGGCGGCGATCAACGATGCCGGCATCACCACGCTGTTCATCGTGGAAGACCGCCGGCCGGTCGGCATCGTGCATGTGCACGACCTGCTGCGCGCCGGGGTGATCTGAACTCGGCGCATCCGCGCCGCCGGTGAGCGGCGGACGGGCCCCCTGCCCTGTCACATGCCCGGACCTTGTCAGGCCATGGGCCGCAGGGTGATGACGGACAGGGCCAGGGACAGCGCGCGGTCGTCCATCTGGCCGCGCTGGCGCGGGCTTTCGGTGCGCAGCGTGTCGATATCCAGCCGCAGCGTGCCGAGATGGGCCATCGGACCCGGACGCGGGCAAGCGCGGAGCTGGGTTGTCCCCCCTTGTTCCAGCAGTACGGCCGGGGTCCAGGCGCCGCCATCCAGCGCCATGCGGACATGGCCCAGCACCTCCGGCACGAAGGCGGAATGGATGTGCAGGCGGATTTCCAGCGGCACGCTGAGGGGCGGCAGGAAGACGGTGGCCAGGGGCGCCGGGCCGATCCAGCGGAAAATAGTGCCGTCCTGCGATTGCTCGGCCGGGTAAAAGCCGCCCTGGACCAGATCGGCATCGCAGACCAACATCGTTGCAACGTTGTGCGCCACTGCCTGCCTTTCCGGATGGTGGATGCGTGATGGTAGAGCGTGATCGCCGGCGGTGGAAACCTCGTGGGCGTGCATCATGCGATCTGATGAAGGTCGGGGCGTATAGCAGGTAGAACGGTTCGGGCCGGTGTGGTGGCGGGGCGATGCCGGGATGCGGAGTGTGAGCTTGGTCTGCCGTATGATTCGGAAATGTGCCGGGACGGGTATCGTGGGGAGAAGCCGTTGATGGACTTGCCGCGTCCGGCGCAGGGCGAGCCTGCCGCCATGTCCTTTGCGGAACTAGGATTGCGCCTCCGGGTGGAGGTGTTCCGGCTGCTTTCGCCGGTGGCCGCGAGCTGGCTGGCGGAGCCGCCGCTGGTGATGGACGGGCGGCCGCCTCGCCTGCCGGCCGCCGATACCGCGCATGAGGTGCCGTGGGCGGGACGGGGGCCGCGTGAGTGGCGGATCTATACAAGGCGGCAGATCGATCCGCGCAAGCCATTCTCCCTGCGCGCTGTGGTGCCCGATGCGCCGCCTTATGACCGCGCGGTCGATGCCGCCTTCCTGGCCTTTCTCAACCGTCTGCCGGACCCTGCCGGCCGGGCCGATTACGCCCGCTCGATCGAAAGCGGCGCCTTGAGTGTCGAGGTGGTGCTGCGCGCCGTGGCGGCCTCGACGGAGGCGCGGGCGCGGGGGGAAGAGGTCAGGCTGGTCTGTGCCGCGATTCCTTGAGTCACCTGCCCTGCCACCTGGAAGGAACCCGCTGTGAGCCTGCCTTCCCTGCTGCTGCTGGCTGCACCTGACGACACCGACCTGCGGCCCCTGGTGGAGGCGCTGGCGCCTGATTGGGTGGTGACGGTGTGCGTGCCGCGCGCGCTGTTCCGCTATGCCGGCGGGGCTGCGGCGCTGGCGGAGTTGCGGCAGCGGGCGCGGGAGGCGGCGGTGGTGCTGCATCTCTCGGCGGATGGTGCCGCGGCGCTGGCTGGGCTGGAAGGGCTGGCGGAAATCTATGCACCGGCCGAGCTGGCGCTGTGCCGACCGGGCCCGGAAGAGATGGCCGAGGCTGAGGCATGGGAAGCGTTGTGGCGGCGGGAACGGGACCTTGCCCGCCGCTGCCGCCGGCTTGTGGTGCGGGACGCCGACATCGCGCTGAAGGCGCGGCTGCTCTACGGCGTGGGCAACGACCGGCTGCATGTGGCGGCGGCCGGGGCGGTGCCGGCGCTGGTGCGGGAGGCGCTGACGGCAGGGCCTGCAAGCCCCTCCCCTGCCCCGGGCTTTACGCTGGCTTTGAACGACTACCTGGTCATCGACCGGCAGATTGGCGGTGCGGTGCGGGTACGCCAGGGGCTGGCGGCGTTGGAGGCGGATACGGTGCTGCTCTCCCTCGGCATCTATGGCGCGGTGCGCTTCGTGGCGCCGCGGGTGTTGCAGGTCTCGGTGCCGAAGGAGGCCGGGCAGCGGGCGATGGAAGCGGATTTGCGGGCGCTGGCCGGTAGTGGGTTGGAGGATATCGCTTCCGCCATGCATGCGCCGTTGCACGGGCCGCTGGTGGCCGTGGCGGCAGACCTGGCGCGGCGGGCGAACGTGGCGGTGTTCGAGCATTGCTACCTGGCGCCACTGCTGGATGCGATCCACGCCGCCGCGCCCGGCCTGCCGGTGGTCTATGACGCGCATAATGTCGAGGCGCGGTTGAAGCGGGAGTTGTTGGCCGGGCACCCGGCGGCAGCAGCGCTGTGCGATTTCGTGGCCGAGGTGGAGCGGCGGTTGGTCGATGCCGCCGCGCTGGTGCTGTGTTGCAGCGAGGCGGATGCGGCTGTGTTCCGGCCGCATGCGCGGCAGGTCGTGATGATGCCGCATGGCGTGGCCCCTGCCCTGGCGCCATCGGCGCCGGTGACTGGCGAGACGCCCAGGGTAGGATTCCTGGGATCAACGCATCCGCCGAATGTGGCGGCGGTGCGATTCATTCTGGACGAAGTTTCGCCACGACTTCCCGAGGTGGTGTTCGAGATCGTTGGCAGTGTCTGTGCCGGGCTGAGCACGGCGTTGCCGAATGTGGTGCTGCTGGGCGCGGTGTCCGAAGCGGCGAAGGATACGGCGCTGGCGGGGTGGACCGTCGCGTTGAACCCGGTGGAAGGCGGCAGCGGTGCCAGCCTGAAGTTGGCGGATTACCTGGCGCACGGCCTGCCGACCGTGAACACTGTTCATGCTGCCAGGGGCTTCGCGGAGGTGCTGGCGGGGGCCGGGTTGGTGGCGCCGTTGGAAGCGTTTCCGGAAACGCTTCGGCGCTTGCTGGAAGATACGGCTTTGCTGGGCAGGCTGCAGGAAGCTGCCAGGATGGCTGCCAGCGCCCAGAGCTGGCCGAGCGTGGCAAGGGAGGCGCGGAAGGCCATTCATGCCCTGGTAGCCGCCTACAGCCCGCCAGAGGGCAAGGCGTTGTTGGCAGTCGGCGATGGCAAGGCGCTGCGCGGGCGGCTTTATCCAGGATTTGAGCGGGTGGACGTGCTGGTGGAAGGCGAGGTTCCTGCTTTGCCAGCCGGGGCTGATCGGTTGCTGGACTTGCTGGCCCAACAGCGGGACTGGTGGGCCAGCCGTGTATCGCCGGATTTAGTTGATTCGATATCGAAACTTAATGGTGAGGGTTCGGCCTACGGAGTTGGGCGGGGTGGTGAGGTGCGGGAGCCAGGATGCGGCTTTGTGCTGCCACCTAGTAGCCGGGAGTTGTCGATGCGCTGGGAGGTCTCTGGTGCTATCGCGGTGCAGCTGTTTTGTGGCGGGCTAGACGGCGGGCCCCTCGCTCTCACGCTAGACACGGTTCTGGAGGGTGACGGCACGCTCCGGCTGCCGCTTGCGGCGCAGGATGGAGCGATGCTGCTTCAGCTATGGGTGAAGGGCGGACCGGCGCGGCTGATGGACGTTGCCGTTACGGCCCCCGAGTACCGGCTGCTTGCGTTGGAGAGTCCGCCGCTGGTGGAGCTGCCAGAGGTGAGCACAGGGGTGAGGCAGGCTTGGACGGGGCGCTACCAGGCGGTGCTGGGGGTCATACCGGCAGGCTTGTCGTTGGGGCCCCTGCCCGCCCCGGGTGGGCCAGAGCCAGACGCGGTACGTTGGAGTGGTGTGGCGGAGTTACTGGCTGAGGCAGCGTCGGCCCGACGTGGCGTGGCGGCGCGGCAGGCTTTAGGGCTGGAGCAACCTTTTGCCCTTGTGGTCGGGGATGCATCCTTTGCCGAGGCGGGAAGCATGCCGATGGTGCGCTACCGGGATGGCGAGGCAACCCACCAGGATGCGGATGGCCAGTGGCGGACGCTGGCGATGCCGATCGGCTGGCTGCTGCTTTCAGCGGCGCCGGCCTGCCGGATGCTGGTGACCGTAGGGACTGCGGATGCGGCGCTGATTGAATTGGCAACGCTGGCCGGTGTGCCACACCGGCAAGGCTGACGAAGGTCGTCAGCCTCGGGCAGTGCCCTGGTAGAGCTCGACCAGGAAATCGGTCGAGACCTCGTTGAACCCCCAGAAATTACCGAGGGATAGTCGTAGCGCGTTGGGTGGCCGGCGGAAGCTGTGCCCGGTCCTGGCCGTGGTGTTCAGCAGCGGTGCGAGCGTGTCCCGCCAGAAATCCGTGCTGAAGCAGGCGTCGTAGAGGCTGAGGTGCTGGCCAGGTTCGGCTTGCTCAGCGGTGTCGGGGATATTGAAGGGCAGCGCCGACAGGGCGGTGACCTGCTTGCCGAAATAGCGGGCCTCGACCAGGACACTGGAGCTGATGCCGATGACGTGGCTTAGATTCTCCTGCGGCAGCAGCGTGTAGATGTTGGCGGACGCGGTGGTCATGCCGTCGAACGGTGTGCCGTGGAGACCGGGGCCGGCGGGGTTGTAGGGGTGTGGCTTGAACATCAGCGGCTGGCTGGGTGGTAGCAGGCCGCGCAACGTATCTGCGTAATCGGCCAGGCCATGCAGTCGGCCATCGATGATGAGGGAGCGGTCCACCCGGGTCTGGCCAACCAGCAACGTGGTATCCGGTGCGATGGGGATATGCGGGCGCTTGATGGCGGCGGCGGCCAATAAATCCGCCCAGTCGAAATAGGTTTCGCTGGGGGTATGGTGGGGGCGCATGGCCTCGAACAGCGCGGGGGTGTTAGTCTGCGCGGCGAAGAATACGTCCGGCAGAAAGCGCACCGGGTGGATGTTCAGGTCGATATAGGGGATGCCAAGCTGGGTGAGCGCCTGCTTGATGCTCTCCGCCATTTCGAACGAGATGACCAGGCTGCCCTGGAAGATGGCTTCCAATCGATTCATGACCGGGCGGTTGAATTGGCGGGCGGAGAATGCCTCGACCCAGCCTTCCGTGTCCTGGCTGAAGCCAAGGGCCTGGTAGAGGGCGGGCGTATCGATACCGCGGCCCCAGGTCCTGATATCGACGGGCAGGCCGGTCGCATCTGCCAGTTTCCGGCGAAGCAGACGGTACAGCCAGACGACGTTTTCAAGCTGGGAGGAGCGGAAGCGCGGTGGAGGTTGGACTGGGCCACCGCGTGGCGGCGTGTCGCCTGGCCGCAGGAAGTCGCCGGTAAAGAGAATACGCTGGATCACGAAGCCGCCCCCGCTCTGCCCGGTTGAAGGTTCCTTCAACCACCTGCCATGGCGGGGGCGGCTTTCATAGCGGCCATCTGACTGCGCTGGGTGGCGGCGCCCTGAGGCACCGCCGGCTGGTCACGAGGCAGGGCGTTCCAGGATGGCGTCGATCTGGCGGAGCCGCGATTCTACCTCGCGCATTTCCTCGGCCAGCGCGTCTTTACGGCGTGCGAGGCGGCGGCGTTCAGCACGCAATTCGGCTTCGTTCACCCGGCCGCGGAGAGGAAGTGCATCTGGTTTGCCAGCCTCCGGTACCAGCTCCCGGCGCAGGGTCATGATTTCCCGCCGGGTGACATCGGGGCGGATGAGGCCGCGATCGCGGGCGACCTGAAGCTGGTTATCCGAGAGCAGGGTGATCTGGTAGGCGGTGCCGTAGCTGCCCGGGCATTCCTCCCGCGGCAGACGGCCTGAATCCACGGCGCGGGCGATCTGGCGAAGCTGGGTAGCGGTGGCATCTGAGAAGGGGAACAGCTTCTCGCTACCCTGGCGCAGGCGCTGCCACTCCGTTCGTGTGAGGGAGTATTCGAGGCTGAGCAGGGCCCGGCCGATGGCCAAGAAGCTGTCCCGAACGTCGCCCCATTCCTTCTGGATTTCGGAACGGACGCGCAGGATGCGCGAGACCTTATCCGGGTCGTCCAGCAGGGCGGTGCCGGCGAAGACGTCGCGAATGGCCTCGATGGCTTCGCCATCCGCGACGCCGACGGCTTGCATGGAGCGGGCCCGCTGGTCGGGCACGGCCGTGGTGACGATCTCCGGCTCCTCCTCCAGCAGGAAGTTCTTGAGGGCGCTCTTGGAGCGCTTGCCGCTCACAGCCCGAGCTCCCGCCGCACGTAGGTCCAGATTTCCTCGAAGGGGGCGATACCGCGGCTCTTGGAGTAGTCCAGCAGTGTCAGCCCTTTGACGGAGGGGACATGGATATCCTCCAGCTGCGGGATCTCGGTGGGGCATACCGGCCCAGCCTTGATGAGGGCGCCGCGCATGCGGGCGAAGGAGGAGGTGCGGCGGTTGGCCCGGTTCAGCACCACGGCGGCCCGGAAGCCCTTCTCGGTCAACATGCGAATCCATGGCCCGACCGCTTCGACGTCGTCCTGCGTGCACACGGCCGGGACCAGGATAAGGTCGGCGGCAACGCCGAGGCCGTCGATGGCCGGGAGGTGGTCCTCCACCGATGGCGGCGTGTCCATGATCGTGAGGTCATAGCCGCTGCGCCGTTGCAAGGCGCCGCGCCAGTTCTGCAGTTCCGCGGCCTCTATCGGCGTTGCGGCGAAGTCCGGGAAGGCCTCGCGGGTTTTCTCCCGCCGCGCGGCCCATTTGGTCAAGGTTTGCTGGCGGTCGAAATCCAGACCGAACGGCTTCAGCCCGGCCTGCGCCGCGCTGACCAGCAGGTGCCGCGCCAGGACCGACTTGCCCGAGCCGCCCTTGGGGGAAGAAATGAGAATTGTGCGGCCCGTTTCGCGCGTCTTCTTGCCCACCATGGCCTCCTGAACTGTCGGCGAACCAGTACAGGAGAAGGCGCGGCCGTGTCTATTCGGAGGGGCCGGAACGACCAATTAGACATGTCTAATTGGCGGCTTGCCCTGCCTCACCGTGGTAATGGGCGCGCCTCCGTGCCGCCATTCAGAAGCTCATTCTCGCAATGGGCGATAGCGGTGGAGAGATCCCGCGTGCGCCAGTGCTGGTGGGTCTGCAAGCCGCTTTCCTCGATCTCCAGCGTGCAGATGAAGACGGCACCCTGGGTGTCGGTAAACTCCCGGATGAAGCAGGTCTGGCTGAACAGAGCCGGCTCGGCGATTGTGGCGGGTAGGCGCTGGTAAAGTGCGGAACAGCCCCAGACCCGTGGCGCGTGAGGTGTGCGCTGTAGGTCGATAAAGGCCGGGGCCAGCAGCAGCCCGGCGCCACGGCGAGCTGCTGAAACCGCAGCGTTGAGCGCCAGGTCGAGACTTGCTGCCTCGCCCTCCACGATACGGGCCATGCCGTCCGGTGCGGCGTGCAGGGGTGCGCTTTCGAGGCGCCACTGCACCGGCGGTGCCGGCGACTTCAGATTGATGTCCGTCCAGAAATCTCCCCGGTGCAGTTGCCCGCCGCCGTCGCTACCCAGGGGGGAGGTGTTGGTGGTGAAGGCAAACTGCCAGCGGGCACGGCCGGGCAGCGCGGCACCGCCTTCCACCGGAAACAGCTGCGGGGAGACGCAATGCGAAAGCAGGCTCATGTCCGGTGTCCTGGAGCGGTGTCGGGGCAGGGCAGGGGGGCGCGGCATCGGGTGGTCCTTTCTCGCCGCAGTATCCACGGCTCGAGGACGAAGCCGGTGAAAGCTGTGCCTCAAAATGCATCTCCGGCCGTGACCGCAAATCGACGCTTGCATCCATTAAGGAATGGTTCATAAATAAGATAATGAATCATTAAAGAGTTTATGGATCATGAAGAGAGACTCTGTGGTGTCGGCGCTGTGCCTGGCCGTCGTGTTGGTCTGTGGTGGGCTGGTCCTGATTGCGGGAATGGGGGCGCAGCAGGACTCGCCCCGCGCCAGAGCTGCGGCTTGCGCAGCGACGCAGGGTTGTGGCGACCAAGCGCGCCATGCATGGATGCGCGGGGATGCGGCGCGGCGCTTCGCCAGCGTGTTCCGGGAATAGGCGTGGCCGCTCACAGGATGGTGTAGTGGCCATCCGGCGTGGCATTTGATTGTGGCCCACTCTTCACTTTCGGCGCCGCCATTCTGTTGTAGCCATGCTCAACCTGCCCGGTGATGCGTCGGCTGCGATGTGCCTTGTTATCTTGGCCCTTCCCTAAGGGAAGGCGCGTCCGTCGGCGCTTCGCCGGACCGGTCCTGCACCCTGACGCAAGGAACGGTCATGCCTGCCCTGACGCGACGCCATTTGCTGTCTGCCACAGCATTGGTCGCCTTCTCCTCATCGGCTCTCGGCCGCAGCCTCAATGGAAGCCTCCCCTGGCAACCGAATGAGGCCTATCCCCCCCAACTGGTTCGCCCTGGCGGCTGGTACTTCCTGACGGCGGATGAAGCAGCGACGGTGGATGCCATCGTCACCCGCTTCATCCCGGCGGACGACCTCAGCCCCAGCGGCAAGGATGCCGGCTGCACGGTGTTCATCGACCGGCAGCTGGCCGGGCCCTACGGCACTTATGAGTGGCTCTATATGAAGGGCCCGTTCTCGGCCAATCCGCTGCCAACGCAGGGCATCCAGTCTCCCCTGGTGCCGCAGCAGCAATACCGGCAGGGCCTGGCGGCGCTGGCCGCGCATTGCCGCGACCAGTTCGGCGGCAAGCGGTTCGACCAGCTGACCGGCGACGAGCAGGATGGCGTGCTGCGCGCGATGGAGAAGAACGAGTTGCAGCTCGGCCAGCTGAAGCGGCCGCTGCTGGACGCGAAGATGTTCTTCGACCTGTTGCTGCAGAACACGATGGAAGGCTTCTTCGCCGACCCCGTCTATGGCGGCAACCGCGACATGGTCGGCTGGAAAATGGTCGGCTTCCCAGGCACGCGCTACGACTTCCGCGACGTGCTCGCCAATCCCGGTCAGGTCTACAACAAGCCGCCAGTCTCGATCATCGGCCGGCCCGCATGGAATGGGAGGCCCGCATGAGCCG
>Ga0308159_1002939_pt1 | contig 18414 bp, 18 predicted proteins | sample PhyCR1_FD_201040 | JGI IMG/M metagenome (GOLD analysis project Ga0308159, IMG submission 201040) | Phyllosphere microbial communities from UC Gill Tract Community Farm, Albany, California, United States - DLSLC.R1 | ecosystem: Host-associated > Plants > Phyllosphere > Unclassified | place: USA... | reverse complement strand
GGTCGCGGCATCCAGCAGCTCGAGGCTCGGCGCGTCGGGCCAGAGACCGTCGCGGAATCCCGAGCCGACGCGGCGCCCGTCGGTTTCGGGCGCAAGCGCCATGATGGCCGCGGCATCGCGCGCGCTCGCCACCTCGCCCAGGGGCACGCGGTCGGCGGCGAGAGCCCACTGCAGCACGTGCACGTGGTGGTCCCACAGCCCGGGGAGCAGCCATCCGCCCTCGCCCTCGACGATGAATCCGGTGGGTCGGAGGTTGCCGGTGGGCGCGATATCGGCGATCACCCCGTCGGAGATGACGATGTCGACGGGTTCGGTGGTGGGGAGGAACTCGCGTCCGGGGCCCGCGACCCGCACGGCGCGCACGAAACCGGGGTTCTCGCCGATCACGAGCGGATCCGGGCGTCGGCGGCGCGACGCATCTCGCGGGCGAGGTCGTCGCGCCCCTCGGCGTTCAGTCCGTCGATGATCGTCTCGACGATCTCGGGCGACCGGTTCTGGCTGAGCTTGCGCTTCGCCGTCACGCGCGTGGGCGTCAGACGGAAGCCCACCGTGCCGCGCTCCAGGCGTTCGACGAAGGCCGCCTCGTTCGGCAGGGTGTAGAGCCCGCGCGCGTCGGCGCCGTCCCCTTCGAAACGGTCGACGAGCCGCTCGAGCACGCGCAGGTTCTCATCGGGCGTGAGCAGTTCGGGAATACCGCTCAGGTGCGCCGAGACGAAGTTCCACGTCGGCACAGCCGGCACGTCGCCGTACCACCGCGGGGTGACGTAGCCGTGCGGTCCCTGGACCACGACGAGCATCTCGCGCTCGCCGAGACCGAGGATCGCGTCGTCGGGCTTGCCGACGTGACCCACGATCGTCAGATCGTCGCGTTCGCCGTCGAGCATGACGGCGTAGTGAGAGGCGACGAGGCCCTCCTCACCCTGGCTGACGAGGGTGACCCACGGGTTGAGGTCGACGAGACGGCGGATCTCACCGACGTCCGTCATGGCGAAGCTCGGGTTCTGGCGCACCGGATCAGCCTAGAACGCGCGTACGCGGCACACGCTCTCCCGGGCGCCGGGCCGAGGTCGAAGAGCTCTCCCGCAGGCCAGGTCGCTCACGCCTGGCACTTCGGACACCAGTACAGCTTGCGCCCGGCGGCCTCTTCTACGACGATCGCCGTCCCGCAGACGCGGCAGGGCAGCCCCGCACGGTGGTAGACCCAGTGCCGGTCGTCGCGGTGTGCCATCGCTCGGCGGTACGCCGCGGGATCGAGGTCGTCCATCGTCATCATCTGGCCGGTCTCGACGCCGATCGGAAGCAGGCGAGCCCAGTCGCGCCAGATGCCGCGGACGACCTCTTCGGGCACATCGCGCCCGGCCGTATGCGGGTTCTGGCGGGCGCGGAAGAGCAGTTCGGCGCGGTAGACGTTTCCGATACCGCTGACGACGGCCTGGTCCATGAGCAGGAGCCCGATGGCCGTGGGCTTCTTGCGCACCGTCGCCGTGAACTGTTCCTCGCCGACGGCGAGGTCGTCCACGAGCGGGTCGGGTCCGAGCTTGGCGATCGTCGCCGCCACCTCGTCGGGCGTCTGCAGAGCGCAGGCGGTCGGACCGCGCAGATCGGCGCAGGTGGTTTCGGTGAGCAGTCGCAGGCGTACCTGACCGACGACCGGCGGCGGCCACTCCGTCTGCTCCTCGAGGCCCGTCGTCTGCTCCGACATGCGCACGCGCGTTCGCCGGGGGGCTCCGATCGAGGTCAGCGAATTCTCGCCCGCGGCATCCATGATCGGCTCGTCGTCGAGCACGGTGCCGCGCTGATTGGTCTGCCCCATGCGCCCGTTCGCCGACGCGATGGTGGCGTCGACGACCACCTCGCCCGTGAAGTCCCACGCTCCGTACATGCCGAGGTGCACGCGCAGCCAGACGTCGTGCTCGAAGCGCAGGAACATCTGCTTCGCGACGGCCCGCACCTCGAGGGCCTCGCGGCCATCGATCACCCGCGCGCCCTCGACGAAACGTCCTTGCGGACTGGATGCCGACACCGTGCGCCCCACGATGTTCCGCTCGAACTGGCGCGCGATGCGATGGACGGAATGCCCTTCGGGCATCAGCCTGCCTCGGGGTCGAACGAGTCGCTCGCGTCGGTCATCGTGCCCTGCGCCCGACCCGCCCGCGGGTCCGGCAGCAGCACCCCGTCTTGCTCGTAGGCGGCGAGCTGGCCGATGCGGCGCGCATGGCGCTCTTCACCGGAGAACGGAGTCGCGATGAAGCGGTCGATGAACGAGGCGGCCTCGTCGAACGTGTGCTGACGCGCCCCGATCGAGATGACGTTGGCGTCGTTGTGCTCGCGGGCGAGCTCGGCCGTGGAGATGTTCCAGACGAGCGCGGCGCGCACCCCCAGCACCTTGTTGGCGGCGATCTGCTCGCCGTTGCCCGAGCCGCCGAAGACGACACCGAGGGCGTCGACGCCCGCGGCCTGGTCGCGGACGACGGCCTGGGCGGCGCGGATGCAGAACGACGGGTAGTCGTCGAGGGCGTCGTACTCGACCGGACCGTGGTCGACGACCTCGTGGCCCTGCTCGGCCAGGTGGTGCTGGATCTGGGTGGAGAACTCGAGACCGGCGTGATCGGTGCCGATGTGGATGCGCATGGGGCAAGTCTATTGAGCGCGTCCGACATCGCGCGCGGACATGACGACGCCGCCCGGTCCTCGAAGGGAGCGGGCGGCGTCGGTCGTCTTCAGGGGCGCAGGCCCGCCGCGACCGGCTTGAACCCGGCACGGACGTTCTCGCAGCACCCGGGGCGGCACACGTCGTACCAGGGACCGAGGTCGGTCAGGTGCGGACGCTCCGCCGCGGGGGTGCCCTTCAGGCGCTCCTCGACCAGATCGATCAGACCGGAGACGTACGCGGGGTCGATCCCCGGCGTCGGCGTGCGCACCGCTCGGATGCCCGCCTCCTCGGCCGCCTCCATGGCCTCGGTGTCGAGGTCCCAAAGAACCTCCATGTGATCGCTGACGAAGCCGAGGGGCACGATCACGACCGCCTCGGCGCCGCGACCCGGAAGCTCCGCGATCACGTCGTTGACATCGGGCTCGAGCCAGGGCTGCGTGGGCGGACCCGAGCGCGACTGGTAGACGAGCTCCCACTCGACGTCGGCGACGGCTGCGGCGACCTCGGCCATGACGAAAGCGGCGACGGCCTTGTGCTGCGCCTCGTAGGCACCGCCCTCGCCGAAGTCCACGTCGCGTGGACCCGAACGCTGCGCGTCCGCGGTGGGAATGGAGTGGGTGGAGAAGAGCACGCGGATCTTCTCGGGCGCGATTCCGTCGGCGACGTAGGCCGAGACGGCATCCGTCACCCCGCGGACGAACGTGGTGACGAATCCGGGGTGGTCGAAGAACTGGCGGACCTTGTCGATGGTCACCGTCTCGCCGAGGCCCGTCGCCTCGAGCACGCGCGCGTAGTCTTCGCGGTACTGGCGGCAGCTCGAGAACGAGCTGTACGCGCTCGTCGCGATCGCCAGCAGCGTCGTGTCCCCCGCCTCTGCGGCCTCGGTGACGGCCTCCTCGAGGTAGGGCGCCCAGTTGCGGTTGCCCCAGTACACCGGAAGCCCCAGTCCGCGCTCGGCGATCTCGGCCTCCAGCGCCGCCTTCAGCTCGCGATTGTGCTGGTTGATGGGGCTGACCCCGCCGAAGTGGCGATAGTGGTGGGCGACCTCTTCGAGGCGCTCGTCGGGAATGCCGCGCCCGCGCGTCACATTGCGCAGGAACGGGATGACGTCGTCCTGCCCCTCGGGCCCGCCGAAGCCGGCGAGGAGGATGCCGTCGTACGCCACCGGCGTCTCGACCCATTTGGGTCCCGACGCCGCGGCGGGCGACGCGTAGAGGACGGTCTCAGGGCTGGTGTCCGTGTCGGTCGTGCTCACGATCACATCCTCCCACCTGCACGCGGAGCCCGGACGCGAGATATCTCGCTACTAGGCTTATACGGTTGTCACCGACGTCAACCGCGTCACCTGCGACAATCCACCCAGATCCCCGGGAGAACGCCAGTGCCAGGAGAGAACCTCACCCGCATCGAAGCGCAGGAGCGCCGCGCCATCGTCGACACGCACTCCTACGACGTGCAGCTCGACCTCACGCGCGGAGACGAGGTCTTCACCTCGCGCACCGTCGTGACCTTCGCCGCCACCGAGGGGGCGTCGACCTTCATCGACCTCATCGCGCGCACCGTGCACGCGATCACGCTCAACGGTCGCTCACTCGACCCCGCGGCGGTCTTCGCCGACTCGCGCATCGCGCTCGACGACCTCGCCGGAGAGAACGAGCTCGTCGTCGAGGCCGACTGCGAGTACACGAACACCGGCGAAGGCCTGCACCGCTTCGTCGACCCCGTCGACGGCGAGGTCTACCTCTACTCGCAGTTCGAGGTGCCCGATTCGCGCCGCATGTTCACGGTGTTCGAGCAGCCCGACCTCAAGGCCGCGTTCACGTTCTCGGTCACCGCACCGGCGCGCTGGAAGGTCGTCTCCAACTCCCCCACCCCCGAGCCGGTCGCCGTGTCCGACGACACCGCCCGCTGGGACTTCCCGCCGACTCCGCGCATCTCGTCGTACATCACGGCGCTCGTGGCCGGCCCCTACGAGGCCACGTACAGCGAGCTCACGAGCGCCGACGGCCGCGTCATCCCTCTCGGCGTCTTCGCCCGCAAGAGCCTCTGGCAGTACCTGGATGCCGACTACGTCTTCGAGAAGACCCGTCAGGGCTTCGCGTATTTCGAGGAGAAGTTCGGCTTCCCCTACCCCTTCGCCAAGTACGACCAGCTCTTCGTCCCCGAGTTCAACGCGGGTGCCATGGAGAACGCCGGTGCCGTGACCTTCACCGAGACCTACGTCTTCCGCAGCAAGGTGACCGACGCCGTCAAGGAGCGCCGCGTCGTCACGATCCTGCACGAGCTCGCGCACATGTGGTTCGGCGACCTGGTCACCATGAAGTGGTGGAACGACCTGTGGCTGAACGAGTCGTTCGCCGAGTGGGCCTCCACGATCGCCACCGCCGAGGCCACCGAGTGGGAGGCCGCCTGGACGACCTTCAACGCGATGGAGAAGACCTGGGCCTACCGCCAGGACCAGCTTCCCTCGACCCACCCGGTCGTCGCCGAGATTACCGACCTCGAAGACGTCCAGGTCAACTTCGACGGCATCACCTACGCCAAGGGCGGATCGGTTCTCAAGCAGCTCGCCGCCTGGGTGGGCATCGAGCAGTTCTTCGCGGGTGTGGCCGCGTACTTCCAGAAGCACCAGTGGTCGAACACCGAGGTCGGCGACCTGCTTGTCGAGCTCGAGGCCACGAGCGGGCGCGACCTGGGCGACTGGGCCAAGAAGTGGCTCGAGACGGCGGGCGTCAACACCCTGACCCCGCTCATCGAAGAGGGTGTCGACGGCACGATCACGCGTTTCGCCATCGTGCAGACCGCCCCGGCCGACTACCCCACCATCCGCCCGCATCGCCTGGGCGTGGGCTTCTACTCGCTGACCGAGTCGGGCGCGCTCGAGCGCGTGCACCGCGTCGAGATCGACGTCGACGGTGACCGTACCGAGGTCGCAGAGCTTCGCGGCATCCGTCGTCCCGACCTCGTGCTGCTCAACGACGACGACCTCGCCTACGCGAAGATCCGCCTCGACGAGCGTTCGCTGGCCACGGCCATCGCGCACCTGAAAGACATCTCCGACCCCCTCGCGCGCTCGCTCGTGTGGGGGGCTGCGTGGGATCAGACCCGGGATGCCGAGTCGGCGGCGACCGACTACCTCGACCTCGTCCTGCAGAACATCGGCTCCGAGACCGAGTCGACCACCGTGCGCACGACACTCGGTCAGCTGCAGCTCGCCGCGAACTCGTACGTCGCCCCGGCGACGCGCGAGGCGGCGCGCGAGCGCGTCGCCGACGGCCTGTGGCAGCTCGCTCAGGCAGCGGAGGCAGGCAGCGACAGCCAGCTGCAGTTCGTCACCGCCTTCGCCTCGGCCGCGGCCACGCCGGCGCACGCCGAGACGGTGCGGGCGCTGCGCGACGGCGACACGAGGCTCGAGGGACTCGAGATCGACACCGACCTGTCGTGGCAGCTGCTGGTCTCGCTCGCTTCCGCGGGCGCGGTCACCGCGGCCGACATCGACGAGGCCCGCGCCGCCGACAACACGGCCAAGGGCGGCGAGTTCGCGGCCCAGGCCAAGGCGTCGCTGCCCTCGCACGCGGCGAAGCAGGAGGCCTGGGACTCGCTCATCGAGCGCGCTGACGCTCCGAACACGATCGTGCGCTCCACGGCCGCTGGCTTCACCAACCCGGCCACGGTCGAGGTCCTCGCCGACTTCGTCGAGCCGTACTTCTCGATGCTGCTGCCCATCTGGGAGTCGCGCAGCTACCAGATCGCGAACTACCTCATCGTGGGTCTGTACCCTGCCGCGCTCGCGAACACGGCTCTGCGCGACGCGACGCGCGCCTGGCTGTCGCAGAACGCCGACGCCGCCCCGGCTCTTCGCCGTCTCGTCGGCGAGAACCTCGCCGGTGTCGAGCGCGCTCTGGCGGTTCAGGAGCGCGACGCGCAGTAGTCCGCGCCGTCGACACACGGATGCCCTCTCCCCCTCGGGAGGGGGCATCCGTCGTTCGCGGGTCATCCTCTCGTCGCCCGCCATCATCCGTGCGGAGGACGCGGCGGCAGGACCGCCGTCCGTAGCGTGGAGGCATGATCGTTGCAGACAATCTCACCAAGCGGTACGGCGACAAGACCGCCGTCGACGGCGTCTCTTTCACGGTGACCCCCGGCCGAGTGACCGGCTTCCTCGGACCGAACGGCGCGGGCAAGTCGACCACGATGCGCATGATCGTGGGTCTCGACCGCCCCACCGCCGGCCGCGTCACGGTGGGCGGACAGGAGTACCGTCACCTCCGCTCCCCCCTCACCGAGGTCGGGGTGCTGCTGGACGCGAAAGCCATCCACACCGGCCGCTCGGCGCGCAACCACCTTCGCGCGATGGCCGCGACGCACGGCATCGGCCGCACCCGCGTCGATGAGGTCATCGAACTTACCGGCATCGGGTCGGTCGCGAGCAAGCGTGCCGGCGGCTTCTCGCTCGGTATGGGCCAGCGGCTCGGCATCGCGGCGGCTCTGCTCGGTGACCCGCACACGCTGATCCTCGACGAGCCGGTCAACGGCCTCGACCCCGAGGGCGTGCGCTGGGTACGCCAATTCGTGCGGCATCTCGCCGCCGAGGGTCGGACGGTGCTGCTGTCGAGCCACCTCATGAGCGAGATGTCGCAGACCGCCGACCACGTGATCGTGCTCGGCCGCGGGCGGGTCCTCGCCGATGCCCCCCTCCCCGAGCTCGTGCGCACCTGGACGACGACGACCCTGCTCGTCCGGTCCCCGCGCCTGGACGAGCTCGTCACCGCGCTCGAGATCCCGGATGCCACGATCTCGGCCGTCGAGCCGGGTGCGGCTCAGATCACCGGCATCACGCCCGAGACGGTCGGTGACATCGCCGCCGCCCGCGGCATCCCCCTCTACGAGCTCAGCCCGCGGATCGGTTCGCTCGAAGACGCGTACCTCGCCCTGACCGACGACTCGGTCGAGTACAAGACCAAGGAGATCGCATGACCGCCCTCGCCGCCGCACCCCGTCGGGCAACGGCCTCCGCCGCGCACCGCTTGAGCTTCGCCCACCTGCTGAAGAGCGAAGCGATCAAGATCCTCACCCTCCGATCGACCTGGTGGTCGCTCGGTGTGACGGCCGCTCTGTCGGTCGGTATCTCCCTGTTGATCGCCCTGGCCACGAGCGGCATGGGCGGCAGCATGGAGCCGACGAACGTCATCCTGGCTCCGACCCAGTTCACGATGCTGGTTGCGGGCATCCTCGGCGCGATCGTCGTGACCGGGGAGTACTCCACCGGCATGATCCGTTCGACCCTCACGGCCGAGCCGCGCCGGGGCGCGGTGCTCCTGGCCAAGGCGATCATCGTGGCCCTTACGATGATGGCCACCACGATCGTGATCTACGTCGCCGCGATCCTGCTGACCGCACCCCTGCTGAGCACGAGCATCGACTGGGCGACGCCCGGCGACTCGATCGTCCCCCTCGCCCTCGGCGTGGTATCGATGGCCTGCTTCACCCTCATGGGCGTCGGCTTCGGTTTTCTCTTGCGCAGCGGCGCCGGCGCGATCGCCGTCACGGTGGGCGTGCTCTTCGTGCTGCCGATCATGCTGAGCCTGTTCTCGATCGCCGGCCCCGACTGGATGTGGGTCGTCGAGGCGGGTAAGTACCTTCCGGTCAGCGCCGCCGGCAGCCTGACCCGGGCCGGAGCGAGCGACCTCGTGGAGCCCGCACTCACGATGGCCGGGTGGGTGCTGGCGCCCCTTCTGCTCGGGTGGATCGCGCTCCGCTCGCGCGACGCCTGATCCGATCCCCGATGGATGCCTCGACGCTCAGCCGGCGCCGAGGCATCCGTCGTTAGGCTGAATCCGATGTCCGTTCTCGCCGAAAATCCCTCGCCCACCCCGTCTCCCTCGATCACGTCGCCGAGCGATCTGGCCAACCCCGACACCTGGGGCTGGATCGGCGGTCAGCTGCTGAGCTTCGGCGGCACGCTGCTGCAGATCCTCGGCATCATCGTGGGAATCGCGGTGGCGGCGTGGATCCTGCGCGTGATCATCCGCCGCGTCGTCGACCGCATCGTCAACGGAGCGAAGAGCAAGGCCCGCGTCGACGACACGCAAGCGCTCGATCGTTCTCCGCTCAGCGCGGTGCGCCTTGTCCAGCGCACCCGCACCCTCGGCACGATCCTGCAGAACATCGTCAACGTCATCCTCGTGATCGTGGCGCTCGTCTGGATCGCCAGCATCATCGCTCCGGACGCCCTCGCCTCGCTCACGCTCCTCACCGCCGCGATCGGTGCCGGCCTTGGCTTCGGTGCCCAGAACATCGTCAAAGACGTGCTGAACGGCATCTTCATCGTCGCCGAAGATCAGATCGGCATCGGCGACGTCGTCGACCTCGGGCTCGCGACCGGCATCGTCGAGTTCGTCAGTGTGCGCATCACGCACGTGCGCGACGTCAACGGCACGCTCTGGTATGTGCGCAACGGTGAGATCACCCGCATCGGCAACATGTCGCAGGGATGGTCGCGCGTGATCATCGACTTGGCAGTACCGGTGGATGCCGACATCGACGACGTCGAGAAAGCGATGCTGTCCGCCGCCAAGACGATGGCGAAAGAGACGAAGTGGCGCTCGCGCATCATCGAGCAGCCCGAGATCTGGGGCCTGGAATCGATCAGCGGCGACGCCCTTGTCATCCGCCTCGTCATGAAGACCCGCTCGAGCGCGAAAGACGACGTGGCCCGCGAGCTGCGGGCGCGCCTGAAGAAGGCGATCGACGCGATGGGCATCGCGCTTCCGCAGCTGAACTCGATCGTGCTGACCGGCGCCGAGGGCGCGCAGAGCGTCCGCGGAGCGCACCCGCCCAAGACCAAAGAGACCCCGGTCTCCGTCGGCGCCAGCCGGCCGATCTGGCGGCCCCGCCGCAGCAAGCTCGACGCGTCGGAGACGAACGACGACCGCGCCGCGGACGACTCGTCCACCCCGCTCAAGAAGAAAGCCGTCCGCGACGACACGCCCACCGCGGTGGTCGATCTGCCTCCCGCCCCGGGAAGCGATGTGCCCAAGCCCACCCCGCCGGCCGTCCGTGCCGACGAGAAGGACGAGCGATGACCGAGCCCGTGAGTTTCTACGACCAGGTCGGCGGCATGGACACCTTCCGGCGGCTGGTCGACGCGTTCTACCGCGGTGTGGCCTCCGACGAGGTGCTCAAGCCCATGTACCCCGAGGAAGATCTCGGTCCCGCGGCCGAGCGGCTCACGCTCTTCCTCGCGCAGTATTGGGGCGGTCCGGCGACCTACGGCGAGACGCGCGGACACCCGCGCTTGCGCATGCGCCACATGCCGTTCCACGTCGACCCCGATGCCCGGGACCGATGGCTGCGCCACATGCGCGCAGCCGTCGACGAGATCGCTCTTCCCCCCGTCTTCGAGGCGCCCCTGTGGGACTACCTCGAACGGGCGGCCTACGCCATGGTCAACACCTTCGAGGCGCGCGGGATCGGTCCGCAACGGGACGGGCGCCCCGACACCGGACTGCCGGTTCGCGCGACGGAATGATCCGCCCTCGTCTCAGCGCCCGAGGAAGTCGCCGAAGCCGGGGAGGTCGAGGTTCGACAGCCCTTCGCCGAAACCGCTGATCTGCTCGCCCGCCCCCGTCACGGCATCCTGAGCGCCACCGGCCCATTCGCCGATGCCCGCGCCCTCGGCGAGGGAGCCGAGATCGACGCCGGATGCCATCGCCTCGAGGTCGACGCCCTCGGCGAGTCCCGCGAAGTCTACGCCCATCTGCCCGGCCTGAGCGAGCAGAGGGGCCGCCACGGCGCTGACGATCGCCCCGCCGGCGACGGCGGCGAGAAGTCCCCCCGCGCCCACGACACCGGCTCCGATGAGCCCACCACGCCCGGCTTTGGCGAGCAGCCCCGACATCCGTCCGGGACGGGCGGCTTCGGCCCGCGCAGCCGTGCGCGCGAGATCGTCTGCGGTGTCCGAGCGCGGACGCTCGTGCGGGGCGAGATCCGCATCCATTCGCTCCTTCACGTGCGCGCGCTGCGCCGGGGTGAGGCGGGCGAAGGCCTCGCGGTGCATCTGCTCGACCCGGTCGGGGTCGGCCGTGCGCAGGAGGTAGTCGTACCGCGCGATCGCCGCGCGGTCGTCCGCGGACAGAGTCGACGGTGACGAGGAGCGAGACGCCGCCGGAGGGGCGTACCGGTCACGGGCCGTGGGGGCGTGCGGGGAGTTCGCATGCGAGGCGTCCGCGCGGCGATCGCCCGTGACGGCATCGGCCGCGGACCGCACCATGCCGCGCCAGTCGGTGCCCCCGGAGGACCGCTGGGGCGAGGACGACGAGGACGCCTTCTTCGCAGCCTGGGAGGCCAGATCGAACAGGCGGGAGAACGAGACCATGGAGGAACCTCTCGACGGGCGGCACACGGCCGCGACGTCAAGGTCTCCTCCGCCCTTACGGACCGACGTACCCGGAATCCAACCGTGGACTCGTGATGACGGATGCGTCGCGTCGGGAGTACTCCCCTTGCTCCGATCAGCGTATGCAGGCCACCTGTGCGCTTGCTGGATCAGCTACCGGTCGCGCGCACCGCGGTCAGCCCCGACCGCACCGGTCCCCGCACGAGGACGTGTCCGCGCGAAAGGCTCACGCGCGTCCACGCGCCACTGCGACGCACGGGTGCTTCCTCCGACCCGGCGATGAACCCGAGGGCGAAGGCCGCGAACGCCGTCCCGAGCGGAAGGCCGCCGAGCGCGTCATCGGGCTGCCCCCACACCTGCGCCCGGACGAGCCGCACGACGTCTTCACCGGCGTCGGCCGGAAGCGCGTCGGCGACGGCAGCGACCCCGTACTGCGCTCGGGAGGCCAGGACCGCCGCATCGATGGCATCCGTCTGCTCCCATCCCCCGCGCGGGGGCGAGATGCCGGCCCATGCCGGAGAGGTCGCCGTGTCGGGCAGCACGACCGCCGAGGCGTCGTCGGGGGCGGGCAGCAGAGCCGAGGCCTCGACCACGAGGTCGCACTCCAGCTCAGGGTCGATCGCCGACACGCGCAGGCCCAAGACCGTCGGGGTGGTGTCGAGGAGTCCGCGCGGCGAGAGCGGGGCGGCGGTGGCGACCAGCACGCCCTGGTCGGCGCGCAATCGCACGGCGCCGTCGCCCAGGCGGATCGTTCGAGCGGCGAAGGTGAGCAGGTCGGCTGCCGCCTGCGGGTCGGGGAACAACAGGCGCGCGGACACCCGCCCTAAACTATCAAGTGGCGCGCGCTCGTCGCGCCGGAACGGGAGTCCGTGTGTCCGAGGCCATCGATCCCGTGGCGTCCCTGCTCGCCGTGCTCGATCTCCGCGACGCCGGAGCACGCACGACGGAAGACATCTTCACGGGCGTGTCGCAGGCCATGCCCAGCGGCCGCGTCTACGGCGGACAGGTGCTCGCGCAGACCATCGTGGCCGCCTCGCGCACCCTCCCGCCCGAACGCTCGGTGCACTCCATGCACGGGTACTTCCTGCGTCCCGGCGATCCCGCCGACGGCATCACCTTCTCCGTCGACCGCATCCACGACGGTCGCTCGTTCTCGACGCGTCGGACGCAGGCCTTCCAGTCCGGCGTGCCCATCTTCTCGATGATCGCGTCGTTCCAAGACGAGCACCCGGGTCTCGAGCATTTCGAGCCGATGCCGGACGGCATCCCTCGTCCCGACGATGCCCACGCCCTCGACGTCGACTCGCTGCATCCGATCAGCCGCCGTCTGCTCGCCGACAGCCCCGTCGACGTCCGCCACGTGACGTCGCCGCTGTATGCCTCCGTCGAGGGCCCGCACGTGCCACGGCAAGCGGTGTGGATGAAGCTGCGCCGGCCGATCACCGACGATCCGGCCGTTCACCGCGCCGCTCTCGCGTACCTGAGCGACCTGACGATCCAGGAGTCGATCATGCGGGCCCACGGCGTCGCGTGGAACGCGCCGGGTCTGAAGGTCGCGAGCCTCGATCACGCGATGTGGTGGCATCGCCCCGGCCGTGTGGACGACTGGCTGCTGTACGTGCAGGAGTCGCCGAACGCCCGCGGCGGCCGAGGACTCGCCACCGGACGCATCTACACGCGCGACGGCGTGCTCCTGGCCAGCGTCGCTCAGGAGGTCATGGTGCGCGTCCCGCGCGAGTGACCCGGATGCCACGACCGCGGGCCGTCTCGAGCGCTCCACGTTGCACGCTGCCGACGCTTCTCCGTCTGGGGGCGGCTGCGTCCGGACGTCGGCGCCGCGGTGAGGTTTCGCGCACCGGTGTCGCCACGGATGGGGCGTGGATTCAGCCGCGCGGGCGACCCCGGCGGTACTCGATCGGGTCGCCGATGTAGGGCGCCCACGCGGTGCGCTCCGCCTCGGTCCAGCGGATCGGTCGGCCGCTCGCCGTGTCGACGAGAACCGTCACGGCGGTGGCGCGTGCGTAGAGCACCGACTCCGCGTCACCGACCGGGCTGTACACCTCGAAGCAGATGTCGGCGCTCGAGCCGCCCATGGCGCCGATCCAGATGCGGACGTCGAGAGGACGCTGGCTGTACGGCACCGGGCGCAGGTATTCGATCTCCTGACGCGCGATGAGCGTGGCGCGATCGCCTCCGCTCTCGAGCACATCCATGTCGAACACCGCCGTCGGCAAGGGTTCGCCCTCGCCGTCGCTGTGCCAGAAGGCGCGCAGGCGCGCCTCTTCGAGCAGTTTCAGCATCGACGTGTTGTTGATGTGCCCGAGCGCGTCGAGGTCGCCCCATCGGAGGTGGATGGGCACGTGTACCCGCGAGGGCCCGGCGGTGGCCGGACCCTCGTCGGGGGTGAGGGCAGCGGAACTGTCAGTCACGCGTGAGCTTGCGGTAAGTCGACCGCGAAGGGTTGGCCGCGTCGGCGCCGAGACGCTCGACCTTGTTCGCCTCGTACGCCTCGAAGTTGCCCTCGAACCAGTGCCACTGGTCGGGGTGCTCCTCGGTTCCCTCGTAGGCGAGGATGTGCGTCGCGATGCGGTCGAGGAACCACCGGTCGTGCGTGATGACCACGGCGCAACCGGGGAACTCGAGCAGCGCGTTCTCGAGCGAGCTGAGCGTCTCGACGTCGAGGTCGTTCGTCGGCTCATCGAGGAGGAGCAGGTTGCCGCCCTCTTTCAGCGTGAGAGCGAGGTTGAGACGGTTGCGCTCACCGCCGGAGAGGACGCCCGCCTTCTTCTGCTGATCGGGACCCTTGAAGCCGAACTTCGACACGTAGGCCCGCGACGGGATCTCGGTCTTGCCGACCGTGATGATGTCGAGGCCGTCCGACACGACCTCCCAGAGCGTCTTCTCGGGGTCGATGTTTGCGCGCGACTGGTCGACGTAGCTGATCTTGACCGTCTCGCCGATCTTGAGCGTTCCGCCGTCGAGGGGTTCGAGGCCCACGATCGTCTTGAAGAGCGTGGTCTTTCCCACACCGTTGGGACCGATGACCCCGACGATGCCGTTCGGGGGCAGATTGAAGCTCAGGTTGCTGATCAGCGAGCGGTCGCCGAAGCTCTTCTCGAGCTTCTTCGCATCGATGACGATGCTTCCCAGACGAGGACCCGCGGGGATCTGGATCTCATCGAAGTCCAACTTGCGCGTGCGCTCGGCCTCTGCGGCCATCTCTTCGTAGCGCGCGAGACGGGCCTTCGACTTGACCTGGCGGCCCTTCGCGTTGGACCGAACCCACTCGAGCTCTTCCTTCAGGCGCTTGGCGAGCTTGGCGTCCTTCTTGCCCTGGACGTCGAGGCGCTGCCCCTTCTTCTCGAGGTACGTCGAGTAGTTGCCCTCGTAGGGGTAGAGGTGCCCGCGGTCGACCTCGGCGATCCACTCCGCGACGTTGTCGAGGAAGTACCGGTCGTGGGTGATGGCGATGACCGCACCCTTGTACGCCTTGAGGTGCTGCTCGAGCCAGAGCACGCTCTCGGCGTCGAGGTGGTTGGTGGGCTCATCGAGAAGAAGAAGGTCGGGCTTCTGCAGAAGGAGCTTGGCGAGAGCGACGCGGCGACGCTCACCACCGGAGAGGGGAACGACCGAGGCATCGGCCGGCGGGGTGCGTAGCGCATCCATCGCCTGCTCGAGCTGCGAGTCGAGGTCCCAGCCGTCGGCGGCGTCGATCTCTTCCTGCAGGGTTCCCATCTCGGCGAGCAAGGCGTCGAAGTCGGCGTCGGGATCGGCCATGAGAGCCGAGATCTCGTTGAACCGGTCGAGCTTGGGCTTGATCGCCACGCCGTCCTGGATGTTCTCCAGCACGGTCTTGCTGTCGTCGAGCTCGGGCTCCTGCATGAGGATGCCCACGGTGAAGCCCGGGCTCAGCCGCGCCTCGCCGTTGGAGGGGTTGTCGAGCCCCGCCATGATCTTCAGGATCGTCGACTTACCCGCACCGTTCGGCCCGACCATGCCGATCTTGGCACCGGGCAGGAACGACATGGTGACGTCGTCGAGGATCAGCTTGTCGCCCACAGCCTTGCGGGCGCGGACCATGGAGTAGATGTATTCCGCCATAACCCGTCCAGTCTAGGGGCGATGGAGCATCCGGCCGACGTGGATCAGCGCCGGGTCACCAGTCGATGGAGCGTGTCTGCCCGATGAGGCACCCGCCCGAGGACAGCCCCGGGAGCACCGTGGTGACCGGGTTGCCGATCGAGGGCCCGACCTGCCCCACGAGGCACTCGTCGCCGAGACGGACGGAGAATTCGATGCTCTCAGCGGGGTTGTCGATCGTGGTCCGATCGGGGGTCACCTGCATTGCCCCCTTGTCGAAGCCCGCCGCCGTGAGGGCGTCGATGTAGGCGCGTCCCTGCGACTGGTCCGGGCCGGCCCAGACGCCACCGACGACCTGCGCGAAGAACGGCAGGTTCTGCGCAGCGGTTCCCCCGGGGACGAGCGCGGGTGCTGCCTCGGGGGTCGGGGCGGGCGACGACGCTGAGGGCGTCGCAGACGGGGCCGTGGTCTCGACGGGGTCGGGAGCGGGTGACTCGCCGGTGCACCCGGCGAGGCCCAGCACCGCGACGAGGGTCAGGGCGGCGAGGGGACGACCGAGAAGGCGAGGCACGCGACCGAGTCTACGGACCCTCTCGCCCGGCTCCGATCCGTTTCGCGCGCACGCGTCGGAGGCGATCCCCACGCCGCCACGAGCGGTCCCCTCAGAACGGACTGCTCTCCCCCGCGCTCGACACCGGCGTGTCACTGCCGGATCCCGCTCCCGCGCCGACCATCTCGACGTCCCTCGCGCCCTCGTCCTCACCGCCGGGGAGTGCCCACGCTGCCTCCGCCTCCGAGGCCGATGTCTCGTCGTCGGCAGCGGCCGAGGAGCCTGACGACTTCGCTGCATTCTCGAACCGCGTGGTGCCCCACCGCAGGTCGTGGCCGATGGCGTCGACGACGACATCGGCGCTCGTGCCGCGCTTCGTCTCGTTCTCCCACTCTCGCAGTCGGAGGCGTCCGGTCAGGACGACCCTCTGGCCCTTCCGCAGGGAGTGCAAGGCGTGTGCCCCGAGATCACCGAAAGCCGAGACGTTGTAGTAGTTGGTGTGACCGTCGACCCACTCCCCTCTCTCACGGTCGAGCTTCCGCTCGCCGACGGCGAGCCGGAAGGCCGCGATCGGACCTCCCCCGCGCGTCGCGCGCTCCTCCAGCTCTCCGACGATGTTTCCCACCAGTGTGACGCGATCGCTCATATCCGTTCTTCCTCTCGACGTGGTGTGTACTCCGGCATCCGTGTGCCCGACGGATGCCGGAGCCACGCTCAGGATGCTCTGATCGGTGCCGTCGCCGGGCGCGGCACAGACCGTTCCGTGGAGGGTTCGGAGGAACGGACTGCTGAGGAGGAGGCGCGGGAGGTGTCCGCGGTCGATGTCGGAGGTTGGTTCTAGCCTCATCGCATGAGCACCGCACTGTGGAACGATCTCGCTCCGGCACCGCGTCCGGCCGGGTGGGGAGCGGCGACACACGTCGCCGCGGGTCTGTGGCGCATCGCCGATCCTCGTGGCGTCGTCGTCGGTCACATCCGCGCGATCGCGGCCGACGGGGGCTGGAGGTATACCGCCGAGCGGTTCCATGCCGCTTCCGGCAGTTTCCGCCGCCTGGGAGAGTTCTGGTCGTCCGCCGACGCCGTCGAGTGTCTTCGTTACCTCCGGTAGCAGCGCCGTGGGTCGACAGCTGTCCGCATGGTGAGGGGGAACGGCGATCAGACCACCGTCGCGAAGTCCGTTCGAGAGGGAATCGTTTCTCCGCCGCGCACGTCGTCCCAGGCCGAGCGGAGAATGCCGACTGCGCGCTGCAGCGTTGACGGCGCGGCCGTGAACGGCACGCGCAGGCGGCGGTCGTGGCCTCCCTCGACGGCGAACCGCGACCCGGCGGACAGGGCGAGCCCGCGCGCCCGTGCCGACACGACCAGCGGCGTGCTCAGCGGCTCGCCGATACCGACCCAGAGCGACACCCCGCCGTGCACGTCGGGCACATCCCATTCCGGAAGGACGCGGCGCAACTCCGCGACCACGCTGTCGCGACCGGCGCGCAACAGGGTGCCGCGCTGTGCCGCGATCTCCCCGAGGCGCGGGATCAGCCGCGCGGCGATGGCCTGCTCGAGCTCGGGGGTCCCCAGGTCGTGCACCGGTCGGCCGCTCGCCAGTCGGCGCACGATGTCGGGCGCCGCCCTCACCCACCCGACGCGCAGCCCGCCCCACACGGTCTTGCCGAGGGATCCCACACGGATGACCCGCTCCTCGTCGAGAATCGGCGCCGGCCCAGACGCGCGGTCGATGTCGAGTTGGGCCGTGGTCTCGTCGATGACCAGGAGCGTTCCGGTCGAACGTGCGCCGCGTACGAATGCCTCCGCCTCTTCGGCGGTCATCGTGCGTCCCGTCGGATTGTGGAAATCGGGCATGAGGTAGGCCAACGACGGAAGAGCGCGCGCGAAGGTCTGCTCCGCCCGCTCGAGGTCCCACCCCTGCACCGAATCGACAGGTACGCCCACGAGCCGTGCACCGACTCGACGGAAGGCATCGGCGGCATGGGGATAGGTCGGCGTCTCGATCATGACGCGATCCGCCCGGTGCAGAAGCACCGAGGCGATGAGGTGGATCGCGCTTTGCGCTCCGGTGGTCACCAGGATCTGGTCGGGAGACGTGATGAGCCCGCGTTCGCGATAATGCTCCGCGATCGCGGTACGCAGCCCCACATCGCCGACGACGTCGTAACCGATCCGCGCCACGAGCGCGGGAGCGTCCTGGATGACCTCCGCCATGATCCCCGGCAGGCCCGGCCAGGCCGCGGGACTCGCTTGCTGCAGGTCGATCGTCTCGGCATCGAGCTCGTGACGACCCGGGTCGGTCCGGCGCAGGGGCAGCGTGACGCTCCCGCTCCCCCGCAGGCTTTCGATGTGTCCGGTGTCGCGCAGGCTCTGATACGCAGCCGCGACGGTCGTGCGACTCACCCCGAGAACCGACGCCAACTCACGCTCGGCGGGAAGGGCCGTTGCGGGAGCCAGGCGGTTGTCGAGGCAGAGCAGACGGATGCCGTCCGCGAGAGCCTCGTAGGCCGGGCCGTTGCCGCGCCAGCCGCCGAGCGACGCGGCGAGGGTGCGGGCCGATACGCGCGAGTCCATGCGGCCACCGTACCCGAATTGGCATCCTGACCCAAAGCCAATACCGTGATTGGATCGCCGTATGCCTTCTCGGATCCTGCGCCTCTTCATCGGCCTCGTGCTCTACGGCTTCGGGTGCGCGGTCACCGTGGCCGCCGGCCTCGGGGTCGACCCCTGGAC
>Ga0308159_1002938_pt1 | contig 18422 bp, 18 predicted proteins | sample PhyCR1_FD_201040 | JGI IMG/M metagenome (GOLD analysis project Ga0308159, IMG submission 201040) | Phyllosphere microbial communities from UC Gill Tract Community Farm, Albany, California, United States - DLSLC.R1 | ecosystem: Host-associated > Plants > Phyllosphere > Unclassified | place: USA... | reverse complement strand
CCAGGCTGGCGTTGAGGATTTCGAGGCCGAGCAGTCGGTTGTCGCTGCCGAAGTCGAGGATGATCTCGCCGAGGCCTCCCGGTGTGGCGATGGAATGCAGCTGTTGCGTCGCCGCTCCTTCGGCGATGCCGGCGGCGATCGTGATGTACGCGGCGTCCGCTTCAGCGTCGTAAGTGACTCTCATTTCATCCCTTCGTCACGGTGATGATATTTCCGGTTTTGTTGTCCACGACGACGCGGGTCTTGTTCTTTCCGGATCCTTGCGTGAATACGGACGTTTCCTTGTTCCCACGGACTTCCTTGTCCCTCAACTCCCCCACGGCCGCGCCCGCAACGCCGCGAAGTCGCCCCGTATGAACTCGTCGGCAATGTCGAGGCGTTCCCTGTCGCTCAGGCCCCGCAGGCTCCCGACTTCTTCGCCGCCGACCTCGCTGTTCTCGAAGAGCACCCAATCCAAATAGAACTCGAGATTCCACGCGTCCGAGTCCGACACCGAGATGCTCCGGTGCTCGTCGTCCCCGTCATAGACGGCGATCGTCGCCAGCAGTTCAGCGAGGCGGTCGAGCGTGATGTCATCGTCCTCCTGCGCCCCGTATCGGTCCGTGAAGCTCACCCATCGCATTCGAACCCGCTCCTCTCGTCGATGCTCAATTTTGCTCCGCTGGCCGGAACCTTTGCACGATGGCGCCCGACCGGAACTCCCGCCGCTCGATCAGCTCGAGCTTCAGGTCGACGCCGTCGAGCAGCCGCGGCCCCCGCCCCGCAATCACCGGATGAACGACGGACGTGTACTCATCGATGAGCCCGTGCGCCGCGAGGGTCGTCGGCAGCCGCACGCCACCGACCAAAATCCCTCGCCCGGGTTCGGCTTTCAGACGCCGAACGGCATCAACCAGATCGCCCCGGGCCAGTTCGGCGTTCCAGTCGACTCCGTCGAGAGTCCCGGATGCCACGACCTTCCGCATCGGGTCCATCACTTCCGAGAACGCGACCTCACTGGCATCCATCCAGCCCGGCCATTCCCCCGACTCCGGTCGGCGCCACGCGCCCTCCATCAGCTCGTAGGCGACGCGGCCGTAGAGCAGAGTGTCGGAGCGGCGCAGCTCGTCGGTCCAGAACGCCATGGACTCCGCGTCCGGCGGTAGGCCCGCCTCGTGATGGACGCAGCCGTCGAGGGTGACGTTGACGGCCTAGCGGACCTGTCGGCTCATTATCGATCTCCTCGCAAGATCATCAGCCGTAGCCTGCCTCGCCTACTGCTCGGGTGGTCACGAGTCCTAGGCGCCAAGTTGGGCGGATCGGACCGCATCTGCTGAGCATGCGGCACAGTGATTGCATGAGTTCTGCCGAAAGCCTCTCCTCCGAGGTTCCCATCTGGCCAGCCCTAGTGATTCCGGTACTTCGCGCGCTGGAGAACGGCGAGGTTTTGCATCGCAAGGACATAGCGGACCGCGCTGCCGCGATCGCCTCGGTAGGACCTGCAGCACGCGCGGAGACGTTGCTCTCGGGCGGGCGGAGGTACGAGCAGCGGTTTGGATGGGCGCTGAGCAACCTGACAAAAGCATCGTGGGTCGACAGAGCGTCCCGCGGTCACTATCGGATCAACGACCACGGCCTTGCTGCGTTGAGTAACCATGCCGAGGGCTTCAGCTACGCAGAAGCGCGCGAAACTTTCGCCCCATTCTGGCCCGACGCAGGGCGTTCGAGCGGGGACCTCGCAGATGTCTCAGCAGTGACCAAGCTGGCCCAAGAGGTACAGGTCATAGATCCGATCGAGCAGATTGAGGACGGTATAAACCGGGTGGAGGCCGAGGTCAGGGAGGAACTTCTCTACCGATTGAGGGAGAGCCACCCTGACTTCTTCGAGCAAGCGGTCGTCGATCTGCTGCTCGCAATGGGGTACGGAGGTGCGGAGCAGAGGGGCAGACGCATCGGTGGCACAGGCGATGAAGGCATCGACGGAATCATTGATCAGGACGCCCTGGGCCTTGATCAGGTCTACGTGCAAGCGAAGCGCTATAAAGCGGGCAACAACATCGGACGCGAAACTATTCAGGCGTTCGTCGGAGCTCTGCACGGTTTTGGCGCGAGTCGAGGCGTATTCCTCACAACCTCCGCATTCACCTCGGGCGCTATCAGCTACGCGCAAAACGTCGCTTCACGGGTCGTGTTGATTGATGGTGACCGACTAGTGAGCCTGATGATCAAATACCGCGTAGGGGTTCAGGTTCGCGAAACCTACACGGCGGTCGAAATTGACGCTGATTTCTTCGATTGACCTAAGGCGGAGTCTCCCCAGCCGCCGCAAAGCGCGCGGCCTGTACCGCGAAAGCCTCCGCCAGATCCGGCGGCTCGACGACCTCCATCGCCACCTCGAACCTCCCGAACGACGCGGCGAGCGCGCCCCACGACCACGACCCCACCTCGAGGGTGCAGCGCTCGTCGTCGACAGCGGTGACCGTGCCGTCGCCCGCGAACGGCAGTACGTCCCGCACCGGCGCGTGCAACAACACCGTCCCGCGGCAGGGCCACTCATTCGAGTCCGCCCCCTTGAACCGCGCGGCGACAAACGCGTTCACGTCCCCGCCCGGCACGACCCGCAGCACGAACGGCGCCCCACGCGGCACCCGGGGTCGCACGCGATCCGCCGAGAAGAGCCGCCAGTCCTCCCGCTCGAGATCCCACCCGAGCAGGTACCACCGGCCATCCGAGGTCACGAGGTGGTGCGGCTCGATCCGCCGAGGCTGAGCCTCTCCCTCGCCCCTCGGCATGTAGTCGAAGCGCAGGGTGACCCGGTCGCGCACCGCCTGCGCCAGCGTCAGCAGCACGTCGAGCGGAACAGCAGCAACCGGTGCTTCCCCCGGGCGGCCCACCGTCGTCACCTCGACCGCATCCAGCCGGTGCCGCAGCCGCGACGGCAGCACCTGCCGCATCGTCGCGAGAGCGCGCACCGCCGCCTCGCCGATGTCCGCACCCAACGCGGGAGCCGCGCGCAGAGCGATCGCGACCGCGAGCGCCTGGTCATCATCGAATAGCAGCGGCGGCATCTCCGCTCCCGCGTCGAGGCGGTATCCCCCGTCGGGGCCCATCGTCGTCTCGATCCGGTACCCCATCTCCCGCAGGCGATCGATGTCGCGCCGCACCGTGCGATCGCTGACATCCAGCCGCGAGGCCAAGACCGACCCCGGCCAGTCTCGCCGCGCCTGCAGCAGCGACAGCAGGGTGAGCAGTCGCGACGTCGTGGCCATGCATCCGACGGTACTCGCGATCTAGGACAGAAACCGACCTATACGGATGCGAACGTGATCTCACGAGCCGATCCCGGCCCATTCATCGAGGAGCAGACATGCCCGTGCAGACCACCACCCACCTGAACTTCCGCGGCGACGCCCGCCAGGCGCTCGAGTTCTACCAGTCCGTCTTCGGCGGCCACCTCGTCGTCAACACCTACGCCGACTTCGGCATGCCGGCCGAGATCCCCGGCGCCGACAAGGTCGTCTTCGGCCTGCTTGCCGGCGAGAACGGCTTCCGCGTCATGGGCTACGACATCCCCGGCCGCGCCGAGGGCGGTATCGCCGCACCTGGCTCCACCCACCGCGAGAACAACACAACGATTACGGACCAGTCGCTGTTCGTCTCGATCAGCACCCCCACCCTCGAGGAGCTCCAGGGCTACTGGGACACCCTGGCGACGGATGCCACGGTCGTCGAACCGCTCGCCGCATCGGCGTGGAGCGCGGGCTTCGGCATGCTGACCGACCGCTTCGGCGTGACGTGGATTGCGTCGGTTACTGCCGAGTGACGTGTGGTCGTGGCCTGCACGCAATGCGCGTCACCGCCGCCCGCCTGACCTGGCAACGCGAGCCACCGCCGACCCCACAAGCGACTTCTGTCAAGTCCTGGGCCGTACCTTCGGCGACCGGATAATTCTCAACACAGAATTCCGCGGATTACGACGCGCGACGGGGGGGGCGCCCCAGCCACCGCAGAGAACAGTGCCGGCCCGAGCCCGTCGGTCGCCGCGTGACCGCGACACACCGTTACCCCTTGACGGAGGGCACTGGCGAGATGCAGACCACCCAGGCCCTCGCTCCGCTGACGAGAAGGGCCTCCGGTTGAACTGCTCGCCCCCGACGCCTCCTCTTGTTTGCGGTCAAGGCTTTGCGACTCCTGTTCGCGGTGATCCCTTCGGCTCATTTGCCACGAGCAATCACTCCACCGGGCAAAAGCCTCGACTCGATGCCGATTCCACCTCGCTCTTCAACAAGAAGAACGCAGTCCTAGCAGGCTCATCGACCGGATGCCACGTTCCCTCGGGGGCGTGGCATCCGGTGCTTCTGTCGTCTGTTCCGTCGGCTGAACCGGAGGTTCAGACGTGCTGACCGTGAGCGGAGAACTTGTTCGAGATGCGTCGGAGTCATCCGTTTCGATAGTGTGCTCGTCAACAGACAAGGTGGGGAAGATGTTCCAACTACAAATACCGAGTGCGCCGGGGGGCAATCTACTCGAGCACCTACTGCTCGAATCGATGGGGGCATTGCGAGGTGGAGGCATCTTCGCCTGGGCGACCACGGCCGGTGCCCGGACCCTGCTGCAAGACCCCGTTTTCGAAGACATGATGGCTTCTTCAGACTTTCGGCTAATTGTTGGCACAGATGCCGTAACCGACTCTGGAGCAATCACAAAGCTTCGGGAGATCGAAACCGAGAACCCGCGACTGCAGACCAGGGCCTTCCTGAGCCCGACCCCCTCGCTATTCCACCCCAAGATGGCATGGTTCGAACATACCGACCACCTCAGTTTGATAGTAGGATCGGGCAACTTGACAATGGGCGGACTTCTTTCCAACTGGGAAGCAATGTTCGTGGCGCGGCTGCATGGCGACGAAGCTGCGTCCGTCCTCACTAAAATCGATTCCTTCATCCAAAACAACGCAAAGTCTCTTCTTCCACTCTCGGACGCACGAGTCACTGCTCAAGTCGCGCTGAACGACGGCGATGAACGCAGTCTTCGCGTCAACACGCGGAACCAGTCGATGCGCCCACCGAGCCGCGCTGCCGTTGACACCAATGAAGTTCTTGTCGCCGAGATCCCTGCGGCTGGGTCCCGCTGGAAACAGGCCAATTTTGACCGGTACAATTACGAAACTTTCTTCGGCGCAAAAGTTGGATCACAACGGCGCATAATCCTTCGAAACGTGGACTCGGGCGGAACCATCGGCGAGATCGAAAGCCGACCCAGCGTCGAAGTCGCCAGCATGAATTACCGATTTGAACTTGCGGCAGCCACCGGTTTGGCATACCCGACGGGATCGCCGCCTATCGGCATTTTCGTACGGCTTGAGACAGGCCAGTTTCTCTACCAGCTGCTGCTCCCTGGGTCGGATGGATACGCGAGCGCTTCCACGTTCCTCGACACGCGTTGGGACGGTCCGAGCCGCGAGAAACGGAGAGTGCGGACTACCGTCGCGGATTTGCGCGTAATCTGGAACGACTCGCCGTTGTGGGCAGTCGACGAGGCTCTTCTCTAAGGTCTTGCGACCAGCAGCATTTCCGCGTCTGCAGGAACGGTGCCATGAAGGTCGGTTCGGTTGAACCGACTGTGCACCGACGACCCGATGGATATTACCTCGACACGTGCATAGCTGGACTCGGCCATTTTGACAAGATTATCGATTGTCGCGACCCGGGTCTCGGGGCGTGCGGTCGTACCCCCTCCCTGAGGGGAGTATGAGAGGACCATCGGAGCGCCAATTCGTTGCCCATATTCGAAAAGCTCAGCAAAGGCTCTATTCGCCTGAGATCGAATGCTAAAAGGCGACTGGTGCCTGTCCAGTCGGTACAGCCCCCGACTTGGAGTGGTGGTGCCAGGCTTAGACGCAACTCCTGGGTTATCCCCTAGAGCAATCGTTTCTAGCACATGATAAAAACGGCTATAGTGATCGCGAGTGTATGGGGGGTCGGCGTAGATAGCGGATACTCCGCGGTCCACACTCGCAATTACATCACGATAGTCGGCAGTGACTACGCTACAACGAAATTTGCTTGGCTCCACTGCACCGTACTTTTCCAGCCAAATGTCGAAAAGGTTAAAGACACTCTTCTCCCTGAAGGAAAGGGATTTCGATACTGCAGACATTTTAGGCTTGCCGTCACGCCCACGAAGCCTAAGGGGTTGAGCGAAATGGCCACCAACAGTGCTTACGACGTTGCTAGCAGTGCTGAGCAGCGCCGCAACGAGAGTTGAGCCCCCGGGCAAACCCCGTACATGGCGTATTGCAGCTTGGATCGCATCGAGTTCAAGGGCTTGACGATAGGAGAAGTAGACTCCGCCGTAGTTCGCGGTGAGAACTGCGCCGGCGGCAAGCAGATGGTCCCGCGCGGCGACCTTGGCGTCAGCTAAATCGGGCCTCGTCGCGGTGAGACTGCTTGTCGAACCTTCCTCCGACAGAAGCACAAACCCACTGGGGTCCTCTGACGCGGCATCCATGATCTGCGTTTCCAGACGGACAAGGCGGGCCACGGGGGCCGGCAAGCTGTCGGCCCAGTCGTGCGCGACTGAAACAATCTCGCGTCGAGCGCCAGTTCCGTACTTGACCGGCGAGCAGAGCGCGTCGGTGAGCGTGGCCGAGTAAGCCTGCACGTCGACGGACGTGACCTGATAGCTATTCGCCAGAGCTCGGGATACGACGCCTGAACCGGCGAACAGATCCAGGACCGTGTCACCTTCGCGAACGAGCGTGCCAACGACCCCCACAATCCGATCGAGGTACCGAGACTTATTGCCCAGGTACTGGATAGGCCGCAGCGCATCCCCCACTTGCGTTCCCCTCAACGGCGGCTGACCAATGTCTGAGGTCGCACCTAGGTTCGAGCTATGCAAGTCGTCAGCCTCGCTCCCCGTCGATCACGTCGGCGGCCTCTGCGAACACTCGCCACAGCGGACTCGCCGTGCGACTGTAGTACACCCTGTTCTCCCTGTCCGATTTCTCCACCTCGAGCAGTCCCGCCCGCGCCAACCGCTCCAACTCCTGTCTGACCGCGGTTGGCGCGCCGAGACTAGCCGGCGGCTCAGACTGGTAGAACCGGGGCTGCTGGCGTCGGAGTATCCAAAGCGCAACGGGCAGCCGGCATCCACGCCCGAAAATGTCGGCGCTCACACGTTGAACTTCCATCTCGCTCCTGTTACTTGAAGCGTATATCAAGTATGTTGAAACATGTAAGGAGTTTTGTGACTACTGAGATCATCGGGTCGCGGCCACCGCGGGCAAAGCGAGCGCGACCTCACCTGTCCGCCTCAGAGCCGGCGGGCTCAACGCAGACCTACTCGATGACCACCCGCGGCAGTTCGGCAGACGGTCTTCTTCTTATCGGGGAGGCCGAGGACGCCCTGAAACTCCTCGCGGACGGCTCTCGTGGCGAGCGCTACCTCGGTGGCGTCAAGCTGTGCTACCTCGACCCGCCTTACAACACGGGGGAGCGGTTCGAGTATTACAGCGATCGAAAGGGGTCCGATGACTGGTTGCAGGCGCTCCGGGCAAATCTCACCGCACTGCGACCTCTCCTGTCTCCCGAGGCAAGCGTATGGCTACATCTCGACGACTCCGAACAGCACAGAGCTCGAGTAGTTCTCGACGAAGTGTTCGGTAGAGAGGCATTCGTTGCGACGGTCATCTGGCAGAAGCGGCTGACCCGGGACAACCGGACCGCCTTCAGCTCGATGCACGACTACATCCATGTTTACGCTCCGAGCGGACCCAAGGCTTGGAAGAAAGTCAGAAACGGGCTCGCAGACGGCGGCGCCTTCGCCAACCCCGACAACGATCCAAGGGGACCATGGCGTTCTGCACCCATGACGGTCCAGGCGGGCCACGCGACGAGGAGCCAGTTCTATACCGTGATTACTCCGGCAGGGACGCGCCATGACCCCCCCGAGGGGCGCTGCTGGACGTTTTCTGCTGAACGTCTTTCGCAGCTCGACCAGGAAGGAAGGGTGTACTGGCCTCGCGGCGGTCACGGTAAGCCCCGTCTGAAGAAATACGAGTTTGAATCAGCCGGTCTTGCCCCGTTCACGATCTGGGCAGCTGCCGAAGTAGGCGACACCTCCTCGGCGAAGAAAGCTCTGCTGCGTCAGTTTCCAGGTCGTCCCGCGTTCGATACTCCGAAACCGATCTCTCTACTGGAGAGGATCATCGAGGTCGCGACCGACCCGGGCGACCTTGTGCTCGACTACTACCTCGGTTCCGGGACGACGGCAGTCGCCGCTCAGATTTTGGGGCGTTCTTGGGTCGGAATAGAACGGAGCAGACAGACCGTCGAAACGTTCGCCGTGCCGCGGCTGAACTCCGTACTGGGACAGAACAGACTGGCCCCCTGCGACATCGCCCGCGTCAGTCAACTGCCCGCTCAAGAGCGAGCTACCGTGAGGTCGGCCGTCGGCTGAGCTCTGAACGAAACGAGCCCCCGTGAGGCCGCGGGAGGCGCGGAACGAGCGGCTGCTCAGCATCATCGGGCGGCATGCTCACGACTGGGCAAGGATGTCCAAGTGAACGCCGCACGTGCGACCGCCGACGGCGATCCGTACGCCGATGCCGACTTGCCGGGCGGCTTCACTGACACGTCCCATCTCAGCTGAGGCGACTACCCGGCCGATGACGGCTTCGCGCACCCCGCGATGTATCGCGCGTCGCAGGCGCGGTCGATTGCGAAGGAGTTCGGCGTCCCGTTCCACCTCTCCCCCGAGCTGAACGATGAGATGAACGAGCACGTCACCCCGCACACCGACGAGTAGCGTCAGTGGGGTGTAATCCCGCCGGCCATCGACCCGCCGACGGGCGCCGACGAGGGTACCGCTCTGCTGTGCACGCTGGGGTTCTGGAAGCAGTGAGCCTCGGAGTTACATCCCCGGCGCCATACCCGTGAACCACGAATAGTGCCCCCTGAAACGCCACGGTAATCGTGTCCGTCGGACCGTTACGGTGCTTCGCCACAATTAGATCCGCTTCACCCGCCACGCGGCGAGTCCTTCTCATACGCGGCCTCGCGGTGCAGCAGCACCACCATGTCGGCATCCTGCTCGATCGAGCCCGACTCACGAAGGTCCGACAGGGCCGGCTTCTTATCGGCGCGCTGCTCGGAAACACGGTTCAGCTGCGACAGGGCGATGACCGGAACCTGCAGCTCCTTCGCCATCAGCTTCAGCGCACGCGAGAACTCACTGACCTCCTGCTGACGCGACTCGACACGCTTACCGCTCGTGAGCAACTGCAGGTAGTCGATGACCACCATCTTCAGCCCCTCGCGCTGCTTGAGGCGACGGCACTTCGCGCGAATCTCGAACGACGATCGCCGCGGACCCCCGCCGAAGCGAGAGACCGCGGCATCCGTACTGCTGAGCCCGATCAGCTCGGAAACACCGGCACCGCGTCCGCCGGCCGCGCCGCCTCGAACCACGCCGTCAGCTGCAGGGTCTCCAGATCGGCGAACCGCCGCCCTGAGATCTGCAACCCGATCGGCCGCCCATCCGCCGTGAACCCGCAGTTCACCGACGATGCCGGCTGACCCGACATGTTGTAGGGCAACGTGAACGCGATGTGGGGCATCGCGAGACGCGCGTCGAACCCCCAGGGCATCGGCCACTCGGCGGGGAACGCCGCCACCGGCGCAACGGGCGCTAGCACCGCGTCGAACGCCGAGGTCGCCGCGACCGTGCGCTTCTGCAGCTCGCCGAACGTTTCGTAGGCCTCGAGGGCGCGGCGACCGCTCATATCGGATCCGGGGTGCACCCAATCGGCGATGTACGGAAGCACGGCGGTCTTCGCTTCGTGCGACAGGCCCAGGTAGGTGCGCCAGAAGCGGATGCGCCAGAAGTCGTCGATGTCGCGCAGGATGCCGTCGTCGATGAACGCCGGCAGCTCCACGACCTCGGCTCCGGCATCCGAGAAGAGGTCCGCGGCGCGCAGCACGGCAGCCTTCACCTCCGGGTCGACGGGCATGCCCGTTCCCGGGTCGGTGTGCACGGCGATGCGGCGACCCCGCACGTCGGTGTCGAGGTCGAACCAGTCGATGTCGGCATCCGGAAGCGAGGTGTAATCGCGCTCGTCGGGACGCGCGACGGCGTGCATGCCGAGCGCCACGTCGGCGACGGTGCGGGCCAGGGGACCGGCCGAACGCCCGAAGTACGGGTTGTCGAGCGGGATCCGACCGTTGCTCGGCTTGAGCGTGGCAACCCCCGTCCATGCGGCGGGCAGGCGCACCGAACCGCCGATGTCGGTGCCCAGGTGGACGACGCCGAAACCGGCCGCGGCGGCAGCCCCCGCGCCCGAGCTCGAGCCGCCGACCGTCCACGCCGGGTTCCACGGGCTGCGCGTGATACCCGACAGGCTCGACACCCCCGACGAGAGCATGCCCCAGTCGGGCATGGTCGTAGAGCCGACGATGACCGCGCCCTGCTCGAGCAGCCGCTCCACCGCGGGCGAGTCTCGCTCGGGAACGACACCTGCGTGACCGGCGACACCCGCATGTGCGGGGATCCCGGCGCGCACGAAGTTCTCTTTCACCGTGACCGGCACCCCGTCGAGCGGACCCCGCTGCTCCCCCCGCTCCCATCGCGCGGCGGACGCGGCCGCAACGTCGAGCACCTGGGCGGGGTCGAGATCGGTGAAGGCGTTGATCTCGCCGTTGCGGGCGGCGATGTCGGCGAGCACCGACTGCGCGGCATCCACCGGGGTGAACTCCCCCGAGGCGTACCCGGCCGCGAGCGCGGCGCCGGTCATCTCGATCGTGGGGGTGATGGTCGGCTGCGAGGTCATCGCGTCTCCTGCACGTGGCTGATGGTCGGAGTCGCGTCGATGAGGACGCGCGTGTACTCCTGCTGAGGGGCGGCGTACACCGATTCGGTGGGACCCTGCTCGACGATCTCGCCCTTGCGCATGACGGCGACGCGATCGCACAGGTACCGCACGACGTGGAGGTCGTGCGAGACGAAGATCAGGGTCAGACGGTACTCGTCCACCAGGTCGGCGAGCAGGTTGAGCACCTGCGCGCGCACCGACACGTCGAGCGCGCTCACCGGCTCATCGGCGACGAGGATGCGTGGGCGGCAGACCAGTGCCCGCGCGATCGAGATGCGCTGACGCTGCCCTCCTGAGAACTGGTGCGGGAATCGCTCCACCGCATCACGCGGCAGGCCCACCGCCTCGATCATCTCGGCCACGGCATCCGCCCTCTCCTTGGCGTTCATCGCCGTGCCGTTCTCGAGGTTGGCGGCGTTGAGCAGCGGCTCGGCGACGATGTCGCGAATGCGCATGCGCGGGTCGAGCGAGGCCATCGGGTCTTGGAACACGATCTGCAGATTGCGGCGCAGCTCGGCCAGATCTTTCGCCCCGGCCTTCACCAGGCTCCGGCCCACGACCTCGAGGTCGCCCGAGGTGGGCTGGTCGAGGCCCGACAGCAACCGCAGCAGCGTCGACTTGCCCGAACCCGACTCGCCGACGATGCCGAACCGGTCACCCGCCGCGATCGAGAACGAGACGCCGTTGAGCGCCTTCACCTCGCGCGGAGCGGTGAACAACGACGTGCGGGGCGACGTGTAGACGCGGGTGAGGTTCTCGACCCGCACCACGTCGTCCACCGTCTTCTTCGCGGTGTGGTCGTCGGCGTTCATGCGCGGCAGCGCGTGGCCCGGGCGGTAGCCGGCCGCGGTGGCGACCGTGAACAGCTTGCCCTCGTCGTCCGTGGCCGAGAGGTCGGATGCCGCGAGCAGCCCCCGCGTGTAGGGATGCTGCGGGCGGGTGAAGATCTGATCGATCGTGCCGCGCTCCACGACCTCGCCCTTGTTCATCACGAGCACCCGCTCGCACGTCTCACCCACCACGGCGAGGTCGTGGGTGATGAAGAGCAGGCCCGTGTCGCGGCGCTTGACGGTCGCGAGCACCAGGTCGAGCACCTGCTTCTGCACCGTGACGTCGAGCGCCGTCGTGGGCTCGTCGCACACCAGCAGTTCGGGGTCGTTCGCCAGGGCGATCGCGAGCACCACGCGCTGGCGCTGCCCACCCGACAGCTCATGGGGGTACGCCCGGGCGGCCTCGGCAGGAGAAGGGATGCCGACGTCCTGCAGCAACTGCAGCGCGCGGGCGTTCGCGGCGCGGCGGTCGCGCTGGGTGCCGTGCACGATCATCGCCTCGGCGATCTGCGGACCCACCTGCATGAGCGGGTTGAGCGCCGTCATCGGCTCCTGGAAGACCATGGCCGAGCGCGTGCCCCGGATGCCGGCGAGCTCGCGCTCACCCAGGTCGATGAGGTTGCGGGGGTCGCTGCCGACGTGGACCGCACCCTCCGCGCGGAGGTTGATGGGAAGCAGGCCCATCACCGCGAGGGAGGTGAGCGACTTACCGGAACCCGACTCCCCAATCAGGCCGACGCGTTCTCCGCGCTCGATGTGGAACGAAAGCTCCGACACGAGGGTGCGGTCGCCGGAGCGGATGGTGAGGTCGGTGACCTCGACGGCGCGACCCCCGACGGGAGGGGCGGCCACCGGGCCCGTCTGCACAACAGTGGACATCAACGACTCCTGAGTTTGGGATCGAGCCGGTCGCGCAGACCGTCGCCAAAGAGGTTGAACCCGAGCACGGCGATGGCGATCGCCAGGCCCGGGAAGACGATGAGGTAGTCGTTCGTGCCGAGGAACTGCTGCGAATCCAGCAGCATGCGGCCCCACGACGGGGTGGGCGGCATGGTCCCGAGCCCCAGGAACGACAGTCCCGCCTCGGCGAGCACCGCGATGGCGAAGTTCACCGAGCACTGCACGATCAGCATCCCGCCGATGTTGGGCAGCACGTGCCGGACGGCGATCGCGACCTCGGAACGGTTGGCGGCCTTCGCCGCGAACACGTAGTCCATCGACATCACCTGCATGGTGCCGGCACGGGCGACCCGGGCGAAGGCGGGCGCCGAGCCGATGCCCAGGGCGACCATCGCCGTGACCGTGCCGCCGCCGAAGATCGCGCCGAACACGATGGCCAGCAGCAGCCCCGGGAAGGCCATGAGCACGTCGCTCCCGCCCATCACGAGCGCCCCGGCACGCTTCGGGCGCATACCGGCCAGGATGCCGAGGGGCGCGCCGATGACCAACCCGATGGCGACGGCGATCGTGCCGACGAGCATCGTGATCTGGGCTCCGGCCATGACCTGCGACAGCACGTCGCGGCCGTAGCGGTCGGTGCCCATCCAGTGCGCGCCCGAGGGGGTCTGCAGGCGATCGGATGCCACGGCCACGGTCGGGTCGTAGGGCGTCCACACCAGCGAGACCAGTGCGGTGAGCGCCACGAGGGCGATGAGGATGCCGCCGATGAGCAGGCCCGGCTCGAGCGATCGGCGCTCGCGGCGAGCGGAGACAGCCGCTTCGGGTGTCGTTCCCGCTTCGGGACGGGCAGTGAGTGAGGTGGTGGACATTAGGCCCTCCGAAGACGGGGGTCGATCGAGGTGTACGCCACGTCGACGACGAAGTTGATGACGACGACCGCGAGCACGAGCACGAGCACGATGCTCTGCACGGCCAGCAGATCGCGGTTGGCCACGGCGTCGACCAGGTAGCTGCCGAGGCCGGGGATCGCGAAGACCCGCTCCACCACGACCGCACCGACGAGAAGGCCCGCGAGCTGCACGCCCACGACCGTCAGCACCGGAACGCTGGCGTTCTTCAAGCCGTGACGGATGAGGGCGGCGCTGGCCGTGAGCCCCTTGGACCGGGCGGTGCGGAGGAAGTCCTCGCCCTTGATCTCCAGCACCGCCGAGCGGACGTACCGGGTGAGGATCGACGCCTGCACCGACCCGAGGGCGAGCACGGGCAGGATCGCGTACCGGAACACGTCCGGTCCCCACCGCCAGCCGCCGGAGGGCAGCCACCGCAGCTGGATGGCGAAGACGGCGATCAGCAGCATCCCGACGAGGAAGCTCGGGAGGGCGACGCCGATCTGCGAGAAGGCCGAAACCGCCCCGCCGCTGGCCTTGCCGTGACGCATCGCCGAGAACGTGCCCAGCGGCACGGCCACCACGAGCGCCACGACCATGGCGAGCGCGACGAGCAGCAGGGTGACCTGAGCCCGCTCGACGAGTGTCGGCCCGATCGCCGCCTGCGTCACGTACGAGGTGCCGAAGTCGCCCCGGAGGATTCCCCCGATCCACTGCAGGTACTGCTCCCACAGCGGCGCCGTGGTGCCGTACTGCGCGCGCCAGGCGTCGAGCTGTTCGGCGGTGGCGTCGGTCCCGAGGGCGACCGTGGCCGGGTCCCCCGGCATGACCCGCAGCAGCAGGAAGACCAGCATCGTGGACACCCAAACGGTGGCCAGGAAGGTCCCTGCGAGCTTGAGAAGACGGAGAGGCACGGTCGCCCCCTTTCAGGATCGAATCGGGTGGGGTCAGTTCCAAGCGAGCTTGGTCATGTTGAGCGACTCGGTCACCGCGTTGGGCGCGATGCCCTTCAACGCGGCATCGGCCACGACGATGTTCGGGAAGAGGAACAGCGGCAGGGATGCCACGTCTTCGGCGGTGATTTTGGCGACCTTCTTCATGCCGTCGATCCACTCCTCCTTGGTGCCCGCGTCTGCGGCGGCAGCCAGGGCGGAGATCTTGGAGTTGTCGTAGCCGATGTAGTAATTGGGATCGTTGAACACGGTAAGGATGTCGCGCGGTTCGACCGCGAGAATGACCGTCATCTCGTAGTCGTCCTTGGTGAACACCTCGTCGAGCCAGACGGCGGGGAACTCGAGGGTCTCGATCTTCGCGGTGACGCCGATCTGGGCGAGCTGCGAGACGACGACCTCGGCCACGGCGGTGGCGTAGGGACGCGTGGGCACCTTGAACGTGATCGACAGGTTCTCGGCCCCGGCCTCGGCGAGCAGGTCGCGCGCCTTGTCGGGGTCGTACGGGTACAGGTCGTTGAGGTCTTCGTAGTACGGGTCGGTGGGGGGTACCATCGCGCCGATGAGCTCGCCGTAGCCCGCCCATGCGGCATCCAGAACCGCCTGTCGGTCGATGCCGTAGGCGATCGCCTGACGCACGCGCACGTCGTTGAAGGGTGCGGCCCGGTTGTTCAGACCCAGCAGGATCTCGCCGTTGGACGATCCCTGCAGCACCTGGAAGGCGGGGTCGGTCTTGAACTGCGAGACGAGGTCGGGCGCCTGCATGTTGTAGAGCATGTCGACGTCGCCCGCGCGCAACGCGTTGGTGCTCGCGGTGGCGTCGGCGAAGTAGCGGAGCGTGATGTCGCGCATCGCGGGCGCCCCGCCCCAGTAGTCGTCACGCGCGGCGAGGGAGATGTGATCGCCCTGCACCCGCTCGGTGATCGTGAACGGGCCCGTGCCGACAGGGGTGTTGGCGAGATCGGCGACGCCGTCGGTGTCGAACATGATGCCGACGGTGCCGGCCAGGGAGTACAACCACGAATTGCTGGGCTTGGTGAGCTTCACGCGGGCCTCGGTGGGCGAGACGACCTCAACGCTGTCGAGGAGCGCCATCTTGCCCTGGTTGATGGTCCAGTCGGTCTTGACCCGTTCGAGCGAGAATTTCACGTCATCGGCGGTGAACGTTGCGCCGCCGGAGAAGGTCACGCCGTCGTGGAGGGTGAAGTCGTAGGTCAGGCCGTCGTCGCTGACCGTCCACGCGGTGGCGAGCTGGGGGACGAGCTCGCCCTGCTGATCGATCGAGACCAGCGTCTCGTAGACGTTGTTGAGGAGCACCTGCGGGATCGCGGCGCCCGACGTGGTCGTGAGGTCGAAGTTGGTCGGTTCGCCCGTGAGCCCGATGGTGACGACCGGGTCGTGGGCGGAGCCGTCGGCGGGGGCGGTGCCTCCCGCGCAGGCGGTGAGAGCGAGCGCGAGGGCTACTGCGGCGCCCACCGCGGCACCGGAGCGTCGAGCAGAAAGAGTCACGGGTTTACTCCTGGGTGTCTACGGATGGAGGGAGGAACGGTCTACTGGTCTGACCAGTAGTCGAACGATAGGATCGGGGAACCCAGCGGGGCAAGCCAGGAAACAGAGTGTTTACACGGGGCGCTCTTCGCTGAAATCGAGGAGGCGAAGTGGCGTTCACGCCCGTCCAGAAGGTCAGCGCGTACGAGGGCATCGTCGAGCAGATCGAGGCCGCGATCGACTCCGGCGAGCTGCAGGCCGGTGACCGCCTGCCCGGCGAACGCCGTCTCATGGAGGACTTCTCGGTCAGCCGAGCCACCGTGCGAGAGGCCCTGCGCGTGCTGCAGGCGACCGGGCTGGTGGAGTCACGGCCGGGCGACCCGCGCGGCCCCGTGATCGCGGCGTTCACACCGCGCCTGCTCGAGAAGTCTCTCGGTCAACTGTCGCGCCAGGCCACCAGTCGCGCCGAACTTCTGCAGTTCCGTCTGTTCCTCGAGGGCACAGCGAGCTATCTCGCCGCACAACATCACACCATCGAGCAGATGGCGCGCATCCAGGACAACCTGCAGCGCATGCGTGACTGCGCCGACTCCGACGACATATCGCCCTACCCGAGGCTGGTGCGCGCGTTCCACGACACCATCCGCGAGGCGGCGGCGAACAGCCTCATCGCGGTGTGCGGCAGCGTGGTCAGCGACACGATGACCGACCTCATGGGAGGCCGCATCGCGTCCGACAGCGAACCGCGAGCGCTGCTGCGCCGCAGTGTCACCGATGGAGCCGAGCTCGTGAAGATCATCGGGGCGCGCGACGCCCCGGCCGCGCGACAGGCCAGCGTCGAGAGCATCTACCGGTTCTACGAGGCTGACCTCACCCCCGCCGAACGCGAGGCCGTCTCGACCGTCATCTGAGGCTCAGCCCTCCGAACCGCGCGCCCTGACGGCCGCCGCCACCCGCTCCACCGCCACCGCGGTCGCTGCGGTGCGCAGGTCCACACCATCGGCCGCCGCCCGATGGGCCACGAGCTGCCACGAGGCGCGCACGCGCTGCGCGAGCCGCTCCTCGACGTCGACGACGTCCCACCACCAGCCCTGGCGCGCCTGCACCCACTCGAAGTAGCTGACGACGACGCCCCCGCCATTGGCGAGCAGGTCGGGAACGACGTCTACGCCACGGTGGCGCAGCGCATTCTCGGCCGCCGAGGTGATCGGACCGTTCGCTCCCTCGACGATGATGCGGGCCTTCACCCGGTCGACGTTCTCATGGGTGATGACCCCCTCGACCGCCGCCGGGATGAGCAGGTCGACCGGCTCGGTGAGCACGTCGACCGAACCGATGGCGTCCGCCTCGGGGAAGCCGATCAGACTCCCGGTGCGGTCGACGTGCTGCGCGAGCGCCGCGATGTCGAGTCCGTCGTCGGCGCGGAGGCCGCCGCGCACGTCGGCGACGGCGACCACGCGCACGCCCGCCCGCGCCAGCTCCAGCGCCGCGCCCCGGCCCACCTTGCCGAAGCCGTGCACGGCGGCCGTGGCGTCGCGCGGATCCATGCCCGCGCGCTTCAGGGCGAGAAGGGCGACGGATGCCACGCCCAGCGACGTCGCGGCAGCCCGGCCCTGCGAGCCGCCGAGGGCGAGCGGCTTGCCCGTCACGGCACCCCACCCGGCGCCGTGCGCCGGGGCGGCATCCATCATCCATGCCATCTCCGCAGCCCCCGATCCCACGTCGGGCGCCGGGATGTCGGTGTCTGCTCCCGTGATGGGGGCCATGGCCCGCGCGTACCGGCGGACGAGGCGCTCGTACTCCGCCGGCTCCAGACCGATGGGGTCGACCGCGATCGCCCCTTTCGCCCCGCCGAACGGCAGGTCGAACAGCGCGCACTTCCACGTCATCCACATCGCAAGTGCCCGCACGGTGTCGAGATCCGCGCGGGCGCTGAAGCGGATGCCGCCCTTACCCGGACCGCGCGCCAGGGAGTACTGCACGCGGTGACCCGCCACCATCACGGTGCGCCCGTCTGGCAGACGAGCGGGCAGCATGGCGGTCAGCTCGCGCTGCGGCACCGAGAGCACGGCGTGCAGCGCCGGGTCGAGTCCGATGAGCCGGCTGGCGGCGTCGAACTGTGCGCGCGCATCGCTCAGCGGACCGCCGCGACCGGTGCTCGATCGGTGCAGGCGCGAGGCGATGGCCGCGGCGGGGGACTCCACCATCCCGTGGGGCGAGGGCGCAGGGGCAATGGTCGATGTCATGTCGTCACACCAGGGCGACGTCGGCGAGCACCGCGTCGATGATGTCGAGGCCGCGGTGGGCCTCGACATCGGTGACGACGCACGGCGGCACGACGTGGATGCGGTTGTCGGCGATGAAGGGCAGCAGACCGCGGCTCAGCAAGGCGGCCTTGATCGCGCCCATCGTCGCGGGCGTGACGGGCGTGCGGCTCTCGCGGTCGGAGACGAGCTCGATCGCCCAGAACACGCCGCTGCCGCGCACCTCTCCGACGATCTCGTGACGCTCGGCG
>Ga0308159_1002937_pt1 | contig 18425 bp, 16 predicted proteins | sample PhyCR1_FD_201040 | JGI IMG/M metagenome (GOLD analysis project Ga0308159, IMG submission 201040) | Phyllosphere microbial communities from UC Gill Tract Community Farm, Albany, California, United States - DLSLC.R1 | ecosystem: Host-associated > Plants > Phyllosphere > Unclassified | place: USA... | reverse complement strand
TAGCCACGCCAGCTGACGATCAGGGCCATGACCATCAGCGCCGCCGCAACCCCGAACGTGCAGTGCAAGCCACTGCCAATGACCTCGGCCGGGGCTTGCGTCGGGTTGCCGGTAGCGGAGGCAAACACCGCGCCCATGACCGCCGCGCCGGTGATCAGTCCGAGATTGCGCGACAGCCCGAGCAAAGCCGACACCACGCCGCGCTGATCCTGACTGACCGTCGCCATCAACCCGGTATTGTTCGCCGCCTGAAACAACGCGTAACTACTGGCAATCACCGCCATCGGCAACAGATACCCCGGCAGGCCGAGACGCATCGGCAACAACGCCAACAAGCTGCAACCCCCGACCATCCCGAGCAACGCCCCCGGCACCACACGCCGCGCACCGAAGCGATCCACCAGACGCCCGGCCGGCACCCCGCCACACGCGGCCAGCAGCGGCCCGACTGACAACGCCAGGCCGACCACGGTGCTGCCCAGCCCCAGGCCTCGGCTCAGGTAAAACGGCCCGACCACCAGCGTGGTCATCATCACCGTCGTCACCAGCAATGTCAGCGCAAGGCTGCTGCTCAGCCGCGCGTCGTTGAAGAGAGACAAACGAATCAGCGGCGCTCTGGCTTTCATCTCGACCGCAATAAACAGCCCCGCCCCGCCTACGCTCGACAGCAGCAACACCAGGGTGAATCCATCCAGCGTCATCGCCAGCGCATAGGCCGCCAGCGTCAAGACCAACACTGCGCTGCCGAGATAATCAAACGTAACACCCGCCCGCACCGGCCGATCCGCCGGCAGATAGCGATAAACCAGCCACGCGTTGAGCAGGCCCAAGGGCACGTTGAGGACAAAGATCGACGGCCAGCCGACATGCGCGATCAGCAGACCACCCAGTGACGGCCCGAGGCTGGTACCGGTGGCCGACATCGTCGCGAGCAGGCCCATCGCACTGCCCGCCCGCGTTTTGGGCACCGCATCCGCCACCAGCGCCACGGTCAAGGCGAACATGATTGCCGCGCCCAGGCCCTGCACGGCCCGCGCGCCGATCAACCAGCCAAGCCCCGGAGCCAGTGCGCAACACAACGACGCACTGGTAAAAATGCCAATGCCGATCAGCAGCAATCGCCGCCGCCCGAACACATCGCCCAGACGCCCGACGCTGACAATCAACGTGGTGACCGCCAGCAGATACGCCAGCACGATCCATTGCACCTGTTGAAACGTCGCATCGAACGCGGCGGCCAGGGTGGGTAATCCGGCGTTGGCGATGCTGGTGTCCAGTGATGGCATCAACATCGACAGCGCCAGGCTGGTCAGCGCCCAGCGGGCTTGAGGGGGCAAGGGGGATCCGGGCATCGGGCGCTCCTGGTGCGAAGGTCAGACGGCATAGCCTGAGTCTCGACAAGGCAGGGCGCAAGACGCATGCTTTGCACTTGATACCTGCATGGAACGCCATGTCATGAGCGCACCGGATCTTAACCTGTTGATCACCCTTGACGTACTGCTGCGCGAAGGCAGCGTCGCCCGCGCCGCGCAAATTCTGCGGCTGAGCCCGTCGGCCATGAGCCGTGCGCTGGCCCGGCTGCGCGAGACCACCGGCGACCCGTTGCTGGTTCGCGCCGGGCGTGGCCTGGTGCCGACCCCGCGTGCGCTGGAGTTGCGTGAGCGAGTCAGCACGCTGGTGCAGGAAGCCGAGGCCGCTTTGCGCCCCGCCGAGATTCTCGACCCCGGCCAGTTGCAGCGCACCTTTACCCTGCGCAACACCGACGGTTTTGTTGAAACCTTCGCCGCCGCCCTGCTCGCGCGCATCGCCGAAGAAGCACCCGGCGTGCGCCTGCGCTTTGTGCAGAAGGCCGACAAGGACAGCACCCTTCTACGTGAAGGGCGGGTGGATCTGGAGACCGGTGTGGTCGATGAAAGCACCGACCCGGCGCTGCACAGCCGTATCCTGTTTCAGGATCACTGGATTGGTGTAGTTCGTGAGGGCCATCCATTGAGTGCGGGCAAGATCAGCAGCAAACGCTTCGCCGGCGGCCAGCACATTCTCATCTCACGTCGCGGGCGCAGCAGCGGCCCGGTGGACGAAGCGTTGCTGGCTGCGGGTCTGACGCGGGATATCGTTACTTCATTCGGCGGGTTTTCGGCGGCGCTGACGCTGGTCCGCGAATCAGACCTGATCGCCACGGTTCCAGAGCGTCACACCAGCAAGCTGCGCATGGGCCTGCACAGCTTCGCCCTGCCCTTCAGGATGCCGCCGATCAGCGTATCGATGCTCTGGCACCCGCGCATGGACGCCGATCCGGCGCACCGCTGGTTGCGCAATTGTGTACGGGAAGTCTGCGTCTAACGCGCATCGCCGCCGGCCGGTTTATAGAACAGGAATTTGCCGACCGCGGCGGTCTTTTTGTACTCCTTGGCCCAACTCGGGTGCACGTTGCGATCATGAAAGTACAACGCGCCACGGGTGCGATCCGGCAACTGGCGGTTGAGCGCCTTGCCGGCGATGTCCTTGGCCAAGGTGTATTCAGCGTCTTCCTTGACCTGATCGGCCTTGCCATCGCACCACCAGGAAAACTGGCAACTCTTGGTTTCCGACCCTTGTTTGACCACTGCACACACGGTGTCGGGAAAGCCATCATGGCCCAGGCGGTTCATCACCACGCTGGCCACGGCCTGCATTTCCGCAGTGTCGCGCCCCTTGGCTTCCCAGTAGATACTGCGTGCCAGACAGGTGATCGGGTCGTCCAGCGGCGCGGTGCCGGCGGGGTCCACGGCTTGTACTTCAGTCGGTGTGATCGCTTCGGATTTGGGTGCCGGCGCCGCGCTGACTTTGTCAGCGGCTTTCTCTTCCAGCACCTGGGCTTTTTCTTCGGCCTTGGCCTTGATCGGGGCCTGATCGGTGGCCATCACCACACCGGCCATCAGGGTTACTGCGAAACAGCCAGCCAACCATTTCAATCCCATGTCAGTTCTTCCGGCAGCGCCCGTTCCGGGCAAGGTGTTTCGTGGGGGAGACCCCCGGTTCCCGGGGCCTTCGGAGAGTGTAGACGGCAAAGGCCGGCGTAACGTTCCGCAGAAAAACCGGCTCGATGAAGAAAAAGACATTGCACGGACCGGGGGCCTTTCGCGCATCATGAGCGCATTCCGCTCAAGGAGATTTCCATGCGTTTCATGCCATCCGTTTTGCGCTTTGCCGCGCTGTCCTTTGGGCTGGCCGTGGCCGCCTCGGCCATGGCTGCCGACGAGTCGCAACTGATCGAGTCGATCAATACTTACCGCAGCCAACCGCAGCGTTGCGGCAGCCAGGCGTCCAATGAACTGCCACCGCTGTCGGCCGACCCGCGACTGAGGCTGCCGGCCGCGGGAGCAGTCGATCTGCAACAGGCTATGGCCAGCGCCAGTTACCCGATGGTCAATGTGCAGGCGATCACCCTCAACGGCCCGCGCGATGCGGCGTCGGCGATGAAGGCGATTGAGGAGAGCTTCTGTCAGGTGGTGCTGGATCCGCAGTTCGTCGATGTCGGCGTGAGCCGCGCCGATCGCGACTGGCGCATTGTGCTGGCACGACCACTGCTGTCGGCAAAACTCGGGGATGCGCAGAGCGAAGGCCAGAAGTTGCTTGAACAACTCAACGCCGCTCGCGCCCAGCCACGTCAATGCGGCGGCCAGGCCTTTGCCGCCGCGGCACCATTGGCCTGGAGTGCAAGCCTGGGCAGCATCGCTCAGGATCACAGCCGCGACATGGCCAACAACAATTACTTCGACCACAAGGACCGTGACGGCCGCACCCCGGGCGACCGCGCCGAACTGGCCGGCTACGGCGGCCAACTGGTTGGCGAAAACATCGCTGCCGGGCAAGACACCGTGCGCAAGGTCGTCGACGGCTGGCTTGCCAGCTCCGGTCACTGCGCCAACCTGATGAACCCACAATACAAGGAACTCGGCGCCGCCTACGCGACCGACCCGAAAAGCAGCGCCGGCATTTACTGGACCGCGATGTTTGGCGCGCCATAACCCTGATTGATGGAACATCAGCGGTCATAGCTGACAGTGGATGTGCTCTGACAATGGTGGCGACTGCACGGGCGCCTTCACGAGCACGCCCACTGTCGGCGTTCAACCCGGATCGTCGTCTCGGTGAACAATCAGCTCATCATCGAGCGCATCAATCAGCCATTCACTAATAGTGATTGGACGCTTGCCAACGTTGCCCCTAACCTGCGTGCACTCCATTCTTTCCGCTCAATGCGGCTTCTCTACTCCTGCAAGGCTGTCATGTCAGAGCGTGTCTTGATCGATGGTTACAACCGCCGCGTCGACTATCTGCGCATGTCGGTTACCGACCGCTGCGACTTCCGCTGCGTGTATTGCATGGCTGAGGACATGCAGTTTCTGCCGCGCCAGCAAGTGCTGACGCTGGAGGAGATCTATCAACTGGCGCAGAGCTTCGTGGCGCTGGGCACGCGCAAGATTCGCCTGACCGGCGGCGAGCCGCTGATCCGACCGGGCGTCGTCAGGCTGTGCGAACAGATCGCCGCCCTGCCCGGCCTGCGTGAGCTGTGCATGACCACTAACGGGTCGCAACTGCACAAACTCGCCGCGCCGCTGTTCGACGCCGGGGTCAGCCGCCTGAACATCAGCCTCGACAGCCTCGACCCGGATCGCTTCAAGCAAATGACCCGCACCGGTGATCTGGCGCAGGTGATCAAGGGCATCGATGCGGCGCGCAAGGCCGGTTTCACCCGAACCAAACTCAACGTGGTGGTGATGCAGGGACGCAACGATCAGGCGATCAACGATCTGGTGAGTTTCGCCATCGACCGCCAGCTCGACGTCTCGTTCATCGAGGAAATGCCGCTGGGGATCATCAGCGAACACAGTCGCGCCGAATCGTTTTTCTCCAGCGTCCAAGTGCGCGAGAAAATCGCCGAGCGCTACACCCTGATCGATTCCGCCGAGTCGACCCAAGGCCCGTCGCGCTACTGGCGCGTGGCCGAAGCACCGGACATTCGCCTGGGCTTTATCTCGCCGCACAGCCACAATTTCTGTGGCACCTGCAACCGCGTGCGGCTGACCGTCGAAGGGCGTTTGCTACTGTGTCTGGGTAACGAGCATTCGGTGGACCTCAAAGCCGTGTTGCGCGCTCATCCGGGGCAACCGCAGCGGCTGGAAAAGGCCATTATCGAGGCGATGAAACTCAAGCCGTACCGGCACAATTTCGAAGTGAACGACGACGTTCAGGTCGTGCGCTTCATGAACATGACCGGCGGTTGAGCCGCCCTCACCCTGCGTAACCGGGATCGCCCAGCATGATCATCAGACCCAAGGTCAACCAGTTCGCCATCCTCTTCACCCTTAAGGGTTCGATCGCCAAACGCATCGCCCTGCGCACGCTGATGGTCACCTTGCTGGCCTCGGCCATCGTGCTGATGGAAATGCTCCACCCGAGCAACTTCACCAAGGTCAACGCCACGCCGTTCACCTTGCTCGGCTTGTCGCTGTCGATCTTCATGAGTTTTCGCAACAACGCCTGCTACGACCGCTGGTATGAAGCGCGCAAGGCCTGGGGCGATGTGCTGGTGCACATTCGTTCGGTGATCCGCGAAACCCAGGTCATCCGCGAATCAGCGCAGCGCAAACCGTTGCTGCTCAACCTCTGCGGTTTCGCCCACTCGCTGAATGCGCGGTTGCGCCGGGAAAACGAAGCGGCGGCCAGCCGTGCGTGGATCACCCCGCAACACGATGCACAGGTGCCGGACTACAGCGGGCGCATTCTGCAGCAGGTCGGCCAGCAATGCTCCGATCTGCACCAGAGCGGCGAACTGAGCGAGTGGCGCTACATGCTGCTGGCCAATCACCTGACCAGCCTGACCCAGGCGCAAGCGGTGTGCGAACGGATCAAAAACACCCCGCTACCCTTCCCCTACACCTTGCTGCTGCACCGCACCATCTACCTGTTCTGCATTCTGTTGCCGTTCGCCATGGCCGAACCGCTGGGCTGGCTGACCCCGCTGTTTACCGCGATTGTCAGCTACACATTTTTTGGTCTGGACGCGATTGCCGACGAGCTGGAAGACCCGTTCGGCCGCGACGAAAACGACCTGGCGACCGACTCGCTGGTGCGCACCATCGAGCGTGATGTCCTCAGCGAACTGGGCGTGACCGACCTTCCACCAATGCTGCTGCCGGTGGACTATGTGCTGAGCTGATCTCGCTCCCCCCCGCAAGTACGGTCTGATCACTCTGACCCACCCCATAATCGATCTGCTCTATCGGCGCCGTTGACCTCGGCCAACGCCTTTGAAACCATGGGCGCCAGAGCGGATCGACAGGCTATTCAATTCTTCCGATCCGGCGCACATACCGTCAGGTGAGATCGTCGCACCTCGCGTTTTTCGTGCGCTGCGCGCCGCTGCGTCGATACTCAATCCGATTTCTCAACGAGCAGGTGCCATCGTGGACATCAAACAACTCAAGTTCCTGATCGCGCTGGACGAAACCCGACACTTCGGCCAGGCCGCCGCCCGCTGCCACATTACCCAGCCGACCCTGTCGATGCGTCTGCGCAATCTGGAAGATGAGCTGGATCTGGTGCTGGTCAATCGCGGCCAGCGCTTTGAAGGGTTTACCGAGGCCGGCGAACGAGTGCTGGCCTGGGCCCGCACGCTGCTGGCCGCGCATGACGGCCTGTTTGCCGAAGCCGCAGCGTGCCGCGGGCAACTGGTCGGCAGCCTGCGCCTGGGCCTGGTGCCGTTGAGCAACTTCAACCCGATCACTTACATCCAGAGCTTGTCCGGCACGTATCCCGAGTTGAAATTCAGTCTGTCGTCGGGGAGTTCCGACGAGATCATCGCCGAGCTTGGCAACAATCAACTGGACTTGGGCGTGTGCTACCTCGACCACGTCAACCCTAACTATTTCGATTTTTTCGAGATTGGCGAAACCCGCGTCGGGCTGCTTTACGACAACCGCCACTTCCATTTCGAAGGCTCGGACATCAGTTGGGAGGACGCCGCCGAACTGCCGCTGGGGATGATCACCACCGGCATGCATTACCGCAAATCCATCGACCTGAGTTTCCGCAGTCGCGGCCTCAATCCGCAGCCGATCCTGGAAAGCGATTCGACCTATCAGCTGTTGCAGGCCATTCATCAGGGCTTCTGTTGCTCGATCATGCCGCTGGACAGCGGGCTGGAAGAGCCGATCGAACATCTGTCGTTCATGCGATTGCCGGATGCCAGTGTGCTGGCACCGCTGGGGCTGGTGATGCGCAAGACCGAACCGCGTTCGGCGATCGCCGAGAAGTGCTTCGCCGAGGCGCGCAAGTTGTTTGGAAAGGGCCAAGCCTGACACCACACTTGAACAAAAAACTGCTTAGATAGCGGCTCCGACAATATCCACCGCAGGCGCCGCGCTTGAACACCTCACCCGAAGATTTGCCCAGACCCGCTCCCGTAACGCTGCGCCAGGCCTGGCGCTTCTGGCTCAAGCTCGGCTGCATCGGGTTCGGCGGCCCGGCCGGGCAGATCGCGATCATGCATCAGGAACTGGTCGAGCGCCGGCGCTGGATCTCCGAGCGACGGTTTCTGCATGCGCTGAACTACTGCATGTTGCTGCCCGGCCCCGAGGCCCAGCAACTGGCAACCTACATTGGCTGGCTGTTGCATCGCACCTGGGGCGGGGTGATCGCCGGGGCGCTGTTCGTGCTGCCGTCGCTGTTTATTCTGATTGCGTTGTCGTGGCTGTACATCGCCTTCGGCGACGTGCCGGTGGTCGCCGGAATCTTCTACGGGATCAAACCGGCGGTAACCGCGATTGTCTTGCACGCGGCGCACCGCATCGGCTCGCGGGCGCTGAAAAACGCTTGGCTGTGGGCCATCGCGGGGGCGTCATTCGTGGCGATCTTCGCCTTTGATCTGCCGTTCCCGCTGATCGTGCTCGGGGCGGCACTGATCGGTTATCTCGGCGGGCGACTGGCGCCACAGCGCTTCAACAACGGCGGTCAGCGCAGCAGTGCCAAATCCTTCGGCCCGGCGTTGATCGATGACGACACGCCGACGCCTGAGCATGCGCGATTCAGCCTGCCAAAGCTGTGGCGCCTGCTGTTGATCGGCGCGGCTTTATGGTGTTTGCCGATGGGCCTGCTGACCGCGCTGTTCGGCTGGGACGGCACCTTCACGCAAATGGGCTGGTTCTTCACCAAAGCCGCGCTGCTGACCTTCGGTGGCGCTTACGCGGTGTTGCCGTATGTCTATCAAGGCGCGGTCGGGCACTACGGCTGGCTGACGCCGACGCAGATGATCGACGGCCTCGCCCTCGGCGAAACCACACCCGGCCCGCTGATCATGGTGGTGGCGTTTGTCGGTTTCATCGGCGGTTATGTGCAACCGGCGTTCGGTGCGGAACATGCATTCGCCGCTGGTGCACTGGCGGCGACGCTGGTGACCTGGTTCACCTTCCTGCCTTCGTTTCTGTTCATCCTCGCCGGCGGGCCGCTGGTGGAATCGACCCACAACGAACTGAAATTCACCGCACCGCTGACCGCGATCACCGCGGCGGTGGTCGGGGTGATCCTCAACCTGGCGTGTTTCTTCGCTTATCACGTGTTCTGGCCGAGCGGTTTCGCCGGGCATCCGGATCTGTTTTCGATCGGGCTGGCGCTGCTGGCGGCATTGGCGCTGTTCATTTTCAAGCGCGGGGTGATCGAAGTGTTGATCGTTTGCGCCCTTGCCGGGCTGGGCTTTCACCTGCTGCACTGAACGTCGTCCAACGGTGCCGGGGCGCAATCAGCGGTTTACACACCCGCAGATTGCCCCTTACTATCCGGGCACACCGGTCGGCGGGTCTGCCCCGCCACCGACGTTTTCCGCCAACGGAAACACGCGTTATGAGTACGTCACCACAACAACCAGAAAGGTTGAACGTCTCCGCTATGTGCGCCCTCTGTCACAGGGGCCGCGCATGAATCGCATCGTCAATCTCCCCATGGCCCTGCGCCGTTCCAAGCTGCGTCACTCCGCACGCCCGCCGGATATCGCCTGCTGATTCCGACAGTCAGAAAAGATCCATTGTGGTGAGGGGATTCATCCCCGATGGACTGCGCAGCAGTCCCTATCTTTTTGGCCCGCTACGCGCGCCGTCGGGGATAAATCCCCTCACCACAGGTTCAGTGTCACTTCCGACTGCCGGGCATTAGCGAAATACTTTTTTCTTTTTGATATCCCTGCCAGGACACCCACGCCTATTTACCGCGTCGTGTCCGGCCCGATTCTGCGCGCCTGCGCGGCGCCATCGTGAGTGATTGACCATGAAATTCGCAGCCATCGAAGACGCACGCCTGTTCCTTGAACAAAACCCCGATATCGACATGATCGAGCTGTTCATCCTCGATGCCAACGGCGTGCCACGCGGCAAGTTGTTGCACCGTGAAGAACTGCTTGCCGTGTACCAGAGCGGTCGCCCGCTACCCAGCACCATCCTCGGCCTCACCGTGCAGGGCGAGGACGTGGAAAACTCCGGGCTGGTGTGGGACGTCGGCGACATCGACTGCCGCGCCTACCCGCTCGAAGGCAGTCTGGTGCGCCTGCCGTGGCGGCAGATTCCCACCGCGGCGGTGCAGGTCAGCATGCACCCGACCGAGGGGATGCCAGCGAGCATCGCCGACCCGCGTCATCTGCTGATCAAGGTCATCGACGGCCTCAAGGCCGAGGGTTATCACCCGGTGATGGCGTGCGAACTGGAGTTCTATCTGCTCGACGCCAAACGCGATCACAACGGCCGTCCGCAACCGGCGCTGGATGCCGATGGCGGCCGACCGCGACACACTCAGGTCTACGGTTTGCGCGAACTGGAGCAGATCGAACCGTTCCTCGCCGACCTCTACGGCGCCTGCAAACTGCACGGCATTCCGGCGCGCACGGCGATCTCCGAATACGCCCCGGGCCAAGTGGAAATCACCCTCGAACATGGCGACGCACTGGTCGCGATGGATCAGGCGGTACGCTACAAACGTCTGGTCAAAGCGGTGGCGCACAAGCACGGCATGCAGGCGACGTTCATGGCCAAGCCATTCGATGATCTGGCTGGCACCGGCATGCACATGCACGTCAGCCTTGCCGATAGCGAAGGACGCAACCTGTTTGCCGCCGAGGATCCGGCCGGCACCCCGCTGCTGCGCACGGCGATTGGCGGCATGCTCGCCTCGCTGCTCGATACGCTGCTGCTGTTCTGCCCCAACGCCAACTCCTACCGCCGGTTCCAGGCCAACAGCTACGCGCCATTGGCGCCAACCTGGGGCGTCGACAACCGCACTGTCAGCCTGCGCGTACCGGGCGGCCCGGCCAACACCCGGCATATCGAACATCGCATCTGCGGCGCCGATGCCAACCCGTATCTGGCGGCGGCAGCGATCCTTGCCGGGATCCATCGCGGGATTCGTGAAAACCTCAATCCGGGTGCGCCGGTCGAGGGCAACGGCTATGCGCAGGCCAAGGAATTGCTGCCGACCGACTGGCTGACGTCGCTGCAGGCGCTGGAAAACTCTGCGTGGGCGCGGGATGCCCTCGGCCAGGAATTTCTTGGCGTGTACCTGGCGGTGAAGCGTGCCGAGTACCGGCAGTTCATGGCCGAGGTGGGTGAGCAGGACTGGCGTTGGTACCTGACCGAAGCCTGACATACACCCTGAATCCTGTGGGAGCTGGCTTGCCAGCGATGGGGCCGGCACATTCAGCATCTCTGGTGACTGATACGCCGCTATCGCTGGCAAGCCAGCTCCCACAGGGTCCTCGAGTTGACTCCCGAATTTTGTGTGGACATTAACATGACCCAACGCTGCAATTCCTACTACACCGCCACCCTCAACCAGGACACCGATTACCCGACCCTGCAAGGCCGACATCAAGTCGATGTGGTGATCATCGGCGGCGGTTTCACCGGCGTCGCCACCGCCGTCGAACTCGCCGAAAAAGGCCTGAAAGTCGCCATCGTCGAGAGCCACAAGATCGGCTGGGGCGCCACCGGGCGCAATGGCGGACAAGTCACCGGCAGCCTCTCCGGCGACGGCGCGATGCGCAAACAGATGCGCCCGAAACTCGGCGATGAGGTCGACGATTTCATCTGGCACCTGCGCTGGCGCGGGCATCAAATCATCCAGCAGCGCGTGACGAAATACGGCATTCAGTGCGACCTCAAACACGGTCATCTGCACGCGGCTTACAAGCCGAGCCACATGGCCGGTTTGCGCAATGATTACGAGGAAGCCGTGCGTCGCGGCCTCGGCGACGAAGTCAGCCTGCTCGACCGCAGTCAAGTGCGCGACCTGCTGCAGAGCGACCTCTACCACGGCGCAATCAAGAACACGCGCAACATGCATCTGCACCCGCTCAACCTGTGTATCGGCGAAGCGCGGGCGGCAGAAAGTCTTGGTGCATTGATCTTCGAGAACAGTGAAGTGCTGGAGATCATTCACGGCAAGAGCCCGGGCGTACGCACCGCCCACGGCCAGATCGACGCCAATCAGGTCATGCTCGCCGGCGACGTCTATCACAAACTCGAACCGGGTCAGCTCAAGGGCAAGATTTTCCCGGCCATGGGCGGCATCGTCACCACCGCGCCGCTGGGTGATCTGGCGCGGCAGATCAACCCCGAAGACCTCGCGGTGTATGACTGCCGTTTCGTCCTCGATTACTACCGCCTCACGGCTGATGGTCGTCTGCTGTTCGGTGGCGGCGCCAACTACAGCGGCAAGGATTCACGGGACATCGCCGCCGAGCTGCGCCCGTGCATCGAGCAGACCTTCCCGGCGCTCAAAGGGGTGCAGATCGACTACCAGTGGAGCTGCGCGATGGGCATCGTGATCAACCGCATCCCGCAACTGGGCAAGCTCTCGGACAACGTCTGGTATTGCCAGGGCTACTCGGGACACGGCATCGCGACGACGCACATCATGGGCGAAATCATGAGCCGCGCGATCACCGGGCAGATGGAACAGTTCGACACCTTTGCGCAGTGCCAGCACATTCGGGTGCCGATGGGGGATTTACTGGGCAATCCGTTGCTGGCGGCGGGGATGTGGTATTACCAGATGCTCGAACGCCTTCGCTGACACCCCCGATCCCCGTAGGAGCTGCCGAAGGCTGCGATCTTTTGATCTTGATCTTAAAAACAAAGTCAAAAGATCGCAGCCTTCGGCGGCTCCTACAGTGTCCGTGTCGTACTCAACCTGATGTACACCACCAAAACCTGTGGGAGCTGGCTTGCCAGCGATGAGGCCATCAGCCTCAGCACAAAACCTCAGTCCGGCAACTGCTCCACCACAATCCCCAATCGCCGATAATCCTCGACACTGCCCGACGCCACATGCCGCTCGGTAATCAGCGTATGCAGGCGCGTGCACGGCGCCACCACAAACGGCTCCACCGCCCCGAGCTTGTCCGCCGTGGTCACCGCAATCACCCGCGTCGCGCTGTCGAGCAGCGCCTGTTTCACCGGCACTTCATCGAAGTGCAGCGAGGTGATGCCCACTTCCGGGTGAATCGCGCAGACGCCGGTAAAGGCCAGATCCGCCTTGATCCCGGCCAGCATGCGCACCGCCTCGTGCCCACCGGCCGACATCGTGCGCGGGTTCAGTTGCCCTCCGGCGAGAATCACGTTCACGCCCTTGTACTCAGACAACGCGATGGCCGTCATCGGCGCGGCGGTCACCGCGGTGATCTGGATATCCGCCCGCAGCGAGCGTGCCACCTGCAAAGTGGTGGAGCCGGAATCGAACAGCACAATCTGCCCGTCCTCCACCTCTCGCGCCGCCCGTTGCGCCAACCGCACTTTGACCTCATCGGTCTCATCCAGCCGGGTGAAGTAATCCTTGCCGCTGTCCTTGGGCCGTGGCAGCGCCCCGCCGTGCACGCGCTGCACCAGCCCGGCGTTGTCCAGTTCGGCGAGGTCGCGGCGAATGGTGTCTTCGGACACGGCGAAATGCTGGCTCAACTCGGAGGCCATGACCTTGCCGTCGCGTTCGAGAATCAGGAGGATTTTCTGCCGGCGCAGGGAGGGCAGTTCGGTGACCGAATGATCGTGCATGGTTTTGCCTGTTTGTGCTTGTAGTTGCAGGTTTTTTTGCCGAGACTAGCGAAAGCCTCGGGCAAACACAAACCGGCGGGTATCAATTGTTTCGATCATTGGAATCAACAGGCCGAATTTTTTCTTTGCATGGCCCCTGTTCAGAATGGCCTCACTTTAAAAAGGCTCAGGATGAACAGCTGATGAATCTCAATTTTGCGTTTGCGTGCATGATCGTGGTGTCTTTTGCGATTGCCCTTGGCCACGCCTGATACGTCACACCGACGCCGCCAAGTGCTCGCGAAGCCATTTGTGTGCCGGGTCGCGGTGCGCGCGCTCGCCCCAGAACATTGCCATTTCGTAGCCCGGCACCTGCAGCGGTGCGTCCACCACCTGCAACGCCGGGTTGCCGCGCACCAGCCGTGACGGCAGCATCGCCACCAGATCAGTACTGGCCAGCACCGACATCACCATCAGAAAATGCGGCACCGACAACACCACTTTGCGCGCCAGACCGACCTCGGCCAGCGCCTTGTCGGTGACCCCGAAAAAGCCCCCTCCCTCGCGCGACACCATCACGTGTTCCAGCGCGCAGAACTGTTCGCGAGTCGGCTTACGCTTCAACCCCGGATGGCCGACGCGACCTGCCAACACGTAATGCTCGGTAAACAGCACCCGCTGATGCAGATCCAGCGGCGCGTCTTCGGTGATGTGCAGCGCCAGGTCAAACACGCCCTGCTCCGCCTGCCTGGCCAACTGCGCCGGCACCAGATCAAGCACCGCCAGCCGCGTGCCCGGCGCCTGAAGGCGCAAACCGCTGAGCGCGGGCAGCACCACCGTCGACTCGCCGTAATCGGTCGCCGCGACTTTCCAGATGTGCCTGGCCTGCGCCGGATCGAACGCGCTGGCCGGCGCCACCGCGCGCTCCAGTGCCTGCAGCGCTTCACGCAACGGCTCGCGCAGTTCATCGGCCCGTGCAGTCGGGCGCACGCCCCGAGGGCCGGGCAGCAACAGCGGGTCGCCGAAAATCTCGCGCAGCTTGGCCAGGTGCACGCTCACCGACGGCTGCGACAGGTTCAACCGCTCTGCGGCGCGGGTTACGTTGTGTTCTGCCAACAACACGTCTAGGGTCAACAGCAAGTTGATATCCAGACGTCGTAAATTATTCATGGCTATACCTGACATATCAGACATTCATTTCCAATATACCGATCAAGGACTGATCCTGCCTGCATCCAACCAAGGAGTTGCCACATGAATGTGCTACTGGTCTACGCCCACCCCGAACCCACTTCGCTCAACGGCTCGCTCAAGGACTTCACCGTCCAGCGCCTGCAAGCCGCCGGCCACACCGTGCAGGTCTCTGACCTGTATGCGATGAACTGGAAAACCACGATCGACGCCGATGACGCCCCCGGTCGCGATGAAAGCCGGCCATTCCACGCTTCGATCGATTCGAAACTGGCTTACCAACAGGGCCGGCAGTCCGCCGACATCGCCCGCGAGCAGGAAAAACTGCTGTGGGCCGACGCATTGATCCTGCAGTTCCCGTTGTGGTGGTTCACCATGCCGGCCATCCTCAAGGGATGGGTCGAGCGCGTGTATGCCTACGGGTTTGCCTACGGTGTCGGCGAACACTCCGATGCGCGCTGGGGCGAGCGCTACGGCGAAGGCAAGATGAAAGGCAAACGCGCGATGCTGCTGGTCACCACCGGAGGCTGGGATTCGCATTACAGCCCACGCGGGATCAACGGGCCGATTGACGATTTGCTGTTTCCAATCCAGCACGGCGTGCTGTTCTACCCCGGTTTCGACGTGGTGCCACCCTTCCTGGTGTACCGCACCAGTCGCATGGATGAGGCGCGGTTTGCCGAGACCTGCGAGGCGCTGGGCACGCGCCTGGATGAGTTGTGGAGCACGCGGCCGATTGCGTATCGGCAGCAGAATGCCGGGGATTACGAGATTCCGGCGTTGACGTTGAAGGAAGGTATCGCCCCAGGGCTTGAGGGCTTTGCCGCCCACACACGGTAAAGATAACTGAACCTTTGTGGCGAGGGAGCTTGCTCCCGCTCGGCGACGCAGTCGCCGCAAAACCTGCGATTTCGGTGCACCTGAAACACCGCGACATCAGGATTGGGGCCGCTTCGCAGCCCGGCGGGAGCAAGCTCCCTCGCCACAGGAGGGTGTGCTTCAGACTTCTTTCTGCGCTCGCCGCACCTGCACCAACAACGCCGGCGCAAAGTGCAGCAACACCATCCGCGCCAGATGATGCGTGAGGATAAACACCACATTCAGCCCACCGGCAAACGCGACAATCGCAATCGTCTCGATCGCCCCCGGCATATACGCCAGCCACAGCGACAGCGGATCACTGCCCAGCCAACGCGCCGCTACTTCGGCAAATGCCGCCGCCACCACGATCATCAAGCCGACCGACACCAGCGCCGTCCGACCATGCCGCCCCAGCTCCGCAAAACCGAGTCCCTGAAAACGCGAGCCGATCCGCACGCCGAGAATCAGCGCCGCCAGATTCAGGCTCCAGTCCGGCATGTGAAAACCATGCAGCCAACCCGATTTCACAAACACCGCCGTCAGCAGAATCGCCGTCAACATGAACGGCGCGGGCACGCCGATCGCCAGCAACAGGCGCCCAAGCACCACGCTCAAACCGATCAGTGCGAATACGATCAACGCCATGCCCGTGCTCAACGGAGGGCTTTCAACCACCGCCACCGAGCCCTGCCCGGGAATCAAAAAGCTCACCAGCACCGTGATCAACAGCAACCGCATCAGGTGCACGATGATGACCTTGCTTGAGGCCTTTTCCGACTCCAGCAAATCAAACACCGCTGCCAGTGCGCCGGGGTATACCGCCAACAGCGCATCGGTACGGTTCCAGCCTGCACCGCGGGTCAGCCATCCTCCGGCGAGGGCAATCTGTACCGTCAGGCATAGCAACAGAACGCCGAGGCTTGGCAACATCGCCGATGCCGTTGCACTGTCCCACGCCTCGAACATCAGCCCGGTGGCGATACCCAGCGTGACCTGGATGTAGCCCAGACCATAAGGGGTCGCGGGGGCAAAACCGCTGCGCGTGGTGACCAGTGCGGTGACGAGGATCGCTCCCAGCAACAGGCCATGAGGCACACCGCTGACCTGCAACGCAGCGCCAACGGCGGCCGCGATCAACAAACACAGAATCGATTTCATTTTTTCGCCTTCCTGGCTATTTCCCTGATGTATCCCACTCCCCTGTAGGAGCTGCCGAAGGCTGCGATCGTTTGATCTTGCCTTTAGAAAATCAAAGTCAAAAGATCGCAGCCTCCGGCAGCTCCTACAGGGTGGGCTTCGTTCTTACGTGCGCAACCGCCCAATCGCCCGGCGATACTTCTCGACTCGTTCCAGATCCTCCCAACTCGGCGAGGCAATCCGCGACAGGTCGCTGTTCTCTTCCAGATCCGCCAGTTTCACCACCCGGCCAATCGGGTTCTGCGCCGCGCGCTCGACGAAATCCTCGTAGGATTCGCCCGGCACTTTGGTCACCGACTCAATCGCCGTCAGCACCTCTTCGCTGAAGCCTTCCTTACGCAAATCATCGAGGCTGATGCCGCAATCCTCGACCACATCGTGCAGCACCGCGACGATGCGTTCTTCCAGCGAATTCATGCGCAACATGACTTTCAGCGGATGCAGAATGTACGGCGCACCGCCCTTGTCGACCTGCCCGGCATGGGCGGTGGCGGCGATGGCGATAGCGCGTTCGAGTGTCTGGGGCATGGAGATTCCTCGGGTTAGAGACCGTAACGGCCACCGACGTGGATATTGCGTTTAAGCCAGTTGCCGATTGTTTTCAAACGCCCCACTGGCTGGGCATGTTGCTCAAGCAGCATGGACACCAATGTCGCTTGGTCCACCTCCCGATGCGCATCGATCACCTGCGCAACCCACGCACAATCAGCCTTCTTCAAATGCTCACGCCATTCGCCGGGCCAGCCATCCAGCTCATCCAGCGCCAACCACCGCGCCCCGCCCTGATTGGCATGCCCGCCGCCAATCGATTGCTCGAAGCAGAACGGTGTCGCCGGTCGGGACTGGTCGATGCTGAAAATGTAGATGTCTTGAGTGGGGTGCTGCGGGGTGGGGGCGTTGTTGCGGCTGCCGATTTCAATCATGCGCGGTTCCGTCCGTGGGCGAGGCGTTACAACTTGATTCGCAGTCTACGTCGTGGTGCCGATGGGGGGAACCATTGGCGATGAACCGGGATGTGACAAGTGATGAATTTGACTGAACGGAGATCGATCAACGTTTCATGGCTTCGCACTAACGGCGCAGGTCATGGCTACTGATACCGTTGCAATTGCCTCCGTTGGAGGCAGCGGGATAAGCACCAATCGAAATAATCATAATTAATTAAAAATATTAAAACCTGTCATGTATTACAGGTGACAGCAACTTTAACCAAAATACATTATCACCTCCCAGAAACATGTACTCCAAGATCATGCTCGCTTAGAAACTGGAGGTTGAAAAATGACATACCCCCTGAATGGAAACTATGATGGCGGAAGCGGAAATATATACCGCCTGGAGATTGACAAGTTCAACGAATCAAACGGAACCTGCAGCGGCTATTTTTATGACGATCAAGAGAAAACTCGCGAAAAAGTGGAAGGCCACTACCATTTCTACTGGGACGGCCAAGATGAAACAGTGCTCGAATTCCGTACGTCACATGGCGCTTGGAGATGGGAAGCAGACTACGTCGGTGGTTCGCCATCCTTCACAAAATGGAGCGCCACTCTAAATGACGACATTTATAATCCGATCAAGTTTTTCAAAGAGTCAAACACACCGAAAACTCCAACCCTGGCAGAACTAAAGTACGGCGAATAAGTAATTAAGAATTTAGAGAAAAATTGAGACCATGTTTTAGCAACGCCGAAAAAGTAATCAAAGCCATACACCGGCATAAGGGTATGGCTTTGAATAAAACCAAACCCGCTGCCTTTCCATATCGTGCCGCAAATCATCAAAAATTCGCTGGCGTATTCGCACTAATAATCTCAGCCTCATCCGCCCCGATATTCCGGAACTTGTGCGGCAGCGTCGTCGGAAAGTAATACCCGTCCCCCGCACTCAACACGCTCACCTGCCCGTCCACCGTCAACTCGACCGTGCCGCGCGTCACCAACCCACACTCCTCGCCTTCCGCGTGAACAATCGGCTCTTCGCCGGAGCTTGCACCCGGTGCGTATTGCTCACGCAGCAAGCGCATCTGGCGGCTGGGCACTGAGGCGCCGATCAGCAGCAGGCGCAGGCCGTGGCGGCCAAGGTCGGGTTGTTCGTTGGCGCGGAACACGTATTGGTGTTCGC
>Ga0308159_1002936_pt1 | contig 18430 bp, 17 predicted proteins | sample PhyCR1_FD_201040 | JGI IMG/M metagenome (GOLD analysis project Ga0308159, IMG submission 201040) | Phyllosphere microbial communities from UC Gill Tract Community Farm, Albany, California, United States - DLSLC.R1 | ecosystem: Host-associated > Plants > Phyllosphere > Unclassified | place: USA... | reverse complement strand
TCAGCACCACGACGCAGCGGTAGCGTTCCGCCAGCGAGCGCGCCGCGCGGGCACGGTCCGACTGGACGGTGGCCGTGTCGGTGCCCAGCAGCCGGGCGGCTTCCAGCGGATGCGGCGTGATCACCGTGGGCCACACGCCGTGGTGGCGTTCTCGGTCCTGCAACTGCGCGGCCAGCGCGGCGTCGCCCGCCACCGCATTGAGGCCGTCCGCGTCCAACACCAGCCGCGGCGCCTCGGCGAGCACGCGCGGCAGCACGGCCCGCACCGCCTCGCCGCCGCCGCACCCGCACACCACCGTGGCGTGCTCCAGCGCCAGCACGTCGAAGCGGCGCAGCATGCATTCCGGCTGCTGCGGGTCGATCGTCAGCGCATCCGCACCGCCGTCCAGCAGCGCCACCACGACCCGCCCGGCACCGCCGTGCAGCGCCGCGGAGGCCGCGAGCAGGGCGGCACCCGTCATGCCCATGCCGCGGGCGCCGATGCCTTCGCCGCCCACCACCGCCACGTCGCCGAAGCTGCCCTTGTGCGAAGCATGGGGCCGCCGCTCCAGCCGTCCGGCGCCCCCGAGCCACAGGGACGGGGCTTCGGCCGCCGTGTCCACGTCCAGGCCGTCCAGCCAGACGGTGCCTGCCGCGTCCCGTCCCTGGCCGGTGAACCATCCGGGCTTGAGCGTCAGCAGCCCGAGCGTGTGGCGCGCGGATGCGGGCGGCCGGTCGGGCGCCAGCCCGGGCAGGTAGCTGCCGGTATCCGCCAGCAGCCCGGAAGGACCGTCGACGCACAGCACGGGCGCGCGGGTGGTCTGCAGCGCCTGCAGCAGGGCGTGGAGGGCCGGTGCCGGTGCAGGGCCGCCGGAGCGCGGGGCCGTGCCGATGCCCAGCAGGGCGTCGATGCAGAGGTCGTCGGGTCCGAGATCGTCCGGCACGCCGGGCGCGAAAGGCACGCCGGCGGACCGGGCGCGCTCCCAGGCCTGCCGCGCGTCGGCCGGTGCGGCATCCGGCCGGCCCAGCCACGTCGCCTGCACGGCCACGCCGCGCCGGTGCAGCTGCAGCGCGGCCTCCAGGCCGTCGCCGCCGTTGTTGCCGGGACCGCAGGCCACCCAGACGCGCCGCGCATGCGGTGCCACGGCCAGCGCCAGGCGGGCCACCGCCAGGCCGGCCCGTTCCATCAGCGTGCCGGGCGGGCAGGCTTCCAGGGCCGCGCGCTCGATGCGGCGGGTCGCGGCGGTGTCGAACAGGGGATGGGGGCGGTCGGGATCGATGCGGTGCATGGGCGGCGGGCGGCAGGCGATGCCTTGGAGCGGGGAGGGAGGTGCCCATTGTGGCCCGCCCCACCGCCGGCCCACAGGGGCGTGCATCCTCCATGGAACCACTTGCGATCCGCGGCCCCGACGCCCAGCCATGACGCCGCTCCGGCGCTCAGAACCGCTCAGAACCGCTGCGGCGCGAACGGTTGCAGGTCCGCTTCCGGCACCCTCTGCGCGACCAGATCGGCCACCGCCCGTGCGCTGCCGCAGGCGAGTGCCCAGCCGCAGGCACCGTGGCCCGCATTCACCCACAGGCCCGCTCCCCCCACGGCGCCGATCGCCGGCAGTCCGTCCGGCAGCATCGGCCGCGCGCCGCGCCAGGTCCGCACCTGCGGCGACGACCACTGGACGCCACCCGGGAACCAGCCCGAGGCCGCGTTGTAGAGCACCTGCAGCGTCGGCGCGTGCAGTGCGCCGTCCGCCGCGCCCAGCTCCGCGCCGCCAGCCACGCGCACCCTCTGCCCCTGGCGCGTGAGGGTGATCCGGTGCACCGGGTCGATCACCGTGCCCTGGGGGGCGTGCGTGTCCTCCCGCAGCGGCGCGCTGATCGTGTAGCCGTGCACTCCGGCCAGGGGCAGGGGAGTGCCGGCCGGGCGCAGCAGCTCGCCCGCCGCGAGCCCGGCGCACACCACCACGGCATCGAAGCGGCGAGGCTCCCGCTCTCCGGCCAGCAGCACGGCCGCCGGACCGCCGCGCAGCGATGCCACCCGGGCGTTGAAGAGGAACTGCGCACCACGCTCCTGCGCGGCATAGCGCAGCATCTGCGCGAACAGCCGGCAGTTGCCGGATTCGCCGTCCGGCACGTGGATCGCGCCGGCCAGTTCGTTGTCCGAGGCGAGTCCGGGCTCGATCAGGCGGGCGGTGTCCGCATCCACGTCGCGTAGGTCGGCCCCGGTCTCGCGCAGGATGCGCACGGCCGGCTCGATCCGCTCCAGGTCGGACGGCGAGCGCAGCAGCACCAGCACGCCGCGGCTGCTCTCGGGATCGAGCTGCAGCGCCTCGGCCACCTGGTGCATGCGGGCCTGGCTGTAGCTGCCGAACCGCGCGAGCGCCGTGACGGCGTCATCGCCCGCCGTGCGCGCCGCGCGCCGGCGCTGCCAGAGCCACCGCAGGTCGGACGCGCCGGCGCCGGAGGCGAGGCGCACGGCGGCCCGGCGGCCGAAGAGCCGCTGGCCCGCGGGGCCGCCGATGCCGGGCGTCGCCCAGGGGATCAGCGGCGCCGGCGCGAGCAGGCCGGCGTTGGCGAAGCTCGCCTCCTCGGCCGCGGCGGCGCGCTGTTCGAAGACGGTGACGGCATGGCCGTCGCAGGCGAGTTCATAAGCGGTGGCGGTGCCGGCGATTCCGGCGCCGACGATGGCGATGTGCATGGTGGGAAGGCCGCCGCCGTTCGGCCGGGCAGCCCGCTGGGGTGTTTCTTCGGATTCTGCCCGGGCGCGGACGCTTTGCGGGAAGCGTCCGCGCCGTGCCCTGGGAAGGGCCGGTGGCCCGGTATGCTAGAATCTCGGGGTTTTGCTGAGAGGGGTGCTCCGGGTTGCCTGGCGTGCCTTTTGCGGCAAAGCAGCGATGGCGGCTTGAATGGGCTGCCCTTGCACCGCAAACCAAACGCGAACCGGCCTTATCAAGGTGCCGCCCTCTTGTCAGAACGGGCGGTTGGCGGGCCGGATTTTAGACCCAACCTTTGGAGTATTCACATGTCCGTCACCATGCGCGAAATGCTGGAAGCCGGTGTCCACTTCGGCCACCAGACCCGCTTCTGGAACCCCAAGATGGCCCCGTTCATCTTCGGCCATCGCAACAAGATCCACATCATCAACCTGGAAAAGTCGCTGCCGATGTTCCAGGAGGCGCAGAAGTTCGCCAAGCAGCTCACGGCCAACCGCGGCACGATCCTGATGGTCGGCACGAAGCGCCAGGCCCGCGAACTGCTGTCCGCCGAAGCGCAGCGCGCCGGCGTGCCCTTCGTCGACCAGCGCTGGCTGGGCGGCATGCTCACCAACTTCAAGACCGTCAAGACCTCCATCAAGCGCCTGAAGGACATGAAGGCCCAGCAGGAAGCCGGCCTCGAGTCCATGAGCAAGAAGGAACAGCTGACGTTCACCCGCGAGATCGAGAAGCTCGAGAAGGACATCGGCGGCATCCAGGACATGAACGCCCTGCCGGACGCCATCTTCATCATCGACGTCGGCTTCCACAAGATCGCCGTCGCCGAAGCCAAGAAGCTGGGCATCCCGCTGATCGGCGTGGTCGATTCCAACCACTCGCCTGAAGGCATCGACTACGTGATCCCCGGCAACGACGACTCGGCCAAGGCCGTGGCGCTGTACGCCCGCGGTATCGCCGACGCGATCATCGCCGGCCGTGCCGACGCCGTGAACGACGTGGTCAAGGCCGCCGCGCCCGAAGGCTCGGACGAATTCGTGGAAGTGGAAGAATCCGCTGCCTGAAGGCCCGGCCGCGCGACCTGTCGCGAATGAAAGAGGGGCTCCTGTTAGCCCCCTTTTTTTTAGCCTTGAATCTTGTAACGAACTGAACTGAGACTGGAGAATGACGATGGCTGCTATTACCGCTAGCATGGTTGCCGAACTGCGCGCCAAGACCGACGCCCCCATGATGGAATGCAAGAAGGCCCTGACGGAAGCCGACGGCGACCTGGCCAAGGCCGAGGAGCTGCTGCGCGTCAAGCTGGGCACCAAGGCCGGCAAGGCCGCCGCCCGCATCACGGCCGAAGGCGTGGTCGCCAGCTTCATCGAAGGCACCGACGGCGCGCTGATCGAAGTGAACAGCGAAACCGACTTCGTGAGCAAGAACGACAGCTTCATCGCCCTGGCCAAGGCCGCGGCCGAGCTGGTCGCCAAGCACAACCCCGCCGACGTCGAAGCCCTGGGCGCGCTGCCCTACAGCCAGGAAAGCTTCGGCCCCACGCTGGAAGAAGTCCGCAAGGGCCTGATCGGCAAGATCGGCGAGAACATGTCCTTCCGCCGCTTCAAGCGCTTCACCGGCTCCAAGCTGGCTTCCTACCTGCACGGCACGCGCATCGGCGTGGTGGTCGAGTTCGAAGGTGACGAAGTCGCCGCCAAGGACGTGGCCATGCACATCGCCGCCATGAAGCCCGTCGCCCTGACCAGCGCCGACGTGCCCGCCGAGCTGATCGAGAAGGAACGCACGGTTGCCGCCGCCAAGGCCGCCGAGTCCGGCAAGCCCGCCGACATCGCCGCCAAGATGGTGGAAGGCTCCGTGCAGAAGTACCTGAAGGAAGTCTCGCTGTTCGACCAGGTCTTCGTGAAGGCCGCCGACGGCAAGCAGACCGTGGGCCAGATGCTCAAGGCCGCCAACACGACGATCAAGGGCTTCACCCTGTACGTCGTCGGCGAAGGCATCGAGAAGAAGGTGGACGACTTCGCCGCCGAAGTGGCCGCGCAAGTGGCCGCCGCCAAGGCCGCTGCCTGATCCTTTCTCCCGCACATTCCCCGAATCCACCACCTGAAGAGAACGCCCATGACCCTCGCCGCTCCAGCCCACAAGCGCATTCTGCTGAAGTTGTCTGGAGAGGCCCTCATGGGTGACGACGCGTTCGGCATCAACCGCGCGACGATCGTGCGCATGGTGGAAGAGATCGCCGAGGTCACGCGCATGGGCGTGCAGGTGGCGGTGGTGATCGGGGGCGGGAACATCTTCCGCGGCGTGGCCGGCGGCTCCGTCGGCATGGACCGCGCCACGGCCGACTACATGGGCATGCTGGCCACCGTGATGAACGCGCTGGCCCTGGCCGACGCCATGGACAAGCAGGGCCTCATCGCCCGCGTCATGTCCGCCATCGGCATCGAGCAGGTGGTGGAGCCGTATGTGCGGCCCAAGGCGCTGCAGTACCTGGAGGAGGGCAAGGTGGTGGTGTTCGCCGCCGGCACCGGCAACCCCTTCTTCACGACGGATACCGCCGCGGCGCTGCGCGGCGCCGAGATCGGCGCCGAGGTGGTGCTCAAGGCGACCAAGGTGGACGGCGTGTACACCGCCGATCCCAAGAAGGACCCGACGGCGACGCGCTACACCAAGCTCACCTTCGACGAAGCCATGTCTCGCAACCTGGGCATCCTGGACGCCACGGCGTTCGCGCTCTGCCGCGACCAGAAGCTGCCCATCCGCGTCTTCTCGATCGTGAAGCACGGCGCCCTGAAGCGCGTGGTCATGGGCGAGGACGAAGGTACGCTGGTGTACGCTTGACGCCCGCTGGCACAGGAGAACACATGACGATTGCCGACATCAAGAAAAACGCCGAATCCAAGATGGACCAGTCCATCGTGGCGTTCAAGAACAACCTCTCCAAGATCCGCACCGGCCGCGCCAACCCCGCGCTGCTCGATTCCGTGCAGGTCGAGTACTACGGCTCGATGGTGCCGCTCTCGCAGGTCGCCAACGTGTCGCTGATCGACGCGCGCACCATCAGCGTGCAGCCCTGGGAAAAGGGCATGGGCGCCAAGATCGAGAAGGCCATCCGCGAAAGCGACCTGGGCCTGAACCCCGCCTCCATGGGCGACCTCATCCGCGTGCCGATGCCGCCGATGAGCGAAGAGCGCCGCAAGGAGATGACCAAGCTCGCGCGCAACGAAGGCGAGAGCGCGAAGGTGGCCGTGCGCAACCTGCGCCGCGACGCCAACGAATCGGTCAAGAAGCTCGCGAAGGACAAGGCTGCCTCCGAGGACGACCAGAAGCGCGCCGAAGCCGACATCCAGAAGGTGACCGACAAGCACATCGCCGAAGTCGATGCGCTCGTGGCCGCCAAGGAACAGGAGATCATGGCGGTCTGATCGCGCCCCGTCGCGCACGGGTCCCGATCGATCCCTTCCATGTCTTCCGGTTCATCTTCCATTCCCCACCACATCGCCATCGTCATGGATGGCAATGGCCGGTGGGCCACGCGCCGCTTCCTGCCGCGGCTGGCCGGGCACAAGCAGGGCGTGGAGGCGCTCAAGCGCTGTGCCCGCGACTGCGTGCAGCGCGGCGTCTCCGTGCTGACGGTGTTCGCCTTCTCCTCCGAGAACTGGAACCGCCCCGCCGAGGAAGTCTCCGGCCTGATGGACCTGCTGGCCCGCGCGCTCTCGCGCGAGGTGCCGCAGCTGCAGAAGGACGGCGTGCGCCTGCACTTCGTGGGCGAGAAAACCTCGCTCTCGGAGAAGGTGCGCGCGGGCCTCGCGCAGGCCGAGGCCGTCACCGCGCACAACACGCGGCTGGTGCTCAACGTCTGCTTCAACTACGGCGGCCGCTGGGACATCGCGCAGGCGGCCTCCGCGCTCGCCGCGCGCGGCGAGCCCATCACCGAGGCCAGCCTGCACACCGCCATGGGCCTGGCCCACGTGCCCGACCCGGACCTCGTGATCCGCACCGGCGGAGAGATGCGCATCAGCAACTTCCTGCTGTGGCAGTGCGCGTATTCCGAGCTGTACTTCAGCGACCGCCTCTGGCCCGACTTCGACGGCGGAGCGCTCGACCAGGCCATCGCCGCCTACGGGGCGCGCGAGCGCCGCTTCGGCAAGACCTCCGAACAGTTGCTGGCAACCCCGACCACGTCGGCGTGCGCCTGAAGGATTTCCCATGCTGAAGACGCGCATCCTCACGGCCATCGTGCTCCTGGCCATCCTGCTGCCGGCGCTCTTCGCCTCCTCGGTCGTGCCCTTCGCCGCCGTGGTGCTGGTACTGATGGCCGCGGCGGGCTGGGAGTGGGGCCGCCTGCAGGGCTGCGGCCAGGCGGCGTCCGTGGGCGTGGGCGCGGCCTGCGTGGCGCTCTGCGCCGCCAGCTGGGCCGGCGGCTGGACGCAGCGCCCGCTGCCGTGGCTCTGGGCCGTCGCCGGCGCCGCCTGGGTGCTCTGCGGCGCCGGGCTGCTGCGCCAGGGCGTGCAGGGCTGGCCGCGCATCCCCCGGGCCGTGCGCCTCGTGGGCGGCGTGCTGGCGCTGTGGCTGGCCTGGCTGGCCGCCGTGCAGGCGCGCACCATCGGCATCAACTTCCTGCTGTCCGTCCTGGTCCTGGTCTGGGTCGCGGACGTCTTCGCCTATTTCGCCGGCCGGGCCTTCGGCCTGCGGTTCACGCGCTCCAAGCTCGCGCCCTCCATCAGTCCCGGCAAGAGCTGGGAAGGCGTGTGGGGCGGCATGGCCGGGGTCGTCGTGCTGGCCGTCGCCTGGACGATGGCGGACGCCGCCTGGCAGGCGGCGGTCCCCAGCTTCTACACCCGTCTGGCCGCCCAGGGCTGGTGGCTGCTGGCCATCGGCGCGGTGTTCATGGCGGCCATGAGCGTCGTCGGCGACCTCGCCGAATCCCTCGTCAAGCGCAGCGCCGGCGCCAAGGACAGCAGCCGGCTGCTGCCCGGCCACGGCGGCGTGCTCGACCGCGTGGACGCGCTCCTGCCCACGCTGCCGCTGGCCATGATGCTCACCCATTTCGCCGCGCCCTGAGCACGGCACTCCCGCCCGCTCGCTGCCCCGTGACCGCATCCCCCATGAAACAACGCCTGACCGTCCTGGGTTCCACCGGCTCCATCGGAACCAGCACCCTGGACGTGGTCGCCCGGCATCCGGACCGCTACGAGATCTTCGCCCTGAGCGCCGCCACGCAGGTGGACGCGATCGCGGCGCAGTGCGCGCGCTTCCGTCCCCGGTTCGCCGCCATGGCCAGTCCCGCCCACGCGCGCGCGCTGCGCGATGCGCTGGCCGCGCAGGGCTCGGCCACCGAAGTGCTGGACACGCCGGATGCGCTGGAGGCGATCGCCTCGCATCCCGACGTGGACGCGGTGATGGCCGCCATCGTCGGCGCCGCCGGCCTCGCCCCGTGCCTGGCCGCCGCGCGCGCGGGCAAGCGCCTGCTGCTGGCCAACAAGGAAGCGCTCGTGGTGGGCGGCGAGGTGTTCATGTCCGCGGTGCGCGACGGCGGTGCCACGCTGCTGCCGATCGACAGCGAGCATTCCGCCATCTTCCAGTGCCTGCCGGAAGACGCCGCCTCCTGGCCGCGGCGCGTGGACCACATCCTGCTCACCGCGTCCGGCGGACCGTTCCGCACGCGCGAGCCCGCCTCGCTGCGCGAAGTCACGCCCGAGCAGGCCTGCGCCCACCCCAACTTCTCGATGGGCCGCAAGATTTCTGTCGATTCCGCGACCATGATGAACAAGGCGCTGGAGGTCATCGAGGCCCGCTGGCTGTTCAACCTGTCGCCCGAGCAGATCCGCGTGGTGATCCATCCGCAGCAGATCATCCACTCGATGGTGCAGTTCAAGGATGCGTCGGTGCTCGCGCAATTGGGCACGCCCGACATGCGCGTGCCGATCGCCTGCGGCCTCGCCTGGCCCGAGCGCATCGAGAGCGGCACGCCCGCGCTCGATTTCAGCCGGCTGGCCGCGCTCACCTTCGAGGAGGCCGACGCCGTGCGCTTTCCGGGCCTGCACCTGTCGTGGCACGCGCTGCGCGCCGCGCCCGGCACCACGGCGGTGCTCAACGCCGCCAACGAGGTCGCCGTGGCTTCGTTCCTGGAGCGCCGCATCCGTTTCGATCAGATTCATCGTCTGAATCTTGAAACTCTGGAGGCGGTATCGCCCTCCAACCCGGATTCGCTGGGCGCCCTGCTGGAGCTGGACGCCCGCGCGCGCTCGGCCGCGCGGCACGGGGCAGAGCGCCTCGCGGCCTGACCGCCGGGCCCCTCCTTCATCGCACGGGAGTGCACCATGCTTCTCACCATCGCCGCTTTCGTCGTCGCCCTGGGCCTGCTCATCGCGGTCCATGAATACGGGCACTACCGCGTCGCCGTGGCGTGCGGCGTCAAGGTCCTGCGCTTTTCCGTGGGCTTCGGCAAGCCGCTGCTGCGCTGGCAGCCGCGTGGCTCGTCCACCGAATTCGTGATCGGCGCGTTCCCGCTCGGGGGCTACGTGCGCATGCTCGACGAGCGCGAGGCGCCGGTGGACGCGGCGGAACGCCACCTCGCCTTCAACAACAAGCCCCTGCGCGCGCGTGCGGCCATCGTCGCCGCCGGCCCGATCGCCAACCTGCTGCTCGCCGTGGTGCTCTACGCGGCCGTGAACTGGATCGGCGTGCAGGAGCCGCGCGCGGTCCTCGCGAGCCCCGCCGCCGGCTCCGCGGCCTACGACGCCGGGCTGCGCGGCGGCGAACTCGTGGTGGGTGCCGCCATCGGCGGCGAGGAATCCGAGCCGGTGCGCTCCTTCGAGGATCTGCGCTGGGCGCTCACGCGCGGCGCCCTCGACGGACAGGACGTGCGCCTGCAGGTCGAGAGCGGGCCGGGCGCCCCGCGCCGCGAGCTGGTGGTGGAACTGCACGATTTCGATGCGCGCGAGGCCGATGCGCAGATGTTCCGCAAGATCGGCGTGCTCGGCCCCTGGACCCGCCCGGTGATCGGCGAGGTGGTGGCCGGCGGCGCGGCGCAGCGCTCGGGCCTGCGCGAAGGCGACACGGTGCTCCAGGTGGGCGCCACGCCGGTGGTGGATGGCCAGCAGCTGCGCGAACTGATCCGCGGCTCGGTGCACGATGGCAAGGCCGCCACGCAGGCCTGGCGCATCGACCGGGCAGGGCGCGCGGTGGACCTGCAGGTGACGCCCGACGTGGTGCGCCAGGACGGCGCGGCTCCCGCGGGCCGCATCGGCGCCTACGTGGGCGCGCAGCCCGAGATGGTCACCGTGCGCCACGGCCCGCTGGAGGGCCTCTGGAACGGCGTGACCCGCACCTGGGAGGTCTCGGCGCTCACGCTGCGCATGATGGGCCGCATGGTGGTGGGCGAAGCCTCGCTCAAGAACCTGAGCGGTCCGCTCACCATCGCGGACTACGCCGGCCGTTCGGCGAGCCTCGGATTCACCCAGTACCTCGTGTTCCTGGCCCTCATCAGCGTGAGCCTGGGGGTGCTGAATCTGCTGCCTCTGCCGGTCCTCGATGGAGGGCACCTGATGTATTATCTTTGGGAAGGCGTGACCGGCAGGGGCGTGTCCGACGCCTGGATGGAGCGTTTGCAGCGGGGCGGCGTGGCACTGCTCCTCGTGATGATGTCCATCGCCCTCTTCAACGACGTCACCCGGCTCTTTGGCTAAACCTTTCGCCGCATGAATCCCGCCATGTCGGCACCAGTTCACTCATGAAAAAACACATCAATCGCCTGGGCGTGCGCACGGCATGCGCCGTTGCCGCCATGGTCTTCGTCGCGCAGGCGGCATGGGCCCTCGAGCCCTTCAGGGTCCAGGACATCCGGGTGGAAGGCCTGCAGCGCGTGGAGCCGGGCACGATCTTCGCATCGATGCCGCTGCGCGTGGGCGACGAGTACAACGACGAGAAGGGCGCGGCCGCCATCCGCTCGCTGTTCGCGCTGGGTCTGTTCAAGGACGTGCGCCTGGAGGCCAGTGGCAACGTGCTGGTGGTGGTGGTCGAGGAGCGCCCCACGATCGCCGACGTCGATTTCGCCGGCGCCAAGGAGTTCGACAAGGACGCCCTCAAGAAGGCCATGCGGGACGTGGGCCTCACCGAAGGCCGCCCCTACGACAAGGCCCTGACGGACCGCGCCGAGCAGGAGCTCAAGCGCCAGTACATCAACAAGAGCCTGTACGGCGCCGAGGTCGTGACCACGGTCACGCCGATCGAGCGCAACCGCGTCAACCTGACCTTCACGGTGACCGAGGGCGAGCCCGCCAAGATCAAGGAAATCCACATCAACGGCGCGCAGGCCTTCAGCGAATCCACGCTCAAGGGCCTGTTCGACCAGGACACCGGCGGCTGGCTCAGCTGGTACACCAAGTCCGACCGCTATTCGCGCACCAAGCTGAACGCCGACCTGGAGACGCTGCGCTCCTACTACCTCGCGCGCGGCTACCTCGAGTTCCGCATCGACTCCACGCAGGTCGCGATCTCGCCGGACAAGCAGGACATCACCATCACGGTGAACGTCACGGAAGGCCAGCGCTACGTGGTCTCCGGCGTGAAGCTCGAAGGCAACTACCTGGAGCGCGACAACGAGTTCAAGTCGCTCATCACGATCCAGCCCGGCGAGCCCTACAACGCCGACAAGGTCACGGAGACGACGAAGGCCTTCACCGACCACTTCGGCAACTTCGGCTATGCCTTCGCCCGCGTCGAGGCCGTGCCCGAGATCGACCGCGAGAACAACCGCGTGGCGATCGTGCTGCGCGCCGAGCCCTCGCGCCGCGCCTACGTGCGCCGCATCGCCGTGAGCGGCAACAACCGCACGCGCGACGAGGTGGTCCGCCGCGAATTCCGCCAGTACGAGGCCTCCTGGTACGACGGCGACAAGATCAAGCTGTCGCGCGACCGCGTGGACCGCCTGGGCTACTTCACCGAAGTGAACGTCGAGACCCAGGAGGTGCCGGGCTCGCCCGACCAGGTCGACCTCGTGGTGAACGTGGCCGAGAAGCCCACCGGCTCGCTGCAGCTGGGCGCGGGCTTCTCCAGCGCCGAGAAGGTGTCGCTCTCGTTCAGCATCAAGCAGGAGAACGTGTTCGGCTCGGGCAACTACCTGGGCGTGGACGTGAACACCAGCAAGTACCGCCGCACCCTGGTGGTGAGCACCACGGACCCGTACTTCACGCAGGACGGCATCTCCCGCACGCTGGACTTCTACTACCGCACCGACAAGCCCTACGAGGAGCAGGGCGGCAACTACCAGCTGATCACCGCGGGCACGAGCGTGCGCTTCGGCATCCCGTTCAGCGAGACCGACACCGTGTTCTTCGGCGGCGGCATCGAGAACACCCGCATCAAGCTGGGCACGAACATCCCCGCGGCCTACCTGTCGTACGCCAACACCTACGGCAGCAGCAGCATGGCGCTCCCGCTCACGCTGGGCTGGTCGCGCGACGACCGCGACAGCGCCCTGGCGCCGAACTCGGGCCGCTACCAGCGCCTGAATTCCGACTGGTCGGTGGCGGGCGATGCGCGCTACGTGCGTGCCAACTACCAGTTCCAGCAGTACGTGCCGCTGAACAAGAAGTTCACCGTGGCCTTCAACTCGGAACTCGGCTGGGGCAAGGGCCTGAACGGCCGCCCGTTCCCGGTGTTCAAGAATTTCTACTCCGGTGGCCTGGGCTCGGTGCGCGGCTTCGACCAGGGCACCCTGGGCCCGCGCGACGTCACGGGCGCATCGCTGGGCGGCCCGAAGAAGGTCACGCTCAACGCGGAGCTGATCGCGCCGTTCCCAGGCGCGGGCAACGACCGCACGCTGCGGATATTCACGTTCGTGGATGCCGGCAACGTGTTCGGCGAAGACGAGAAGGTCTCCTTCAGCGACATGCGTGTCTCTGCGGGCCTGGGCCTGAGCTGGATCTCTCCGCTCGGTCCGCTTCGCCTCGCTTTCGCGCAACCGGTGCGCAAGTTCGCCGGCGATAGAATCCAGAAACTGCAATTCCAGATCGGAACGTCCTTCTAATGAAATCCCTTTCCCGCCATATTCCCCTGGTCCTTCTGCTCGGCACGCTCGGCGCCGCCGTGCCTGCGCAGGCACAGGAGTTCAAGGCCGGCTTCGTCAACACCGACCGCATCTTCCGCGAAGCCAGCACGGCCAAGGCCGCGCAGGCCAAGCTGGAGCAGGAGTTCTCCAAGCGCGAGAAGGATCTTGTCGACCAGGGCAACGCACTGAAGGCTGCCAGCGACAAGTTCGAGCGCGAGGCCCCCACCATGGCTGAAAGCCAGCGTACCGCCCGCCAGCGCCAGCTGGCGGACCAGGACCGCGACTTCCAGCGCAAGCGCCGCGAATTCCAGGACGACCTGGCCGCGCGCAAGAACGAGGAACTGGGCCAGGTGCTCGAACGTGCCAACAAGGCCGTCAAGCAGGTGGCCGAGGCCGAGAAGTACGACGTCGTCCTGCAGGAAGCCGTCTACATCAACCCGAAGCACGACATCACCGACAAGGTGATCAAGGCGCTGAACGCGGGCGCGGGCGGCGGTGCGAAGTGATCGCAGCCGCTGCCGGGCCGCACGTGCGGGGCACCCCGCGTGAGCGTGCGACTCAGGCAGATTGTTGAGGCGCTGGGCGGAACGATCGAAGGAGGCGACGGCGACGTCGAGATCCTTCGCATCGCGCCGCTCGACTCAGCGGAACCGGGCGACCTGGCTTTCCTGAGCAATCCGCGCTACCGCCAACAACTGGCCGCCTCCCGGGCGGCCTGTGTCATTGTGGCGCCCGCGATGCGCGAGGAAGCTCTGGCGCGCGGTGCGTGCATCGTGGCGGAGGATCCCTACGCCTATTTCGCGCGCGCGACGCAGCTCTGGAAGCGCCTGCACGGCCGCGCGCCGGCGGCGGGCATCCATCCGTCCGCGGTGGTCGATCCGGAGGCCGTCGTCGATCCCTCGGCGCGCATCGGCCCGCTCTGCGTGGTCGAGCGCGGCGCGCACATCGGCGCCGGCACGGTGCTGACCTCGCGCATCACGGTGGGCGAGGACTGCCGCATCGGCGAGCGCTGCCTGCTGCACCCCGGCGTGGTGATCGGCGCGGACGGCTTCGGCTTCGCACCCGACGGCGGCGCCTGGACCAAGATCGAACAGCTCGGCGCGGTGCGCATCGGCGACGACGTGGAGATCGGTGCCAACACCTGCATCGACCGCGGCGCGCTGGACGACACCGTCATCGAGGACGGCGTGAAGCTCGACAACCTCGTGCAGATCGGCCACAACGTCCGCATCGGCCGGCACACGGCGGTGGCCGGCTGCACGGGCGTGTCCGGCAGCACGCGCATCGGCGCGCACTGCATGATCGGCGGCGCGGCGATGATCCTGGGGCATCTGGAGATCGCCGACGGCGTGCAGGTGTCGCCCGGCACGGCCATCACGCGCTCGGTCCTGCGGCCCGGCCTCTACTCCGGCATGTTCCCCTTCGACGAGAATGCGAAGTGGGAAAAGAACGCGGCCACGCTCCGGCAGCTCCATGCACTGCGCACGCGCATCATGGCCCTCGAAGAACAGATACGAAAAAACGGTCCGACCGCTCACATCCAATGATGGACATCCACCAAATCCTCAAGCTCCTGCCGCACCGCTATCCCTTCCTGCTGGTGGACCGGGTCGTCGAACTCGAACGGGGGCAGCGCATCCGGGCGATCAAGAACGTCACGATCAACGAGCCGTTCTTCACGGGCCACTTCCCGAGCCGCCCGGTGATGCCCGGCGTGCTGATCCTCGAAGCGCTGGCCCAGGCCGCCGGCCTGCTGTCCTTCGACATGATGGGCGAGGCGCCCGGCGACGACAAGGTGTTCTATTTCGTCGGCATCGACGGCGCGCGCTTCAAGCGCCCCGTGGAGCCGGGCGACCAGCTGATCCTCGACGTGAAGCTCGACCGCATCAAGGGCGGCATCTACAAGTTCGGCGGCGTGGCCCGCGTGGGCGACAGCATCGCCTGCGAGGCCGAGATCATGTGCACCATGCGCACGGTGGCCTGAGGGCCGCCCGGCGTGCAGCAGCAGAACCCAACCAGGCGGGACGGCAGGCGATGACGGCGAGCATCCAGACGGCGGAGCAGGGCGCGGGGCCGGGGGGCATCCATCCCACGGCCATCGTGTCGCCCGGGGCGCAGATCGACGCATCGGTGTCGGTCGGCCCGTACGCGGTCATCGGGCCGGGCGTGCGCATCGGCGCGGGCACCACCGTGGGCGCGCACTGCGTGATCGAGGGCCTCACCACCATCGGCCGCGACAACCGCATCTTCCAGTTCGCCTCGCTGGGCGCCGCCCCGCAGGACAAGAAGTACGCGGGCGAGCCGACGCGGCTGGAGATCGGCGACCGCAACACCATCCGCGAGTTCTGCACGTTCAACACCGGCACGGTGCAGGACCGCGGCGTGACCACCGTCGGCGACGACAACTGGATCATGGCCTATGTGCACATCGCGCACGACTGCGTGGTGGGAAACCAGACGATCCTCGCCAACAATGCCACGCTGGCCGGCCACGTGCGCGTGGGCGACCAGGCGATCATCGGCGGCCTGACGGGCATCCACCAGTTCACCCAGGTCGGCGCCCACGCGATGGCGGGCTTCGCGAGCCACATCTCGCAGGACGTGCCGCCCTTCATGATGGTGGACGGCAACCCGCTGGCCGTGCGCGGGCTCAACCTCGAAGGCCTGCGCCGCCGCGGATTCTCCGCGGACCGGCTGGCCGCGCTGAAGCAGGCCCACCGCCTGCTGTACCGGCAGGGCCTCACGCTCGAGGCCGCGCGCGCCGCGATCGCCGAGCTGCCCGCCGCGCACCCGGAAGCGGCGGCCGACGTCGCGCTGCTGCTCGACTTCATCGCCTCGTCCACGCGCGGGCTGGCCCGCTGATCCTGCGATGGTTCGTTCCCTGCAATCCGGCCACGCAGCCGGCATGCCCGGCATGCCGCAGCCGCCCGTGCCCCTGCCCGTGCCGCAGCCCGCGCAGTCGCCCCGCATCGCCATGGTGGCCGGCGAGACCTCCGGCGACCTGCTGGCGGGTTTGCTGCTGGACGGACTGCAGGAGCGCTGGCCGGGCGTGCAAAGCCTGGGCATCGGCGGCGCGCAGATGCAGCGCCGCGGCTTCGATGCCTGGTGGCCCAGCGAGCGGCTGGCCGTACACGGCTACAGCCTGGAGCTGGTGCGCAAGCTGCTGGGCATCGTGCGCATCCGCCGGCAACTGCGCGAGCGGCTGCTGCAGGACCGCCCCGACGTCTTCGTCGGCGTGGACGCCCCCGACTTCAACCTGGGCCTGGAGGCCGACCTGCGCGCCGCCGGCATCCCCACGGTGCATTTCGTGTGCCCGTCGATCTGGGCCTGGCGCGCCGACCGCGTCGAGAAGATCCGCCGCAGCGCGGGCCACGTGCTGTGCATCTTCCCGTTCGAGCCGGCGCTGCTGGCCCGCCATGGCATAGCCGCCACCTACGTCGGCCATCCGCTCGCCAACGTGATCCCGCTGGTGCCCGACCGGCAGGCCGCGCGTGCGCAGCTGGGCCTGGGGGCGGATGACGAGGTGCTGGCCATCCTGCCGGGCAGCCGCTCGGCCGAGGTCGCCTACATCGCCCGGCCGTTCTTCCAGGCCGCCGCGCTGATCCGCAAGGCGCATCCCCATATCCGCATGGTCGTGCCGGCCGTGCCGGCGCTGCATGCACGCATCGAAGCCGCCGTGCGCGAGGCCGGCCTGCAGGACGCCGTGACGGTGGTGGCCGGACAGTCCCACGCGGTGCTGGCGGCCTGCGACTGCACGCTCATCGCGAGCGGTACCGCGACGCTGGAAGCCGCGCTCTTCAAGCGGCCGATGGTGATCGCCTACCATATGCATTCGATCAGCTGGCGGCTCATGCGCCGCAAGCAGCTGCAGCCCTGGGTGGGGCTGCCGAACATCCTCAGCGGCGAATTCGTCGTGCCCGAGCTGCTCCAGGACGCCGCCACGCCCGAGGCGCTGGCCGCCGCCGTGCTGCGGTGGCTGGAGGCCCCGGCCGCCGAGCGGGAGGCGCTGGAGCGGCGCTTCACCGCGCTCCACGAAGAACTGCGCCGCGACACTCCGCGATTGGCCGCCGATGCGATCCAGAAAATCCTTGCCGCAGGCTGACCAGGCCCAACTTCCTTGGCACCCGCCCGGACTCGTCGCGGGCGTGGACGAGGCCGGCCGCGGGCCGCTGGCCGGGCCCGTGGTGGCCGCGGCCGTGATCCTCGACGACCTGCAGCCGATCGCCGGCCTGGCCGATTCCAAGGCGCTGACGGCCGCCCGCCGCGAAGCGCTGTTCGACGAGATCCGCGCGAAGGCCCTGTGCTGCAGCGTGGCCGAGGCCACGGTGGAAGAGATCGACACGCTGAACATCCTGCAGGCCACGATGCTGGCGATGCGCCGCGCCGTGGCCGGCCTGCGGCTCAAGCCCGTGCGCGTGCTGGTGGACGGCAACCGCCTGCCGCCGCTCGACGTGCCGGCCGATGCCATCGTGAAGGGCGACGCGCTGGTGCAGTCGATCTCCGCGGCCTCTATCCTCGCGAAGGTGACGCGCGACCGCTGGTGCGCGCGCCTGCACGAGGCCTACCCCCATTACGGCTTCGCCGGCCACAAGGGCTACGGCACGGCGGAACACATGGCCGCGCTGCAGGCCCACGGCGCGTGCCCCGAGCACCGCCGCTCCTTCGCGCCCGTGGCGGCAGCGGTGCAGCGCTCGGCGATGCTGCGCGGCGCGGCAGCCCCGTCCATCACCACGATCACCACCACGGCGGTGACCGTGGGCCCGGCGGTCCTCGCGGGCTCCGCGACGTTCCAGGGCATGCGCGCATGACCGGGCCCCGCCATCTTGCCGGGACCGGCGCTGGTGCCGATACCACCGGCTCACCGGCTGCCTCGGCGACATTCATCCACTCGCGCGACAACGCGTTCGTGAAGGACCTGCGCCGCCTCGCGCAGGAGAGCGGCGCCTACCGGCGCCAGGGCCGCGTCTGGCTCGAAGGCGACCACCTGTGCCGCGCCGCGCTGGAACGCGGCGTACGCCCGGCGATCGGGGTGTATGCCGAGTCCGCCTGGCCCGCGTGGGAGCACGCCTGGGGCGGCCACACGGCGCGCAACGTGGTGCTCGCCGATGCGCTCTGGGCCGACGTGAGCGGCCTCGAATCGCCGGCGCGCATGGGCTTCGTGGTGACGGCGCCCGAGGCGCCCGCACTGCGGGCCGGCCTGCCGACGGTGGTGCTGGACCGGCTGCAGGACGCCGGCAACGTCGGCTCGATCCTGCGCAGCGCCTCGGCCTTCGGCTTCCGCCAGATCGCGGCGCTGAAGGGCACGGCGGGTCTCTGGAGCCCCAAGGTGCTGCGGGCCGGCATGGGCGCGCATTTCGCGCTGCACCTCGTCGAAGGGCTCGCCGCCGAGGACATCGACGCGCTCGCGGTGCCGCTCTTGGCCACCAGTTCGCACGGCGGCGATCTGCTGCACCGCGCGCAGCTGCCCTGGCCCTGCGGCTGGATCCTCGGCCACGAAGGGCAGGGCGTGTCCGACGCGCTGCAGCAGCGCGCCACGCACCTGATCCGCATCGCGCAGCCGGGCGGCGAGGAGTCGCTCAACGTGGGCGCGGCGGCAGCCATCTGCCTGCACGCGAGCGCGGCGCATGCGGACGCTGCAGGGCCCGGCTGATCGGCTGCCAGCCTGCCAGGTGCGTTCTCAGGCTTCGGGAGGCAGG
>Ga0308159_1002933_pt1 | contig 18465 bp, 19 predicted proteins | sample PhyCR1_FD_201040 | JGI IMG/M metagenome (GOLD analysis project Ga0308159, IMG submission 201040) | Phyllosphere microbial communities from UC Gill Tract Community Farm, Albany, California, United States - DLSLC.R1 | ecosystem: Host-associated > Plants > Phyllosphere > Unclassified | place: USA... | reverse complement strand
CATGAGCCCTTGCAATCTCGCTCTCGCCGCGCGGATCGGTCTGCCAGTTGCGGCGGTGGCCTGACGGCCGCGTTCTGTCTCTACTGTGCGCCGTCGAGCGGCCGAGTTCGGCATACTCATGTGCCGAGTGCGTTTCCACACAGCCTCGGCCACAACCAGACATTGAAACGAGGCGCTCAATGACAGACCAAGCAACTTTCGGCGAGTGCCCCGTCTGCGGGGAGGGAACTTTGGTCGCGATGAAGCATGGCGCCACCAATAGCCTCCTGCTCATGTGCGACGATTGCGAATCTCAGTGGCGATCGCCGGCAGAAGCGGAGTCGTACAAAGGCGCTTTAACGGCCGAACTGCGCGGCTTGGAGACGGCTTCGATGGCCCAACTAAGTGCAGCCGGCTGGCGTTCGTGCTGACGGCCCTCGGCCACAACCGGTCTATCACCGAAGTTGCGCAGTGCGGCCAACCGCCCATCCAATCTATGACGCTCTGCGCGCAAGTACGACGGCGGCCTTTGGTTCAGTCAATTTTCGAAAGGTAGAGCGCGTGAAGGACCTCGACTGCGAAAGGACACGTACGACCGCAAAGGCACTGGAGGAAGGCGAAGCCCTGCTAGCGAAGCCGGGCGTCCGGCATCACAAGTCCATGCGGAAGTTCGTCATGAAGCACGCCAAGCTTCAGGAAGGGTTCACCTGGTTCCATGTTGTGTTCTGCAACGACGAGGGCTATAGCCCGGCCCAGCTCGACATCATTGACATCTCGGCGCGTGTTCTGACGTGGTCAGCTGTTACGGAAGCCCGCGACTTAGGCTTGGATGTCGGTGAAAGAGAAGTCGATTTCGAGCCACGTGCAGATAAGGAGCCCTTGGTGATGGAAGCGGCCTGGATGTTGCTGTCTCCCGAGACCTGCACTAATGACGAGGTTCGCAAGCTTGTTGCATTGGTGGTGCTGTTGCTTCAAAAGTTGCACGGATTTCTCACCAACCGTTCCGCGCTTTTTGTTGATTGCCCGGACTACCAGATTCGAGGCTTGGAAATACCAAGAGAAGCGAAACCCTGGGTCGTCATCGCTGAGGACAAGAGGACAGGCAGGCCGATTTGGGAGTACTGCACTGACCATGCTGACGCCAAAGCGCGCCGAGCCCTCATGCGGTCCCATGCCTACCGGTTCAGTAAGTTTGAAATCATGAGTCCTCGAGCGCTAAGCGACCACGATGCTGAGATGCGCGAAATCTTTAGCCCGACTAGCACTGCACCGAAAAGCGCGTGGCCATTCCCGTGAAGGGCTGCCTGAGCTGACATATCTCTGCCCCGTGCCGGCCGATTGTGTTGCAAAACACGTTTTACCCTTGCATGGGGTAGCCGACCTCGGGTTCGCCTCAAACCGGCCGTTCAAATTTGAAAATCTGAGTGACCGCTTTCCGCTTCGGCGGCCGGCGGCTTTGGGCCCTAAGCCGTCATCAAGCCCGCTTGAAAGCGGTCATCCGACAGGTGCGCTGTGACCAGGCGATCGCCGCTGCGCGAGCTGGTAGAACGTTTGCCCGCCAATGACGAAGCGACCTGAATCACCCGCGGAGATGCGAGCCTCGGCAATTGAGGTTGCTTGTTCCATCTCCCCCTTAAGACGATGGCAAATCAAGCGCTCCTTCCAGAAGTTCCACGCCGTGTTTGGCACTTTCTTGTCAACGCCGATTTAAATCTGACCCACTTCCCGTCGATTCGCCGAAGTAAATCTGACCCACCCAAGGTCTTCAATCTCGCGCTGCTCGGGCGTGTAGGGCGTAGCCCGAAGCGGCCGAGCAGCGCGGCGCCGGTCATGCCGCCGACGTTACCCTCCTTGCCGCTTGGCCGGCCTTGCGCTTGTCCTTCAACCGGAAGCTCTCGCCTGCAATCTGCACGATGTGTGCGTGGTGCAGCAACCGGTCGAGCATCGCCGCCGTCAGCGTCTGGTCGTCTGCGAAGGCACCTGCCCACTGCGTGAACGGCAGGTTGCTCGTGAGGACCATCGAGCCGCGCTCGTAGCGCTTGGCCACGACGTTGAAGAACAAGTTTGCTTCGTCCCGCCCGAAGGGCAGGTATCCAATCTCGTCGACGACGAGCAGCTTCGGTCCGAGCACTGCCCGGTTGAAGTATTCCTTCAACCGGTTCTGCGCCTTCGCCGCGGCCAACTGCATCATCAGATCGGCCGCCGTGATGAACCGGGCCTTGTGCCCGGCCATGACGGCGCGTTGGCACAGGGCCAGCGCGATGTGCGTCTTGCCTACACCGCTGGGTCCGAGCATTACGACGTTCTCGGCGCGCTCGACGAAGGCGAGGTGACCGAGTTCGACGATCTGCGCCTTCGGTGCCCCGCCGGCTTGTGCCCAATCGAACTGATCGAGCGTCTTGATGGTTGGCATCGTTGCAAGCCGCATCAGCACGGTGCGTTTGCGCTCCTCACGCGCGACCTGTTCGCTCGCGAGCACCTTCTCGAGGAAGTCGGCGAAGCTGGCACCATCGCGCGCAGCGTCCTGTGCGAGCGCCGGCCACTCGCTTCCCAGCCGGGCGAACTTCAACTGCTCGCACAGTTCGGCAATGCGCTCGTGTTGCAGGCTCATCACACCACCTCCAGCAAAGCGTCGTACACGGCCAGCGGATGCTGCAGGCTCTCCACTGGAAGGACCACGCGCTGTCGGATCGGCGCTGGCGCCTTGAGGGCCGGCGCGGCCAACATGACCGCGCGTTCCTCAGCCAGGCGCACTGCCGGCACAGCCCTGGTCGTTGCGTGCACTCGGGCATTGGCTACCTCGTCGAGCCAGCGGCGAACATGCACGTTGGCAAGGTGCGCGTCCAGCCGCAGGCCGCTGGCTTCGAGGGTTGCCGCCAGCGGCACCAGGAAGCTGCCCTTGAGGTAGGAATTGAAGCGTTCGACCTTGCCCTTCGTCTTGGCTCGATAGGGACGGCACAGCCGAGGCTTGAAGCCGCAGCTCTCGGCCAACTCGCGCAGCTCTGCGTTCCAGCGGTGCTGTCCTTCGCCGTAGGCATCACGCTCGATGACGACGGCCTTGGTGTTGTCGAACAAGACATGTTCGGGCACGCCACCGAAGTAGTCGAACGCCTCGCGCAGCCCGGCGCACAGGGTGGCAACGTCCTCGCCCGAGCAGGCCACGAACTTCACGTAACTCGCCCGGCTATAGCCCAGGGTGGCGACCAGCGCGAGCAACGGGTCTCGGCCCCGGCGAACGTAGGTGAAGTCGGCCTGCATCTGCTGACCTGGCGGCGTCTCGAACCGCACCAGCGGCTCGGGCTCGTTCTTCTTCAGCGGCGACAGCCAAGCCTTCAGCTGGCTGATGCCGCCCGTGTAGCCGCGTTCCTGGATCTCGCGCAACAGCACGGTAGCCGGAATCCATCGGGGCCTGGCTTGCCCGACGCGCTCGTGCAGATAGCTCTTGTAATCGTCGAGCTTGCATGCCCGCGGTTCCCGCGGGCCATACCGCTGTGCGGCTTGATCTCGCAGGTACCTGCGCACCGTATTGCGCGAGCAATCCAACTGCCTCGCGATCGCTCTGACACTCTCGCCCCTTCGGGCCATTACTCTGATCTCCACTGCTTGCTCCTGAGTCAACATCAGCAGCCTCACAAAGGCTGCCATCGTGTCCCAGGTGGGTCACTTTCACTTCGGCGCAGTGGGTCAGTTTTACATCGGCGCTAACACTTTCTTGAGGATGTCCACGTTAAAGGCTTCGCCCAGTTTCATGAACGCATCGATGCTGCGCAGATGTTGATTGGACTCGATGAATGCATCCGCTTCCAAAAGGCACTGGCGAGTAGAGTTCAACAGCCCCTCATCATTCCACTCTGCAACTTCAATTGAGCCTTCGTACAGAGCGATACCAAAGAGGGTGTACGCCCCATCTGCGCGAAGCCCCAAGGGTTCCTGCAAATTGGCTGTCATGCCCAAAATTTCCATAGCTCAGCGTCGAAGGCCATCGGCTTACATGACAACCTGCGGTACAGCGTTTTCTCTTTCGCGTCGCCTGAAATCAAGAGCGAAAAGAACATGTCTCCCTCAACGCGAAAGGCGTTATGGGCCCTCGTCTTCCAACCGAGCGTCTTGCCTTCGCGCCTGAGGCAAGCGCCAACCATCTTGTTGAGTTCTGATTGCTTCATGGGGTCGTGCGAGGGGTGAGGTCGACAGGCAGCTTTTGGCCGCGTTCTGCCCATCGGCTATCCGCGATGTGCTGCCAACCAAGCGATGCCGGCCACAGCGTTGGCCACGATTGCCCCCCCTGCGAGCGCAAGGAGATACCAGGCAAATGCGCGGTCAGCAAGCCGCGTCGCCCGACCTTGAACCGCGCTCCGAATCGCGCGACGGTCCTCGTAAGCAATCGCCAGGAGCGACAGGCAAGACACGACCCCGACGATTGACCATCCCCAAAGTGTCGAAAGCGCAGCCACGAAGCAGAGGCCGAGGCCCACCATCCAGAAAATGGCCGCGATGCTCCGCCAGAACGGGGATAGGTTTTCGCCAACGCGCATTGTTGAGAGGACAGCTTGAATGTCTGGTTGTGGCCGAATTCCGCTTTCGCCAGTCCTCACCCGACCAGTGGTTTATGCATGTAGTGCCTATCATGAAGCCCATCAATGCCTCGATACCCTTGCGCCAGTCCAACCTCCTCATATCCGGCCTTCAGATAGAACCTCGGCGCTTGGAAACTAAAGGTGTTCAGAAGAGAATGTCGGCAGCCTCGCTGCATAGCTTCCGACTCAGCAGCGGCCAGAATTTTTGATGCGAGCCCCGTGCCGCGATGCTCAGGAGCCACCCAGAGGAAGTAGACGTCCAGGTATTCCCAATAGGTCTTGCCGGTCAGCCCTCCCAGAATCGTCCCACCGTCTGAGCGAAGGAAAACGCAGAGCGTTCTGAATGCATTTTCTGTGTGCGCTCGATTGTGGGCCCTCACCTGGGTGGCGATGAGTTCTTCGTCTGCCGCGTTGGGGGTTTCGGTAACTTCAATGTGCATGTGTCGGCACTCCCTTCGACCGAAATTCTGCCCTGGACGTAAATGGCCGGTTCTGGCCGACTGCGGTCGATTATGTCGCCAGGCCATGCTCTCGAAGGGCTGATAGCCAAGCCTCGCCGAAGTGCGCGAGGCATTGGTCTCCCAGGAGAACGTCGTCGAAGAACGCCGTCATCGACGCCGCCACGATGCGCGTCTCACCTCCATCGGTGTCCTCCTGCTGCACCGCGCCGCTTTTGTCGTACCGGTAGACAAAGCCGCCGTAGTCGCTTGCAAACTGAACAGTGTGGTCATCGGAGCCGGCTCGAACTGCGTCGAGGGATGCAATTCGAATCTCGTCGAGACTTGACCCTCCCCAGCGATGGAGAAGGTCAACGTGGGCAGCGCTTAGAGGCCAGGGTCTTTGCGCACTGAGCGCGAGAACTTCAGCCTCAGCGGGAGGCTCGGAAAACCTGCAAAGCGCAGGCTTCAGGAATCCCGAATCGATGGCATTTTGAAGTTTTTGGAATCTCATTGGGGGACGCTCCTCAACGTCTGCTGTTGGCCGTCAGCAGCTGGCCGGATGCTGCCACATCACCAGCACCTTCCACAAGGCGCGAGGGCAGCTGGGCCAACTACAGTGGCTCCGTGATGTTGCCGGTGTGGGTTTTCGATGCCGTTGTGGGCTGACCTCCACCACCTCATCCGAACCGGCGTGATGGCTAACCACCCTCTTCGGACGGGGGCCAAATCAAGGTCCAATTGATCTTCAGCACTGTCGCCCGGACCGCAACTGCCCGGCAGGAAGATCGATGCGCTTGCTTGATTTTTGACGGTCCGGGCCATCTTTACATGCTGTGAGCGAATCCAGCTATCAACCTTCATAGTTTTGCGCACACAGTGGCTCGGCTGGGATCACCCTTCATTTCGGGAGGACTCCAGCATGGAAATCATCGAAGGTGTGGCTGCCAACCTGCCGGTCGAACTTTTGTGCGAACTGGCGTTGTGCCGAGTGTTCGTGGAGATGCTCGAGTGGAATGTTGCCGTAAAGGACGGCCTGGAACTCGACCAGTTTGATCGATCGGATACGCACTACGACATCGCCCTCGGTGAGGAAGGGAAACGATTGGCTCGGCGCGGCTTCTGCCAACCCATCAGCCGTACCTGCTGAAGAACGTCTTTCCGCGACTGCTTGGCAACGAGCCGGTGCCGAAATCGGCCGATGTCTGGGAACTCTCACGATTTGCAGCGGTTGATCTCGGCGCAACCGCTGCGTCGAGGGGTCAGTTTGTCGTGTCGCCTCACACCGCTGCCTATCGCTCTTTGAGATCTCACCCGGGCCGACGTTCAACTACCAAAGTTGGCAGGTCACCTGTCGGGCCCCTGCCGCTAGGCTTTGACTCAGACGCCAGCACCGCTGCTTCGGACCATCCGACACGCTGCACCGTTTCTTCGCCCCACAACGACCTTCCAGGTCACGGGCTGGCCTGAACGCCCTGCGCACGCGCGCTGGCATACGCCGCGCCACGCCCCGATGGGTGTGCTGCTCAGCGATCCGATCTCAGACTTTGGGTGATGCGGTGCCGTCAAGGCACCGATGCAAAAACAAACCGTCAGAGGAGTGAATATGCCGCAAGGGACCCACGGGATCCTGTTCGGACAGATCGTCGTAGTGATCGGCGTCGCCTCTGGCGGCGTGTGGGCGGCAACCCAGTGGACGGCCCATGCGCTGGGCTACCAACCGCGGCTTGGCGCTGCCTGGTTCGACGTGTCCGGCATGCCGGTGTACGAACCCTGGAAGCTGTTCGAGTGGTGGTACTTCTACGACGCCTATGCGCCTGAGGTGTTCCTGCGTGGCGGCGCCGTCGCGGCATCGAGCGGATTGCTTGCCGCAGGCGCAGCCATCGGCATGGCGGTCTGGCGTTCGCGCTTGGCCAAGCACGTCACGACGTATGGTTCTGCGCGCTGGGCCGGAGCCGATGAGGTACAGCACGCCGGCTTGATCGATGCCAAAGGGGTGTTCCTGGGCAAGCTGAGCGGTAAGGTGCCCGCGTACCTCCGCCACGACGGCCCGGAGCACGTGATGATTTTCGCACCCACGCGCTCGGGGAAGGGCGTCGGTCTCGTCATCCCGACCTTGCTGTCCTGGACCGGCTCTGCCGTGATCCATGACATCAAGGGCGAGAACTGGAACCTCACCGCCGGCTGGCGGTCGCGGTTCAGCCACTGCCTGCTGTTCAACCCGACCGACGCGAAGTCCGCGGCGTACAACCCGCTGCTGGAAGTGCGCCGCGGCATGCATGAAGTCCGCGATGTGCAGAACATCGCTGACATTCTGGTCGACCCCGAAGGCGCGCTGGAGCGCCGCAACCACTGGGAGAAGACCAGCCACGCGCTGCTGGTCGGTGGGATCCTGCACGTGCTCTATGCGAGCGAGGACAAGACCCTTCGTGGCGTCGCCAACTTCCTGTCCGACCCGGCATGCCCGTTCGAGGTCACGCTGCACCGGATGATGACGACCAAGCATCTGGGTGACGAAGTGCATCCCGTCGTAGCTTCGGCCGCCCGTGAAGTCCTGAACAAGAGCGACAACGAGCGCTCCGGAGTGCTGTCCACCGCGATGAGCTTCCTTGGCCTGTACCGCGATCCCACGGTGGCCGAGGTGACATCCCGCTGCGACTGGCGCATCGCCGACCTCATCTCGGCCGCGCATCCGGTGTCGCTGTACCTCGTCGTGCCGCCATCCGACATCAGCCGCACCAAGCCGCTGATTCGGTTGATTCTCAACCAGGTCGGCCGACGCCTCACCGAATCGCTCGACGGCTCAGACGGCATCGCGCGCAAGCACAAGCTGCTTTTGATGCTCGATGAGTTTCCGGCCTTGGGTCGGCTGGACTTCTTCGAGTCGGCGCTGGCCTTCATGGCCGGCTACGGGCTGCGCGCCTTCCTGATCGCGCAGTCCCTGAACCAGATCGACAAGGCCTACGGCCAGAACCATTCGATCCTGGACAACTGCCACGTGCGCATCGCGTTCGCGACGAACGACGAGCGTACCGCCAAGCGGATCTCTGAAGCACTCGGAACGGCCACCGAACTGCGCGCGCAGCGCAACTACGCCGGCCACCGGCTGGCACCGTGGCTCGGACACTTGATGGTGTCGCGGCAGGAGACGGCGCGCCCGCTGTTGACACCGGGTGAGGTGATGCAGATGCCGCCGGACGACGCCGTGGTGATGGTCTCGGGCCATCCGCCGATCAAGGCCAAGAAGCTGCGCTACTACCAGGACCGGAACTTCACGGCGCGGGTTCTGCCAGCGCCGGTACTTGCTGCGGGTGTCTATGCAGATCGCCCTGCGGCGCGATCCGACGATTGGGGTGGGCTGGCACCGCTTGCAGCTACTGAGTCCTTGACTGGTGATGACGCCCACGGGTTCTCCGATGAGGGCGGCCATCAGCTCAAGCCCGAGCTGGACGTGACGCCCGACATGTCGCCACTGCCGGATGACGACGGCCTGCTGATGCTCGACGACGAGGACGACATACCGCTGCGTCCGCAGGACGTGGACCGGCAGCTCACGCGCACGGCCCGTCTTGCAGCCATGGATCCTGATGACGGGATCGCGCTATGAGCCGCACCCGTCTGAACATCTTCATCGAACCGGCGCATGCGAAGCGCCTGGACCAGGTCTCCGCGCACAAGGGCGTCTCGAAGTCGGCCGTGATCGCAGCAGCACTGGCGTCTTTCCTGTCGCCCGATGGCGAGGACCAGCGCGAGGCAGCGATCGCCAAGCGTCTGGATCGCCTCTCCCGCCAGTTCGATCGACTGGAACGCGACCAGTCGATCCTGATCGAGACGGTGTCCCTGTACGTCCGCTATTTCCTCACCGTCTCGGTGCCGGTACCTGAAGGCCATCAGGAAGCCGCCCGCGCCCAGGGGCGCGCCCGCTATGGGCAGTTCATCGAACAGCTCGCCCGCCACCTCCAGCGCGGACGGAGCCTGGTGCGGGAGATTCATCAGGAGATCGAGCCGGAACCGCCAGTGCCGCCGGACAGAGATGACGCACGGCCATCCTCCGGCGACGACGTCATCCCTGGAGACGACCTCTCCGCACCCAGCGAAGGAGACGGACCATGAAGCGCCTCGATGACAGGCAAGGGGGAGAACTCGCCAGTGACGGCCGTAGCGGCCATGACAGCAGGGAATCCACCGGCCGCCGCATCCGCATGCTGCGCACGGCCATGGGGCCGGAGATCGCGACCGCGCTCGAAGACCCGGAGATCGTCGAAGTGCTGCTGAACCCGGACGGCTCGCTTTGGGTGGACCGGCTCGGCACCGGTCGCACGCCGACGGGCGCCCAGCTGCCGGCGGCCGTGGCCGAGCGGATCATCCGGCTGGTGGCTGCGCACGTGCGCACGGAGGTGCATCCCGGGGCGCCGATCCTCTCGGCCGAGCTGCCGGAGACGGGCGAACGCTTCCTCGGCGTGCTGCCGCCCGTGGTGCGCGCGCCATCGTTCGCGATCCGAAAGCGTGCGCTACGCATCATGAATCTTGCGAGCTACGTGGACGACGGTGTGATGACTCAAGCGCAGGCCGCGTTCCTGCGAAAGGCCGTGCGCGACCGGCTGAACATCGTCGTCGCAGGCGGCACCAGCACCGGCAAGACGACGCTCGCGAACGCCTTGCTCGACGAGATCGCGGAGACACGCGACCGCGTCTTGATCCTAGAGGACACGGTGGAGCTGCAGTGCCGCAGCGACGACCACGTCGGCATGCGCACCGAGCCGGGCGTGAGCACGATGGCCGATCTGGTGCGCGCCACCTTGCGGCTGCGCCCCGACCGGATCGTCGTCGGCGAGGTACGCGGCTCCGAAGCGCTGGACCTGCTCAAGGCCTGGGGCACCGGGCATCCCGGTGGCATCGCCACCGTGCACGCCGGCTCCGCCGCCGGTGCGCTCACGCGCCTCGAACAGCTCGTGCAGGAGGTCAGCGTGACTGTCCCGCGCGCCCTCATCGCCGAGACGGTCCACGTGATCGTCTTCATCGCCGGCCGTGGCCACGCGCGCCGCGTGCGCGAGATCGCGCGCGTCATCGGCGTCGACAGCCATGGCTACCAGCTCGATGCCTCGCTCGGATCTTTTTCCTCTTCTGCCCCCTCGATTCCCTTCAACCCGTCATCCACAGGAGAACCGTCATGACGTCATTCACCCTTGCGATTCCACGTACTTCCGTCAAGCCGCTTCTGCTTGCCGCGACCACGGCGGCGCTGCTGCTCGCCGTGGCAGGGCCCGCGCATGCGGCCGGCTCCAACATGCCGTGGGAGGCGCCGCTGCAGTCGGTGCTGGACTCGATCCAGGGACCGGTGGCCCGGATCATCGCGGTGATTGTCATCATCGCCACCGGGCTCGCGCTGGCCTTCGGTGACACCTCTGGGGGGTTCCGGAAGCTCGTGCAGATCGTGTTCGGGCTGTCGATCGCATTCGCGGCATCCAGCTTCTTCTTAACGTTCTTCAGCTTCACCGGTGGGGCGGTGCTGGCATGAGTGCCGCCGTGCAGAGGGATGGCCCGGCGCCTGGCTTCGAGGTGCAAGGGTTTGAGGTTCCTCTTCACCGGTCGCTGACCGAGCCCATCCTGATGGGCGGCGCACCGCGGACCGTAGCCATCGCCAACGGTACCTTGTCCGCCGCGGTCGGTCTTGGTCTGCAGCTGTGGCTGCCTGGTGTGGCGCTCTGGGTCGTCGGCCACTCGTTGGCTGTCTGGGGCGCGCGCGTGGACCCGCAATTCATGCAGGTCTTCGCGCGGCACATCAAGCATCGTGCGTTGCTGGACGTGTGAGGGGGCATCACGATGATGAACCTCACCGAATACCGCAAGCGCCCGGCGCTGCTGGCCGACTGGCTCCCCTGGGCAGGGCTGGTCGCCCCCGGCGTCGTACTCAACAAGGATGGTGCATTCCAGCGCACGGCGCGTTTTCGGGGGCCCGACCTGGACAGCGCCACGCAGGGCGAACTGGTCTCAACGTCGGCGCGCCTGAACAATGCGCTACGCCGGCTCGGCTCGGGCTGGGCGCTGTTCGTCGAAGCCGACCGCCGGCAGGCGGCGGACTATCCCGCGTCATCGTTTCCGGAGTCGCTGTCCTGGCTGGTCGATGAAGAACGACGCGCCGCCTTCGAGGATGACGCCGGCCACTTCGAGAGCAGCTATCACCTGACGCTGCTGTACCTGCCGCCCGAAGAGTCGCGCGCGCGCGCCGGTCGGTTGCTCTACGAGAACCAGAAGACCGACGGCGTGGACTGGCGGGAACGCCTGGACGCATTCGTGTCCGAGACCCAACGGTTCTTCGACCTCCTCGACGGTGTGATGCCGGAGATCGCCTGGCTCGACGACGCGCAGACGCTGACCTGCCTGCACGCGTGCATCTCGACGCGCCGGCATGCGGTCGCGGTGCCAGAGGTTGCCATGCACCTCGATGCATTCCTGGCCGACGAGCCGCTCGTGGGCGGACTGGCGCCGATGCTGGGCAGCGCGCATCTGCGGGTGCTGACTGTGCGTGGCTTCCCGACCTCGACCTGGCCAGGTCTGCTCAACGACCTGAATCGCTTGGGCTTCGCTTACCGCTGGAGCACACGTTTCATCTGCCTGGACAAGGCCGAGTCCGAGAAGGAACTCACGCGCCTGCGCCGCCAGTGGTTCGCCAAGCGCAAGAACATCGTGGCGCTGCTCCGCGAAACCATCTTCCAGCAGGAGAGCCCGCTGGTGGATACCGATGCGTCGAACAAGGCCTCCGACGCCGACGCGGCCTTGCAGGAGCTGGGCAGCGACCAGGTGGCGTTCGGCTATGTCACGGCCACCGTGACAGTGCTCGATGCCGATGCGAGCGCAGCCGACGAGAAGCTGCGTCAGGTGGAACGCGCGATCCAGGGACGTGGCTTCGTCACCATCGCCGAGACCTTGAACGCGGTGGACGCCTGGCTGTCGTCGATCCCCGGCCATGCCTATGCGAACGTACGCCAGCCGATCGTCTCGACGCTGAACCTCGCGCACATGATGCCGGTCTCGGCAGTGTGGGCCGGCCCCGAGCGCAATGCGCATCTGGACGGTCCACCGTTGATCGTCACCCGCACCGACGGTGCGACGCCATTCCGGCTGGTCACGCACATCGGCGACGTGGGACACACGCTGGTCGTCGGTCCGACCGGCATGGGCAAGTCAGTGCTGCTCGCCACGCTGGCGATGCAGTTCAGGCGCTATGCCGGCTCCCAGCTGTTCGTCTTCGACATGGGCCGCTCGATGCGTGCGACCGTCCTGGGATTGGGTGGTGAGCACTACGACCTCGGCAAAGACCCTGAGGAAGGCGGCGAGATCGCGTTCCAGCCGCTGGCGCGCATCGACCAGGATGGCTACCGCACCTGGGCGGCCGAGTGGATCGAAGGCCGACTGTTGCAGGAGGGCGTGGCCGTCGGTCCGCCCGAGAAGGATGCGGTGTGGTCGGCGCTGAACAGCCTGGCCAGCGCGCCCGTCGAACAGCGCACCATGACCGGCCTTTCTGTGCTGCTGCAGTCCAACGCACTTCGGCAGGCTCTGCAGCCTTATGTGCTCGGCGGCGCCCACGGCAAGCTGCTCGACGCGGATGCCGACCGTCTGGGGACGGGCTCGATCCAGTGTTTCGAGATGGAAGCGCTGATGCAGAGCAAGGCGGCGGTGCTGGCCGTGCTGGGTTATCTGTTCGCGCGCTTCGAGGAGCGCTTCAACGGGGCGCCCACGCTGCTGATCCTGGACGAGGCCTGGTTGTTCCTCGACGACCCTGTCTTCGCAGCCCGCATCCGCCAGTGGCTCAAGACGCTGCGCAAGAAGAACGTCTCGGTGATCTTCGCCACGCAGTCGCTGGCCGACATCCAGAACTCTTCCATTGCACCGGCCATCGTGGAGAGCTGTGCGAGCCGCATCTTCCTGCCGAATCCGCAGGCCACCGAGCCGCAGATCCGGTCGATCTACGAGGGCTTCGGGCTCAGCAGCCGGCAGATCGAGATCGTCGCGACCGCGAGCCCCAAACGCGACTACTACTACCAGTCGCGGCTGGGCAACCGGGTCTTCGACCTCGGGCTCGGTTCGGTGGCGTTGGCCTTTGCGGGTGCGTCCTCGCCGGAGGACCAGCGCGCGATCGATGCGGTGCTTGTCGATGGTGATTGCGATGTCGATGCCCGGGCCGATGCATTCGCCTCCGCCTGGCTACGCCATCGCGGCCTCCACTGGGCGGCCGACCTCATCCCTTCGTTTCCTACCGTTCCTTCAACCGCGCAGGAAAACAAGCCATGAAGAAAACCCTGTTTGCCGTCGCTGCCGCGGCTTTGATTGGCTCGATGCCTCTCGCGCACGCGCAATGGGTTGTGATCGACCCCACGAACCTCGTGCAGAACACGTTGACAGCGGTCCGTACGCTGGAGCAGATCAACAACCAGATCCGACAGCTCCAGAACGAAGCGCAGATGCTGATGAACCAGGCGAAGAACCTGACCGGCCTGGACTTCAGCGCACTCAACGAACTTCGTGCGTCGCTGTCGGCGACGAACCAGCTGATCCAGCAGGCGCAAGGGCTGGCCTTCAACGTGCAGCAGATGGACGCGCAGTTCCGCCAGTTGTATCCCGAGTCGTTCGATGGCGCGGCTTCCAATGCCCAGATGGTGCTCGATGCGCGCCAGCGCTGGACGAACTCGCTCGAAGCTTTGCGCACTGCGACCCGGGTGCAGTCGCAGGCGGTACAGAACTTCGCCTCCGACGAAGCCACGCTGACGGATCTGGTGAACCGCAGCCAGTCGGCCGCGGGTGCCCTGCAGGCCACGCAAGCGACGAATCAGCTGCTGGCACTGCAGGCTCGCCAAGCGATGCAGGCCCAGCAGCTCCAAATCACGCAGGACCGGGCTGAAGCGCTGGAGCTAGCGCGGCAGGTTGCGGTGCAGGAGCGCGCGCGCGAAGTACGCCGCCGCTTCATGGGGTCGGGCACGCCGTACACCCCGTACACGGTGAACTTCTACAGCAACCCGTGAGGCCGTCATGAACAGAGTCCTCATTTCCATGTTCGTCGCTGCAGTGCTGCTGCTGACGGGCTGCAGCAAGCCGGCGTCGGTTGAGTCGGTCGAATCGCTGGTCGCCAATCCCGAGCGCTTGAAGGAGCTGCGCGCTCAGTGCAAGGCCGATCACGCCAAGGTCGGCGATGCGCAGTGCAACGCGGTCGCCGCGGCCACGCGGCAGCGCTTCATGCGTGCGATGCCATCGCCTTATGCGAACGATCCGGTGCGCACGCCAGCGCCCCAGGCAGCCAAAGATTGACGCCATGAACGACGTGTCGGTCATCGATCGATTTCTCGATGTCTTCTCGCGCTACATCGATTCGGGCTTCGGCCTGCTCAGCGGTGAGGTGGCTTTTCTAACAGCCACGCTGGTCGCGATCGACATGACGCTGGCAGGCCTGTTCTGGGCCATGAGCCATGCCAGTGGCGGCGGCGACGACGTGATGGTCAAGCTGATCAAGAAGGTGCTGTACGTGGGCACCTTCGCCTACATCCTGGGTAACTTCAACCGTCTGGCGGCCATCATCTTCAACTCCTTCGCCGGGCTCGGGCTAACGGCCTCCGGTTCTGCGATGACGCAGGCGCAGTTGCTACAGCCGGGCCGGCTGGCGCAGGTCGGCATCGATGCGGGCCGGCCGATCATGGAGCAGATCAGCGACATGACGGGCTTTCCGGAGGTGTTTGCCCACTTGGACACCATTGCGGTGCTGTTTCTCGCGTGGCTCGTCTTGATTGTGGCGTTCTTCGTGTTGGCGGTGCAGCTGTTCGTCACGCTGATCGAGTTCAAGCTGACCACGCTCGCGGGCTTCGTGCTGGTGCCCTTCGCGCTGTGGAACAAGACTTCATTTCTGGCCGAGAAGGTGCTCGGCAACGTGGTGTCGTCGGGCGTCAAGGTGCTGGTGCTCGCAGTGATTGTAGGCATTGGCTCAGGTTTGTTCGCTGAGTTCACAGTGCCACCAGGTGCAGACCCGAGCATCGACCATGCGCTCGTGATCATGTTGGCTTCGCTGGCGATGCTTGGTCTTGGGATTTTCGGGCCCGGGATTGCGACAGGGCTGGTATCTGGCGCGCCGCAGCTGGGCGCCGGTGCCGCGGCGGGCACCGCGATGGGTGCATCAGGGCTGGCCGTGGCTGGACGTGCGGCCGTGGCTGGCGCCGGTTCCGCAGTCGCGGCGGGTGCGCGTATGGCTCCCGGTACGGTGCATGCGGCCATCAGCGGCGGCGCGACCGCGGCGCGCTCGGCCAGCGCCCTGGCCAGCGGTGCGAAGTCTGCTTACCAGACGGGCGCTGCCGCATCGGGCGGTACCGGCGTGCGTGCTGCCGGTGCTGGACTCGCCAGCGTCGCAAAGGCCGGGGCGAATGCAGCCGGCCAACGCGTTGCTTCTGGCGCCAAAGCCATCAAGGACCGCGCGGCGAACTTCGTGGCCGATGCTGCTGCGCCGGTTTCGCCCTCGGCTTCTGCCTCTGGCTCGACTGAAGAAGGCAGTGCATCCGCCGCCTCTGCATCCGAACCTGTATGGGCGCAGCGCATGCGCCGCAAGCAGCAGGTGACCCAAGCCGCCACCACTGCAGCCCATGTACTGCGCTCGGGCGACCACGCGGGCGGCGGCGCCAGCCCCAGCCTGCGGGACAGCTCCAACCCCTGATCGACGATTGAGGAGAACCCATGCGTTTCAAACGACCCCTGGTGCGGTACTCGGACACGCCCGAGCCCGTCACCCAGTATCAGGCCGCTGCGCAGGTCTGGGACCAGCGCATCGGCGACAGCCGCGTGCAGGCGAAGAACTGGCGATTGATGGCCTTCGGCAGCCTGTCGCTGGCGATGCTGATGGCCGGTGGCCTGGTCTGGCGATCGGCGCAGTCCATCGTGACGCCCTATGTCATCGAGGTGGACCAAGCCGGGCAGGTGCGTGCCGTCGGGGAGGCCGCCGCACCGTACAAGCCGGCCGATGCGCAGATCGCGTTTCACCTGGCGCGCTTCATCGGTGACGTGCGGTCGCTATCCATCGATCCGATCGTGGTTCGCCGCAGTTGGCTCGAAGCCTATGACTACACGACCGACCGCGGTGCCGCAACGCTCAACGACTACGCACGCACCAACGACCCGTTCTCGCGCATCGGGCAGAACTCGGTGGCGGTGGAAGTGACCAGCGTGGTCCGCGCCAGCGATGCCTCGTTCCAGGTGCGCTGGATCGAGCGCAGCTACACGAATGGATCGCCTTCGGGCACCGAGCGCTGGACCGCGGTGCTGTCCGTCGTGCTGCAGCCGCCGCGCACCGAGGAGCGGCTGCGCAAAAACCCATTGGGGATCTACGTCAACGGCCTGTCCTGGAGCCGTGAACTCGAAGCAACGCAAGGAGCAAAGCCGTGAAGACACATTTCCGTAGAGCAGTTTCGTCGTGGACCCTGCTGGCGACGCTGGCCTTTGTCGCGGGCTGCGCCACGCAGGGCAAGCCGCCGCCGGTGATCCCGCTCGATGAACCTGTGGCCGTGGCGGCCAAGGTTCTGCCCGAGCCTGCGAAGCCCATCGAGGTGGTGGCTGTGCCGGAGCCACTGCCGTTGCCCGCGCAGATGAAGGCACTGCCGGTCGAAGTTGAGGCGAAGCCGGCGCCGGAACCGGCCGATGACAAGGTGCGGGTGTCTCGCGCGAACGAGGAAGCGCGCGTTGCGCCGACCCGCGAAGGCTACGTGAATGCGATCCAGGTCTGGCCTTACGCCGATGGAGCGCTGTATCAGGTCTACACCAGCCCGGGGCGTGTGACCGTCATCGCATTGCAGGAAGGCGAGGAACTGGTGACGGTCTCCGCGGGCGATACCGTGCGCTGGATCGTGGGCGACACGGCCAGCGGCGCGGGCGCGTCCCTGCGCGTCAACATTCTTGTGAAGCCTACACGTGTGGGGCTGAAGACCAACCTGGTCGTCACCACGAACCGGCGCACCTACCTGCTGGAGCTGTCCTCGACGCCGCAGGCCTGGATGGCGTCGGTGTCGTGGGACTATCCGAAGGATCGGATGCTCGCGCTGCAGAAGCAGGCGAGAGAAGCCCAGGCGGCAACGCCGGTGGACTCGGGGCTTTCGCTGGAGCAGATCAAGTTCCGCTATGCGATCTTGGGCGACGGACCGTCGTGGAAGCCGCTGCGTGCGTTCGACGACGGGCAGCGGGTCTACATCCAGTTCCCGGGCGGTATCGCGCAGGGCGAGCTGCCACCGCTTTTCGTGATTGGGCCGCAGGGGGACGGACAGCTCGTGAACTACCGTTTCCGCTCGCCGTACTACGTCGTCGACCGGCTCTTCGGCGCGGCCGAACTGCGGCTGGGTGGATTCCAGGGCGGCAAGGCTGAGGTGGTTCGCATCGAGCGCATGGACGCCATTCAGCGCGGGAGCGGATCGTGAGTGGGGCCGATGCACCATCCGTCAAGGTCGATCCCGAAACGCTCGCGCTGCGCGCGCAGCCTCGCCCGGTCGTTCGCCTGAACCGCCGCGTGCTGGCAGTCGGGGCTGGCACGCTGGCTGCGGCGGTGCTGGGCGGCACCCTGTGGTCGTTGCAGTCGCAGCAGCGCTCTCGTGCACCTGCGAACGAGCTGTTCAACGTCGATCGCATTTCAAAGTCAGAGAGCCTGGAACGGCTGCCCAAGGACTACACGGGGCTTTCGCCGGCGCCAGAGGCCCGCCCGCCCATGCTGGGTGGGCCGCTGCCAGGTGACCTCGGACCAGCCATCGTGAAATCGCAGCAACCGATCGAGCAGCGAATGGCGCCGCACGGTACTGACCCGGCGCAGTTGGCGGCCGAAGAAGCGGCGCGATCCTCGGTGTTCTTCCGAGGGATGGGAGACAGGGGAAGTGCCAAGCCGATGGCTGCGGCTTCGCTTCAGACTCCGGCAGCGAACTCGACCGCAGGCATCGCCGCGCCAGACCGGAGCCCGTTCGACGTGACGGCTGGGCGGGTGTCACCTGGCGCGGCGCAGTCCGACCCGACGGCAGCGCAGAACCGGCAGGACTCGAAAGAGGCCTTTCTGACGAAAGCCGGGGAGGGCGCGTCACGCAATCTTGGGAGTCTGCAGTTGCCCACTTCGCCGTACCAAGTGATGGCCGGCACATTGATCGCGGCAGCCTTGGTGACCGGGATCAATTCGGATCTGCCGGGGCAGGTCATCGCCAACGTCACCGAGGCGGTCTACGATACGGCCACGGGCCGGCACCTGTTGATTCCACAGGGCTCGCGGCTGATCGGGCGGTACGACAGCCAGGTTTCCTTTGGCCAACGGCGCGTGCTGCTGGTGTGGACGCGGCTGATCCTTCCTGACACATCGTCGGTGGCGCTGGACCGCTTGCCGGGAATCGATCCTGCCGGCTACGCCGGGATCGAGGATGGCGTCGATCGGCACTGGGATCGGATCCTGGCCGGAGCGGCGCTGTCCACGCTGCTCGGCA
>Ga0308159_1002931_pt1 | contig 18474 bp, 18 predicted proteins | sample PhyCR1_FD_201040 | JGI IMG/M metagenome (GOLD analysis project Ga0308159, IMG submission 201040) | Phyllosphere microbial communities from UC Gill Tract Community Farm, Albany, California, United States - DLSLC.R1 | ecosystem: Host-associated > Plants > Phyllosphere > Unclassified | place: USA... | reverse complement strand
CCGGGCAGCGCCAGCCCTGTGCCTTGACCGCTGCCCAACCGTCGGACAACCAGAGGTCGGGCCGCTGGTAGCCGCCATCGGCGATGAATTGGGCAAAGTCGCCGCAGTTCACCAACCGGTCGGCCAATGCATGCGGCTGCAGCAAGGCGGTGTGCCGCGGTGTCTCGTTGTCGAACGAAAAACCGTCGCCGGCATGGCCGATCTCGACCAGGCCGCCGGGTTGGGGGCACCAGCGCATCGGCTGGTCAGGCGCGGCCAGGCGCAGTGTCGTCGCACCCGCTGGCCGGTAGGCAGGCAGCAGCGGATTGCATGAAAAGGCATGCAGGATGTCTGTGACCAGGAGTTCCTGGTGCTGCTGCTCATGGTGCATACCCAACGTGACGATCGACGCCACGGCATCCCAGTCGGCACTGCCCGGGTCCTCCAGCAGCCGCTCCACCGCCGCGTCGACATGGGCCCGATACGCAAGCACATCGTCGTTGGACGGCCGTGTCAGCAGGCCCCGCTGCGGACGGGGATGCCTTGGACCCAGCGCCTCGTAGTACGAATTGAAAAGGTAGTGAAAGCGCGGGTCGAAGGCGCGATAGCCGGTCGCGTGTGCCTGCAGCAGCACCGTTTCGAGGAACCAGGTGGTGTGTGCCAGATGCCACTTCGTCGGGCTGGCGTCGGGCATCGACTGGATGCACTGGTCTTCGGCCGACAGCGGTGCAGCCAGCGCCAGGCTTTGGGCACGGACGGCGCCGAAGCGCTCACGCAATGCGCTGGCCGCGTGAGGATGGGGCCGGGTTGATGTCATGAACGCTCCAGGTTTCGCAACGCATGGTTGTATGCGAACCCATGGGCAAGTGCCCGTAGGACAAGTACGCGCTCCAGTGCAGCGCACACATGTCGCTGACGGGACAGCCACGGGGATAATGGCGCGATGAGCAAATCTACTGCCCTGGGCCGCCCCCGCGTCCTGATCATTGGGTGCGGCTTTGGCGGCCTCGAAGCCGCCCGCAAGCTGCAACACGCCGACGTCGACATCACGGTGGTCGACAAGACCAACCACCATCTCTTTCAGCCCCTGCTCTACCAAGTGGCGACGGCCGGGCTCGCCGCGCCCTCCATTGCTGCACCTACCCGCGTGCTGTTTCGCGGGCTGACGCGCATCACGACGCTGCTCGGCGAGGTTTGCGACATCCGCCCCACGGCGCGCGAGGTGGAACTGAAGGACGGCACCCTGCTGTCCTATGACCATCTGATCGTCGCCGCCGGTGCCACGCACAGCTACTTCGGCCGCGACGAGTGGGCGGCGGTGGCCCCCGGCCTGAAGACGCTGGCCGATGCCTTCGAGATCCGGCGTCGCGTGCTGATGGCGTTCGAGGCCGCCGAGCTCGGAAACGATCCGGTGCGCCGCGCCGCACAGCTCACCTTCGTGGTGATCGGCGGCGGACCGACCGGCGTCGAGATGGCCGGCACGCTGACCGAGATCGCACGCCACACGCTTTCGGGCGAATTCCGCCGCATCGACCCCGGCAGCGCCAAGGTGCTGCTGATCGAAGGCAGCCCGCGCGTCCTGCAGGCCATGCCGGAGGATCTGAGCGAAAAGGCAAGGCTTCAGCTGGAGAAGTTGGGCGTTGAAGTGCGCCTGAATGCCCGCGTGACGATGATCGATGCGCAAGGCCTGGAAGTCGAGACGGGCGGCGGCGGCGCCGACGGCGCGCCCGGCGGTCGCTACCGCATCGCCAGCCACTGCGTCGTCTGGGCGGCCGGCGTGGCCGCCTCACCGCTTGGCAAGCTGCTTGCCATCGCGACGGGCGCCGAAACCGACCGCCCGGGCCGCGTCAAGGTTCAGGCCGACCTGAGCCTGGTCGGTTTTCCTGAAATCAGCGTGGTTGGCGACCTGGCTGCCGCGCACAGCCACGTGCCGGGCAAGGAACCCACGCCGGTGCCTGGCGTCTCACCCGCTGCCAAGCAGATGGGCCGCACGGCTGCCGCCAACATCCTCCATCGCATCGCAGGCCGGCCCACGCAAGCGTTTCGTTACGCCGACTACGGCAACCTGGCCACGATCGGGCGCAACTCGGCGGTCGTCGACCTGGGCACGCCCTGGGGTCCGCTGCGCTTCAGCGGCAAGCTGGCCTGGCTTTTCTGGCTCTTCGCCCACGTCTACTTCCTCATCGGCTTTCGCAACCGTTTCGTGGTGCTGATGGACTGGGCCAGCGCCTACTGGAGCTTCCAGCGTTACGCCCGCGTCGTCGCGCACGTGGACGATCGCAAGGAAAGCTGAACGGCGTCCCGCCGGCACGCCAAAGTACCGGCTCAGCCCGCTTCGGCTTCCTGCAACAACCGCCACATCACCTTGCCAGCGCCGCTCTTGGGCAGCGCGTCGACGAACTGCACCTGCCGCGGGATCTTGTAGACCGCCATGTTCTCGCGGCACCAGTCGATGATCTGCTGCTCGGTCGTGTCCTTGTAGGCAGCCCGCAGCACCACCACGGCCTTGACCGACTCGCCGCGATAGGCGTCCTTGGTCGCGATGATGCAGGCCTCCTGAATGGCCGGGTTCTTGAACATCAACAGCTCGACCTCGGCGGGCCAGACCTTGAAGCCGCTCGCGTTGATCATCCGCTTGAGGCGGTCGGTGATGAAGAAGTAGCCGTCTTCGTCCATGCGGCCCATGTCGCCGGTCCGGAAAAAGCGCTTGCCTTCGAACTCGACGAAGGCTGCGGCCGTGGCTTCGGGGCGCTTCCAGTACCCCTGGAATACCTCGGGTCCGCAGGTGATGATCTCGCCCGACTCTCCCACGGGCATCTCCTGCAGCGTGTCGGGGTCGACCACGCGCGAGTCGCTGCTCATGTAGGGAATGCCCAGGCACTGCTGCTTGGGGTTGTCGTGCGGGTTCGCGTGCGACGGCGCTGCGGTTTCGGTCAAGCCATAGCCTTCCTGATAGCGCAGGCCGTACTGCTCGAAGAGGCGCTGCGCCACCGCCTGCGGCATGGCCGCACCACCGCCACCGATGTAGCTCAGGCTGCTCAGGTCGAAGCTGGCGAAGTTCGGGCTGCCCATCAGGTCGATGACCATGGTCGGAATGTTGGTCCAGCTCGTCACCTTGCGCGCGGAAATCAGCCGGCCGGCCACCTCGCGGTCCCAGCGCGGCATGATCACCAGCGTGGCTGCGCACAGGATGGCCGTGTGCATCATGCTCACGACACCGGTGATGTGGAACATCGGCACCACCGCCAGCACCACCATTTCCGAGGAACCTGCGCCCCACAGCTGGCCCGACACCGCGTTGTGCATCAGGCTCGAATGGTGGTGGATGCAGCCCTTGGGCATGCCGGTGGTGCCGCTGGTGTAGGGAAGCAGGGCCATGTCGTTGGCGCCGACCGTATGCGGCGGCGGCGCGGCCGTCGTGGCCAGGGCATCGGTCCAGTGGACGACCTGGCCGTCGGCCAGCGTGGGCAACGGATGGCGGTTGAGCAACCAATCCCGCCACGCGGGTGCCGGCGCCTCGTCGCCAGCGACGTCGGCATCGAAGGCGTCGGTGAACTGCGTCACGATCAGGTGCGACAGCCGCTGCGCCGGCTCGAGTGCGTTGCTGGCCTTGGCCAGTTCGCCCGCCAGGTCGCCGGTCGTGATGGCGACCTTGGCATCGGGGTCGACGATGTAGTGCTTGAGTTCCTCGGCACGGTTCATCGGGTTGACGGGCACCACCACGGCATTGGCGCGCAGGATGGCGAAATGCGCGATCACCAGTTGCGGGCAGTTCTGCATGTCGAGCACCACGCGGTCGCCGCGCCGCACGCCCAGGCCATACAGTGCAGTCGCAAGGCGGTCGACCTGCTCGGAGAGATCACGGTAACTGGTTTCGCGACCGAAGAAGACCAGGGCGGCCTTGTCAGGATAGCGTGCAGCCGACGTGGCAAGGTTGTGCCAGAGCGAAGTGGCGGGCACGGTGATGGCGTGGGGCAGGCGCGAGGGCCAGAACTTGTAATGCGGGCGGTCCATGAACACTCCAGACGAGACCCGCCAGCCTACGCCGGGCGGCCACGCTGCAGCATGGGGGAAGCACCCAGGCCGTCACCTTGGAGACGCGCAGCCTCTGCGAAGAACGGGGATTAGGCCGACAGCCGCGGCCCGGCCGAGAGCGTAGAACAGACCTTCGATTCATTCATACATCCGGAAGGAAACCTCATGGTAGACAAACTCGCAAGCGTTCACTGGGAAGGTGCTGGCAAGACCGGCAAGGGCGAAATCAGCACTGAGACCGGCGCACTCAAGGCCTACCCCTATGGCTTCGCCAGCCGCTTCGGCGACGACCGCAAGGGCACCAACCCGGAAGAGATCGTGGGCGCGGCGCATGCCGCATGCTTCACCATGGCGTTCGCGTTTGCATTGGAAGCCCAGGGGCTCGCAGCCACCGCCATCGACACGCGCGCGGGCGTGCGGCTGGTGAAGGACGGCGACGGCTTCAAGATCGACCGCATCGCGCTCGAGCTCGAAGCGTCAGTGCCCAACCTCGACGAGGCCAAGTTCCAGGAAATCGCAGCGGCCGCCAAGGCCGGATGTCCGCTGTCCAAGGCTTTGGCGAGCGTGCCTGAAATCACGCTGAAGGCCACATTGGCAGCCTGACCGCACTGCTTATGATCCTCTCCACAACAAGGAGACGGATCATGAACACCCCCATCCGGACCGCGCTCGCGGTCCTTTCGTTCGCCATCGGCACGGCCGCGATGGCGGCTTACCCGGACAAGCCGATCAAGGTCGTCATCGGCTTTCCTGCCGGCGGCCCACTGGACCAGCATGCCCGCCTGCTGACCGACAAACTGCAGGCTGCACTCGGGCAACCGCTGATCGTCGACTACAAGCCAGGCGCAGGCGGCTCGGTCGGAGCCGACTTCGTCGCCAAGAGCCCGCCGGACGGCTATACGCTCATGCTGGCAAACACGGGCGTGGCGGTGATCAACGGCGCGCTGTACAGCAAGCTGCCGTATGACACGCAGCGCGACTTCGTCCCGATCGCGCGCACCGCCATGCAGCCACTCGCACTTCTGGTCACGCCCAAGCTACCAGTGGAGAACCTGCAGCAGTTCGTCGCCTATGCCAAGGCCCGGCCGGGGCAGATCAACTATGGTTCGGCCGGCAACGGCGGCATCAGCCATCTGGTGCCCGAAATGTTCAAGACCGCAACGGGCCTGTTCATGGTCCATATTCCCTACCGCGGCAGCGCACCGGCGTTCACCGACCTGATGGGCGGACAGGTGCAGTTCATGGCGGAGTCGATTCCCCAGGCGGCCAACTACCACAAGCAAGGCAAGGTGCGCGCGCTGGCCGTCACCAGTCGGGAGCGCAACCCGGCGCTGCCGGACGTGCCCACGGTCATCGAGGCCGGCATCAAGGGTTTCGAGGTGGTCGGGTTCTATGGCTTCCTGGCCCCGAAGGACACACCCAAAGACGTGGTCGCCAAGCTGAGCGATGCGTTCAGGCAGGTGCTCGGTGCATCGGACGTTCGCAGCCGGATGGTGAGCCAGGGGGCCGATCCGGCCTTCCTGGGAAGCGAAGATTTCGGCCGCTTCCTGGCGCAGGAGACGCCGCGATGGGACAAGGCGGTCAAGGCTTCGGGTGCGCGTCTGGACTGATGTGGCAACGGCCGATGTCCTTCGGCGACCTTTTGCACGCAGTCGCTCAGCTGGGCTTGGCCGCATGCCGCTCCAGCTGTGCACGGCTCAACAGCTCGATGCTGCGGTAGCGCACGCGCAGCGTGCCGTCTTCTTCCCAGAGTTTCAATTGCCGGTTCACGCTCTGGCGTGACACGCCAAGCATGAACGACAGGTCTTCCTGTGACACGCCCAGCAGCGTGCCGCCATCCGCGCCCGGCGCCTCGCCATGGGCATCCAGAGTGAGCAGCCGATGCGCGAGCCGCACGGGCAGCGGCATCAGGATCACATCGTCGATCCATGCCAGCGCCTGGCGCAACCGCAGGCACACCAGCCGCGTGAAGGCCATGTGCACCTCGGGGTGCTCGGCCACCAGCCGATGGAAGTCGGCCGCCATCACGACGGCCATTTCGGTGGTGTCGACCGCGCAGGTGTCGTACACACGCTCGCGCCCTACCAGCAACGACACCTCGCCGAACCAGTGCCCGGGTTCGAGCATGGCGATCACCGCCTCGCGCCCGCCAGGCGCCACCACGCTCACGCGCAGCGATCCGCCGACTACACCGAACAGCGCATCGGGCGCAGACCCCTTGTGAAAGAGTGATTCACCGCGTGCCAGTGTGCGCCGGTGCGCGACTGCCAGCAGGCGCTGCTGCACGTGCTCGGCCAGGCGCATGTCGCTGTTGTGCACCGGTGAGTCCGGTTCGGCAGGTCTGGAGGGCATGGGCATTCGCGGCATCGCGGGTTTGTCCGTAGCGGTGATTGCCAACACCGGACAGTCTTGTTTCAAGGGGCTGCCCATAGTACGCAGCGGTCCCAACGCAGCGCATTCGCAGCAACCCGGGGACCCCTGCCATTCCTTGCTATTCCTGTCACATGGAGCACACCCCGATGAACACCCACACCGAACTTCAAGCCCGCCGCGAGCGCCTGGTGCTCGACCACTTCGCCGACGAGACCCGGCAGGACTTCGACGCCGTGCTCGGCACTTTCCCCCACCCGCACTACGAGCTGATTCCCAGCGGCGAAGTGCATGACGGCACGGCCGACGTTCGGCAGTACTACATCGACACGCGCCTCGCCTTTCCCGACCAGCGCCACGAAATCATCCAGCTGCGCCACGCCGACGACGCGGTGATCGTGGAGTTCTGGCTACTGGGCACGCACCGCGGCGTGCTGAAGGGCATTCCGCCGACGGGCAACAGCTTTCGTTGCCGGATGAACGCCTTCTTCATCTTCGTGGGCGACGCACTGGTGTGCGAGCGCGTGTACTTCGACACGCTGACGATGCTGCGGCAGCTGCTGGCCGGCGTGCCCCCGGAGCAGGTCGCGACGCTGATGGGCAGCCTGCTGGGCCAGCCCGCGGCCACCCGAACGCCTGAAGCGGCGGTGGCATGACGGCCCTGCGCCACGATGCCCTGAAAGGCCGCCACGCGATCGTGACCGGCGGCGCGCGCGGCATCGGCCTGGCCATCGCGCGGCGTTATGTGGCCGCCGGTGCCAGGGTTGCAATCTGGGACCTCGATGCGACGGTCATGTCCGCGGCCGTTCAAACACTCGAGCCCCTTGGCACGGTGACCTCGGCGATCGTCGACGTGCGCGACGGCGATCAGATTGCCCGTGCAGTCTCGCAGTCGCAGGAGCGCTTCGGCGGCATCGACATCCTCGTCAACAACGCAGGCGTACTCGGCCCGACGGTGCCCAGCTGGGCACACACGCCTGCGCAGTGGCGCACCGTGCTCGACATCAACCTCACGGGCGCCTGGCTGTGTTGCCGCGCGGTGGCGCCGTCGATGCTGGCGCAGCGGCGCGGGCGCATCGTCAACATCGCGTCGGTCGCGGGCAAGGAGGGCAACGGCCACAATGCCGCCTACTCCGCGTCGAAGGCGGGGCTTATCGCACTGACCAAGTCGCTCGGCAAGGAACTGGCATCGTCTGGCGTGCTGGTGAACTGCATCACGCCGTCGGCGGCAGACACCGAAGTGTTCGCGGGCGTGCCCACCGAACACCGCGAACAACTGCACGCTGCGCTGCTCTCGCGCGTGCCGATGGGGCGCTTCGTCGAAGTCGACGAGGTGGCGGCCATGGCTGCGTGGCTGGCGTCGGACGACTGTTCGTTCAGTACGGGCGCGGTGTTCGATATCTCTGGTGGCCGCTCGGTTTACTGAACGGCGCATGGCGTGGAATCAAGGGGCATCCGTCGATGTGAGCGACGCCCTGACGACCACCAACCGATAGATCGACAAATCGACAAGCAAACCTTCAGGAGACCACGATGACCCGAGATCCCGATCCCACAGGCTTCGCGCAACTGACGGCATTCGACGGTGTGCGACACGCCGCCCTGCCACAGGACAGGTTGCGCGCCATCCGCCGCGCTGCCGAGGTGGTGCGCGAAGAGATGCTCGACGCACCGGCCGTGCGCTTTGCGCGCAGCTTCGATCTGCTGCGCATTCCCTATCCCGCATGGTTCGCCTTCACCGGCGTGTACTCGCAGCAGTTGCTCAAGCCGCACATGGTCCACCTGCTGGCGCGCACCACGCTGATTCAGTACGACGACTTCGAAGGCCGGCTGCGCACGTTGCTCTTCACGCCGGCCGACTTCGAGGCCGGCAACGCAACGCCGTACTTCAAGCGCTTGAGCGAACAGACGCCGAAGTTCCTTCACAAGACGATCGCGCCCGTCTACCAGACCGTGCCGCAGGCCTTGGCCAGTTGCGGGGTGAAGCCGGAACAGATCGACTACATCACTTACGACCACCTGCACACGCAGGACATGCGCCGCTGGCTCGGCAGCGCGAACACGCCCGGGCTGCTGCCCAACGCCAGACTGCTCGTGCATCGGCAAGAGTTGGCCAACTTGCAAGGCCTGCTGCCGGTACAGGCCGAGTGGTACTGCCCCCACGCGCTGGACGGCGTGCCGGCCGAACGCATCGTGGGCTTCGAGGGCAGCACCCAGCTGGGCCGCGGCCTGGCGCTGGTGCACACACCGGGCCACACCGAGGGCAACCATTCGCTGGTGTACCGCACGGCGGACGGGCTGCGCGTGAGCAGCGAGAACGGCGTGGCGGCCGACAGCTGGGCGCCGTTGCAGTCGCGGCACAACGGCATCCGGCGATACGCGCAGGCCACGGGGGCCGAGGTGATCCTCAACGGCAACACGCAGGAAAGCAGCAACGACCAATACCTGTCGATGGTGCTGGAGAAAACGCTCGCAGGCGTGTCGTCCGCGCATGGGTTCAGCAACGTGGTGCCGTCCAGCGAATGCTCGCCGCACTGGTTGTTTCCGGGCGCGCCAACCAGCCACCTGTGGGGCGAAACGCGCTTCGGCACACCCTCTGTGGCCTGAAGTCGAAGCAGGAACAATCCAAGGAGACACAGCATGAACACCGCCACCCTCGACAACACCGGGGCACGGCAGCCCGCTGCGGCCACCGCCACCGCCTCCGAAGACGCAGCACTCTTTCGCAAGATCACCTGGCGGCTGATGCCGCTGCTGTGCGCCTGCTACGTGCTCAACTACCTGGACCGCACCAACGTCGGCTATGCGCAACTGCAGATGAAGGAACAGCTGGGTTTCAGCGATGCCGTGTTCGGCCTGGGCGCGGGCATCTTCTTCATCGGCTACGCGGTATTCGAGATTCCCAGCAACCTGATGCTCGCGAAGATCGGTGTGCGTGCGACGCTGCTGCGCATCATGGGCCTGTGGGGGCTGGCATCGGCGGCCATGATGTTCGCGACCACGCCCATGCAGTTCTACGTGCTGCGCTTTCTCATCGGCGTGTTCGAGGCAGGTTTCGCGCCGGGCGTGCTGTTCTACCTGACGCTGTGGTTCCCGTCGCACCGGCGCGCGCAGGCCACGGCGCTGTTCTTCATGGCCTTCGGCGCCGCGCCCATCGTGGCAGGGCCGATCGCCGGGCTCACCATGACGTACATGGACGGCGCACTGTCCCTGCGCGGCTGGCAGTGGCTCTTTCTGCTGGAAGGCATTCCGAGCGTGCTGCTGGGCATCGCGGCCTTCCGGTGGCTGTCGAACAGCCCTTCGCAAGCAGCCTGGCTGTCCGGCGCCGAGAAGCAACGCGTGGCGAGCCTGCTGGCCGAGGACCATGCCGCGCACGGCGCCGCCGAGCGCCACACCTTCGGCGCGGCGATGCGCGACGCCCGGGTGTGGCTGATCGGCTTCATGTCGTTCCTGATCATCCTGGGCATCTATGCGCTCTCGTTCTGGCAACCAACCATCCTGAAGTCGATGGGTCTCAGCGTGCTTCAGATCGGCTTCTACGCGGTCATTCCGGCACTGGCGGGCATTGCGGCCAACATTGCCATAGGACGGCATTCCGACCGGCGCAAGGAACGCCGCTGGCATTTCGCGCTGAGCGCATTGATGGGCGCTGCCGGGCTGGCGCTGACCACGCTGTTCATGCAGAACGCCCTGGTCGCCGTGCTGTGTCTGGCGCTCGCGTCGATGGGGATTTCGGCGGCCTTCACCGTGCTGTGGTCGGTGCCGGGCACCTTCATGACCCGGAGCGCCGCTGCGGCGGGCATCGCGCTGATCAGCACCATCGGCGGCAGCGCGGGGCTGGTGGCGCCCATGATGGTCGGCGCGCTCAAAACCCTGACAGGCGGGTTCGCCGCCAGCCTGTATGTGCTGAGCGGCGCCCTGGTGCTGTCGGCATTGCTCATGCTCGTTGCACTGCCGGCAAGCGCGCTGGGCAAAACAAGGCGCTGAGCGCACCCGTTGCAGGCGTCGGGCGCGCGGCTCCGCTGACCTGGCACCGCTTTGGCGACGTCGCACGCTGCTTTGGTGCATCTGTCTTGCATACCAGCGGGCATGGAAACTGCTCGCTGGCAGGACCATGTCCAATCCAGCGTCCGAAATCAGTGCACGCATCGTCGAGGCGGTGATGGCGCGCAAGCTCGCACCTGGCGCTCGCCTGGGCGAGCAGCAACTCGCCATGCTGTTCGACTGCAGCCGAACCATCGTGCGCGAGGCGCTCACGCGGCTGGCGGCGCGCGGCATCGTCACGGTCAGCGCCCGCCGTGGCTGGTTCGTCATCGAGCCCTCCGAAGACGAGGCCCGCGAGGCCTTCGAAGCCCGACGCGTCATCGAAGTCGGCCTGATCCGCAGCGCGGCCAGCGGCATCGACAAGACCGCGCTGCGCAAGCTCAAAAGCCATCTGCAGCAGGAGAAGGCCGCCATCAAGGACACCGACGTGGGGGCACGCAGCTTCCTGCTGGGTGACTTTCATGTGTGCCTGGCCGAATGCCTGGGCAACACGCTACTGGCCGACACGTTGCGCGACTTCACCGCCCGCACCACACTCATCGCCATGCTCTACCAGAGCACGCACGATGCGGCCCAGTCGTGCGACGACCACGTGCGCATCGTGGACGCGCTGGCGCGTGGCGACGCCGCCCAGGCCGAGGCGCTCATGGCCGAACACATCGGCACCGTGCAGTCGGCATTGCGCCTTCAGGTGCAGAGCGATCCGCTCGCACAACTGCGCGACGCCCTTGCACCACTTCAGACCACGCCACGCACCGACAAGACTGCGGCACAAGACTTGCATACAAGCGCAGTCAAGTTGCGGTCGCGACGCAAGGCGGCGACCGAAGCGCCATCCGCCGACCCCGACGAACCATCCACTTATCTAGGAGCTCTGTTATGAAGACGTCTAAACGCCACCTCACCCTCGGCCTGGCCTCGCTGGCGCTGCTCACCTGCATGGGCGCCCAAGCCCAGAACGCGCTGGACAACGTCATGAAGTCGCGGACGATCAAGATCGCCGTGCCGACCGACTACCCACCCTACGGCTCCATCGACAAGACGATGACGCCACAGGGCCTGGACGTCGACATGGCCAAGCTGGTCGCGACCAAGCTGGGCGTGAAGATCGAGCTGGTGCCGGTCACCAGCGCCAACCGCATTCCGTACCTGCAGACCCGCAAGGCCGACCTCGTCATTTCCACGCTGGGCAAGAACGCCGAGCGCGAGAAGGTGATCGACTTCACCTCGGCCTATGCGCCCTTCTTCCAGGGCGTGTTCGCCAGCAAGAGCCTGCAGCTCAAGACCTTCGCCGACATGGCCGGCAAGACCGTGGCGGTGACCCGCGGCGCGATGGAAGACCAGGAACTCAACAAGGTGGCTCCTGCCAACGTCGACTATCGCCGCTTCGAGGACAACAACGCCACGATCGCCGCCTTCGTCTCGGGCCAGACCCAGACGCTGGCTACCAGCGGCGCCGTGGCCGCCGAGATGATCGCCAAGAACCCCAAGATCAACGCCGAATACAAGCTGTTGCTCAAGGACAGCCCTTGCTTCATCGGCGTGGCCAAGGGTGAAGACGCGCTCAAGACCAAGGTCAACGAGATCATCGCAGCGGCCAAGAAGGACGGCACCCTCGACGCGATGTCCAAGAAGTGGCTGGGCAAGGGCATCGGCGACCTGCCGGTCTGAGCCGCGTTGAATTTCGCCGGGCCGCGTGCATCGCACGCCGGCCCGCTTCACCCGCAAAGTCACCCCGCAGAGGATTGACATGGAATTCGACTTCGGTGCCGTCCTGATCGACTGGCCGCTTCTTGCCAAGGGCGTGGCCTGGACCATCGGACTGACAGCCATCGCGACGCTCATCGGCATGGTGGTGGGCGTGGCCTGCGCCTGGGCACGCACCAGCGGCGGCGTGGCCCTGCGCTGGGTGGTCGGCACCTATGTGGAGCTGATCCGCAACACGCCGTTCATCGTGCAGCTGTTCTTCATCTTCTTCGGCCTTCCGGCCGCCGGCCTGAAGCTGTCGCCGGAAGTGGCATCGGTGATCGCCATGGTCATGAACCTGGGCGCCTATTCGACCGAGATCATCCGCGCCGGCATCGAGGCCACGCCCAAGGGCCAGATCGAAGCGGCCGTGAGCCTGGCGCTCAACAAGGCGCAGGTGTTCCTGCGCGTGGTGCTGCCGCCGGCCTTGAAGAAGGTGTGGCCGTCGATGGTCAGCCAGATCATCATCGTGATGCTGGGCTCGGCCGTGTGCGGCCAGATCTCGGTGGAAGAACTGAGCTACGCCGCCAACCTGATCCAGAGCCGCAACTTCCGCGCGTTCGAGGCCTTCATCATCGCCACGCTGATCTACCTGGCGCTGTCCGTCAGCTTGCGGCGTCTGCTGAACTGGGCAGGGCCCAGGTTCTTCTTCGGCCGCTGAACGGGAGCCAAGCCATGACCGAATTCTCCCTCTGGGACATCCTGCGCAACCTGCTCCTGGCGCTGCGCTGGACGGTGGTGCTGTCGCTCATCGCCTTCGTCGGCGGCGGGCTGGTCGGCGCGCTGCTGCTCTTCTTGCGGCTGCGCGCGGGTAAAACGCTCGACCGCGCCATCGGACTGTACGTGCAGCTGTTTCAAGGCACGCCGCTGCTCATGCAGCTGTTCCTGGCCTACTTCGGGATCGCGCTCATGGGCGTGGACGTGTCGCCCTGGACCGCGGCTGCCGTCGCGCTCACGCTCTACACCAGCGCCTTCCTCACCGAGATCTGGCGCGGCTGCGTGGCCTCGATCCCCAAAGGCCAGTGGGAAGCCTCGGGCAGCCTGGCGCTGAGCTTCGGCGAACAGATGCGCCACGTGATCCTGCCGCAGGCCGTGACCATCGCCACCGCGCCCACCGTCGGCTTTCTCGTGCAGGTGGTCAAAGGCACTGCCCTCGCATCCGTGATCGGCTTCGTCGAACTCACCAAGGCCGGCAGCATGATCTCCAACGCCACCTTCCAGCCCTTCGTGGTGTTCAGCTTGGTGGCCTTGCTCTACTTCGCGCTGTGCTTCCCGATCAGCCTCTACGCCAAGCATCTCGAAAGGAAAGTCAATGTCAACCGTCGTTGAATCCCAGGCGCCGGCCACCGCTGCCAGCTTCGCACCGCCCATCGTTCAGATCACCGCGCTGCGCAAGTCGTACGGCACCAACGAAGTGCTCAAGGGCATCGACCTGACGGTCAAGCGCGGCGAAGTCATCGCCATCATCGGCAAGAGCGGTTCGGGCAAAAGCACGCTGCTGCGCTGCATCAACGGGCTGGAAGTCTTCCAGGAGGGCGCCCTCACCGTCGACAACAAGCCCTTGCTGCACGAAAGTGCCATGGCCATGCGCGAACTGCGCCAGCGCGTGGGCATGATCTTCCAGAGCTTCAACCTGTTTCCTCACCTCACGGTCGGCAAGAACGTGATGCTGGCGCCCACGCTGGTGAAGAAGCGCGGCGCCACCGATGCGGCCGCGCAGGCGCGCAAGCTGCTGCACCGCGTCGGCCTGGCCGAAAAATTCGACGCCATGCCCGACCAGCTGTCCGGCGGCCAGCAGCAACGGGTGGCCATCGCGCGTGCACTCGCCATGGAACCGGCGGTGCTGCTGTGCGATGAAATCACCTCGGCGCTGGACCCGGAACTGGTAGGCGAAGTGCTGCGCGTGGTCGAATCGCTGGCCGACGAAGGCATGACCCTGCTGATGGTCACCCACGAGATGAGCTTCGCCCGCAAGGTCAGCGACCGTGTGATCTTCATGCACCAGGGGCGTGTACATGAAATGGGGCCACCGACCGAGGTCTTCGGCAATCCGCAAACGCCGGAGTTGAAGCAGTTTCTTTCGTCGCTGCACGACTGAGGGCCACTGCGCGCCGGCGCACACTCGTGTGACAAGGCAACATCTGTGCCCGGATGTCATCGATCCGGCCCGTTGCGTCGCAAGCCAGCGAGGGAACGTTCGGGCTGTGGCAAGCTCCCAGACTCATGACTCCACGTCCGAATCCGACCGCATCCCCCTCGCGCCGAACCGTCCTGCACGCACTGGCCGGCGCAGCCGTTCTGCAGGCTCCCCTGGCCGCCTTCGCGGGCTTCAACTTCTTCACCAACGAGTACACGGTCAGCCGTGACGAACTTCAGGCGCAGGTGGTGCGCCACTTCCCGGTCAGCCAGCGTTATGCGCAGATCTTCACGGTGAACCTGCGCGATCCGCAGCTGTCGCTCGACGCCGCCGGCAACCGTGCGGCCATCACCGCATTGATGACCATTGGCAGTCCGCTGTTGCAGCCTTCGTCGGTGGATGGCGTGGTGTCGGTCAGCAGTGCCTTGCGCTACGACGCTGCCACCCGGGCGTTGCGGCTGGACAATCCCAAGGCCGACCGGCTGGAACTGCAGGGCATGACAGGCCGCGACGCGGAACGCCTGCAGCAGATCGGCGGCCTGGTCGCGCAGGAGCTGTTGCGCGACTACGCGCTTCGGACCTTCACCGCCGAGGAACTCACCGTGGGGCGCAAGACCTATGAGATTGGCGAGATCACCGTGCAGCAGCGCGACATCAAGGTGCAACTGAAATGAAACGCCGCCTGGCTTGCATGCTTGCCGTCGCCATGGCGGCGGCCGTGGGCGGTTGCGCCGCCGTGCCGCCGACGCAGGCCTTCGACCTGCAGGCGCACCGCGGCGGTCGCGAGCTCGCGCCGGAAAACACGCTGGACGCCTTTGCGAAGGCCGTGGCGCTGGGCGTCGACACGCTGGAACTCGACATCCAGCTCACCGCCGACGGCGTGGTCGTGATCTCGCACGACACGGCGCTCAATCCCGACCACACGCGGGACGCGCAAGGCCGGTGGCTGTCCGGCACCGGGCCGACCATCGGCTCGCTGACGCTGGCTGAACTGCAGCGCTACGACGTCGGTCGGCTGCAGCCCGAATCCAGTTACGGCAGGCAGTTCGCTCGCCAAGTGCCTCGCGACGGCGAGCGCATCCCCACGCTGGCCGCGCTGTTCGACCAGGTGCACACGTCAGGCGCCACCGGCGTTCGCTTCAACATCGAGACCAAGCTGGACCCGACGCGACCCGGCGAAACCGCAGCACCCGAGCCGATGGTCCGCGCATTGCTCGGCGTGATCGATCGCGCGCAGATGGGCGCACGCGTCACCGTGCAAAGCTTCGACTGGCGCACGCTGACGCTGGTCGGCCAACTGGCGCCGCAACTGCCCCGCGCGTACCTCACCAGCCCGCGCACGCTGCGTGACATCCGCTGGACGGCGGGGTTGGATGCGGCCGGCTTCAGCTCAGTGCCCTCGCTGGTCAAGGCGGCCGCCGGCAACGGCACGGCCACCGTCACCTGGTCGCCCAGCTTCGCCGATGTCACGCCCGGCCAGGTGCGCGAGGCCCAGGCGCTCGGCCTGAAGGTGATTCCCTGGACCGTGAACCGGCGTGCCGACATGGCGCGCCTGCTGGACTGGCAGGTCGACGGACTCATCACGGACGAGCCCGATGTGCTGCGCAACGTGATGCAGGAGCGAGGCATGCGGGTCCCGCGCGGCGGGGGCCACTGAGGGGCGCGGGTCTCATAATCGGACGCCATCACCACCTAACCCACCGTGCCCTTGTCGTCTTTGCCGTCCTCTTCACCTCCCTCTTCCCCATCCCCCTCGGCCGGCGCCATCACCGACGTCGCCGGGATCGAGGTCGGGCACTTCAACGACCCCCGGCGCCCCACCGGCTGCACCGTCATCCTGACCCGTGAAGGTGCGGTCGGCGGCGTGGATGTGCGCGGCGCAGCGCCGGGCACGCGAGAGACCGACCTGCTGTCGCCCGGCAACCTCGTGCAGCACGTGCACGGCATCATGCTGGCTGGCGGCAGTGCCTGGGGCCTGGCCGCCACCGAAGGCGCGATGCGCTGGCTGGAGGAACGCGACGTGGGCATGGACGTGCGCTTCGGCACCCTGCCCATCGTGCCCGCGGCCGTCCTGTTCGACCTGCCGATGGGCGACGCGCGCTTTCGGCCTGACGCCGCCTCCGGCTATGCGGCCTGCGAAGCCGCATCGACCGCGCCGCCCGCCGAGGGCAATGTGGGGGCCGGCTGCGGTGCGCTGGTCGGCAAGCTCTTCGGCGTCGACCGCGCGATGAAAGGCGGCATCGGCACCGCGTCGATCACCGTCGGCGGCGTGACGATGGGCGCGTTGATCGCCTGCAATGCGCTGGGCGACGTGATCGACCCGGACACTGCACAGGTGGTGGCCGGCGCCCGCACGGCCGATGGCTCGCGCCTGCTGGACACGCGCCGCGCGCTGATGCGGGGTGAACTCCCCAAGCCGCTGCTGGCAGGCACCAACACCACCATCGGGGTGGTCGCAACGGATGCCGTCCTGACCAAGGTGCAGGCCAACCGGCTGGCCATGACGGCGCACGACGGGCTCGCACGCAGCATCAACCCGGTCCACACCATGAGCGACGGCGACACGCTGTTCGCGCTGGCCACCGGCCGCGTGCCGCTGTCGGACACCACGCCCGGCATGACAGTGCTCTGCGCCATGGCCGCCGAAGTGGTGGCGCAGGCGACCGTGCGCGCCGTGCGCGCCGCGCGCACCGTGTCGGTCGGCTCGCTGCACATTCCCTGCGCGCGCGACCTCGCAGCCGGCGCCTGAGCCCAGCGGCACCGCCACGCCCGACGCCACACGTTCGACGCACATGTCCATGCCCAAGCCCCTGAAGCTCGTCCTGCTGTCGATCCGCGACCTCGTCGCCTCGCTCGGTCCGGTCGTGTTCCTCGTCATCGGCCTGCTGGTGGCCGCGTACTGGTGGCTCGACCCCCAGCCGCCCCGGCACGTGACCCTGGCCACGGGCCCTGCCGGCAGCGCGTACGCCGAATTCGGCAGGCGCTATGCACAGGCACTGGCAGCCGAAGGCATCACGGTCGAATTGCGGCCGACCGACGGGTCGTCGACCAACCTGCAGCTGCTGCGCAGCGGCGGCGCCGACGTGGCTTTCGTGCGCGGCGGCAGCGCCGATGCGGTCGCCGACGAGGCCGCCGGCCTCACGTCGCTGGGCAGCCTGTTCTACGAACCGCTCTGGATCTTCTATCGCAGCGACGTCGCACGGCGCGTCGATCGCAAGACGGGCGTGCTGAGTTCGGTCGCGCAGCTCAAGGGCCTGCGCGTGAACGTCGACAAGCCTGGCAGTGGCGTGCCGGAGATCGTCGACAGGATGCTGCGTGCCAACCATCTGGACGGCAGCGCCGTGCAGCTGTCCAACCTGGAGCCGGCACCGGCCACCGAGGCGTTGCGCGCCGGACTGCTCGACGCGATCGTGCTGGAATCGGCGCCGCAGTCGCCGCTCATCCAGCAGTTGCTGCGGGCGCCCGACATCCATCTGATGGAAATCGGCCAGGCCGATGCCTACACGCGTCGCTTCTCGTTCTTCTCGACCGTGACGCTGCCGCGCGGCGTCATCGACATGGCACGCGACCTGCCGCCGGCGGACGTGTCGATGCTCGCGGCGACCACCTCGCTGCTGTCGCGCGACGAAACGCATCCGGCGCTGCGCCAGCTGTTCGCGCAGAGCGCGCAGACGCTGCATAGCGACGCGGGCTGGTTCAACCGCGCGCGGGATTTTCCGAACACCCGGACCAGCGAACTGCCGGTCAGCCCGGAAGGCGATCGCGCCATCAACGGCACGCCGCCTTTCTGGCAACGCTACCTGCCCTTCTGGGCCAGCAACCTGGTCGAGCGCATGTGGCTGGTGCTCGGCGGCCTGCTGGTGCTGATGCTGCCGCTGAGTCGCGTGGTGCCACCGCTCTACCAGTTCCGCGTGCGTTCCCGTGTGTTCCGCTGGTACGCGCGCCTGCGCGACATCGAGCAACGGGTCGACACCGGTGAGGGCGACCGCCAGGCGCTGGTCGAAGAACTCGACGCGCTGGACCGCGTGGTCAACAAGGTGGCCGTGCCGCTGTCGTACGCGGACGAGCTCTATGCACTGCGCAACAACATCCATGCGGTGCGCAACCGCCTGCTCGCCCCTTCGTCGGTTTAGGCGGCGGCGCAGCACCCTCGAGCCGAGCCG
>Ga0308159_1002929_pt1 | contig 18479 bp, 16 predicted proteins | sample PhyCR1_FD_201040 | JGI IMG/M metagenome (GOLD analysis project Ga0308159, IMG submission 201040) | Phyllosphere microbial communities from UC Gill Tract Community Farm, Albany, California, United States - DLSLC.R1 | ecosystem: Host-associated > Plants > Phyllosphere > Unclassified | place: USA... | reverse complement strand
GCGCTCAACGAGATCGACGCGGAGAACAACCGCCCGACCCTGAAGAAGGCCGGCTTCCTCTCGCGCGACGCGCGCGTCAAGGAGCGCAAGAAGGCCGGTCTCAAGAAGGCCCGCAAGGCGCCTCAGTACTCCAAGCGCTGAGTTCGATCTTCCGTATGCCTCTCTTTGGCACGGACGGGGTGCGGGGGCTGGCCAACGGCCTCCTCACCGCCGAACTCGCGCTGCACCTGGCCCAGGCGACTGCTGTCGTCCTGGGCCAGGGCCGTTCCGCGGAGGCGCGCAAGGCGGAGGGCCGTCGGCTCACGGCCGTGGTCGCGCGCGATCCGCGCGTGTCGGGGGAGTTCCTCTCGGCCGCGGTCGCCGCGGGACTCGCCTCGTCGGGTGTCGACGTGCTCGACGCCGGAGTCATCCCCACTCCCGCCACCGCCTTCTTGATCGCCGACCATGACGCCGACTTCGGCGTGATGGTCTCGGCGTCGCACAACCCGGCGCCCGACAACGGCATCAAGATCTTCGCCCGCGGGGGAACCAAGCTGCCCGACGTGGTCGAGCAGCGCATCGAGCACGCTCTCGAGGGGGAACGCCTGCAGCCGACCGGCGCGGGCGTCGGTCGCATCCGTCGCTTCGCCGATGCCGAGGACCGTTACGTCGTGCACCTCCTCGGGTCGCTGCCGCACCGTCTCGACGGCATCCACGTGGTCCTCGATTGCGCCCACGGCGCGGCGGCCGGCGTGTCGCCCGAGACCTTCAAGGATGCGGGGGCGCAGGTCACCGTCATCGGGGCCGAACCCGACGGCCTGAACATCAACGACGGCGTGGGTTCGACGCACCTCGACGTCCTCGCCGAAGCCGTCGTGCGCTTGGGCGCTGACGTCGGCATCGCGCACGACGGCGACGCCGACCGCTGTCTCGCCGTGGACGCGCAGGGAACCATCGTCGACGGCGACCAGATCATGGCGATCCTCGCGGTGGCGATGAAGGAGCGCGGCGCGCTCGTCGATGACACGCTCGTGGCGACGGTCATGAGCAACCTGGGGCTCCACCGCGCGATGGACGCCCACGGCATCCGGGTTCTGCAGACGGGTGTGGGCGACCGCTACGTTCTCGAAGCCATGAACGAGGGGGGATACTCCCTCGGCGGTGAGCAATCGGGCCATGTCATCATGAGCGAGTTCGCCACCACAGGTGACGGTCTGCTGACCGGCCTCCACCTCGTGGCGGAGATGGCGCGGCAGAACAAGACCCTGGCCGAGCTCGCCTCGATCATGACCGTCTACCCGCAGGTGCTCATCAACGTGCGCGACGTCGATCGCGACGGTGTGAGCGACGAGGGCGTGCAGGAGGCGGTCGCCGCGTCGACCGCCGAGCTCGGCGATTCCGGCCGTGTGCTGCTGCGCGCCTCGGGCACCGAGCAGCTCGTACGCGTGATGGTCGAAGCGGCCTCGGAAGACGACGCCCGCGCGCACGCGGACCGTCTGGCCGAGGTCGTGCGGGAGCGCCTGGCGCTCTGAGATCGACGTCGTCGACAGGCTCAGGCACCGCCGTTCACCGCGGTCGTCCCTGAGCCTTCGTCGTCAGTACTCGAGGGACTCGATGTAGCGCAGCAGAACGCCCTCGCGCAGGGCCCAAGGCGAGACCTCGAGCTCTTCCACATCGAGGGCTTTCATCGCGCGTTCGACCACAATCGCCGCGGCCACGATCTGGAACGTGCGGTCGGCGGTGATGCCGGGAAGGGCCTCGCGCGCGTCGGCGGGGATGCGCGCCAGGCGCGGAATCCAATCCTTCAGTTCTCTGCGCGGCAGGACCATGCGATCGATCCCCGACCATCCCGGGACGGGGTAGCCCGCCAGCTTCGCGAGCGATCGGATCGCTTTGGACGACCCCACGACATGATCGGGGCGGGGGAGTGCGGCGAAACGCTCCGCCACCGGCGCGAGGACGGATGCCGCATGCCGGCGGAGCGCATCGATCTCGTCGTCGCTCGGCGGGTCGTGGGGGAGGAACTGCACGGTGGAACGTCCCGCACCCAGCGGGACCGACTCTGCGAGGTCGGGGAGTTCGTCGGCGCCGCCGGCGATCTCGAGGGAGCCGCCGCCGATGTCGAAGAGAAGGATCTGTCCTGCCGACCAGCCGAACCAGCGACGGACCGCCAGGTACGTGAACCGGGCCTCCGTCTCGCCGCCCAGGACCTGAAGCGGTTGCCCGAGCGCCTCCTCGATCAGGGCGATCACCTCTTCGCCGTTTGTCGCGTCGCGCACCGCGGAGGTCGCGGTGGCGAGAAGCTCGTCGACTCCCTCGGCTCGGGCGCGATCCCGTGCGACGGTCACGGCATCGACGAGTCCCTTCACCCCCTCCGCCGAGATCGACCCGTCGGCGAGCAGATAGCGCATGAGCCGGAGCACGGAGCGGTGCGAGGTTGTGGCGGTCGGGCGCCCGCCCGCGCGGGCATTCGCGACGAGCAGGTGGACGGTGTTCGAACCGATGTCGAGGACTCCCAGGCGCACGGTCCGAGCGTAGTGGGCGCGTGCGGCGGCCACGGTCAGCGGGGAAGGCTGACGCCGCGGGTAGCATGAGCGGGTGTCCGCAGCCGAGACCGCAGCTCCCGCACCGTCGCTGAGCCCCTACCGTCAGATCGACCGCGACGACTGGGCTCGCATGGCAGGCGGGCTGACCCAACCGTTGACCGAGAACGAGATCGTGCAGTTGCGCGGCATCGGTGATCGGCTGGATCCGCGGGAGGTCGCCGAGGTCTACCTGCCGCTGAGCAGGCTGCTGAGCCTGTACGCCCGGGCCACTCGCCGGCTCGGCGCCGACACGAGTACCTTCCTCGGCGAACCCGACGCCACGACCCCCTTCGTCATCGGGGTCGCGGGCTCCGTGGCGGTCGGCAAATCGACGATCGCGCGTCTGCTGCGCGAGCTGATGAGTCGCTGGCCCGACACGCCGCGCGTGGAACTGGTGACGACGGACGGTTTCCTCTACCCGAACGCGGAACTCGAACGCCGCGGCCTCATGGACCGCAAGGGCTTCCCGGAGTCGTACGACCGCCGGGCCCTCGTGGAGTTCCTCAGCGAGGTCAAGTCGGGCGCCGAAGAGGCGCGCGCGCCGTTCTACTCCCACGTGCGGTACGACATCATGCCCGATGCGCACGTGACCGTGCATCGGCCGGACGTGGTCATCGTCGAGGGGCTGAATGTGCTCCAGCCGCCCCCCTCGCCGAACGAGGTGGCGGTCAGCGACCTTTTCGACTTCTCGATCTACGTCGACGCCGACGCCGCACATATCGAGCGGTGGTACGTCGACCGCTTCCTCGCGCTCCGAGACAACGCGTTCACCAACCCCACGTCGTTCTTCCGGGTGTTCGCCGACATCAGCGACGAAGAGGCCGTCGAGCGGGCACTCGGGTACTGGCGCGAGATCAACCTGCCGAACCTCGAGGAGAACGTCCTGCCCACGCGGCACCGCGCCAAACTGGTGCTGCAGAAGGGTGCTGGCCATACGGTCGAGACCGTCCTTCTTCGCAAGCTCTGACCGGCTCGTGCTCGAGTCCGCTCGGTAGTGGCTCGGTAGTACCGAGGAGGGCCGGCATCCGCGTGGCTTCCCGTCGGACGACGTGCGCCGCGGAGTCCGCGAGACCTCTCGCGTGTCCACCCCCGCGCGCAGGCTGAGTAGTACCGAGAGCTCGGTCCCGTAGCGATCCCCGTAGTTCAGCAGGTTCTCAGCGTTCTCATAGCGCTCTTGAATGTCCCGTACGGCTGTCGGAAGGCCGCGCGGGCGCTGCAGACGCGCGTCGCGAGCACCAGGTACAGGAGTCTTTCTATGGATCGCGCGAATCAGGGGTCGCCCGGGTCATCGCCCGGGCGGGCCGGGACACGGAAGAGGAGCGCGGTGTGGACGCGCTCCCGGATCGGACGGGCGTCGGTCAAAACGGCCGCGGCGGTGGGGGCCGCCTCTTTGAGCCTGTTCGGCGGTGTGACAGCCGCGAACGCCGCCCCCGGCGACCTGTCGAACGCGTCGGGGACGTTCCTCGGCGGGTCGATCCTGAACCTCATCGATCTGGATGATGTGGCCCAGATCCAGGGTGCGTCGGCCACCAACGGGGGGAACGAGCCGACCGTCACCGACACCAACACCCTCGACCTGACCGCGCTGGGCATCGTGAACATCACCGCTCCGGGCGGCGTGCAGGTCCCGGTCGACCTGGGTTCGCTCGGCGTCGTCGGGCAGTACGCGAGCGCCGATCCGGACGGCTCTTCGGTGGGCGCCTCGGGTGCCGTGGGCTCCGGCGGGATCATCGGCACCGGCGCCCCGGCGACCGGTCCGTTGAGCATCAGCCTGGGCGGAGCTGTCGACTCGCTCGCGGGATCCGTTGCGGCCGACCTCGTCGACGAGATCACCGAGCTCGACCTCACCCTGGGTGCGGTGTCGGCGCGCGCGTCGCAGGACGCCCCCACGGGTGCCACCAGCAGCTATGTGATCGCCGGCGGGGAGCTGGTGATCGACAGCGCCACCCTCTCCGCGCTCACCGCAGACGTGAACACCGCGGTGGCGGGTCTGCAGGCCTCGCTCGACGACGTGGACACCCTCGTCAACAGCGGCGTCGGCGGCGTGTTGTCGGCCCTCGGCGTCCAGGCCAACCTGACGGTCGGCACAACGAGTCTGACGGGTGCGATCAGCGACCTGCTGACCGGACAGATCACGTCCGACGAGTACCCCGGTGTCCGCATCGATCTGGGTTCGGGCGAGATCGTCGTCGACCTCGATGCGATCGGCGGCCTGAACAACCTGCCCGCGGGAACGGAACTCCTGGGAGCGCAGACGCTGCCGTACGTCCAGGACGCCGTCGTTGACGCGGTCAGCGATCTGACCGACCGCATCGACACGGCCGTTCTGAACGCCGTCCGCGGCATCTCCGTCACCGGCGGAGTCGTCATCCCGCCGATCCTGATCACCCCGCAGATCCCGGTCCTGAGCGTGAACACCACGGTCGGTCAACTGCTCGACGGGAACACGTCCGGCATCGTCGTCCTCGGCGGTCTCACCCTCCCGGTGGGACTCGGCGCGATCGCCGGTGCGATCCTCGCCCCCGTCCAGGCCGTCGTCGGAAACGTCGGTGCGGCGGTCGACACCGTGGTCACTCCGGTGACGACGGTGCTCTCACCGGCGCTCGGGGCCGTCCTGCCGGCGGTCGCCAGCGTGACGGTCAACAACCAGTCGACGAGTGCCGAGGGAGTCTTCTCGGTCACCGGCGCCATCGTCACGGTGCTGCCCGGTTCGCTCGCGACGACGATCGAGCTGGCCAACGCCACGGTTGGTCCGAATGCGCTCGACGAGAACGCCGACGTCACGATCACCGCTCCCGAGGACGGCTTCGTGTTCGTCGTCCCCGGACCCGACGACCTCTCGGATGTGACGGTCTCGGGAACCGGTGAGCCCGAGGCCGTCATCACGGTTTCGATCCCCGGCCAAGAGGACCAGGATGCCACGGTCACTCCGGAGGGCACCTGGACGGTCACGTTCCCCGACCTGCCGGTCGGCGACTACACCGCCAGCGCCACGCAGGATGCCGACGGCACCACCGCGACCGTGGACTTCTCGGTCGCCGAAGCGCCCGACGTGGTCATCACCGCGCCGACTCCCGGTCAGATCTTCGTGGTCCCCGGGGCCGACGACACGGTCGACGTGACGGTCACCGGTACCGGTTTTCCGGGCTCCGACGTCGAGGTCGAGGTCGACGGGTCCGTGCAGACGGTTCCCGTCACCCCTGAGGGAGCCTGGACGGCGACGTTCCCGGCTCTGGCCATCGGCGACTACACCGTCACCGCCACGCAGGCATTCGACGGATCGACCGACACGGCGGACTTCTCGGTCGCCGAGACGCCCGATGTCGTGATCGAGGAGCCGGCTGACGGTACCGAGATCGCCGTCGGCACGGCTGCCGGCCTCGCCGCGGTGGCCGTCTCGGGAACCGCCTCGCCGAACGCGACCGTCACGGTCGAGCTCGACAACGGCGCCAGCGAGACGACGGTCACCGCTCCCGACGGCACCTGGAGCGTCGACTTCGACGGACTGCCGATCGCCGAGTACACGGCGACAGCGACTCAGGATGCCGACGACTCCGTCGACACCGTCTCGTTCAGTGTCGTGCTCGCCGAGGCGGTCGAGATCACTGCGCCGGTCGCCGGCACGGAGTACGAGGTGGGAGAGGCGGACGCGACGCGCTCGGTGACCGTGACCGGTTCCGGGCAGTCCGGCGCCGAGATCACGGTCTCGATCCCGACTCTCGGTGCGCAGACCACGACCGTCACGAGCCTCGGTCTCTGGTCGGTCGTGTTCTCGGACGTGCCGGTGGGCGACTTCGCGGTGACGGCGGTGCAGGACATCGACGGCTCGATCGACACGACCTCGTTCTCGGTGACCGCGGCCGCGGCCGATGCGGATGCGGATGTGCTGGATGCCGACGCTGATGTTCTGGACATCGACGCGGACGCGGATGTGTTGGACGCGGATGCGGATGTGCTGGATGCCGACGCTGACGTGCTGGACATCGATGCGGACGCGGTTGACGCTGACGCGACGGACGCTGATGTTCTCGACATCGACGCGGACGTGGTCGACGCTGACGTGGTCGACGCTGACGCGACGGACGCGGATGTGCTGGACATCGATGCGGACGCGGATGTGTTGGACGCGGATGCGGATGTGCTGGATGCCGACGCTGATGTTCTGGACATCGATGCAGACGCGGTCGACGCTGACGCGACGGACGCGGACGCGACGGACGCTGATGTTCTCGACATCGACGCGGACGTGGTCGACGCGGACGCGACGGACGCGGATGTGCTGGACATCGATGCGGACGCGGATGTGTTGGACGCGGATGCGGATGTGCTCGATGCTGACGCGATCGACGCCGACGCGACGGACGCCGATGCCGACGCTGCTGACGCCGACGCGATCGACGCCGATGCCGACGCGACGGACGCCGACACCGATGCCACTGACGCCGACGCCGCCGACGGCGACGTCACCGCCCAGGCGCGAGCCGACGTCTTGCTCCCGCAGATCGTGCGGGGCACCGGCGTCGACCAGACCGTGGTCGTCCAGGGTTTCCAGCCCGGTGAGACGGTGTCGGCGACGGTCAACTCCACCCCGTTCGAGCTCGCTCCTGTGACCGCTGACGGCACGGGCTCGGCGCGTATGACCTTCGCGGTCGGCGCCGACTTCGAGCTCGGTGCCCACCGGGTGGAGGTTCGCGGATCGGTCACCGGCGAACTGCCGACCGAGCGGGAGAACACCGCCTTCACGGTGACGGGCCAGCCCGCCGCCGCGAGTAACGGCGGGGGCTCCACCCTCCCGGCCACCGGCTCGGACCTCAACGGTCCGCTCGTCGGCGGCGTGGCTGCAGCACTGATTCTGGCTGGTGCGTCGCTGTGGGCCGTGCGTCGACGCAGCGCCAGCGGAGAGCAGCGCTGACGATGACCACCACGGCGGAGGAGGCCCCCGAAGCGGGGCTGTCGGAGGGGCCCTCCTCCGCCCAGCGGTCGGGCGGGGTCATGGCGGCGGTCGCGGCCGCCATGACCCTCGCCATCGTCCTCGGCTACGCGTTCGTGGCCGTGTCGTTCACCCTTTCGACCAGTCCGACGCGTCCCGCCGTGTCGGCCGCGTTCTCGCCGTACTTCACGCAGCGGTGGAACGTCTTCGCCCCGAACATCATGAAGGTGAACCGCACGCTCCAGATCCAGGTGCAGTGGCGCGAGAACGGCGCGCTCCAGCGCAGCGAGTGGGTCGACGTCACCGACGCGGAGTTCTCCGCGGCGCGCGGCATCCCGACTCCGTCCCGCATCTCGAAGAACAGCTTCAACGCCGCTCAGGCGTATCTGACGCGGTATCAGGCGCTCAGCTCCGACCAGCGTGACCGGGTGCGCGACACGTTCATCCGCCGCGCCAACGACGGGGCCTTCGCGCCGATGGATCCCGCGGTGCTGCTCGACGAGATCGACGGCCTCGGCGGCAGTCGCACGGCGCTCGTGAGCTACCTGCGGTACGACTACATGCTCGTGCGTTTCGCCTCCGCTTTCGGCAGTGCGTACTTCGATCGCGACGTCGAACGCGTCCGCTGGCGCATCGCGCACGACCGGCCCAACGACTTTCTCCATCGCTTCGACACGGAGCGGCAGACGGAGCCGTCGTACACGACTTTCGGGTGGCGGCAGCCGGCGGTCGCGCCGTCGGATGAGGTACAGGCCATCTACGACGAGGTCATCGAGAGGTACACGGGACGATGAGCCGAGTGGCATCCGTCGACGAGGAACGACCCGTCGACGCCCCCCGCTTGCGGGATCGCTTTGCCGCGGCGACGCTCTGGCACCGTCTGCAGGTATGGGTGATCGGGCGGAAGCACTCCACGATCGGTTTCTCGATCCTGCGCGTGCTGTTCGGGGTCTCGATGCTGATCGTGCTGATTCCGAGCTACGCCGACCGTCATTACCTCTGGGGTGCCGGGTCGTGGTGGGTCGACCCCGAGGCCAACCGTCGGGGCTGGTGGGAACCGCTGCGGATGCTCTTCCCGAAAGACAACGTGCTGCTGTTCGACGTCTCGTTCCACGTCTTGCTCGCGCTCGCCGTCCTGTTCGTCGTGGGTTTCCAGACGCGCTGGGTGACCCCGGTTCTCCTCGTGTTCTGGGTCGGACTGTCGACGAACAGCACGCTGCTGGGCAACGGCGGCGACACGCTCATGCGCATCGTGCTGTTGTTCGTCGTCTTCGCCGACCTGAGCCGGCACTTCTCGGTGGACGAGTGGATGCGCCGGCGTCGCGGCATCCGGCCTTCCTTCTTTTCGAAACGGATGCCGACGTGGGTGCCGCCATGGCTGGGGATCTGGGCCCACAACACGGTGCTGATGCTCTGCGTGTTTCAGATCCTGCTCGTCTACGTCGTCTCGAGCGTGCTGAAGTTCCAGGGCGAGGAATGGCTGAACGGGACGGCGATCTACTACGCACTGAGCATCGAGCAATTCCACGTGCTGCCGGCGCTGAGCCAGCTCGCGTGGCAGTCGGCGCCCGTCGTGGCGCTGGCGACCTGGGCCGCACTGTGGGTGCAGATGCTGTTCCCTGTGCTCATCCTCTGGAAGCCGACGCGGTACCTCGCGGTCTTCGTGATCACGGGTATGCACCTGAGCATCGCGGTACTGCTGGGGCTGTGGCCGTTCTCGCTCGCGATGATCGCGCTCGATCTCCTCCTCGTGCGCGACGGGTCGTGGCGTCGGCTGGGGGCGCGTCTCGGCTCGCTGCGAAGGGGTTTGCTCAGCCCCGCCGCGTAGACTCGACACCATGTGCGGAATCATCGGTTACGTGGGTCCTCGGCAGAGCCAGGACATCCTTCTGGCGGGGCTGTCGCGGCTGGAATACCGGGGGTACGACTCCGCCGGTATCGCCGTGATCGACGGTCACGGCCAGCTGGACATGCGAAAGCGCGCGGGCAAGCTCGCCGTCTTACGCGACGACCTCGAGTCCTCGCCCATGCCGAACGGCACCACCGGAATCGGACACACCCGGTGGGCGACGCACGGCGGCCCCACCGATGCCAATGCCCACCCGCACCTGGCCGACGACGACAAGCTCGCCGTCATCCACAACGGCATCATCGAGAACTTCGCCGAGCTCAAGAGCGAGCTCGTCGGTGAGGGCTTCCCGTTCCGCAGCGAGACCGACACCGAGGTCGCCGCGGTCATGATCGGACGCGAGTACGCCCGGACCAAAGACCTAGTGCAGGCCTTCCGTGCGGTCGTGTCGCGCCTCGAGGGGGCTTACACGCTCCTCGCGATGCACGAGGACCACCCGGGTCTCGTCGTCGGTGCGCGCCGCAATTCCCCTCTCGTGATCGGTCTCGGCGAGGGCGAGAACTTCCTCGGCTCCGACGTCGCCGCTTTCGTCGAGCACACGCGCAACGCGCTCGCGATCGGCCAGGACGAGATCGTCGCGATCACCCCCGAGGGTGTCGAGGTCACCGACTTCTCGGGCGCCCCGGTCGAGGTCGAGCCCTTCGAGGTCACCTGGGACGCATCCGCCGCCGAGAAGGGCGGCTGGTCGTCGTTCATGGCGAAGGAGGTCTCGGAGGAGCCCGAAGCCGTCGCGAACACCATCCGCGGGCGCATCCACGAGGGACGCGTCGAGATCCCCGAGCTCGAGGGCCTCGACGACTTCCTCGCCGACATCGACCGCATCCTCGTCATCGCGTGCGGCACCGCCGCCTACGCCGGCATGGTCGGCAAGTACGCCCTCGAGACGTGGACCCGTGTCCCCGTCGACGTCGAGCTGGCGCACGAGTTCCGCTATCGCAACCCCGTGCTCAGCCCCCGCACGCTGGTCGTATCGATCAGCCAGTCGGGCGAGACCATGGACACGCTCATGGCCGTCAAGTACGCCCGGTCGCGCGGCGCGAAGACGCTGTCGATCTGCAACACCCAGGGGGCCACGATCCCCCGCGAGTCCGACGCGATCGTCTACACCCACGCCGGTCCCGAGGTCGCCGTCGCCTCGACGAAGGCTTTCGTCGCGCAGATCACCGCGCTCTACCTGCTGGCCCTGCACGTGGGTCGCGTGCGCGGCGCCGTCGACCCGATGGCCGCCGTCGAGGCCGTGACCGAGCTCGAAGCCATCCCCGGCAAGATCGCCCGCGTGCTCGAGACCGAGCAGGAGCGCATCGAGCAGCTGGCGCACTGGATGGCCGACACCCGTTCGGTGCTGTTCCTCGGCCGCAACGTCGGGTACCCGATCGCCCTCGAGGGCGCGCTCAAGCTGAAGGAACTCGCGTATATCCACGCCGAGGGCTTCGCCGCGGGCGAGCTCAAGCACGGTCCCATCGCGCTGATCGAGCCCGGTCAGCCGGTCTTCGTGGTCGTGCCCAGCCCGCGCGGCTCCGGCGAGATGCACAAGAAGGTCGTGTCGAACATCGAAGAGATCCGCGCCCGGGGTGCGCGCGTCATCGCGATCGCCGAAGAAGGCGACGTCGCGGTTCTCCCCGCCGCCGACGAGGTGCTGCGCATCCCGCTCGCGGCTCCCCTGTTCGAGCCCCTCCTGGCCGTGGTGCCGCTGCACATCTTCGCGATGGGTCTCGCCGAAGCGAAGGGCCTCGACGTGGACCAGCCGCGCAACCTCGCCAAGTCGGTCACGGTCGAGTAGGCCGGGCATCGACAGGGGCCGGATGCCGTGGCATCCGGCCCCTTCGTCGTCTCGGTACCGGCCTGGCTCGCTCCCGCGTGAGACGCAACGCAGGAGAAACGTGGACACCGCCGTGTCATGGCTCCCCACGCCGAGGCCGCGCGGGCGGATGTCCTGCGTTGCGTCCCGGCGCGGCCGGGGCCGGCCACCCGGCAGAATAGAGGGATGCCAGGAGGGGAGGGCGCATGATCGTCGGTATCGGCGTCGACCTCGTCGACGTCCCGAGGTTCGAACAGCACCTGGAGCGGACGCCCCGCCTGCTTCCCCGCCTCTTCTCGACGGCGGAGCGGAAGCTCAAGCCTCGCTCCCTGGCGGCGCGCTACGCGGCGAAAGAAGCGTTGATCAAGGCGCTCGGCGGGTCGGACGGCGTGCACTGGACCGACATCGAGATCACCTCGGAGGCTTCCGGGCGCCCCGTGTTCTCGCTCGGCGGCGAGACGGCCGCCACGGTCGCTGAGCGGGGCATCACGGCTCTGCACCTGTCGATGTCGCACGATGCCGGCCTGGCGACGGCGTACGTGATCGCGGAGTCCCACTCGGGCGCCGGGGCGCCGGCATCCTCCATCCCACCCCTCCGAGAGGATGACGCATGACGATGGCACCGGGAGTGCTGCGTGAAGCGGTGATCGACGTCGACGCGATCGCCGAGAACGTGCGTCACCTGCGTGCGCTCACGGGCTGCGAGATCATCGCGGTCGTCAAGGCCGGCGGCTACGGGCACGGGGCGCACCGTGCCGCAGTCGCCGCTCTTCGCGGGGGAGCCACGCGCATCGGCGTGTCCGACATCGACGAGGCGCTGGCGCTGCGCCGCGCCGGCATCACCGCCCCGGTGTTCGCGTGGCTGCACGCCCCGGGGGCGTCGTTCGTCGAGGCCGTGCGCGAAGAGATCGAGCTCGGCATCTCCGACATCGATCAGCTTCTGCGCGCCGCCGACGCGGCGCAGGGCGAACATCCCGCCGCGGTGCACCTGAAGATCGAGACGGGGCTGTCGCGAAACGGCATCGCCCCGGCCGACTGGCGCGTGGTGTTCTCGGAGGCCGCCCGCCTCGAACGCATCGGGCGGCTCCGCGTGGTCGGACTGTTCTCGCACCTGTCGAACACGAGTGTCGATGACGATCGTGCCGCTCTCGGGCGATTCGAAGAGGGAGTGGTGCTCGCGGCCTCGGTGGGGCTGAACCCGCCGCTGCGTCACCTCGCGGCCACGAACGCCGCCATCGCCCTGCCCGAGACCCGCCTCGGGTGCGTGCGCATCGGCATCGGCCTCTACGGCATCTCGCCTTTCGACGACCGTTCGTCGGCAGACCTGGGGCTGCGCCCGGCGATGACCCTGCGCGGAGCGGTCGCGGCGGTGCGGCGCGTCCCCGCGGGCACCGGGGTGTCGTACGGCTACGACTACCGCACCGAGAGCGAGACGACGCTCGCCCTGGTCCCTCTCGGCTACGCCGACGGCGTGCCGCGGCAGGCCTCGGGCCGCGGCCCGGTGTCGATCAACGGGCGCCGCTTCCGCGTCGCGGGCCGGATCGCCATGGACCAGTTCGTTGTCGACGTCGGCGATCATCCGGTCGCGGTGGGTGACGAGGTGGTGCTCTTCGGCGACCCGACCTTGGGCGTGCCCTCGGCACGCGAGTGGGCGGATGCCGCCGACACCATCGACTACGAGATCGTGACGCGCGTGGGCGCGCGCGTACCGAGACGGGAGGTGCGCGCGTGAGCGTTCCCGACAGCCTGCTGGGAGAGAGGACCATCGACGGCCCGGGCGAGATGGAAGAGCTCGGACGGCAGATCGGTCGCGCCCTCGCGCCCGGCGATGTCGTCGTGCTCACGGGTCCCCTCGGCGCCGGGAAGACGACCCTGACCCGGGGAATCGGCGACGGGCTCGGCATCCGGGGTCCCGTTCAGAGCCCCACCTTCGTGATCGCCCGCACGCACCCTTCGCTCATCGGAGGCACCCCCCTTGTGCACGTCGACGCGTACCGGCTCGGTGCCGCTGTCGAGCTCGACGACCTCGACATCGACGTCGCCGGCTCCGCGGTGATCGTCGAGTGGGGGCGCGGCGTCGCCGACGCCCTCGCCGACACGTGGTGGGAGATCGAGATCGATCGTCAGGTGGGGGGCCGTGGGGTCGACAATGCGTGCGGCGAGATCGCCGTGCACACCGTCGAACTCGACGCCGACGCCCCGCGCCGGGTCACGATCTCGCGTCGCCCCTGAATCCCGCGCGACGCGCGAGGGGACTGCGGGAGCGAGCGCCTCCTTCGCGGATCGCCGGAGCCCGGTCTGCGGCCCAGATCTCGCGCAGCGCTCGAAGCGTCTCGACGGGCTGCTCGACGTGGGCGAAGTGGCCGCTGCCGTCGAGCACGTGGTCGTCGTAATCGCCCATCAGACGCCCCCACTGCCGTGCGTCGCGTTCGGCGACGAAGACATCGTGCGCGCCCCGCACCGACCGCACCGGGCACGCGATGCGCCGCCAGACGCCGTCGTCATGCGAGCGCGAGAGGTGGGCCGCGGCGAGGAAGGCCGACGGGCGGATCTCGTCGGCGAGGTCGTCGGTCACCGAGAGATCGATGCGCTCGGGATGCCGGAACAGCGGGCGGGCGAGCCGGCGCAGCGCTCCCGTGCGTCGCAGCAGGCGCAGCAACGGACCCGCGAGGGGACCCAGACCGCGCAGCACCCGCATCGCCAGCACCATTCCCGCCAACCAGGGCAGGCGCGCGGCGCTGCGGACCGGCCGGCGCGCGATGGCCCGCGCTCCGGCGCCGCTCGGCGAGATCACGCCCACGGCGACGGTCTCGCGCGGAAAGCGGGCGGCGATGTCGAGAGCGATCACGCCGCCGAGGGAGTGCCCCACCACCCTCCAGCGTGGGTAGCCGAGCGCGCGGGCGACCGCCGCGATCGCCACGGCGATCTCGGCCGGCTCCGGAACGGGCCCGGGCGTCTCGCCCCAGCCGGGCAGGTCGACCGCGACGATGTCCGACAGGGGGAGGCGCAGGTCATCGGATGCCGCGATCAGGGGCCCCCACGTGCGCCATGACCCCGCCGCGCCATGCAGCAGGATCGTGGCCACGGGGCTTCCCGATCGACGCCCCGCGTGCACCACGATCGCTCCCGCCCCGGTGGGGACGACGACGCGGCGCAACTCGAGGTTCATGCCCGTTCTTCGGAGCCGAGGGGGCGGTCGGATGCCGCCGGATACCCTGGGAGGGTGATTCTCGGCATCGACACCTCCCTCGGCACCGCCGTCGCCGCGATCGCTCGCGACGGGGAGGTGCTCGCCGACGAGCAGAGCGCGAATCCGCTCGGCCATGCCGAGGTGATCGGCGACCTCCTGCGCCGCGCCACGGCCGGAATGCCCGCCCCGTCCCATGTCGCGATCGGCACAGGCCCCGGCCCCTTCACCGGGCTCCGGGTGGGGATCGCCACCGCCCGCGCGTACGCCCTGGGCCGCGGCATCCCCGCCGTCCCCGTGCCGAGCCACGACGGCATCGCCCTCGGGCTCCTCCTCTCCGACGCGCTGACGGGGATCGACACGGGTCGCTTCGCCGTGGTCACCGACGCGCGGCGCAAGGAGTTCGCCTACAGCGTCTACGAGGGCACCGACGATGACGGTCTGCCTGTGCGGGTGTCGGGGGCGCAGCTGAGCCCTCGCGACGACCTCGACGCCCGGCTCGACGCCGCAGGCGCCCGCCGCTACGACGCCACGACCGTGTCGGCGGCGATGATCGCGCTCGCTGCGGCGCGCGCCCTCGCCGCCGGTCGCACGCTCGCGGACTCCGAGCCGCTGTACCTGCGCAGCCCCGATGTGGTCGCCGCGCACGCTCCCAAGCGGGTGAGCTGATGGCGACGCGCACCGCCACCGTCGCCGATCTCGATGCGATCATGGCGCTCGAGCACGCGTCGTTCCCGACCGACGCGTGGAGTCCCGCGATGATGCGCGAAGAACTCGCCTCACCGCACGGTTGGTACGTCGTCGTCGAGGAGGCCGGCCGCCTCGTCGGTTATGCGGGGCTGCGCGCGGTGCGCGGGGCTCGGGATGCCGACATCCAGACCATCACGATCTCCGACGCCGCGCGCGGCCGGGGACGGGGCCGTGCCCTGCTGACGGCACTGCTGGAGGAGGCGGTGCGCCGAGAGGTGCACGATGTGTTCCTCGAGGTGCGCGCCGACAACCCCGTCGCGCAGAAGCTGTATCTCTCCGAGGGCTTCGCCGAGGTGGGTCGCCGACCTCGGTACTACCAGCCCGACGACGTCGACGCGATCGTCATGCAGCTCGACCTGCGCGGCTGGGCGGCACGGCGGGCAGAGACCGCGCGTGTCTCGGCATCCGGTCCTGCAGAGTCGGACCGGTCGCACGGAACGGGATCGCAGGCGCCGGAGGATCCGACCCCGATGGCCTCGTCCGAGTCCGCGACAACGACCACCATCGGAAAGGGCTGGTGCTGATGAACGCGCCCCTCGTGCTCGGCATCGAGACCAGCTGCGACGAGACCGGCATCGGCATCGTCCGCGGCCGGCAGCTGCTCAGCAACACGATCGCGTCCAGCATGGACGAGCACGCCCGCTACGGCGGTGTCGTGCCCGAGGTCGCCGCGCGCGCCCACCTCGAGGCGCTGCAACCGTCGATCGACGCGGCCCTCGCCGAGGCGGGTGTCACCCTCGCCGACCTCGATGCCGTCGCCGTGACCAGCGGTCCCGGTCTCGCCGGCGCGCTGATGGTCGGCGTGGGCGCGGCGAAGGGTCTAGCCGTCGCCCTCGACAAGCCGCTGTACGCCGTCAACCACCTGGTCGGTCACATCGCCGCCGACATCCTCGACGCCGAGGCGGGAGAACTCGAGTACCCCACCGTCGCCCTCCTCGTCAGCGGCGGCCACACCTCGCTTCTGCTCGTGCGCGATCTCACCAGCGACGTCGAGCTGCTCGGCGAGACGATGGACGACGCGGCGGGCGAAGCCTTCGACAAGGTCGCGCGCCTGCTGAAGCTCCCGTACCCCGGCGGTCCCGAGATCGATCGCGCCGCGGCAGACGGCGACCCCACCGCGATCCGCTTCCCGCGCGGCCTCTCTCGCGCCTCCGACATGGCATCCCACCGCTACGACTTCTCGTTCTCGGGGCTGAAAACGGCCGTGGCGCGCTGGGTCGAACAGCACGAGGCCGCGGGGGAGCCGGTGCCGGTCGCCGATGTCGCCGCCTCGTTCCGCGAGGCCGTCGTCGACGTGCTCGTCACCAAAGCCCTCGACGCGTGCGCGCGCCATGGCGTTCCGCGGTTGCTCCTCGGCGGAGGCGTGATCGCCAACAAACGTTTGCGCGATGTCGCTCTCGAGCGCGCGGCGGCCGCCGGGGTGGCCGTCCGGATCCCACCGCTGCGCCTGTGCACCGACAACGGCGCGATGATCGCGGCGCTCGCCGCCGAGCTCATCTCGTCGGGCCGTCGTCCCTCGACCCTCGCGTTCGGGGCGGATTCGACGTTGCCCGTCACCGAGATCCAGGTGGCGGAGGATCCGGATGCCGACACCCCCGCGCCGCGTTCGGGGAAGACGCCGTGAGCGAGGTGCCGCCGCCCACGCGGCGGGCGCGAAAGGAAGACGCGGGCCCCGGGGCCGAGCTTCCTCCCGTTCCGCCCCTTCCCCCGGACGTGCGGGCGGCCGGGTCCGAGGTGACGGTCGGCGAAACGGACGACGACGGCGACGGCCGGCTTCCGACCGCTCAGCTCGAGATGGCGGCGTTCGGCGACCATCTGATCCCCTACGTCCCGACCGCCCCGCCGAAACCACCGTCCGTGGCGCCGTGGGCCCTGGGCGTGGCGATCATCGCGCTCACGGCCGCGCTGGTCACCGGTTGGCTGCTTCCGATCGGGGCGATCGGGGCGATCCTCGCGATCGTCTCCCTCCGGCGGGCGCACGACAGCCGCCGGGTCGCCGTCTGGGCCCTCGCCCTCGCCCTCCTGTCGGTGGCGTTCAGCGCCGGCTGGTTGATCTGGGGTTTCTCGCAGCTCGCCGTCGGGTGACGGGACTGTCAGACCCTGTCCGCCAGCAGCGCGAGGCGCTTCGACCCCACGCGGGTGAGGATGAGCGTCGCCGCGGCGTCGCCGCGCAGCGAGAGCTTCTTGCGCAGCACCGCCGGGTCGACGTCGACGCCGCGCTTCTTGATCTCGAGCGTCCCGATGCCCCGGGCGCGAAGGGCCTGCGCGAGCTTCTTCGGGTCGGCGGGGAGCTGCTCGCGCACGCGGAACGACGAAACGAACGGGCTCGTCAACGCCGCGTTCGAGGTCAGGTACGCAATACCTGGTGCCAGCATTCCGGCATCCAACGCCCGGCCCACCTCGCCGATGAGACGCGCACGGATGACAGCGCCGTCGGGCTCGTGCACGAACTCGCCGAGCTCGCGCTCTTCGACATCGGGACTGTCGGCGGGGGCGGTGAGTTCCCAGGCGTCGTTCCCGCGCACGACGAGCGCGGCGCGGCGGACGCCTTCCCGGGCGAGGGATCCGGCCCAGAGCACGAGCTCGATCGTCGAGCCGTCGGCGCTGATCCACTGCGCCTCGACGTCCCCGGGAATCCGCTCGCGGTCGAAGCCGGGCCCGAGCTTCACGCCGCCGGGCGTCGTCTGCAACAGCTCGAAAACCCATTCGAGCGAGGGCGACCACTCGGCCGACGAGACCTGCCGCGTCTCGGCGTGCCCCGCCGTGCGACGCGCGGGGTCGAGCCAGACGGCATCCGTCTCGCTCAGGTCGACGTCTTCGGCGCGGGCGTGCTGCACGGTCGCGGTGTCGCCGAAGGGTGCGAGATTGTAGGAGGCGATCGCGGCGGTCACCTCGTCGGCGTCGACGGCGTGCACCCGGATGCCGAGACCGGCCATCCCGAGGGCGTCGCCGCCGATCCCGCAGCCGAGGTCGGTCACGCGCTCGATCCCCGCGGCGCGGAAGCGGCCGGCGTGCCGGGCGGCGATGGCGAGGCGCGTGGCCTGCTCGAGACCGGCGCGGGTGAAGAGCATGCGGTCGGCGAAGGGTCCGAACTTCGCGGCCGCTCGCACCCGCAGCCGCGCCTGGCCCACGACGGCTGAGACGAGATCGGGGGAGTGGCCCGCCGCGCGCAGGCGCGAGACGGCTCGGGCGACCTCGTCGGTCGAGTCGAGGGCACCCACCTCGTCGAGCAGGCGCAGGCCCTCGGGGGTGAGCAGGGCGGTCAGCTCGCTGGTGTCCACCGATTCAGCCTAGGCGGGGCTCTTGCTGGCACTCGCGTTGCATGAGTGCCAGCGCTTCTC
>Ga0308159_1002926_pt1 | contig 18494 bp, 19 predicted proteins | sample PhyCR1_FD_201040 | JGI IMG/M metagenome (GOLD analysis project Ga0308159, IMG submission 201040) | Phyllosphere microbial communities from UC Gill Tract Community Farm, Albany, California, United States - DLSLC.R1 | ecosystem: Host-associated > Plants > Phyllosphere > Unclassified | place: USA... | reverse complement strand
GGCTTGTCGCTGGCGGTCCAGAGCAAGGTCTGGGAGTTGTAGGCGCCCACGCTACAGCCGAGGGACAGCATCACCTTGCTGGCGCTCAGCCGAACAACGTCGAGCGACCGGGCGCCGACGTCTGCGCTGTTGTTGCAGTTCTCCTTGACCTCGGTGAGGTCGAGCAGCGGGAAGATGCGGGCGGCCAATGCCGCGTCCTCGGGGCGCGTGGCGGGCGGCCTGACTGCACGCACGACTGGCGCCGCTATCGGTTGCGGCACGGACGATTCGGACTTCGCGCCGCGGCGCACCAGCGCTCCAGGCGTTCCGACCCGGCCCTGCGCCTCGTCCATCTTCAACAGCACGGCGTTGAGTCCTGCGAGCGAAAGCGTCCAGGCGTTGCGCTTACCGTCGGTGACGGTCGCCTCGTCGTTCGCGAGCATCGCGGGAAGGATGATGCGGACCTGCTTCGCATCGAAGCTCGGGGCATCGCCCTGGAGACCGTTCACGCTGGCGGTGCCGACCTTGAACCGCAACACGCCCTTGACATCGACCTCGCGGTCGACTTGCAGGTCGATGTCGACCGACGTGCCCGGCCCGGCGGCACGGGTGATACGCATCGAAACCGGTTTCGACTCGTTGCTGTCGGCCTGGTAGCCAGCCGCTCGACAGGTACGCGTGTTGTCGCACGCGAGCTCCCAGTCGGCATGCGAGAACGCCACCGGACCCTGGCCGGCAAAGCCGGCCACCGGTGACGCGAGCGACAGCGTCGCGGCGAGCCAGGCGAACTTCATGATCCCTTGCCGCGGCGCAACCGATAGCGTTCCAGGAACTTCGCGATGCGGTTGATCGCCTCACGCAGGTCTTCTTCGTGCGGAAGGAAAACGATGCGGAAATGGTCGGGCGTGGCCCAGTTGAAGCCGGTGCCCTGCACCAACATCACCTTGGTTTCCTTTAACAGCTCCAGGAAGAATTGCCGATCGTCTTCGATTGGATAAACCTCGGGGTCCAGCCTCGGGAACATGTAGAGCGCAGCCACCGGCTTCACGCAGCTCACACCGGGGATGGCCGTGATCAGCTCGTAGGCCAGGTCGCGCTGGCGGCGCAGGCGGCCGCCCTTGCCGACCAGGTCGTTGATGCTCTGGTACCCGCCGAGCGCCGTCTGGATGGCCCACTGGCCCGGCACGTTGGCGCACAGGCGCATGTTGGAGAGCATGGTCAGGCCCTCGATGTAGTCGCGTGCGGGCTTCTTGTCGCCCGACACCACCAGCCAGCCGGCGCGGTAGCCGCAGGAGCGGTAACTCTTGGACAGCGAATTGAAGGTCAGCGTGAGCACGTCGGTCGACAAGCTGGCGATGGCCGTGTGCTTGACATCGTCGTAGAGCACCTTGTCGTAGACCTCGTCGGCGAACAGCACCAGACCGTGCTCGCGCGCAATCGCCACGATGCCCTTGAGCAGTTCGACCGAATACAGCGCGCCCGTCGGATTGTTCGGGTTGATGACCACGATGCCCTTGGTGCGCGGCGTGATCTTTGCGCGGATGTCCTCCAGGTCGGGCATCCAGCCATCGGCCTCGTTGCACAGGTAATGCACCGGCTTGCCGCCCGACAGGCTGGTGGCCGCGGTCCACAACGGGTAGTCGGGCGCCGGCAGCAGCAGCTCGTCGCCGTCGTCGAGCAGCGCGTTGGTCGACATGGCGATCAGCTCGCTCGCACCGTTGCCCAGGTAGATGTCATCGAGCGTCACGCCCGCGATGCCCTGCTTCTGGGTCTCGTGCATGACCGCCTTGCGCGCGGCGAAGATGCCCTTGCTGTCCGAATAGCCGGCAGACGCCGGCAGATTGCGGATCATGTCCTGCTGGACTTCTTCGGGCGCGTCGAAACCGAACACCGCGAGGTTCCCGATGTTGAGCCTGATGATTTTCTGGCCCTCTTCCTCCATGCGCTGCGCCGCCTCCATGATGGGGCCGCGGATGTCGTAGAGCACATTGGCCAATTTGGCCGATTTCTTGAGCTGTTTCAAAGTCCCTCCAAGGGGCGCTTACATAGGGAAAACCTATAATTTGACCACAGTTCCAAACACCCCTTCGATGAAGCTCCAGCCTGACAAACCCGACGTACAGACCGTGACCGCGCACGGCCCCGGCTGGCTTGCCGTGAACAATGAAAAAGTCGAGGCCAGCGTGGTCATCGGCTCGCATGGCGAGCGCTTCGCCTGGGAGTGCACCGATTTTTCGCAGCTGGGAGCACGCCACTTCGCGCAACTGGCCGATCTGGGTGCGGAAATGATCATTTTCGGCAGTGGCACGAAGATCCGGTTTCCGCTGGCCGTGTGGCTTCAGCCACTCATGGCGCGGCGCATCGGTGTGGAAACCATGGACACCGCCGCAGCCTGTCGCACCTACAACATCCTTGCCGGCGAGGGGCGCCATGTGCTGGCCGCGCTGCTCATCGAACAGCCTGCTGCTGGCAAGTAACCCCCGTTTCGGAGTAAAATCGCAGGTTGCAAACCGGCGATCCGCCAGCGAGCGATGGCCCGCCGGCTGCGTTCAACCGCAGTCCTCAGAGCTACCTTGCGCAGTTAAGCAACGACCAATCTTCCAATGTGGGCACCACCCTGCACTTGGAACCCAACGGAGAAAACAAGTTTCATGGCGATCGTTGTCAACAAACCCATTCCCGAATTCGAGTCTAACGCCACTGGCGGCCTGAAGGTCTCGAACACCTCGCACCTCGGCCATGTGCTGGTGATGTACTTTTACCCCAAAGACAACACGCCCGGTTGTACCACCGAAGCAATGCAGTTTCGTGATCATTACAAGGACTTTGTAAAGGCTGGCGCCACGGTATTCGGCGTATCGCGCGACAACATGAAGTCGCACGACGACTTCAAGGCCAAGCTCGAGCTGCCCTTCGAGCTGATCGCGGACACCGAAGAAAAGATGTGTCACATGTTCGGCGTGGTCAAGAACAAGATCATGTATGGCAAGAAGGTCAAGGGCATCGAGCGCAGCACTTTCCTGATCGGCGCCGACGGCGTGCTCAAGGCCGAATGGCGCGGCCTCAAGGTGCCAGGCCATGTCGAAGATGTGCTCAAGGCAGTCAAGGCGCTGAAAAAGGCTGCCTGATCGCGCAACGAAGACCGTGGGGCACGCCCGCGCGGTGTGCATAATGGCCTCATGCCATTGAGCATCACGACCGCACCCACCAAAAGAAGCCGCCCTGGCAGTCAGGCGGCTTTTTGGCTTTCTGGCCCTCTCTTTCCTGCGAGCGAACTGCTACATGCCCTTGCCTCCCGCCCCCAATAAACGCGCTGCCCTCCTTTCACCCGACGCGGTCGACGCCCCGGCGCGTACCTCGCAAAAGCTCACGAGGCGCACGAGCAGCGGCGGTGCCGACGACGTGCGCAACCCGGCACCCAAGACACTGGAAAGGTTCGACGGAACGCAGAATGCCGGCGTTTCAGCGCCTGTTGCGCGCCAGATCGAGACCAAGCCACGTCCGGCTGCAGTCCGCAGTGAAGCCGCTTCTCCAGCTTCGACGCCCCAGCGCGTGAGCCCGGTGCGCGCCGAACGCCCACCCGCCTCCGCGTCGGTGGTGCAGGCGGAGACACCGATTGCAGCGGCACCGACGCCCGCGCCCACACCGGCCCCTCGGGCGCGCCGCAAGGCCAGTGGCCCGGCCAAGCTCTTCGTGCTCGACACCAACGTGTTGCTGCACGATCCGATGTGCCTGTTCCGCTTCGAGGAACACGATATCTACCTGCCGATGATCGTGCTCGAAGAGCTCGACGGCCACAAGAAGGGCACGACCGAAGTTGCGCGCAATGGCCGCCAGACCAGCCGAACGCTCGACGCGCTGGCCGGTAGCAAGGACGCGGACATCGCCAAGGGCCTGAAGCTCGACGCCACCGGCCATCGGGGCGCCGGCGGCAAGCTGTTCTTCCAGACCGAAACGCTGGACTACACGCTGCCGACCAGCCTGCCGCAGGGCAAGGCGGACAACCAGATCCTGGGCGTGGTGCAGTCGCTGCGCGACAAGTTCGCCAAGGATGCCCCGGGTCGTCCCAAGCAGGAAGTGGTGCTGGTGTCCAAGGACATCAACATGCGCGTCAAGGCGCGCGCGCTGGGCCTGGCCGCCGACGACTACCAGAACGACAAGACGCTGGAAGACGGCGACCTGTTGTACGCGGGCTCCCTGGCACTTCCGGCCGACTTCTGGACGCGCCAGAGCAAGACCGTGGAAAGCTGGCAAAGCGGCAGCAGCACCTTCTACCGCATCAGCGGCCCGCTGGTACCCAACCTGTACATCAACCAGTTCGTCTACTTCGAAGCACCGGGCGAGCCGAGCATGTACGCGCGCGTCACCGAGATTCGCGACAAGACGGCGGTGCTGAAGACACTCAAGGACTACAGTTCCGGAAAGAACGCGGTATGGGGCGTCTCGACGAAGAACCGCGAACAGAATTTCGCGATGAACGTCCTGATGGACCCCGAAATCGACTTCGTCACGCTGACCGGCACGGCCGGCACCGGCAAGACGCTGATGGCGCTTGCGTCCGGCCTGACGCAGGTGCTCGACGATCGCCGCTACACCGAGATCATCATGACCCGTGCGACGGTGAGCGTGGGCGAGGACATCGGCTTCCTGCCCGGCACCGAGGAAGAGAAGATGGGTCCATGGATGGGCGCGCTGGACGATAACCTCGAGTTCCTGGCCAAGGGTGACGGCGGCGGCGCCGGCGAATGGGGCCGTGCGGCCACTAACGAACTGATCCGCAGCCGCATCAAGATCAAGAGCATGAACTTCATGCGCGGGCGGACCTTCCTGAACAAGTACGTGATCATCGACGAGGCCCAGAACCTGACGCCCAAGCAGATGAAGACGCTCATCACGCGGGCCGGCCCGGGCACCAAGATCATCTGCATGGGCAATTTGGCGCAGATCGATACGCCCTATCTCACCGAAGGTTCGTCGGGCCTGACGTTCGCAGTGGACAAGTTCAAGGGCTGGCCACACAGCGGGCACATCACGCTGGCACGCGGCGAACGTTCGCGGCTGGCCGACTTCGCGAGCGAGGTGCTCTAGGCATCGACCAACCGATCAGGCCCGCGCATGCTCTTCGGAGCATCGCGGGCTTTTTCTTTGACGGCGGTAACAAGCTCCTGACAAGACGTTGTCAGGAGGCGGTCCGCACCATCGAGGCTCCTTCTACTCAACAACGAAAGAGAGTCCTCATGCAAAACGTCATCAGCTGGTTCGAGATCCCCGTCGACGACATCGATCGCGCCCAAGCTTTTTATGAAACCGTGCTGGCCCGCAAGCTGCGCCGCGAAAGCTTCGGCAACGAAACCTTGGCCGTTTTCCCCTACGACGAACCGGCCACGGGCGGCGCGCTGCAGGCCGGCGCAAACGCCAGCGCACGCGCGGGCAGCGGCATCCGCATCTACCTCGACTGCATGCCGAGTATCGATGCCGTGCTCGCAAGGGTCGAAGCGGCCGGCGGCCAGATCGTCGCGCCCAAGTCCGCATTGCCACCGGGTATGGGCTTCATCGCCCATCTGCGCGATACGGAAGGCAACGAAGTCGGCCTGCACGCCCTGGCCTGACCTCATGGCACAGCGCAACTGGATCGCCGTTGCCAGCGCCGAGCACGCCCGGCGCGGGCGCGACCACAAACCGCTCGGCTTCATGCAGGTCGGCCACGGCAAGCTCGGCCCGCTCAAGCGGGTCGCGGCGGGCGACCGCGTGGCCTACTACGCGCCGGCCACGGTGTTCGGGGGCACGGACAAACTTCAGAGCTTTGTGTCGATCGGCATCGTGCAGCCAGGCGAACCCTACGAATTCGACATGGGCGGCGGCTTCGTCCCCTGGCGCCGCGACGTGGCGTATGCAGCCTCTCACGAAGCGCCCATCGCGCCGCTGATGGAACGCCTCGCCTTCATCGAGAACCCTAAGCAATGGGGCTACAAATTCCGCTTCGGCGAACCCATCCGCCAACACGTCAACGCCTTCTGCGTCTCGGGCCTCACCGTCCGCACCACCAACCGCGAAGAGATTGATGCGTTGGCCCCGAACCTCGAGGCACATCCGTGTCGCGCGCAGCTACCGCAGCGATTTCGAGGCCTACCAAGGACCGGACAAGGCCGCGATCCACATCGGAGTTGCATGAGCCGCAAGAAGAGCTGGCGCGAGAGACTGGCCAGCCACCCTCACTTGCCGACCGTCAAAGATAGCCTCGCCGCCATGCGCCCTTGACCAGACCACGCTGATGCGCCGTGCAGACCGCCTGTTCCATCTCGTGCAGCTCATTCGCGGGCGCCGCCTCACCACGGCGGCATTTCTGGCACAGCGGCTTGAGGTGTCGGAACGTACGGTGTACCGCGACGTGGCCGACCTGCAGCTTCAAGGCGTTCCCATCGAAGGTGAGGCCGGTGTCGGCTACCGGCTGGGCGCGGGCTTCGAGCTGCCGCCGCTGATGTTCACGCAGAACGAGGCCGGCGCGCTGGTGGCGGCGGCGCGCATTGCGCAAAGTTGGGTCGACCCTGCGATGGCCCGAGACATCGAGAATGCACTTGGCAAGATCCTGTCGGTGCTGCCCCGCACGGCACGTGTATCCGCAGAGGCCATGGCGCTCTACGCACCGGCAAAAGGAGGGATCGATGACGCCACCCGCACGCGCCTGCAGGCTTTGCGTCAAGCCGTCCAGTCGCGCAACAAGCTGCGACTGGCCTACCGCGACGCTGGCGACACGGCCAGCGCACGCACGGTCCGTCCGCTGGGCTGCTTCTATTGGGGCAAGGTCTGGACCTTGTCGGCCTGGTGCGAACTGCGCGAGGACTTTCGTGGTTTCCGCGTTGACCGCATCGAGACGACAGACGTGCTGCCCGAGCGTTTTCGTGACGAGGCGGGCAAGACACTCGCCGACCTGCTGCGCAAGGTCTGCGCCGAGACCAACGTGGCTCGTTTGGACTGACCGACGCTCAGAAGTCGTTGCCGTAGCCGCCGCCTGCCAGGCTTTCGAATTTGGTGATCGACTTCAGGAAAGCCAGCTTGACGGTGCCGGTCGGCCCATTTCGCTGCTTGCTGATGATCACCTCGGCCACACCTGGCTCCTTGCTGTTCTTGTCGTAGTAGTCGTCGCGATAGATGAACATGATCACGTCGGCGTCCTGCTCGATGGCGCCCGATTCGCGCAGGTCGCTCATCATCGGGCGTTTGTCCGTGCGCGATTCCACGCCGCGGCTCAACTGCGACAGCGCGATCACCGGGCACTTCAGCTCCTTGGCGAGCATCTTCAGGCCCCGCGAGATTTCACCGACCGCCGTCGCGCGGTTCTCGTCGTTCATGGCGCTCGACACGCTCATGAGCTGCAGGTAGTCGACCACGATCAGCCCCAGCTGGCCGCAGGTGCGCGCCAGCCGGCGCGAATTGGCGCGCAGTTCGCTGGTCGTGAGGCCCGGCGTTTCGTCGATGTGCAGCGAGATGGTGCGCAGCTTTTCGATCGCCTCCGTCAGCCGCGGCCATTCCTCGTCCGTGAGCTTGCCGGTACGCAGGTGGCCCTGATCGATGCGGCCGATCGAGCCGACAATCCGCACGGCGAGCTGCGCCGCGCCCATTTCCATCGAAAACACCGCCACCGGCAGGCCTTCGTTGAGCGCCACGTGCTCGGCGATGTTGATCGCAAACGCCGTCTTGCCCATCGACGGGCGCGCTGCCAGCACGATCATGTCGCCAGCCTGGAAGCCAGAAGTCATGCGGTCGAGGTCGACGAAGCCGGTCGGCACACCCGTGATGTCGTTCGGGTTGTCGGCCATCTCGGTCACGCGGTCCAGCAGATCGACCACCAGGGTGTGCATGCCCTGGAAACCCTGCTTCATGCGCGAACCTTCTTCGCCAATGTTGAAGATCTTCTGCTCGGCCTCGTCGAGGATCTTGTCGACCGCCTTTCCCTGCGGATTGAAGGCCTCGGTCGCGATCTCATCGGCCGCCGACACGAGCTTGCGCAGGATCGAGCGCTCTCGCACGATCTCGGCATAGCGCCGGATGTTGCTCGCGCTCGGCACGTACTGCGCCAGTGAGTTGAGGTACACCAGGCCCCCGATGTCGTCGGCCTTTCCGAGATTCTGCAACTGCTCGTACACCGTAATGACGTCCGCCGGCTTCGACGCATTGATCAAGGTGCCGATGGCCGCGTAGATCAGCTTGTGTTCGTAGCGATAGAAATCGCCGTCGACCAGCAGGTCGCCCATGCGGTCCCATGCGCCGTTGTCCAGCAGCAGACCACCGAGCACGCTCGATTCCGCCTCGATCGAATGAGGTGGGATGCGCAGCTGCGCCACTTGGCGATCGCCCGATGAATCGTTATCGGCGTAGGAGAAGACAGCGGACATGGATTTCCTTGCAACCGTCCATGCTACGACGCATGGGCGGAACGCACCACTGGATAACGCTGTGGATAAGCAGTGATTTTCCAGTGGAACGGTGGGGACAACCTCCACGTGAAAGTTGCCCAAAAGACAAAAGCCGCCCGAAGGCGGCTTTCGAAGCGCGCACGAGGCGCGTCGGACGATCAGGCGGTTTCGCCGTACACCGTCACGGTGATGTCGACCACGACGTCGGTATGCAGCGAGACGCTGACCGTGCTGTCGCCGACGACCTTGATCTGGCCGTTGGGCATGCGCACTTGCGACTTGGCGACCTTGTAGCCGAGCTTGTTCAGCTCTTCGGCGATGTCACCGTTGGTGACCGAGCCGAACAGGCGACCGTCGACGCCAGCCTTTTGCGTGACCTTGACGACCGAGCCTGCGAGCTTTTCGCCCTGGGCTTGCGAGTCGGCCAGCTTTGCAGCGGCAGCCTTTTCGAGCTCGACGCGCTTGGCTTCGAATTCGGCCTTGTTGGCGGTCGTTGCACGGCGTGCACGGCCGGTGGGGATCAGGAAATTGCGGGCGTAGCCGTCCTTGACCTTGACGATGTCGCCGAGGGCGCCGACGTTCAGGACCTTGTCCAGAAGAATGATTTGCATGGTGTCTGGCTCCTCTTAGACGCGGTGCTGGTCGCTGTACGGCACCATGGCCAGGAAGCGCGCGCGCTTGATGGCGGTGTTCAGCTGACGCTGGTAGATCGCGCGGGTGCCAGTGAGGCGTGCGGGGATGATCTTGCCGTTTTCGCTGATGAAATCACGCAGCGTGTCGATGTCCTTGTAGTCGATTTCTTCGACGCCAGCGACGGTGAAGCGGCAAAAGCGCTTGCGCTTGAACAGCAGCGACTGGGTGTTGCGCTTGGGGCGCTTGTCTTTGTTGAATTTCTTGAACGTGGCCATTTCGGGACCTCTCTTCGAAAATTAATCTTGCTGAAAATCCTGGACGTGAAGCACGGGATGCTTGGCCGTGCCCGGTGTGGCGAGGAAACCCTGGAAACGCCAGAGGCTGCCCATTGCCTGTCTTGCGAGCCTTTCGGCCACTGCGCCGAAAGCGACAGCCTTCAAGGCTGCCTTGACCTGTCGGGGTTTGCCAGCTTCCATGACCGTCGACTCGTGTTCGAGCTTCAGGTCGAGGGCGGGCAGTCCGGCAGGCGTGAAACGCAAGGTACCGAGTTCGGCGACGCAGGCGGTCAGCAATAGCTGATTGACCGCCTGGGTTGCCAAGCCATCCGTCACACGCTCAGCTGTTGTTGGCTGCGGCGTATTCGGCCTGCTGAGCCTTGCGGGCTTCTTCGCGCTCGACCGTCTTCATCATCGACGAAGGACCGGTGTCGGCCTTCTTCTTGACCACGGTCAGGTGGCGCAGCACGGCGTCGTTGAACTTGAACGCGTGTTCCAGCTCGGCCATCACAGCTTGTTCAGCTTCGATGTTCACGCACAGGTAATGCGCCTTGTTGAGCTTGTTGATCTGGTACGCCAGCTGACGACGGCCCCAGTCTTCAACGCGATGGATCTTTCCACCACCGGTGGTGATGAGACCCTTGTAGCGTTCCAGCATGGCCGGAACTTGTTCGCTCTGGTCCGGGTGGATCAGCAAAATGATTTCATAGTGACGCATGGCACTCCTTATGGATCTTCCGTAGAAGGGATAAAGCCACCTGCAGCGTCGGCGCAGTGTGGCAAGGCAAAGCCGGCGATTATAGACCGGCCTTGTAGAAACTTGCAAGGGGCGAATGTCAGCCCCTCATCGGATCAAGCTCATCTGCCGGCAAGCTGCTTCCAGGTGTCGATCACGCTGTCCGGGTTGAGCGAGATCGACTCGATGCCCTGCTCGGCCAGCCACATCGCGAAATCCGGATGGTCGCTCGGGCCCTGGCCACAGATACCGACGTACTTGCCCGCCGCCTTGCAAGCGGTGATGGCGCGCGTAAGCATGGCCTTGACCGCAGGGTCGCGCTCGTCGAAGTCGGCGGCCAGCAATTCCAGGCCGGAGTCGCGGTCCAGGCCCAGGGTGAGCTGGGTGAGGTCGTTCGAACCGATCGAGAAGCCGTCGAAGAACTTCAGGAACTCGTCGGCCAGGATGGCGTTGCTCGGCACTTCGCACATCATGATGATCTTGAGCTCGTTCTCGCCGCGCTTGAGCCCCTGCTCGGCCAGCAGGCCAGTGACGCGCTCGGCTTGACCGAGCGTGCGCACGAAGGGCACCATGATCTGCACGTTGGTCAGGCCCATTTCGTTGCGCACGCGGCGCATCGCCTCGCATTCCATCAGGAAAGCTTCACGGAACTCTTCGCTCACGTAGCGCGCGGCTCCACGGAAGCCCAGCATCGGATTCTCTTCTTCGGGCTCGTAGCGGCTGCCACCGATCAGCTTGCGGTATTCGTTGGACTTGAAGTCCGACAACCGCACGATGACAGGCTTGGGCCAGAACGCTGCGCCGATGGTGGCAATGCCCTCGGCCACCTTGTCGACATAAAAGGCCCGTGGCGATGCATGGCCGCGGGCCACCGACTCGACTGCCTTCTTCAGGTCGGCATCGACGTTGGGGTAGTCGAGGATGGCCTTCGGATGCACGCCGATGTTGTTGTTGATGATGAACTCGAGCCGCGCCAGGCCCACGCCATGGTTGGGCAACTGCGCGAAGTCGAACGCCAACTGGGGGTTGCCGACGTTCATCATGATCTTCACGTCGACCGGTGGCATTTCACCGCGCACGACCTCGGTCACTTCCGTTTCCAGCAAGCCGTCGTAGATGAAGCCGGTGTCGCCTTCGGCACAGCTCACCGTGACGAGCGTGCCTTCCTTGAGCAGGTCGGTTGCGTCGCCGCAACCCACCACTGCAGGAATGCCGAGTTCGCGCGCGATGATGGCCGCGTGGCAGGTGCGGCCACCGCGGTTGGTCACGATGGCGCTGGCGCGCTTCATGACGGGCTCCCAGTTGGGGTCGGTCATGTCGGTGACGAGCACGTCGCCAGCCTGCACCTTGTCCATCTCGCTGATGTTGTAGACCAGGCGCACGGGACCGGTCCCGATCTTCTGGCCGATTGCGCGGCCTTCGGCCAGCACGGCGCCCTTGCCCAGCAACTTGTAGCGCTGTTCGGCCTTGCCCTGCTGCTGGCTCTTCACCGTTTCCGGACGCGCCTGCAGGATGTAGAGGTGACCATCGGTACCGTCCTTGCCCCACTCGATGTCCATCGGACGACCATAGTGTTCCTCGATGACCAGCGCATAGCGGGCCAACTGCTCGACGTCGGAGTCGCTCAGCGAATAGCGGTTGCGCTGCTCGGCCTTGACATCGGTGGTCTTGACCAGCTTGCCGCTTTCCTTCTTTTCCTCGGGCGTGGCAAATTCCATCTGGATCAGCTTGGAACCCAGGTTGCGGCGGATCACCGCACGCTTGCCTGCCTTCAGGGTCGGCTTGTGCACGTAGAACTCGTCTGGGTTCACGGCGCCCTGCACCACCGTCTCGCCCAGGCCGTAGCTGGAGGTGATGAAGACCACGTCTTCGAAGCCCGACTCGGTGTCGATGGTGAACATCACGCCAGCAGCGCCCAGGTCCGAACGCACCATGCGCTGGACGCCGGCAGACAGCGCCACCACGTCGTGTTCGAAGCCCTTGTGCACGCGATAGCTGATGGCGCGGTCGTTGTAGAGGGAAGCAAAAACTTCCTTCATTTTGTGCAACACGTCTTCGATGCCGACCACGTTCAGGAAGGTCTCCTGCTGGCCCGCGAAGGACGCGTCGGGCAGGTCTTCCGCGGTGGCGGAGGAACGCACGGCGAAGGAAGCGGCCGGGTTGCCGGCGCTCAGGGTGGCGAACGCCTCGCCGATCGCCTTTTGCAGGTCGGCAGGAAACGGCTGGGCTTCGACCATGCCGCGGATCTCTGCGCCGACCGTGGCCAGCGCGCGCACGTCGTCGGTGTCGAGCTGGGCCAGCTTCTGGCTGATGCGATCGGCCAGGCCGTCGTGCGCCAGGAACTGGCGAAACGCGTGCGCAGTGGTTGCAAAACCGGTGGGCACGCGAACGCCCTGCGGCAGTTGGGAGATCATCTCGCCGAGGCTGGCGTTCTTGCCACCCACCGACTCGACGTCGGTCATCCTCAAGTTTTCAAACGGTACGACCAGTGCGGTCGCTTCGAAGAGTGCAGACATGGGAAGCTCCAGAAGTTAAAACCTGTGCCGCATGCAGCAGACGGCGCGGCACGATCGTTCTCGTTGCTCTGGGTGCGGGCGCGCTGGGCATGGAGTGAATTCTTGGATGGGACTCCCGCAACGGGAATCCGCATAATGGATGCGATTGTAGGCGCGTCAAGCCCGAGCGCGCCGCAGGACAAGATCGCCAGGAACCATGCACACCCGCTCTGTTTTCTTCGTCTCCGACGGCACCGGCATCACGGCCGAAACCTTCGGCAACGCCGTTCTCGCACAGTTCGAGATCAAGCCGCGCCACATCCGGCTGCCTTTTACCGACACGGTGGACAAGGCGCACCAGGCGGTGCGGCAGATCAACCACACGGCCGAACTCGAGGGGCTGCGCCCCATCGTCTTCACGACGCTGGCCAACATGGACATCCTGGAAGTCATCGAAACCGGCTGCAAGGGCATGCTGCTGGACATGTTCGGCACGTTCGTGCGCCCGCTGGAAATCGAACTGGCGATGAAGTCGAATCATCGCATCGGCCGCTTCAGCGACGTCAGCAAGAGCAAGGAATACAACGACCGTATTGCCGCGATCGACTTCAGCCTGGCGCACGACGATGGCCAAAGCAATCGTGACCTCGAAGGCGCGGACGTGATCCTGGTGGGGGTGAGCCGCAGCGGCAAGACGCCAACGTCGCTGTACCTGGCGATGCAGCACGGTCTGAAGGCCGCCAACTACCCGTTGATTCCTGAAGACTTCGACCGTCGGCAACTGCCACCGGCGCTGTTGCCGCATCGCAAGAAGATGTTCGGCCTGACGATCCAGCCCGAACGCCTGAGCGAAATTCGCAACGAGCGCCGGCCCAACTCGCGCTACGCGAGCCTGGAGAACTGCCGCAACGAAATCAGCGAAGCCGAAGCCATGATGCGGCGCGCGGGCATCCGCTGGCTCTCGACCACCACGAAGTCGATCGAGGAGATCGCGACGACCATCCTGCAGGAGTTGCGGCCCGAGCGGCTGATCTACTGATCAGCCGCCGTCCCACGCGAACGCGCGTGAAGCTCAGGCTGCGGCCGTCTCCGCCACGGCCACTGGTTGCTCCTCTTCCGGCGCCGACGTGCGGATCAGGTGGTCGAAGGCGCTGAGCGCAGCCTTCGCACCCTCGCCTGCGGCGATGATGATCTGCTTGTAAGGCACCGTGGTCGCATCACCGGCGGCGAACACGCCGGGCAGCGAGGTCTGCCCCTTCGCGTCGACCACGATCTCGCCATGCTTTGACAACTCGATCGCGCCTTTGAGCCAGTCGGTGTTGGGCACCAGGCCGATCTGGACGAACACCCCTTCGAGCGGCACCGTGTGGATTTCGCCCGATACGCGGTCCTTGTAGACCAGGCCGTTGACCTTCTGGCCGTCACCGGTGATCTCGGTCGTCTGCGCGTTCATGTGCACGGTCACGTTGTTCAGGCTCAGCAATTTGCGTTGCAGCACCGCATCGGCGCGCAACTGCTTGTCGAACTCGATCAGCGTCACGTGGCCGACGATGCCCGCCAGGTCGATGGCAGCCTCGACGCCCGAGTTCCCACCGCCGATGACCGCCACGCGCTTGCCCTTGAACAGCGGGCCGTCGCAATGCGGGCAGTAGGCCACGCCCTTGTTCTTGTACTCGTGCTCGCCCGGCACGTTGATGTTGCGCCAGCGCGCGCCGGTCGAGATGATGACGCTGCGGCTCTTGAGCAGCGCCCCGCTTTCGAGTTCGATATGAATGAGCCCGCTGTGCGATTGCAACGACTTGGCGCGCTGCAGGTTCATGATGTCGACGTCGTAGTCACGCACGTGTTCCTCGAGCGCATGGGCGAACTTGGGGCCCTCGGTCTCTTTGATCGAGATGAAGTTCTCGATGCCCAGCGTGTCGAGCACCTGGCCGCCGAAACGTTCCGACGCGACACCGGTGCGGATGCCTTTGCGTGCGGCATACACCGCTGCGGCTGCGCCCGCCGGGCCGCCACCGACCACGAGCACGTCGAACGGCGCCTTCTCGCTGATCTTCCTGGCTTCGCGCTCGACACCGCTGGTGTCGATCTTTGCCAGGATTTCTTCCAGCGTCATGCGGCCCTGGCCGAACTCGGTGCCGTTGAGGAACACGGTCGGCACGGCCATGATCTGGCGTTCCTTCACTTCGTCCTGGAAGGTGCCACCTTCGATCATGGTGGCGCGGATGCGGGGGTTCTGTACCGCCATCACATTCAGCGCCTGGACGACGTCGGGGCAGTTGTGACAGGTCAGCGAGACGTAGATCTCGAAATCGAAATCGCCCTCGAGCGCGCGAATCTGCTCGAGCACTTCCTGCTCGACTTTAGGGGGATAGCCGCCGATCTGCAGCAAGGCGAGGATCAGCGACGTGAATTCATGTCCCATCGGCAACCCGGCAAAGCGGGGGCCGTGGTTTTCGCTGGGCCGGTTGATGGAAAACGAAGGCTTGCGATGGTTGTCGTCGCGGCTTTCGGTCAGCGTGACCAGCGGCGACGACTCGGAGACGTCCTTGAGCAACGACAGCACTTCGCCCGAGGCCTTGCTGTCGTCGAGCGACGCGACGATCTCGATCGGCTGCGTGGCGCGTTCGAGGTAACTCTTCAGTTGGGCTTTGGTGGCTGCGTCGAGCATGGAGAACTCACTTTCGATATTCAAAAACTATCAATAGGGGATAAAAAGACCCGGAAGCTTTAACAAGCACCCGGGTTCTTCTGCAGGCGCTTAGATCTTGCCGACGAGGTCGAACGATGGAGCGATGGTCTTGTCGCCGTCGTTCCACTTGGCCGGGCAAACTTCGTTGGGGTGCGCGGCGGTGTACACGGCGGCCTTGAGCTTGCGCAGCGTTTCCTTCACGTCACGTGCGATTTCATTGGAATGCACTTCGGCGGTCTTGATGATGCCATCTGGATTGATGACGAAGGTGCCGCGCAGCGCCAGGCCTTCTTCAGGAATGTGCACACCGAAGGCATTCGTCAGCGTGTGGGTCGGGTCACCCACCAGCGGGAACTTGGCCTTGCCGACGGCAGGCGACGTGTCGTGCCACACCTTGTGCGAGAAGTGCGTGTCGGTGGTGACGATGTAGACCTCGGCACCCAGCTTCTGGAACTCAGGGTAGTTGTCGGCTGCATCTTCGACTTCGGTCGGGCAGTTGAACGTGAATGCCGCGGGCATGAAGATCAGGACGGACCACTTGCCCTTGAGCGTTTCGTTGGACACATCGATGAACTTGCCGTTGAGGTAGGCCTGGGTCTTGAACGGTTGAACTTGGGTGTTGATCAGGGTCATGGTGCTTCCTTGGCAGAGCGGGTGAAAACAAAGTGCGAGCCATTATTATAACTACCAATCAAGCATCGTCGATAGTTATGTACTATTGAAAGTATCGAACACACCTATGAAATTGCGCGCCTTTCGTGGGAATTTCGCTTGCCAACACGAACGCCTATCACCCTCACCCGCATGCAGACCGATGGTACGGGGGCTCTTATTGCAGACCCTTCCCCGGAGCCCCGACAATCGGTGTTTTGGAACAAGGAGAAGAACATGAAGGGCGACCCACAAGTCATCGAACACCTGCAGGCGCAGCTCAAGAACGAGCTGACTGCGATCAACCAGTACTTCCTCCACTACCGGATGCTCAAGCACTGGGGTCTGGACAAGCTGGCGAAGAAAGAATACGAAGAGTCGATCGGCGAGATGAAGCACGCCGACTGGCTCATGGACCGCATCTTCATGCTGGACGGCCTGCCCAATCTGCAGGACCTTGCCAAGCTGAACGTCGGTGAAGACGTGCCGGAGCTGCTGGCCTGTGACCTGAAGGCCGAATACGGCGCGCAAGCCACGGTCAAGGCGGGCATGGCGCATTGCGAAGCCGTGCGCGACTACGTGTCTCGCGATCTCCTGCAGAAAATCCTGGACGACACCGAAGAGCACATCGACTTCCTTGAAACGCAGATCGACCTGATCGACAAGGTCGGGCTGCAGAACTACCTGCAGTCCCAGATGGGCGAACTCGCCTGAGTCGACAGAACGCATCGCTCACGGGACTTCGGTCCCTTTTTTTTGCTTTACCGAACTTCACAAGCTCCCGAATTCGTAGCGCCGTCGTCATGGCTGGCCGGTGGCGGACAAGGAATTCAAAGGCGCGCCCGTCTGCATAAACAATATTGATTCTCATCTGCATGGATAGAATCGGCAGCGCCCATGACCGCTGCCAAGACCGCCAACCGCCGCCGAGCCTACTGGCTCAAGACCCTGCATGAGTGGCATTGGGTCAGTTCGGCGTTGTGCCTGATTGGCATGATTCTCTTCAGCGTCACGGGCGTCACGCTCAATCATTCGGCACAGATCGAGGCCAAGCCCCAGGTCACCAGCCGACGTGCCGTACTCGACGGCGCACTGCTTGCAAGCCTGGTCGCCGAACAGCCGCGCATCCAGGCAGCAAGCAAGGGACGTGCACCGCTACCCGCCGCATTGAGCGGCTGGGTCACGGCCCAATGGGCCGTCGATGCTGCCGGTCGCGACGCGGAATGGACCGAGGAAGAGATCTACCTGTCGCTTCCCCGTCCGGGTGGTGACGCTTGGCTGCGCGTGAACCTGGCCGACGGCGAGGTCGAGTACGAACGCACCGACCGCGGCTGGATCTCCTATTTCAACGACCTGCACAAGGGCCGCCATACGGGTGCCGCCTGGAGCTGGTTCATCGACATCTTCGCGGGCGCGGCCTTGCTGTTCTCCATCACCGGCCTGTTCATCCTCAAGATGCATGCGGGCAACCGGCCCTTCACTTGGCCGATGGTCGGCATGGGGCTGGTCATTCCGGTGCTGCTCGCATTGCTGTTCATTCACTAGTCTTCCAAAAACAGAGGTCTCTTCGTGCACGTCCGTTACCGTTACTCACTCGCCCTTCCCGCCCTGGCTGCGCTGTTCGGCGCGCCCGCCTTCTCGGCCGGGCTCGGTGTCAGCATCGAAGTTCCACGGCTCAACACTGCCGAGTACCACCGGCCCTACGTGGCGGCGTGGATCGAACGTGCGGACAACACCGTGGCCAGCACGGCGGCGGTCTGGTACGACACGCGCGTCACCAACAACCCCGAAGGCGAAGGCACCAAGTGGCTCAAGGACCTGCGCCAGTGGTGGCGCCGGACCGGACGCGAACTCCAGATGCCGATGGACGGCGTCAGCGGCGCCACCAAGCCTGCGGGCAAGCATGCGATCAACCTCAGCGAAGGCTCCGCGGCACTGCCCAAGCTGGCACCAGGCGCTTACAAGTTCGTCGTCGAAGCCGCGCGCGAAGTCGGTGGACGCGAAGTCGTCACAGTGCCCTTCCAATGGCCACCGACGCAAGCGCAGCAGCTGAGCGCCGCCGGCAGCACCGAGCTCGGCGAGATCAAGCTCGAACTGAAGCCATGACATCCAACAAATCCGCCCCAGGAGCCACGCCATGATGAAACTTTCCCTGCGCGCCACCGCGCTCGCCGCCGTCCTGACTGCCACCGCAGGGTTGGCACAGGCCCACAACGCCTGGCTGCTGCCCTCGAACACCGTGCTGTCCAAAGGCGACGTCGTCACCTTCGATGCAGCCGTGTCGAACGACCTGTTCGTGGCCAATCACGCACCGCTGCGCCTGGACAACCTGCAGATCACCGCACCTGATGGCAGCATGCTCAAACCCGAAACCGAAGCCAGGCTCAAGCACCGCTCGGTGTTCGATGTGAACGCAGCGCAACCAGGCACGTATCGCATCGCGGTGGTCAATGCCGGAGCCTTCGCCATGTGGAAGGACAAAGCCACTGGCCAGCCCAAGCGCGCACGCGGCACGGTGGAAACCATCGGCAAGGACATCCCGGCCGATGCGCAGGACCTGAACATCACCCAGTCGGCATCGCGCACCGAAACCTTCGTGACGGTCGGCAAGCCCACCGC